>JACCDP011049782.1_pt1 | contig 31628 bp, 21 predicted proteins | sample 7445841 | NCBI WGS metagenome assembly JACCDP01 (sample SAMN15323441, study PRJNA562643) | freshwater metagenome | isolation source: river surface water | place: USA:Blue River Watershed | collected 2017-08-17 | reverse complement strand
GAATGTTTTGATTCCGACCAAAAACCCCACAAATCACTAGTCCTGCTGCCAAGGGAGCGGTGAGGGAGGAGGTTAGTCCGGCAGCCATTAGTCCGAAGCCCATTAAATAGGTGCCAAAATTTCCAAAAATTCCGGTAAGGCCTTTGGCTATGTCCTGGGCAGTTTCCAATTCCTGAACGGGATTGGCAACACCAGCAACTAGGATGGCCATGGAGACAATGCCCCCCAAGACAATCGAAATCCAAAGATCCCGCCGCATGGAGGGTAATTCCTCCGCTTTGGTCCATTGCTTTTGAACCAAACTGGCGTACAGAAATAAGTTGTAGGGAACCACCGTGGTGCCAATCAAGGCTACGATGGTTGGAAGTTTTTCCGAAGAAAAAGTAGGGACAAATCCTTGAAGCAAGGCAGAAAGATTGGGTTTGGTCAAGGCTGCAGCAATGCTGAAAGCGATAGACATCAGGATCACTAGGCCTACCAGAATGCGTTCGAGTCGCTTGTAATTGCCGGTCCAAAGTAATGCAGCAGCGAAAAGACCGATTAGCAGATTGCCGGATTGAACGGTCAAGGGGCCTAGGTTCCAAGTGGGTAAGTCAATAAAAATTCCTAAACCCAGGTAGGTTCCTGTGATATTTCCGCTTTGGTAGGCGGCATTGCCAATACCTATTGCCAAGAGAATTAGCCCCATAATGAGGTAGCGGCTCCACGTATTCTCCGTTCGATTTCGTACCAACTGGCTGAGATCCATCCGAGTGATGATCCCTATTCTTCCAGAAAGTTCCTGCAAAAACACGGTGGCTACCACACTCAGCGCAAGCGCCCATAGGAGCGTAAAATCAAATCTAATTCCCGCCAAGGTACAGACCGTAACCGTTCCTGGGCCAATAAATGCTGCTGTGATAAGAGGCCCCGGTCCAATGGAGGCCATTAATTTTTTTAGATTCACGCTGAGAAATTTTCTCAAAGTAGGTAATTGGGTAGAATTTTTGTAGGTTTTCAATTGCACTTTTAAAAAATTCTCATGATTTGGATAAAAAGGATTGGGCTGGTTTTGGGAGGGATGGTAATTCTTCTGGTAATAGCATTGGCCTCCGCTTACCGTAGTGACCTTTCCGCGGAAGCGGTAAATGCAAAATACCTAACTCCTGAATCAAAGTTTATAGAGGTGGATGGGGTAGAGGTCCACGTCCGAATACTTGGGGAAGGGGAACCTGTATTCTTACTTCATGGGAGTTTTGCTTCCTTGCATACTTGGGATGCCTGGCAGCAAGCCTTGAGTCCTTACTACCAGACGATCTCCTTGGATTTTCCAGGTCATGGACTGACGGGTCCAGATTCTTTAAAGCGCTATGGTGTAAAAGATTACAGTGAATTAGTTCATGCTTTGGCTCAAAAGTTAAATATCGAGCAGTACCATGTAGCCGGCAATTCCATGGGCGGGGCTGTGGCGATGCAACTCGCTTCTGATTATCCAGGAAATGTTCGCTCCCTTAACCTCATTGATGCGGCGGGTGCTCCGGCAGCGGATCGGACACTGACGGATTCTACGGCCCCGAAAAAATCGAATTCGGGTGGGGCTTGGATCTTCCAAGTGGCTCGGCATCCCGTTTTCTCTAAACTACTGTTGTCCTGTACCCCAAAGTTTCTTTTTGCGATGAATATGAACCAAGTCTATGGGGACGACAGCAAAGTTACGGATGAGGTCACAACACGCTATTACGAGTTGATGCTTCGAGAAGGAAATCGGCAGGCCACGCTAGATCGCTTGAGTCAGCCTAGAAATAGCAATATCCAATTTGAACGACTTACCATGCCTACCTTGATCCTTTGGGGTGCAGAAGATACTTGGATTCCCTTGGCCCAAGGGAGACGCTTGCAACAAGCCTTACCAGGATCAAATCTGATGATTCTGGATGGAGTAGGACATGTCCCAATGGAAGAAAGTCCGACGGAAACTGTCTCAGAATACCTCAGTTTCCTCGGTGTGGAGGTTCGAAAGGATTACCTTAAGCCTTTCAACCAAGTAGCCCATGCACATTGAACTTTTAGTATACCTCCTTACGGGATTGTCTACAATCTTATTGGGGATTTTACTTTTTGGTAGAAGAAAAGGAAATACAGCCAAGGAATTGCGGGAGGAGCTGCAGGCCTTAACCCAAATGCTGAATGAGAATTTGGCTCAGGCAAGGAAAGAAGCGGCTGAAAACTTGCTCCTTCAATTCCAGTTGGTGTTTGACAACCAGCGGAGTTCTGCAAAGGATCAAAACGAAGCATTGCAACAGTTTGGGGAGCGTGTACGCCAATCCTTGCTGGACTTGAGTAATGTGCAGCGAGAGAAGTTATCGGAATTGAGTCGTCGCCAAGACGAACTCTTGAGAAACACGGAGCAGCGTCTGGAAAAAATACGGGAGACGGTAGACGAAAAGTTACAAAAGACCTTAGAGACCCGGCTGGGTCAGTCTTTTGACTTAGTGAGCACCCAATTGCAGGCTGTTCAAAAAGGGCTTGGAGAGATGCAAAGTCTGGCAAGTGGAATGGGAGACCTCAAGCGGGTATTGACCAATGTAAAAAGTCGTGGCCTTCTAGGGGAATACCAGTTGCAGGCTATTTTGGAAAATATCCTGAGTCCAGACCAATACGTAGCCAATGCAGCAGTGACGGGAACAAGAGAGCGCGTGGAATTTGCCATTAAGATGCCTGGGCAAGCGGAAGAAATTTTCTTGCCTATCGACTCTAAATTTCCGCAGGAAGCCTATTTGCGATTAGTTGATGCGCTCGAAATTGCAGATAAGGGCTTGGCAGACCAGTACCGATTGGAGTTGATCAAGGCAGTGAAAAAGTCTGCTGCTGACATTTTCAACAAATACATTCACCCTCCTCAGACGACTGACTTTGCCATCCTTTTTCTCCCCATGGAAAGCCTCTATGCGGAGGTGCTTCGCGAACCGGGCCTTGCTCAATACCTGCAACAAGAGTACAAAGTCATTGTAACGGGACCTACCACGTTATCCGCTATTCTCAACTCCTTGCAAATGGGCTTCCGTACCCTCGCTATCCAGAAGCGTAGTTCGGAAGTATGGCAGGTGTTGGGAGCGATCAAAACGGAATTTGGAAAGTTTGGAGTATTGTTGGAGCGAACTCAAAAGAAACTCAACGAAGCAAATTCAGAATTGGATAAGTTGGTGGGGGTGCGAACCCGTATCATCCAACGCAAACTCAAAGAGGTGCAGGAACTACCTGAAGGGGAGAGTACGCGCTATTTGGAGGAGTAAGGAAGAATTCCATTTCCTTAATTTTTTAGGAATCCAGATCCATCTGGGCCAATATTTTGGCAATCTTATCCTCCACAGACTCAGAAGAAAGACTCGTTCGACTCAATCGATCCACTAAAATCGGAAAGGAGAATGGGGTAAGTTGGCTTGGGTAGCGCACCTGTATGGACTGCCTATTGATTTTACGAACGGCTTCAATGACCAACTCCTGTTCCATTTGTTGGTTTAAGACTTCAGCACGTGCTTGCTTCAGCAGGAGGTTGTCTGGTTCATAGTCCTCGAATACTTGAAACAACAAGCCTGAATTGGCTTGGATGTGTTTGAAACTGGTGGGCTTGCCTGGATAGCCTTGAAAAACCAGCCCTGCGATACTGGCTATTTCCCGAAACTTACGCTTGGCTAGTTCGCTTTCATTGATGCAATGCAAGATATCTTCTTCCAAATGATCTAGGCTAAATAGGTCCTCCTCTAGGAGTTCCTCAATGTCTAGTTGCACATCTGAAAACAATTCAAAGCCATAATCATTCATCGCCATGCTGAAGGAAACGGGGAATCGCTGCGCGATGCGGTAAGCCAGCAAGGCGCTGAGGAGTTCATGCACCATTCTGCCTTCAAAGGGGTAAAAAAAGAGGTGAAACCCGTCGCGGGTTTGCAAAGACTCAATTAAAAACGTTGTGGCATCGGGCACCAAGGAAAGTTGCTGCTGCAGGTCCAAAATTGGCAAAACCTGCCTAACTTCTTCAGAACGCACAATTCCCTGGTTGTAGGCTTTAAAAATTTCTTGAATTTGCTGGGAAAGTTTGGAAGAAAGGGACATGCGGGCACCCATCCAACTGACCACTTGGTTGGCTTTCTTCGTGGTTACCTGTACTACGGCATCCAAGCCTTTCACATAGAGCAATTCCAAATTTCTCCCTGCAAAATAGAAGCGATCGCCCACCTTTAATTTGGCAATGAAGTATTCTTCTACCGTCCCTAGGTAGGCTCCATTTTTAAATTTTACCTTCATGGACACATCACTGACGATGGTACCCATGCTCAGGCGGTGCTTCATCGCAATTTTCTTGTTTTTCACCCGATACATCCCGTCTTCCTCGACGACAACTTTCAAAAAGTCATCGTAACTCCCCAAGGAATTCCCACCCTTGGTGATGAATTCTAGGATCCACTGGTATTCTTCGGGGCTAAGTGCTGCGTAAGACTCGGTCTTTTGGATGATGGCATAGAGTGAACTGGGTTCAAACCCTTCACCCACTCCGAGGGTTACCAGAAACTGAATCAATACATCGTAGGGAAGGGATGGAGGGAATTGCGATTCCAAGTCATCCTGTTCGATGGCATGACGTAAGGCAGCCGCTTCAATTAATTCCAGGGAATTGGTAGGTACAAAGAATACGAGGGATGGAAGCCCAGGTTGGTGCCCTGCTCTGCCTGCACGCTGCACAAATCGGGATACCCCTTTGGGGCTTCCGATTTGGATCACTCGGTCCACGGGCCGGAAATCTACTCCGAGATCCAAACTGGAGGTGCAAACCACCACCTTGAGGATGCCTTCGTGCAAGGCGTTTTCTACCCAGGAGCGGATCTGGCTATCCAAGGATCCATGGTGCATGGCCATCCATCCTGCCCAATCGGGCCTAACTTCCAAAATTTTTTGGTACCACATCTCCGTTTGTGAGCGGGTATTGGTAAAGACCAACACGGATTTTCCTTCCTCGATGGTTTGGATGACTTGGTCGATCATGCGAATGCCCAAGTGCCCTGACCAGGGATATTTTTCTATTTCGGCTGGAAATAGGGAGGTAATTCGGATCTCTTTTTGAACCTTGGCTTTGAGGATATGGAGCGGTAATTCGTTGCCCAATAAAGTTTTTGCCGCCTGTTCCAAGTTGCCCAATGTAGCGGAGATCGCCCAGCGCATAAAGGAATGACGACATCTCGCTTGCAAGTAGGCGAGAGCCAATTGTACCTGTACGCCGCGCTTGTTACCTACCAATTCATGCCATTCGTCTACCACCACACAGCGAAGATTTTCGAATAGCGGTTCGGTTTCCTTTTGGGACAAGAGGATATGCAAGGTTTCTGGAGTGGTAATCAGGCATTCAGGGGGATTCCGTTTGAAACTTGCTCGTGTTTTGGCATCCGTATCCCCATTTCGCACTGCCACGGTCCAAGGCAATCCAAGCCCGTCGCAGGCTTCTTGCATCGCTTTTTGTAGGTCTTGGGCAAGGGCTCTGAGTGGCGTTACCCAAATGATTTGAATCCCATTTTTTCGCGATTTTTGCCAGTCGCTTGGATTGTTTTGAATGTAATTTAAAAGCACTCCAAACCAGATGGCAAATGTTTTTCCAGATCCTGTGGGCGCATTAAGCAGTCCTGATTTTCCGCTCAAATAATCCCTCCAGGCTTCCATTTGAAAGGGGAAGGGGCTCCAGCCTTTTTGGCGGAAGTAGTTCAGAGCCGGTTGTAGGCGTGCATCCTCCATTTCAGGGCAGTAGGGCTTTCAAATCAGCCAGGTGGTTTGCCTGATCGATGGTTTTGTCTTTGCGCCAGCGGGCGATTCGTGGGAATCGGAGTGCCACCCCACTTTTATGCCTCGGGCTTGCCTGGATGCCTTCAAAGGCGATTTCAAATACCAATCCAGGGGTGACCGTTCGTACAGGGCCAAATTTCTCCTTTGTATTTTTCTTGACATAGGCATCTACTTCTCGAATCTCTGCATCCGATAGTCCAGAGTAGGCTTTGGCAAAGGAAACCAATACTTCTCCATCCCAAAGACCAAAGGTATAGTCGGTAAACAGGTCTGCTCTTCGTCCATGACCTTTTTGCGCATAGATGAGCACTCCATCGATGTGCATGGGATCAATCTTCCACTTCCACCAAGCACCTCGCTTTCTTCCTGTTTCATAGGAAGAATCCTTCTTTTTGAGCATGAGTCCTTCTGTTTGAAGTTCTCTGGCATTTTCTCGGACCTGAGTGAGTTCTTCCCAGGAATTAAAGGGTAGCGTTTGTGAAAGTTTAAATCGTGGATGATTTACGGATTTTACCAACTCCTCAAGCAGTGCTTTTCGGCGGATTAATGGTTTGTCTCGAAGGTCTTTTCCTTCCCATTCGAGAAGGTCAAAAGCAATGAAACTTACAGGGGCATCTGCCAAAATCTTCTTGGATAAGGTTTTTCTAGTGATACGTGTCTGAAGATTAGAAAAAGGAAGGGGGCTATCTTCTTTGAAGGCCAGGATTTCCCCATCGAGAACTGTACCGTCTGGGACTTGGTTTAGGAACTCCAAGATTTCCGGAAATTTTTCATTGATCAATTCTTCACCTCGGCTCCAAATAAAGGACTCTTGCCCTCTTCGAATCAGTTGACCCCGGATACCGTCCCATTTCCATTCGGCAAGCCATTCGGAGATGGGAAAATGGTCCTGGAAACTGGCTTCGATGGGATGGGCCAAGAAAAAAGGATAGGGTTTGGACTGATCTTCACCCAGATCATCCGAATGAAGGAGTTCTTCAAGGCTTACTTTTTCGGGATTCCAATTGCCCATCAATCGGTGCGCAACCTGTGCTTGGGACAGTCCGGAATGGTTGGCAAGCGCTTGAATCAATAGATTTTGACTTACGCCGATTCGAAAGCCACCCGTAATTAATTTATTGAACACAAATCGCTCCAAGGTGGTGAATTGATCCCAAGCCCTGAGAATTTCTACTTTTTTTTGCTCTTCGTCTGCAGGCAATTGTTGAAGCCAGTGGATCCACTCGGTGAGGGATACGCTATGGGTCCGGGTTGGAGCTGGGAGTAGGAGGGCGATGGTTTCTGCGAGATCACCTACGGCCTGATAGGATTCTTCAAAGAGCCAATCTGGAATTCCGGCCTTTTCTTGACACCAATTCCGAAGTTGACGGGTAGTTACTTGACGCTTAGGCCGCCGATGGGAAAAAATAGCAATCACCCAAACTGAATCCGCTGCCGAGGCATTCGAAAAAAACCAGTCCAAAGCTTCTAACTTGTCTCCCGTTTTATTCGATTGATCGAGTCTAAGGATGAGTTCTGCAAAAATTTGCATGGAAATAAAGAGCTAGAGCGTGATTTTTGCAGTAAGGAAGTAGACTAGCCAAAACGAATCCCTAAATTGGAATTTGATTTGAACCACTTTTTAAGAATTGCGTTTAAAAAGAAAACTGACTTCCTATGAAAAAGTTATTGCTTCTTCTTTCCTTATCGATCTGCATGGGATCTTGCAAAGATGCAGATGAAAATCAATATTCTGGAAGAAGCGTCGAATTTGAACTTTTTCAAGCCAGTTCCTATGCCTACAAAGGTACCATAGAATTTAAGGAATTGGTAGATGGCAACCTGGAATTAGCGTTGCGAATGGATGGTGCCAAATCAGCAAGCGCATATACCTATCCTGCACATTTGCATTTTGGAGGTTACGATCAAGCCAATGCTCCGATCGCTCATGTGTTGAATCCCTTGCCAGCGGCGCAATTGACTTCTACCACCCAGTTGGGCAAGCTATCCGATGGAAGAAGTTTGAAGTTTGAGGACCTCAAGAATTTTGATGGGCATGTAAAAATTCACCTCGCCAACGAGGGCCCTGAATATGCGGTCATATTAGTTGCTGGAAATATTGGTGCTAAAGTTCGGGCGGAATTTGACCCAGATCGAATTGCTGTTTGTGGCAAGAGTTTCTAAATGCAAAAGAGGCTGTCTCATCAAATGAGACAGCCTCTTTTGCATTTAAAAGTAACTCTTTTAGTTCAAAATCACAGGGAAAGTAATGTCCAAATCGGTTTCTCCACCTGCCTGCACAAAGTTTGCAAAGGTAGGGTTATTGGCACCAGCAAAGCCTTTGTTTAGGTCGTGACGGAGCACGACGCGCATGCTGCTGTTGTTGGTTCCTGTGGAGGAGGATACGGTCACGGTATTTTTAAGACCAAGTGCTATCCCTCCAGCATCGGCATACTGAATGCTGAAGATATTGCTGTCAAATACTGGGCCTAAGAAGAAAAATTGGTGTTCTGCTGCCTCTTCCAAGATTTCTTTGGTAATGTCTTCATTTTTGATGGAGTTAGTCACCTCAATTGTCATTTGGTATTTTTTACCTTTAGCCAAACTAATAGACTGAACGGTAGGAGTCTTGCCTACTTCAATGCCTTGGGGGTCACTTGCTTTGAAACTAAAAACAGATCCTACCAGTGCATTTGAGGAATTCAATTCTTGAAACTTCAGGGTCACGTCTGTGATTACCTCGCCTTCATTTTCTTTTTCAGGATCTTCACTTTCGCAAGATGCGAAACCAAAAGCCAACAAGGCTAGGAGGTAGAGGGATACTTTTTTTAGGTTTTTCATAGTAGTAAAATTTAGAATTGGTAATTGAATTTGAGTTGAAAATTTCTTCCCATATCGGCAGTGAAATACCGAAAACGGTTCATGTATTCCTTGAATTCGGTATTCAACAAGTTGTTTACCTGTAGGCTTACACTCAAGGTGTTTTTGAAGAGTTCTAGTTTTTTGGAATACCCCAAGTTGACCAAGGCATAAGCAGGAGGAGCAGGTGCTAGGTCAAATACCGGTTCCCGATGCTGTTTTGCGACCAGTACATTACTCAGGGTAATTCGATTTTTTCCTTGATCGGGATTTTTACCCAAGGAATAGGAGAGTCCCCAGTCCATGCGATCCGAAGGGATAAATGGGAAGTAGGTATCGGTTTCGGTATTCTTAGCCCGAATGATTGACCCTTTGGCATAGCCATTTAGATTCTCTGTGAACGTATAAGTTCCTGAAAGGTCTAGGCCATAAAAGAAAGCATCTGCTTGAAGGTACTCATAGACATTAAAGGTGCCTCGTAAACTCACGAAGGTTTCTCCAGTCGGGTTGAGGTAGATGTAGTCTCGGATTTGGTTAGCATAAGCAGTGAGTTCTACAGTCCCTTTCTTTCCTTCGTATTCTAGTCCATTTACCCATTTGAGCGATTTCTCCGAATCCAAGTTGGCATCGCCCAATTCCACTGCAGCAGCACCGTGGTGTAGGCCTTGGCTAAATAGTTCATTCACATTAGGGGGTCTCCAGGCAGTCCCTAGGTTAGAGGTAAATGCCCAGTTTGTATTTATCTGGTACCTGCCTCCCAGAAAAATGGACCCGTTTTGGTAAGTCAAATTGGCCTCTTGCAAGTCGTTGCCCACATACCTGGCTGCGGAAACGGTGCGGTAATCGTAGCGTAGACCAGCTTCGAGTTCAAGTGCACCTTTCAGGTATTTTTCCATCAAAAAGATCCCACCATTCAAGAGATCATAGTTTGGGATCAACGGAGTCACTCCTGTTCCCGGCACATTGCTATTGGCTTGTTGGATCAGGTGAATCCCCATCGAACCAGTCCACTGAGATTTCAAATTGTGTTCCAGCACTACCTCGGCCGTATTGGTAAATAATTCCAAATCCAAACTCGGTCGTACATTCAATTCACCCCTTCGTCGATCAAATTCTTGCCGGTTATTTTTTTGAAATCCATATTGAAAATTGAGTTTCCAAGAGGAATTCAAGTGGTAATGCGCCTTCAGTTTGGCCAAGTGGTGCGTGACCACCTGTTTGGGGTTGTTGATGGTGTAAGTAAACTCTGCCTGGGAAAATGGCGCACCGTTCTCGATGATGGCAAGTAAGTCGGAAAGGTTGCCCGTATGCGCATCACGAAGAATGCCCAATTCAGTGGTAAAGAAGCTGTAATAGGCTTCGGTACCGATTTTGGAGGAACTGTAGCCCAAAGCACCGGAGAGGCTGGATTCAGACATACCTGTGTTTCCTTGGAAATAATTAGGCGTTTGGATATTTCCTGCTCGTCTGCTGGCTCCTTGGATACGGTATCCCAATCCTGGATATTTTCCAGATCCTCCAGCATGGGAAACAGCCACATTGCCCGCTCTGCCATTGGTATTGCCAACCAAATTGAGTTCTGTAATTGATTTTTTAGAGGTTGGCAGGGCAGGAGGGTTGACTAAAATCACCCCTCCCATGGCTTCAGGTCCATAGCGAACTGTCTCTGCACCTTTGACCACTGTAAGTTCATCAGCCAGAAAAGGATCAATTTCTGGAGCATGTTCCGCTCCCCATTGCTGCCCTTCCAGACGAATGCCATTGTTTAAGATTAGGATTCTGTTGCTGTGCAGCCCGTGAATTACCGGCTTGGAAATGGTGTTTCCAGTAGAAAAGGTAGTTACACCAGCCACCCGCTTCAAGCTTTCGCCTAAACTCTCGCCTCGCGATTGAAGGAGGGCTTCCCCGTAAAGGGTGGATACGGCGGTGGTTGTTTGTACTGCTTCTCGGTGTCCATGCACCTCAACACCAGTGAGGGCTACCGCTTCTTCCTCCATTTTAAAGGTGAAGTTGCTGCTGCCCGTGCTGAATAGGATGCTTTGCTTGATTTCCTTGTGGCCAATAAACGTAATTTGAATGGTCTTTTTTCCTGGGCAGAGGTTGCGGAAGGTAAAATTTCCATTTGCATCTGTAGCCACTCCAAGGGATGATTCTGGAAGCCAAACGTAAGCGGCTTCTATCGGTTGGTTATTTTCCAAATGAAGTACCCTTCCTCGCAGGACGAGGTCACATTGTTGGGCGGAAAGGGTACTCAGGGATAGTGCCATACCGAGACAAAGCAGCAATGCTTTTTGAATCATAGTTGCAAAAATAAAGTTTGATTTAAAAATACCCAATGTTTTTGAAACAAAGTTGCAAATGATGATCAAAGGTAAAATTTATAGATGTACAGTTGAAATTCTTGCCTTCAAGATTGACAGCAAAAAAAAGATCCAGCAAGAAGCTGGATCAATTCAGGTTGAGAATTCCAAGTGGGATTAATTACCTAACCAATTTCCCCAAGGGATTCGGCTCAAAATCAATACTAAGCCAACGGCATATAGCATGTAGATGCTTCGGAACTTGGCTTTGGAACTTTCCAATTTCTTGGCGCGGATAAAGCCTACAGAAATCAATACAATTGCAAGAATATTGATCACCGGGTGTTCCAATGCGGTCAAACGAGCAGTAGCATCTGCCATGGCACCACCACCAGAAAGCAAGGAATAACCTAGAGGGCTGACGAAGTACAGAATCAAGCCTACAAGTAATTGTATGTGACACAGGATGAATGCGATTAATGCAATTTTGCGGTCTTTCTCTTGAAATTCGCGGCCGGAGAGCGCGCCAACGAGCGACCATAGAATTACAAGAATAATTGCCAGTAATGCCAAATAGGCTAGGCCAGAGTGTGCGTGTTGAAGTCCAGTGTACATGGGATATGCGTTTTGTGATGTGTTAATTACAGAAATTAAATTCGTTGGCAATATGTTTGAAAACTAATCTACATACAAGACTAGCCCCTTCAAATATTCTGTTTCCGGGTGAAAGCAGTTGATTGGGTGATCTGCAGGCTGGGAAAGTTGGTGTAGAATCCGCACATTTCGTTTGCTCTCTAGTGCTGCAGCAGTGATGGTATTCGCAAAAAGCCGCTTATCTACCACCTGGCTGCAGGAGAAGGTAAATAGGATTCCTCCCGGTTTGATTTTTCGTAGCGCTTCAGCATTGAGTCGTTTGTAGGCCTGTACCGCATTGTGTCTTGCCTTCAGGCTTTTGGCAAAAGCCGGGGGATCCAAAATGATGAGATCGAAGTCATCGCCAATCTCCCGAATGTATTTGACCACATCCGCCACAATCGATTGGTGCTTTCCTTTAAATCCTGCATTTAAGCCGATGTTTTCTTCTGTAAGGTCAATCGCTTTTTGAGAAATATCGACGGAATGGACTTCAGTAGCTCCCTCTTGCAGTGCGAGTACCGAAAATCCTCCTGAATAACAAAAGGTGTTTAGTACCTTTTTTCCCTTGGAGTAGCTGGCGACTAACTTTCTGTTTTCGCGTTGGTCGATGAAAAACCCTGTTTTCTGCCCTTTTTCCCAATCAATTTTATAGGAAGCCCCGTATTCTTTCACCAAATCGGTTTCAGCTTTGCCCCACAGCCATTCATTGGAGGGAACAGCCTCTGCTTTGGGAAGGGTTTCCCCGCTTTTGTCGTACACTCCTTTGAGTTGCTTGCCATAGACTGCGCGTAACGCTTCGGTAATCGCTTGTAAGTGCTGATGCATGCCGATGTGATGGGCCTGGATCACTGCAGTACCGTTGTAATAATCAATGATCAAGCCTGGTAAGCCATCTCCTTCCCCATGAACTAACCGGTAAACGGTTGTTTCTTTTTGTTGAGTGAGATGCAAGGCTTCTCGTACGGCATGGGCGGCACGGATCTTTTCTGTCCAAAAGGAAGAATCAATGGCTCGCTCTTCGAATGAAATGATCCGAACCATGATCGAGCCCAAGGCATAATGTCCAATTCCTAAAAAATCATTTTTAGAAGAATAGACTGCGACCAAGTCTCCATTTTGTATGCTTTCTTCTTTTTTGGCAACTGCTCCAGAAAATACCCAATGGTGCTTACGGAATAAGGAAACTTCTTTTCCTTTTTGAAGAATGAGCTTAGGATAGTTCATGAGTCGTAGACAATTTTTTAGGGAAAATAAAGCTTCCAAGCACCATCCCTACTGCACTAGCGACTAGTCCTAGTATATGGGTTTCTTGATCTGGCATGTAGATTTCCGCTGCAAGATAGGTGGCCATTCCCAAAAATAGGGCAAGAAATGCTCCACCTGAAGAGGATTTTCTCCAATAAAGCCCAGCGGTCAAAGGAATAAATAAGGAGACTAGCATTAAAATAGATGCTCCAGCTACTAACTCGTAGATGTCTGATTTCCAATAAGCCAAGATCAAGGCAATGCCTGCCACCAAGATTACATTTACGCGTAGAATCCACAAAAAATGCTGGTCTGATAGCTTTTTTCCAAAGTAGGGACGAACCAAGTTTTCGGAGATTATGGCAGCAGGGGCAAGTAATCCCGAACTAGTGGTACTCATAATGGCAGAGATCAAAGCTCCAAAAAAGAGCACCTGAATGGGAAGGTTGCTGTGCTGCAAAACCATGGAAGGCAATAGCATTTGCTTGTCTGCCAAATACAATTCTGGATACAGAATTTTGGCACCTAAAGCGATAAACAAGGGAAGTAGGCCGAAGGTAAGGTAAAATATCCCTGCCAAATAGGTGGATTGCACGGCTACTTTTTCAGATTTGGAAGACATCACCCGTTGGTAAATATCCTGAGAAGGAATGCTTCCCAACCCCAAGATAATCCAAGCCCCGAAATAGGTGGTCCAGGCAGAAAAGTTTGCCTCAGGAAAAAATTGGAAACTTTCAGGTGGAGCTTTTTCCAAAATTACGCCCACGCCACCCGCCTCTTCAGCCACGAGATAGGCCACTGCCAATAACCCAATGACGATCAGGGTAGTTTGCATAAAGTCGGTAATGGAGATGGCCCACATCCCGCCCAAAAAAGTATAGAAAACAACAATACAGGCGGAAATAACTACTCCTTCCATTAGGCTGAGGTCAGTAAGGGCTCCCAATACCAGGCTTAAGGCCACCAGTTGTGCCGCCACGAAACCAAAGTAAGCGGGCACCATAAATAGGGAGGCAATAAAGGAGAGCCGTTCCCCAAAGATTTTCTTAAACACGTCTCCGATGGTCAGCACGTTCATGCGGTACATAGGACGGAGATAGAACAATCCAAACAAGATCAGACAGAGCGCACCTCCAAACGGATCCTCAATTACACCCAGAAGCCCTTCTTCTAGGTAGACCGAGGAAGCGCCGAAAATGGTCTCTGAGCCAAACCAGGTCGCAAAGAGCGCCGATGCAGACAAAAACAAAGGAAGGGATCTGCCGGCTAATACAAAGTCATTCGAATTTTTCACTAGCCTTGAAGACCAAGCTCCAATAGCAAGGGTAAGAGCTAGGTAAATTAGAATCGCAGTGAGCAGCACGACCGAATTGCTTACGGGTTAGACGGTACCTCCGTACATTTTTTCCCGCAAGGCCTTGATTTCCGGACTCATCAGGTAGTCATCGTAAGACATGCGTCGGTCGATGGTGCCTTTGGGCGTAAACTCGATAACCCGATTACAGGAGGATTGCACAAAGGTGTGGTCATAAGAGGACATCAGTACAGTACCGTTGAACTCAATGATGGCGTTGTTGAAAGCGGTAATTGATTCCAAATCCAAGTGGTTGGTTGGCTCGTCCATGAGCAACAGGTTTGGATTTTGAAGCATCATTTTGGATACCATGCAACGCACTTTTTCTCCTCCTGACAAAACACTACATTTTTTCAAGGTCTCTTCCCCTGTAAATAGCATTCGGCCTAGGAAAGTTCGTACATAGGCTTCCTCCTGGTTGCTGGAATACTGGCGCAACCAATCGATCAAGTTGAGATCCGTCTTGAAGTAGTCGGAGTTGTCATTGGGTAAGTAGGCCTTATTGATCGTTACTCCCCACTTCAATTCCCCTTTGCTTGGCTTGATTTCTTCCACAATCGTTTGGAAAAACTTATTGACGGCCTGCTTGGTTTTAGAAATAAAGGCAATCTTGTCTCCTTTGTCTACCATGAGATTGACGTCGGTAAAATAGGTCACTCCATCAGCTTTTAGCTCCAAGTTTTCCGTCATGAAGATTTGGTCTCCCGCTTCGCGTTCCGGCTTAAACAAGATTCCTGGGTACTTTCTGCTGGAGGGCTCAATGTCATCTACATTCAATTTTTCAAGCATCTTCTTACGGGCGGTAGCCTGTCTAGATTTGGCCACGTTAGCAGAGAAACGGGCGATGAAATCTTGCAATTCTTTTCGCTTCTCGTCTGCCTTCTTGTTTTGATCTCCACGTTGTTTCAATGCCAACTGAGAGGATTCGTACCAGAAGGTGTAGTTACCGGAGTAGATTTTGATCTTGCCAAAATCAATGTCTACCACGTGTGTAGAGACAGTATCCAAGAAGTGACGATCGTGAGACACGACAATCACCAAGTTTTTAAAATCAATTAAGAAATCTTCGAGCCATACGATGGTGTCTGCATCCAAGTCGTTAGTCGGTTCATCCAGAATCAGGATGTCTGGGTTTCCAAAAAGGGCTTGGGCCAAGAGTACTCGTACCTTTTGATTACCAGCAAGATGCTTCATTTGTTGGTAGTGCAGATCTTCAGCGATGCCAAGACCTGAGAGAAGGGAAGCAGCGTCTGACTCAGCGTTCCAGCCATCCATCTCAGCAAATTCGGATTCCAACTCGGAGGCACGGATTCCGTCTGCTTCCGTAAAATCTTCCTTCAGGTAGATTTCGTCTTTTTCTTTCATGATGGTGTACAATTTTTTGTGTCCCATCAAGACGGTTTTCAATACGTCTATCTCATCAAATTCAAAGTGATTTTGCTTCAATACCGCCATGCGTTGACCTGGGGTAATGTTGATCGCTCCTGAGGTAGAGTCCATCTCTCCAGATAGGATCTTCAAAAAAGTGGACTTTCCTGCACCATTTGCACCAATCACCCCGTAACAGTTGCCTGGGGTGAATTTTAGGTTTACTTCCTCAAAAAGAGTTCGTTTACCAAACTTTAAGGAAAGATTATCTACTGAAATCATGTGATATTGAATTTTAGAACCGCAAAGATAGGGATTAATCCCTTTTTTTGAGGATTCGTAGGGGTGCTATTCGCTGGAAATTTATCTCGATTGGAGTAGGTGGTTTGTTCCATAAAATACTTTTATCTTCACAACGTTATTATCAAGCAGTTCCCTTATACATGCGAGCTATTTTCCGTGCCCTCTTTTTTCTTTTGGTAGTGCTGTTTTCCTCCAACTCGGGGTATGCGCAGCTATCTACTACAGGAAAGGAGTTTTGGTTAGGGTTTATGGAGAATAACCGATCTCTCCCTTCCACACCAGATTTTGCTGTGATATTGGTAACGGCCACTGAAAATACGACAGGGGCAATTGAATATCTTGGCCAGTCTACGCCTTTTTCCCTAACAGCAGGACAACAGTTTACCTTTCGCTTGTCTTCTGCTGACTTAGATTTGCTTCACCGCAGTTCAGGGGTGATTGAAAACCTTGGTATTCACATTACCTCATCCGGAAAAATTGCAGTTCATGCCATCAACGAACGTTATCGAAGTGCAGATGGTACGGTGGTGCTTCCACTTACTGCCTTAGGCAAGGACCATTACATTACTTCACATTTTGAAGTCAATCCCTCGGCCAACTTAAACATCAACAACGAGAGTACTTTGTTGGTCGTGGCTACTGAAGACAATACCCGAATAGAAATTACAACAACCCAGAATTCCATTTCTGGTCATATCAAAGGTGTTCCCTCAGAAATCACCTTAAATCGAGGACAGAGTTACCAGATCAAGGCTCGGGGTGATTTGACGGGTTCTCGCGTGCGTGTAGTCGGAGACAAAGCGGATGATTGCAAAAAAATCGCAGTGTATGGAGGAAACAAATGGACTTCAGTTGGGGCCTGTGGACAAGCCAATGACCACTTGTACCAGCAAGCCTATCCTGTCAATACTTGGGGAAACTCCTTTGTACATACCGCCCTTTTGGGGCGATCTTCTGGGGAGTTGGTCAAGGTTTTGGCTTCGGAAGACAACACTGAAGTGCGGGTCAATGGAGTCCTTCAAACCAAGGTATTGAATCGTGGGGAATGGATGTCACTGGAATTTGGAGCTAACGAATCAGGTAAAATTGATACCTCGAATCCATCTTCTGTTACCGTATTTTCCAAAAGCCAAGCGTGTAATAATCCAACAGCACCTTTTGCAACTAATGGGGATCCGTTCATGATCACCTACAGTCCGAGCGAGCAGCTTCTGACTCAGTTAGATTTCAATGCATACAGTCTTCCCTCCATAGTAAATCATTATGTGAACATTGTAGTGAAGGCAGGTGAAGAAAATAAAACGCGCTTGGATGGGGTAAATGTTGGAGCGAGTTTTCAAATGCTTCCAGGAGATCCTGCATTTAAGATTGCCCGAATCGAAATTACGCAGGGAGTTCACAACCTTTCCAATCCCTCAGGCTTTACCGCTTATGTCTATGGATTTGGGAATATTGAATCCTATGGTTATGCCGCTGGTTCTGCGCTTGTTAATCTAAATTTTGAGACTGAGCCAGACTATGCTTTTGATGTAGTTGGGGATAATGTGGCCTGCCTCAATCAGGAAGGTGCTTGGACGGTGAACCCAGAAAATCCAGACTTCACTTATTTTGTTTGGAATTTTGGAGATGGGACAGCCACAAAAATTGGAAAAAACGTCACCCATACTTTCAAGGCGCCTGGAAAATACGAGGTGAGTATTGTAGCCTCTTTGAGTCCGAATTCTTGCGATGAACAAGAAGAAACTACCTTCGAAGTGGAGGTATTGGAGACCAAAGTGGAGTTGCTTGGTTCTCAATCCGTCTGTCCGCTGGTGGAAGAAGTGATGTATCGGGTACAAAACAAGCAAAATATCTCCAAAATGCAATTTGAAGTGGAAGGAGGAACGATTCTTCAAGCCTATTCCGATTCAGTGCTTATTCGGTGGGGACCTTCCAATACCAATGCCAAGGTTCGAGTCCTGCCATTCTCTGCCAATGGCTGTCCAGGTGCTGTGGTTGAACTTCCCGTTGTAGTTAATCTTCGAATTGTAGTTACAGAAGCATTAGGAGAGAAAGAGGTGTGCTATGATCCATCGGTTAATTTCACCTATTCTGCGCCGGATCCTTTACCCGGCAGGAGGTATGAATGGATTGTTAAGGGAGGAACCTTAGTAAGCGGCCAAAATTCGGATAAAATAACTGTCGTTTGGGACCAGGCAGATGTTACGGGTACGATTGGGTACACAGCTTACAGTTTGGTTGATAATTCCTGTGCCGGAACTGCCCCAGATATCCAGGTCAAAGTTGCCAAGGAACTAATTTTGAGTACCCAATCGATCATCGATGTCGCCTGTTTTGGTCAGGCTACAGGAAAAATTGAAGTGATTGCCAACGGTGGAACTCCTCCTTACACCTTTACATGGAGCCACGATGCTACCTTAAAAACCGTGCTCGCATCAAATCTAAAGGCAGGTTTGTACTCGGTGAAGGTGACCGATGGGCTTGGCTGTGAAAAAACACTTACAGGAATTGAAGTGAAGGAACCTCCTTTATTGGAACTTGCTGGAGTCACTGCAACAGCTACTACCTGCTTTGGAAAAAAAGATGGAAAGGTGAGTTTGAAAGTGATTGGAGGAGTAGCGCCTTACAGTTTAGAATTTGGAGGCAAACAGGTTTTCAATGGACTATTTGAACTCGATACACTCAAGAAAGAAAAGTACGTTTGGGAAGTTACGGATGCGAATGGCTGTAAAATCCCTGTTTCTTTTGAAATCACTTCCCCTCCGCCTTTGGTCGTGGATGTGACCTTGGCGAAGACGGCTTGCCCAGGGGAAGCCAACGGAGAGTTACTGGTAGTGCCTTCAGGTCCCGCTGGCCCATTTCAATTCCTTTGGACTCCTTCGAGCCAACTAACTGATCTCGCAACAGGTCTATCCAAGGGGACCTACCAAGTGCAGGTGACCGATGCTGCTGGCTGTGTATCCTTTGGTTCGGGTACGGTGATTGAGGAAGCCCCAAAAATCCGTATGCCAAATGCCTTTAACCCCAAAGAGGCACCTGGCAAGTTTACAGGGGTATCCAATTGTGTGGTTAATTTTTCAATGGTGATTTACAACCGCTGGGGCCAACTCGTCTATTCGGGAAATGAGGGTTGGGACGGAACTTTTGCAGGGGACAATGCCCCGACGGACACCTATGCCTATGCCACCACTTACAGTTACCTGATGGAAGGCAACACGGTTCAGGTGATCTTCAAGGGTTCTGTTGTATTGGTTCGCTAAGACTACAGCAAAGACGATTTAGTGCTCATTTGGTCTGTTTTGGGATAAATTCCCTAGTTTTGTCTGCCTTATCTTTTTAATTGAAATGAAAAAAATTTTGATCACCGGTGGAGCCGGGTACATCGGTTCGCATACTGCGGTTGAACTCTGGAATGCAGGCCTAGAACCCATTATTTTGGATGATTTTTCCAATTCCCAGGAAGATGTACTCGATCGTTTGGAAGAGATTACAGGCAAGCGCTTTGCTTGTTACCTTGGGGATTGCAACCAACGCGCCATTCTGGATCAAATCGTCCAAGACCATCAACTAGCCGGTGTCATCCATTTCGCAGCTTTCAAAGCGGTTGGAGAGAGCACCCAGCAACCTTTGGCCTACTACAAAAATAACCTTGGCTCTTTGCTTGTGCTACTTGAGTTTATGCAAGAAAAGGGAATTCAAAATATTGTATTCTCTTCCTCCTGTACCGTCTACGGTCAGCCAGATGTGCTGCCTGTCACCGAGGCAACCCCTCGAAAAGACGCGGAAAGTCCCTATGGAAATACCAAGAAAATAGGAGAGGATATCCTTGTGGATTTCGTCAAAAGCAAACCTGGGATTCGCGTAGTGGCACTTCGCTATTTCAATCCCGTGGGAGCGCATCCTAGTGCTAAAATCGGGGAATTGCCAATGGGTACTCCACAAAATCTGGTGCCCTTTATTACGCAGACAGCAGCAGGAATTCGTCAGAAACTTACTGTATTTGGTAACGATTACGATACTCCCGATGGCAGTTGCGTCCGCGATTACATCCACGTGGTGGATTTGGCAGATGCACATGTGAAGGCGCTTCGGTTTCTCTTTGAAAAGCCACTTGATTTTTACGAGGTGTTCAATGTCGGTACGGGCAAGGGCAATACCGTATTGGAAGTGATTCATGCCTTTGAACTGGTCAACGGCCTAAAATTGGCTTATGAAATAGGGCCAAGAAGGGCTGGAGATGTAGTCAAAACCTGGGCAGATACCCAAAAAATCAATACAGTATTGGGCTGGTATCCCAAATACAGCTTGGAGGATTGCATGCGTGATAGCTGGCGTTGGCAGTTGACACTTGCTAAGTAGTTGTTAAAGTTTAGTTCTTAGTATTTGTGGAATAAGTACAAAATCTGAGGTATAATTTATTCTCATTAAATTAGGGGGTTGGTGTTGATAAAGAGGTCCTTTTTTCTTTTTCTCAATTTATAAATGCAATTATATTGCATATTTTTGTTTCAGATTGGAACAAATCAAACTAGGCAACGTTTGTAAAATCAAAGACCAATCTTGGTGTAAAGATCTGAACAACTATGACTGCTTTAAGTAGTAAGGTGATTAGTGTTTTATTTTTTTTGCTAGTAGCATGTTTATGTCATCCACAAACTGCTATTGCACAGTTTCAAGTTAAAGGAGTGGTTCGATCAACCCAAGAGGTCCCCTTGGAATTTGTTTCTGTTTACAGCAAGGAATTAGGGTTGGGTACCCATACTGATAGCTCGGGTCAGTTTCAATTAGTTTTACCTTCTCCTACCCGCATTTTCCTTACATTTTCCTTGATAGGCTATAAATCAACCCAACAATGGGTTTTTTCAGATCAGGATCCAAACCAAATTGTGTTGGAACCACTAGAAACTGGCTTGGATGAGGTAGTGGTATCTGGTACTTTACAGGAATTGTCTCGAGCGGATAGCCCCGTACCTGTTGAAGTTTTCAAAAGCACTTTTTTTCGCTCCAACCCGGCTCCCTCCTTATTCGAATCCTTTCAACAGGTGAATGGCGTACGGACGCAAGTAAATTGTTCCATTTGCAATACAGGAGATATCCAGATCAATGGGCTCCCTGGTCCTTACACCATGGTATTAATTGATGGGATGCCCATCGTGAGTGGATTGGCTACTGTTTATGGCCTATCTGGAATTCCACAAGCCTTGATTGACAGGATTGAAGTGGTTAAAGGTCCTGCCTCTACCTTGTATGGTTCGGAGGCTGTGGGTGGACTGATTAATGTGATTACCAAGAGGCCTGAGAAGGCACCGCTATTTTCTCTAGATTTGATGGGAACTTCTTGGGAGGAATTTTCCCTAGATGCCTCCGTCAAATCTTCTTTTGGAAAACGAAATCAGGCATTGACGGGAGTCAATGCTTTTCTTTACGATCGGCCTATTGATAAAAATCAAGATGGGTTAACTGACCTTGCTTTGCAACAGCGAGTTTCCATTTTCCAAAAGGTGGATTTTCATCAAAAAAATGGAAAATTACTGGCGATTGCTGGTCGCATGCTTTGGGAGGATCGCTGGGGAGGGGAGATGAATTGGACCCCGCAAGAGCGTGGAGGTGATCGAATCTATGGAGAAAGTATTCAAACCCGCCGCTGGGAATTGTTTGGCACCTATGAATTACCATTTTTAGAGAATCTCAAACTACAAGTATCTGCAAATGGGCATCGTCAAGATTCCTTCTACGGAACCACTTCCTACGATGCCAATCAGAAAATAGGATTTAGTCAACTAACTTGGAATAAAGAACGTGGAATACATCATTTTTTGATTGGTACTGCCTACCGATACACGAGTTACGATGATTCCACTCCGGCGACAACCGATCCAGTCGGACAAACAAATGCACCTTCGATTACGCATTTGCCAGGCATATTTGTTCAAAATGAACTCAAACTAAGCCCTAAGCATCAATTAGTATTGGGAGCACGTCATGATTTTAGTACGGTACATGGTTCAATTTGGTCCCCTCGACTCAATTTCAAGTTAAATTCTGAAGACAAATCGGTGATTTGGAGGACCTCCATTGGTAATGGATTTCGGGTTGCCAATGTGTTTACAGAAGACCATGCCGCACTTACTGGAGCACGTGCTGTAGTATTTACAGAGGCGCTTCGACCTGAAAAGAGTTGGAATGCAAATAGCAATCTGGTAAAGAAGTTTTTTACTTCGAAAGGAAATTACTTCGGACTGGATGCTGCGGTGTTTTATACTCATTTTTCCAATCAAATTGTTCCGGATTACGAATCCAACCCCAATGAAATTCGCTATTCAAATTTGAATGGAACTTCCTTGAGTCAGGGAATAAGCCTAAATTTTGATGGGCTTTGGGCCAATGGATTGAAGGTGTTGACGGGAATTACCTGGATGGACGTATCCCTTACAGAAGAGGGTAAGCGAGTCCAGCAATTATTTGCCGAACGTTTTTCAGGGGTGTGGACAATAGGTTATCACTTCCATCCCCTCGAGTTAACGCTAGATTATACAGGAAATGTTTTTGGTCCTATGAGGCTTCCCCTTTTAGGGCCACTCGACACTAGACCCGAGTATTCCCCCTGGTGGAGTCTTCAAAACATTCAATTGACTAAAAAAATTAGTTCCAAATGGGAAGTGTATGGGGGAATTAAAAATATCCTGAATTACATCCCACCTAGTTCCAGTATTTCCAGAGCTTTTGACCCCTTTGACAGGGGTGTTGTTTTTGATGCTGCTGGTTTGGTGATTCCAACTCCTGACAATCCCAATGCCCTTTCCTTTGATCCTACCTATCTCTTTGCTCCAAATCAAGGGATTAGAGGATTTTTTGGGTTACGCCTTAGCCTGTAACCAAAAAAAGTCCTTCTAAACACAGGTTAGAAGGACTTTTTAGAAATGAATCGGTAAAGTTTTACTCTTCTTCTTTCTTAGCGTCTTCAGGCTTTACAGCAACCATCTTTTTCACTCGGTCGCCTTCCTTAAGTTCCTTGCTGACCACAAAATATGGACCAGCAATGACTTCATCTCCTTCTTTCAATCCTTCCAAGATCTCGATGTTTTCGTAATCCGAGATTCCTGTTTTCACCTCACGCATTTTGGCTACGCCATTTTCGCTTACAAATACAATTTCTTTAGGCTTTACCGTGCTGGTAGCCAAACTATCCTTCTTTTCCTCACGTGTAGTTACTGCAGAAAGAGGGATCGCAAGGGCATTGTTTTTGGAGTTGGTCAGAATCTCTACAGAAGCAGTCATTCCAGGACGGAAAGGGTACTTGTTGCCCGCCTTGACCAAATCCTGGTAGGATTCATTGAGGATTCGGATTTTTACTTTGAATTCCGTTACCGCATCAGGTGAAGCCTTGGTATTCGCGGTATTGGCAATGCTGGTTACAATGCCTTTGAATTTCTTTCCAGAAGCGGAATATGCATCCACATCGATGATGGTGGTATCTCCTAAGGAAAGACGTACAATGTCGTTTTCGTTTACATCTACGCGAACTTCCATTTTGGAAAGGTCAGCGATGGTCATCATTTCTGTACCGGCCATTTGCTGGGTCCCTACCACGCGCTCTCCTTGCTCTACTTTTAAGCTGGATACGATCCCTGAAACAGGGGAACTTACATTGGTCAGTCGAAGATTTTCTGAGGCTTCGTTTACCGTAGCCTGGGAACTTTTGACAATAAATTCGGAAGCAATTACGTTTTGCTTGGCCGCTTCAAGGTCTTTTTGGGCTGATACATAGTTGGCTTGCGCCTGCTCGAAATCTGAATCAGAGATAGCTTTTTGCTGATGTAACGTACGCTGACGCTTGTATTCCAACTCAGCACGGGTGTATTGAGCCTCAGCACGCTGTAAACTCGCACGTGCTTGTGCCAAGTTTGCCATTTGCTGGTTCAAGTTGGCCTTTGTTCTATCCAAAGCAGAAATAAAGTTGTCAGGTCGAATTTTTACCAGAAGTTTACCCATTTCTACGGAATCACCTTCTTGTACATTCAATTCGATGATTTCACCCGCTACATCTGGAGAAAGTTTTACTTCCACCTCAGGTTGAATTTCTCCGGAACTGCTTACTTTTTCGACAATGGCTACTTTTTTGGCAGTAGCAAATTCTACTTCAGTTTCTTTAGCGCCGCCAATCCATCCGGCTTGTTTCCCGATAATGGCAAAAATAATGATCACACCTACTGCGCCGAGTAGGTAATAAAGCAATTTGTTGGACTTTTTAGTAGCCATGGTTTAGTTTAGATTAATGGGGTTACCAAGATAAAAATCAAGGACTTTGATTCTGAAAATATAGGTGTACTTCGCATTCAATAGGTCCGCCTGAGCGTTGAACAAGTTGTTTTGAGCTACTTGAAAATCCACCGAGTTGATGGCCCCTAAATTAAATCTTTGCTGGGCAATTCGAAAGGTTTCTTCCAAACTCTTCACACGAACTAGCGAAGCTTGGTATGAAAGTTCGGAGGAAAAAGCGGAATTGTAGGCAGTCTCAATGTCTTGTCTCAACTTGTTTTTGGCTTCCGTCACGGATACCTCTGCCAGTTGACGCTGCACGCGGGCGCGCTGTAAGTTGGACTTGTTGCTGAATCGGGTAAATAAGGGGATGCTGAAATTAAGCGTTCCTGATTGAGAAAAGTTATTTTCTACTTGGGTATTGAATGCGATGATTTCCTTAGATCCAGGAAGAAATGCCTGGTCTACGTAGTTGGAAAATGCCGAAACTCCCGCATCCAGCGTTGGTAAAAATCCTCCTTTTGCAATTTTTACCCCATACTCAGCACTCTTCACACTCGCTTCCGCTGCCTTAATTTGAGGCATAAGCGCTACCGATACCTCAAAGATCTCAGCAGGACTTCCAGAAGTTAAGGCTTCCTTAGAAACTTCATATTCGGGTTCAATGACATCAAAACTTTCGGTAAATGGAATCTGTAGCGCCTGAGCCAAAGCAAGTTTGGCCAATCTTAGGCCATTTTTTGCATTGATGACATTCAGTTGATTGGTGGCATTTTGAGATTGCAGATCCAATAAATCTGAATAGGGGAGTGAACCTGCATCTACCAACTGCTGGGTGCGGCCCAATTGCTCCGTGGTGGTGTTTAACTGATTTTCAGCAATTTTTACCTGCTCTCGGTTAAAAACCACATCAATAAACAGGTTAATTACATTCAAAGTAATGTCGTTGCGTGTAGCCTCCAAGTTGTACTGACCAGATTCCAAATCGCTTTTGGCTTGACCAATGCTGTTATTGATGCGCATGCCTTGGAATATTGGAGCGCCTGTATTTCCGAAAAGGTTAACATTGCCAATTCTTCTCGTTTCAAACAAGTTGGTAACTGGGTTAATGGATCGACCCCAACGGTAACCTGAACTTGCACCTGCAGTAAGGCTTGGGAGCCTTCTTCCTTGGCTTTCCAAAAGGTTGGCTTCGGTGATCATTTGGTTCAGTTCAGATCGCTTGAGCGTGAGGTTGTTTTCTATGGCAATCGCTACGCAGGTGTTCAAATCCAAGGGCCCGTTTGGGGCCTCCGTTTGCGCACTCACCTGTTGGAGGATTAGTAGCCCGAAGAAAAACAATGCAAAAAGTTTTTTCATCTGTGGTTGCTGTTGGTTTTGTTTTATTAAAGATCGATATCTGGAATGTAAATCAGTTCCTTGATCCAGGGCAAGGATAGAAGGTATTGACGCGTAATTTCTTGGATTCCGGAATCCATTTCAATCACATGGCAGGCCAGATCGTGTTTCCCTTTTCTGGATACAGACATGGTTGCAATGTTTACTTTTTCTTGCGCGATGACACTTGAAATAAAGGCAATTGCCCCAGAAGCATCGTCTGCTTTAATAATTAAGGTGTGGTTTTGTGCCGAAAAGTTGGCCACAAATCCATCCACCTCAGAAATATTGATCACCCCTCCGCCTAAACTTTCCCCCATGATTTCTACTTGCCGATCTCCTTTTTTAAGTTGCAGTTTGATGGTGTTCGGATGGTGGATTGAGGAATTACCGATGGACTTAAAATTGTAAATCAAACCCTTTTCCGTTGCAATTGCCAAGGCGTCTTTAATTCGAACATCATCAGTTTTGAAGTCCATCATCCCACCAATGATGGCTCGATCGCTTCCATGTCCTTCGTACGTTTTGGCAAAGGAATTATAGAAGGTGATGTTTGCTTCCTCAGGAATTCCTCCCAATACTCGGATGGCAGCTCTTGCAATTCGAACTACGCCAGCAGTATGCGAAGATGAGGGGCCAATCATGATTGGGCCAATCATATCAAAAACACTGCTTTTGTTTGCCATAAGCCTGGAAACTCAAAAATGATGCTAAGTCCAAAATAGAGTCAAATCTACTGTTTATGTTTTAATAAATCCCTATTTATCCCTCAATTTAAGGGGTTTGTACCCACTAATTTCAGGAGATTTAAGACACAGATCTTGAATATGAACGAATTCGAACAGTTTAATGATCGAAAGCGATACACTTGGGTCCTGGTCTTTCCGATTACCCATGCGCCTACTTTGGAGGTGCTTGGTTTACATCATTTAGTAACTAGAGTTTTGGACAATTGATTTTTTTATGCAAGATCTTGGACAACGAAAGATTTTCCCACAATTGAGGCTTTCGGTATGTACACCTTTGATGCAATCGCTTATATTTAGCCATTAGATTGATGCTGTTGACACTAAAAAACATCTAATTAACCCAATACAACCTATTTTACCCTATCCCTATGCTTTTACAACCTCTTGATTTACTCGTTTTTCTCGGCTATGCATTTCTAATTGTAGGCATGGGATTCTTTGTGTCCCGTGAAAAGAAAGGCCACGTCAAAGATTCCAATGATTATTTTCTTGCCAGCAAGGCTCTTCCTTGGTGGGCAGTAGGAGCGTCTCTTATTGCCTCCAATATCTCAGCGGAACAGTTTATTGGCATGTCGGGTTCTGGCTTTGCACTCGGGTTAGCCATTGCCACCTACGAATGGATGGCTGCGGCGACACTGTTGGTCGTGGCGATTTTCTTCTTGCCCGTTTATTTGAAAAAGGGCATCTACACCATGCCAGGTTTTCTTTTTGACCGCTACGATGCGCGCGTTCGTACGACCATGGCGGTGTTTTGGCTACTCTTGTATGTATTTGTCAACCTGACTTCGGTTTTGTATTTGGGAGCATTGAGTTTGAATACCATTCTCGGAATCCCAATGACCTACAGCATCATTGGATTGGCGCTTTTTGCAATGCTTTATTCCATCTATGGGGGATTGAAGGCGGTGGCCTGGACCGATGTGATTCAAGTAGTGTTTTTGATTGGTGGTGGACTAGCCACTACGTACATCGCCTTGGGAATGGTAGGAGATGGCAATGCTTGGGAAGGCTTGACTGTCCTGAGAAATGAAGTTCCAGGACATTTTTCGATGATTCTATCCAAGGGGGAAATGATGATTTCGGATGGTAAAGGAGGAACTCGTGATGCCTATTTGGACTTACCAGGATTATCGGTGTTGATAGGGGGAATGTGGATTACGAACTTGAGCTATTGGGGATTCAATCAATACATTACCCAACGAGCGCTTGCAGCCAAGAGTTTGGATGAGGCACAGAAGGGGATGATTTTTGCTGGATTCTTGAAACTTTTGATGCCATTAATTGTGGTGATTCCCGGAATTGCAGCCCTAGTCATTGTGAATCAAGGAACGGACCTAGGTTTTATTGAAACGATGAAAGATCCAGTCACCGGCTTAATCAAATCTGATCGTGCCTATCCTTCCTTACTTCAAATCTTGCCTACTGGCTTAAAAGGACTTGCCTTTGCAGCCTTGACCGCTGCGATTGTTTCTTCGCTTGCCTCCATGGCCAATAGTACCTCCACCATCTTCACGATGGATATTTACGCCAAATACTTTGGCAAAAACTCCTCGGAAGCGAGTAAAGTGCGTGTGGGTCGAATCACTGCTATGGTAGCCTTTATCATTGCAGCACTCGTAGCTCCAGCACTGGGTCAATTGGATCAGGCCTTCCAGTTTATTCAAGAATACACCGGCTTCATAAGCCCAGGAGTATTTGCGATCTTCTTCTTTGGGGTATTCTGGAAAAAAACCACCTCCAATGCTGCTTTAGTGGGTGCTTCATTAAGTATTCCACTTTCTGTGGTCTTGAAAGTAGTATTCCCTGCATTGCCATTTATCGACCGTATGGGTTGGGTTTTTATTGTACTTGCCGTATTGATGATTGCTATTTCGCTGATTGAAGGAAAAGGAAAAGATCATCCAAAGAGTATTGAAATCACCAAGGACTTGTTCCAAACCAGTACAGGATTCAAGATTGGTGCAATCCTTATTGTAGGGATTATCGCTGCACTTTATACCATCTTCTGGTAACATGCGTCGGTTACTCTTAGGGATAGATCTGGGAAGTTCCTCGGTCAAATCCTGCATTTTGGATGCGTTTACGGGCAAGGTCTTGGCCTCCAAAGCATTTCCAGAAGTTGAAATGCCCATTCAATCTTCTCAGTCCGGTTGGGCTGAGCAAGATCCAGAAATGTGGTGGAAGTATGTTAAGGAAGGCATTGCTTTTGTTTGTGGTCAAGCCCAGGTGCAAGCAGGGGAGTTGCTTTCCATCGGCATCGCCTACCAAATGCACGGACTGGTTTGTGTTGACAAATCCCACCAAGTCCTCCGACCTTCCATCATTTGGTGCGATAGCAGGGCCGTAGCCCAAGGAGAAAAGGCTTTTCAAAGTTTGGGAGCAGACTACTGCCTCCCACATTTGCTCAATTCTCCAGGGAATTTTACCGCATCCAAATTGCGGTGGGTAATCGAAAATCAACCCGAACTAGCCGCTAAAATTTATAAAATCATGCTTCCTGGCGATTTCATCGCGATGAAGTTGAGTGGGGAGATTCTCACCTCAGAAACAGGCCTTTCCGAAGGCATTTTCTGGGATTTCAAACAAAATGGGATGAGTGAGCCTTTGCTTGCTGAAATGCAAATTCCAAATGAATGGATTCCTGAAGCGGTCCCTTCCTTTTCCCTTCAAGGGAAAGTATCAGCGACTGCATCAGCGGAAACAGGCTTGGAAGTCGGTATTTCCATTGCTTACCGCGCAGGAGATCAGCCCAACAATGCCTTTTCCTTGCAAGTACTTTATCCAGGTGAGTTGGCGACTACTGCTGGAACCTCTGGTACCGTTTACGGGGTAGCCAATACGCCAGTGTATGATCCCAAATCCCGTGTAAACACCTTTGTGCATGTCAACCATACCCAAAGTACCCCATCCTATGGAGTGCTACTTTGCGTCAATGGTACAGGCATCCTGAATTCTTGGCTGAAGCGATTGTTAGGAGGAAGTTCCTTGAGTTACGAGCAAATGAATGCCCTCGCAGCAAGTGCGCCTATTGGTGCGGATAAGTTGACCTTCTTGCCCTTTGGTAATGGGGTAGAGCGAATCCTTCAAAACGTACCACTAGGAGCACACTTGCTCGGTTTGGACTTGCTAAAGCACGATCAACAGCATATCCTGCGTGCAGCACAAGAAGGAATTGTGTCGGCTTTGACCTATGGATTCCGAATCATGAAGGACATGGGCATGGATTTGAATACCGTAAAGGCCGGGCATGCCAACATGTTTCTAAGTCCTATTTTCCGGGAAACCTTTGTGCAAATGAACCAAGTAAACTTGGAACTGTACGATACTGATGGAGCCCAAGGGGCTGCTCGGGGAGCAGGAATCGGAGCAGGAGTTTTCGGCTCGGAAAAAGAAGCATTTCATGGTTTAGAACTCCTACAAACTCTTGCACCAGATGCTGCAAAGGCAGATCGCTACGAGGAAGTATACCAAACCTGGTTGGCTTGTCTGAAGCAACTTCAGAAACCCACTCACAACTAATCTAAAAAACCCAAACTCAACATAACCTATACCACTATGGCAAATTCATTTTTTCCCACTATCGGGAAGATTCAGTTTGAAGGAAAAGAAAGTGACAATCCAATGGCATTCCGCTACTATGATCCCAACCGGATCATTGCGGGGAAATCCATGAAGGAGCATTTCAAATTCGCAATCGCCTACTGGCATTCCTTCTGCGGTACGGGGGGAGATCCCTTCGGTCCGGGTACCCTCATCCATCCTTGGGATAAGAGTTCAGACCCCATCCAGCGTGCAAAAGACAAGATGGATGCGGCCTTTGAATTCATGACCAAAATCGGAGCGGAGTACTACTGCTTTCACGATGTGGATTTAATCGAGGAAGGACCCAACTTGTCCGAGTACGAAAAACGTATTCAACTCATTACAGACTATGCGGCTACGCACCAAAAAGCGAGCGGCATCAAGTTGCTTTGGGGTACAGCCAACGTCTTTAGTAATCCTCGCTACATGAATGGTGCTTCCACCAATCCAAATTTTGATGTTTTGGCTTTTGCTGGAACGCAAGTGAAAAATGCACTCGATGCTACTATTAAGTTGGGAGGCGAAAACTACGTATTCTGGGGAGGTCGAGAAGGCTACATGTCTTTACTGAATACGGACATGAAACGGGAAAAAGAGCACTTGGCTCGTTTCTTGACCATGGCACGAGATTATGCACGTAAGAATGGATTCAAAGGAACCTTCTTCATTGAGCCCAAGCCTATGGAGCCTACCAAGCACCAGTACGATTACGATTCGGAAACGGTGATTGGCTTCCTTAGACACTTTGGGTTGGACAAGGATTTTAAATTAAATATTGAGGTGAACCACGCAACACTAGCGGGGCATACTTTCCAGCACGAATTGCAAGTAGCGGCAGATACAGGTATGCTGGGATCCATCGATGCCAACCGTGGAGATTACCAGAATGGTTGGGATACGGATCAATTTGCGCTCAACTTACAAGAACTTACTGAATCCATGTTGATTATCTTGGCTGCAGGTGGATTGCAAGGGGGAGGAGTCAATTTTGATGCGAAAATCAGACGAAACTCCACCGATCCAGAGGATTTATTCTTGGCGCACATCGGCAGCATGGATGCCTTTGCTCGGGGCTTGATTATCGCGGCGGATATTCTTGAAAAGTCAGACTACCTAGAGCGAAGAAAAAATCGCTACGCCAGTTTTGACGCAGGAAAAGGAAAATCCTTTGAAGAAGGTAAGTTGACCTTGGAAGACCTTCGGGCTCATGCCTTTGAAGTAGGAGAGCCTACCCAAATCAGCGGGAAGCAGGAATACTTCGAAAACCTGATCAACCGATTTATCTAAATGAAAATGGGAGGCTTCAACCTCCCATTTTTTTGTGCTTATCCAAATCAGTTTTGCCCTTCAAAAGGGATGCTATCCAACAATTGATTCGCTTTTGTCATTTGCTCCACTTGGTTCTGGTAGGCAGGGTTGGCAGGTACTTGGGTTACTTTCTCCAGGAAATCTATGGTCTGAAATAATACAGTCTGCCAATCTTGAGAGGTAATGGAAGAAGCGATTACGTGATCTCCCGTTTTCGGAAATGCTAGCTCTTTCTTCAGTGCAGGGGCTGTTCCCAATTGACCAAACATTTCTTGCATTTTGGAAACGGATACGACCATGTCTTTTTCTTGTTCATTCTTGTAATAGTAACCCATAAATACCGGTTGTTTCACCTTGGCAAAGGTTTCTTCATTCATTTCGCTGTACAGTAGCACTGCCAAACTCTCGTAACCATTGGCATGGTATTCTTCAGACCAGTAAGCTCCTTTTTCTCCATCACGCTGCTGATTCATCACCCCGTCCTCCAAGAGTGTTTTCTTCATT
>JACCDP011061133.1_pt1 | contig 31629 bp, 22 predicted proteins | sample 7445841 | NCBI WGS metagenome assembly JACCDP01 (sample SAMN15323441, study PRJNA562643) | freshwater metagenome | isolation source: river surface water | place: USA:Blue River Watershed | collected 2017-08-17 | reverse complement strand
TTGGTCGGACTACACGCTCAGACGGGGTCAGGCCGCTCCCTGCTAGCTGTCGCGACTAGATTCATGGGTTTTGGCCGTATTTAGTCGCACCCATGCCCATGGAGCGGCCTGACCCCGTTGGCTGAGTGGTTCGTATCAGGGAGTATCTACGGTCGATGGACTCGTCCTTGCTTGAACGATGCGCGCATGGCCCGTCGTCGCCGTCTCATCTCCAACCAAGGCGCCTATCATGTCTACAATCGCGCCGAGCTCGGCCAGCCGATCTTCGACACCGATGCCGGCAAACAAGTCTTCCTGGAAACCATCCTCGCCGCCGCCCGACGCTTCGCTTGGCAACTTCATGCCTTCGCGATCATGACCAACCACTTCCACTTGGTCGTGACCACCCCTCGGGGCAATCTAAGCGAAGGGATGCACGCCCTTCAGTCGGCCTTCGCCAACAAGCACAAAGTATTCCGCGGGTCGGTCGGACATGTCTTCCAGTCGCGTTTCGGATGCGCGCATTACCCGGCGGGCCCTTTGGCCGCCCGCAAGATCGACTACGTCCACCTTAACCCGGTCCGGGCCGGCATCGTCACTCTCGAGGGACTTCGCGACTACCGGTGGACGAGCTACCGCACCCTGCGTCGGCCTGACCAAAGAGGCGACCTTACCCTTGGTCTGGCCCTCAGCAGCATGCACGGGCTCAGGGATGATCCTGCGGGCTGGGATGCCTACGAGGAAAGGCTCCGCTTCGTCCTCGCGACCGACGAACGCCCGGCGACCGACGAAGAACTATTCGGGCTGGTGCGCAAAGAAAAGGCAGGCCGGCGGAGGAAAGAAGTGTCCTTGCCGGCCCTCGTCGGGAAAAGCCGAGAACTACTACTCACAGAGGAGCGCGCCCGCTGGGAAGAGGCCTTTCAGGCTGCGCTCTCCGCCCTGGGGCAGACCGAGGATCGATTGATGGCGCCGCCCAAGGCGCAGGCATGGAAAGTCGCCTTGGCCAGACAAGTGCGTGACGCCCACGGAGTAAGCACTTCATGGCTGTCAGGAAGGATGGGGTTCGGCTCGCCGTCTTACCTCCGGAAACTCCTCTGCTCGAGCTAAGGGGTCAGGCCGCTCCTCACTTCACGCGCTCCTAAATTCGCGTCCTTCAGCCACTTTTAGTCGCGTGACTTCACGGGGAGCGGCCTGACCCCGTGTTCGGCCCGCGGAGGCCTATGACCTCCCGGCAACGGGAGAGCGCTACCTCCAGCTCCATCAGGGGGTATGCGTCCGCATCTTCAAGGCCGAGTCCTCCGGCTCCACGATCTACGTCGAGGCCCCCCCGGCGGCCAACCAGCTCAACGGCCGGGTCATCGCCAACATCCGTAGCCTCCGGGTGGTCACGAACGTGAAGATCGCCGAGCCCAAGAAGAAGAAATCCGCGAAGCGCCGCGAGGCCGCCTCCATCAAGTCGTTGGTGACCTCCCTGCTCTTCTCTCCCGACCTCGCGGGCAAGGTCTTGCTCTGCGATGAGGCCGCCCAGGGACTCGATGGCGTCTTCTTCCATCGCGACGAAGACCTGAAGAACCTGATGACGCAGCTCGGCGCCGCGGCGACGACGCTCAACGAGGACCTAGCCCTCGGATCTGACGTCAACACGTTCTTCAAGACGAAGCTGCGCATGAAGGGCTTCACCCGGTTCCTCTCCGACACGCAGACGACCCATTTCGGCGAGGACTACACCGGTACCTTCCAGGGCGCCAGCTACCTCGGCGAATGGCACTGCACGCTCTTCGACGGGACCAACACCTTGAGCGCCCACTTCCTCTACGTGCCGGAACATCAGGCCATCCTGATCACCCGCCTCGGAACCCACGGACGCACCCACCACGACCGCACCTGAACTTTCCGCGATCAACGACGATCGCGCCGAACACCCAACCCAACATGGCGAAATCATCGCCTCCCAACGGGCCCAGCACCACTGGTCGCCCCTCGGGAGGAGGCCGAGGCAACAATCCGCCCAGCCGCTAAGCCCAGTGCTTAGTCATCCATGGGGCCTCCGCAGGAGGTCCCCTTTTTATTCCTTCTTAGCATCAGCATCCGGCATGGGGATGAAATCTTCGATCAAGCTCTCTGGGTTTTTGATGGGGATGATGGCAACAAGGGTCTTCTTGCCGACTCTCTTGGGTAGGCAAAGCCGGACCCATTCGGTCACATATGCCTTCAGCTTCCCTTTGGCATCCAAAGGCACCTTCATCAGGAATGAGTCGAATGCGCTGGTGAAATATTGCGCTTCATCGCCGAGGACGTGATCCGACGCAATGGGTGTCTTTTTAGGTCCTTCGAGCTTTGCTTGGGCGATGGCGAGCTGGTCCAGGCTACCGCTCTTTGTCGCCTCATGCAGCTGTAGGAGTGCCTTCCCCATTTCGTCGTGGAACGGGTCCTTGAACAGCTTGCCGGGCTTAGCCTCACACCAGTGGAAGCTTAGCGGAGACCCGGCGAGCCCAGTGAGCTCCTCGAACATCCTCTCGGCCATGCGGGTCGAGATCCGTCCAGGCCCTGCATCAGTCCAATTCGTACCATAATGGATTGCCCCCGAGATGCCATGCTCTTCCCCGTATTCGAATTCGAAGATACCGCTGAATCTTTCGGCTGCTTCGAAGGGTTTCTTGAATGGGCCGGCCCGTTCATCACAACAATCGGTATTCAGGGATGCGAAATAGTGGCCGTCGAAGTAGTAGAGTTCGAACCTTCCGCTCGCGCCATGATGCAAGGCGCCCCACCCTGTTTCAAAGACAGGCTGACCGGCACGCTGTAAATACTCCAAAAATACCACGTCGTCGTTCATCGAAACGATATCTTCGACGTCTTTCTCGGAAACGTACTTCGGACCTACGAGCTTTCGGAATCTCAGTTTAGCACCAGGCTTTGCGAATGCCTTCCCAAGGTCTAATTCGTCCGTATCATCCATACGGCAAATCTACCGGCGATCGGGCGACGCGCAAGTCCACCTGATCGCGGCTATGCCACCTTGGGTCAGCTTGAGGCGAAAACAGGCCTAGGCCTTTAACACCAGACCTGGCTTAGTTCTGACGTAGACCTTCCCGTTGATCAGGATGGTCTTCCCCATTTCGACGAGCGCTGCACACCGGCTGGCGATAAATTCGTCCGGGAGGTCGCCGGCGGCGGACGTGTAGAAACCTTCTGGGGCTGAGTTGGAGGCTATAGACAGGATTGCGTCCACGGCTTCCTCGAGGTCGTCAAACGGACCGTCGATGCCGCCGTAACTATAGGACCAATAATAGTCCGCGAAGCAGTGCACATAGGTGCTTCCTCTGTCACCCTGCGCGTCCTCCAGTGAAAACTCTTCCGCACCCGAGCGGATAGCCTCGGATGCCATATACTCCAGGTCGTCCGCCGGAAGCCGTCCCTTGGGCTTGATCTCGCCATTAGCCCGACCGTAGGCCAGCAGAGCCTTACGGAAACCAGGCGTGCCGAGTACGCTTTCCCAATCATGGAAATCAGACATGCATGACTTATGTCCGACACACGCGAATTAGCAACGCGTCGGCGACAATCAATGTGACCTATTTATTTGAAATACTGCATTAAGGCTGCCGCAGCCGCAACTATAGTGGCAGCCGCGGTCACCCACATTGCCAACATTGTCTGCCGAGTGCTATGACTGATGGACTTGTTTACTTCAGCCATCTCCTGGTTCTGTCTTTCGCTTTCAGTGATGCCGTAGCGGTCTCTCAAGGCTTTGATTGCTATCGCTCTTACGCTAGATGACGCGGAAAGCCTGAATGATTCCAATGCTTCAACGGGGCTGACCTGTCGGCCCATACAATGCTCGTAAAACCAACCTTCAAAATGCGTCATGTGCCGCATCGAGCTGCCGGGCTTAGCTAAACTAAGATAATATTTCTCAACTTCTTCAACCCTGCCAAGAGGCAGGTCGACGTATATACACGGATCTCCTCCATCCATGATAATCCTCGCGAAGACCTGATCCCACAGCTCGGGACCTTCAGCAGTGTCTAAATTGTCTGATTCTACCATAGTCTTACTCGACCAGCGCCTTGTTCACGGCGTCGACCGGGTCTTTGTAGAACTCGATGTTCACTTTGGTCCAGAAGTCATCAGGGAGATCATTAAGCTGACGACGGGCCGCGACAGGCATGAGCAGCGTTGCTGCCTTCTTGTCGACGGCCATCTCGGCCAGGGCGACGGCGTTGGGAAGCATCTCGATGGAGCCACCGAGGTTCAGGCTTCCTACGATGATGGTTCCTCCCTTGGTGTTACGGCCAAGCAAGGCGCCAACCATGGAGACCAGCACGCCAACTCCGATGCCATGGCCGTTCTTGTCGGTATCCATGGCCCGAAGTTGTAGCGTATATTCGAAGCCACGCGGATCACGGTCGGATCCTACGAGCTGCTTGGCCAGGACATAGAGGTTCTGCTCGCCCACCTTGACGCTCTCCTTGAAGGGCATCGGAGCAGGCTGATTCAGGATCTTCACGCCAGAGCCCGGGCCGGCGTTGACTTCGACGCGGAAAAGGCCCGGCGTCGTCTCGGAAGAGCCAGGCCCAAGCGTCCAGACCTGGCCAGGAGGCAGAGGGTCGGCGTCGATGGCATCGTCGGAATGGAGCTCCGGCGTCCCGACGAACTGTTCCACGCCCTCCACGCCGATGGTAAAGCTGAAATGGGTGTTCCTGAACTCGCTGCTAAGGCAGCGTTTCTGCTGCTCTTTGACGCGTCGACGGGACTCGAGGGCAAGACGGATGATCCACTCGAGATCCTTGTCATCGATCGGCATGTCCGGATTAGGGAAGATGAGCTTCACCAAGCCCGACACGGTCTTATTGACGCCCTCGATATCACGGCCGCTTAAGGCGCCACCGAAGTGCGCCCTTCCCTGCAACACGGTGCTTCGGCTAATTGGACGCATGCGGGTCCAGCATCCACTCAGGAAGTCGCTCACCAATCCGAAGTGGTTGGTCAGGTGTTCGCCAGGCTTTAGCTTGGGGAAGTCCCAGCCCGGCACGTAAGCATGGATGCGGTCGTGGAATGCGGTGTCGTCGCGCATTTCAGCCGGCAATGGGCTTAGGAGGTGGCCGATCTTCTGCTGCTGCTGCACGTCGACGTCGAAATTGCCGACCATGACGATGGAGCCCTCGGCCGAGATCTGGTCCTTGCCGCGGCTGAACTGTCCGGAGGCCATGTAGCCCTTCATGATATTCACCCCATCCTTAGAGTCGAATGAGATGCCCGAGACTTCATCGAAGCAGACCACATCATAGAGGCAGACCAATCCGCGGGCGCCGTTGGAGTTATTTACGAACATCTTGGCAACCGTCGCCTTACCGCCCGACACCAAGTGGGAGAAGGGGGAGATCTGTTGGAAGAGGTGACTCTTGCCGGTGCCTCGCGGACCGAGTTCGACCATGTTATAGTTACGCTCCACGAAAGGCACCATGCGGAGAATCGTCACGCGCTTGGCCTGTTCCGTCATCGCCTCAGGCTCGAGACCGATGGAGCGGATCAGGAAATCCTTCCACTGCTCGGTGGTGAAAGCCTTTCGTCCCTCCTGCAGGGTCTTAACGGCATCGGCACTGGAATGTTGAATGGGGCGAAGCTGGCCGATCTTAAACGGTAGACCACCTTGGGCTTGGGCACCCATGGCATCATACTCAAGGGTGATCTCGGCGAAGAAGCCATCCGACAGGATGCGTTCATGGTCCCGGATGAACTCATCAGGAATGAGGGCGTCGCGAATGCCGACGCTGGGCAGCTCGGCCAGGTAACGGTCGTTCTTGGCGTCAAGCCGGGCTTTCACGATATCGATGAGGCGCACTGAGCCCTGCTCACGGGCACGGGCCTTGAACAACTCCTGATCCGAGCTGCGTACGGTGCGGCCTTCGAGCTGCTTCTCCACAAGTGCGAGGCCTTCCTGGATCTGCGTCTCGTCGGTGGTAGCGCAATAGCGGCCAAGCAGGAATTCGACGACGTAGGTCGGGAGCGGATAGGTGCGGGAATACTTACGGACAAGGTCCTTGCGAACGAGGTAACCCTTGAATGCACTAGCGGCGATTGAGTCGATTTGGTCCATGATGTTTTTATAAAGTGTGTTTGGAGATTAGGGTTGTCCGAATTTGGTCTTCTTCTGCGAAAGCGTCGCTCCGTCTGGCCCAAGCAAGACGACGACCAGTTCCTTGCCGTCGTGTTCATCGTCCACCGGGATGCTCAGGTTGCCATCGGAAGGCACGGCCTTGGGCGAAGGTATGGCTGAGACGCCGGCGGCCTTGCCGATCCGGATGTCGACGCGAGAACCCGCAGGGGCTCCGACGCAATCGACCACGCAACGGAAGCCGGCCCATGCGACGGAAGAAATTTGTCCGGCGGCGGGCGCCCTACCCTCGCCACGGATGGTGAGCACAGGAATCACGCATTCCTGAGGGCTAAGGCCTCCGTGTGTGTATCCGGTGGATTTGTTGAAACAGGCGATACCCGGCGGGGTGTGAACGACTTCCGCGGGATTCCAGAACCAGGCGACCTGGACCGTATCCGGCGGCGTTCCCGTCGAGGCCACCGCGGACCGGCCCCAGCGGCTCTCCGTCAGGTGACGGGGGAGGTCCACCTTGGGGAGCTTGCCATCGAGCAGCAGCCAGCCGTGGTCGGTCACGATCTTGACCGTTCGCCAGCCGGCTGACACGAGATGCTGAACGGCGCCTGCCAACTGGTCGACTTCGGTGACAAGGTATTGCGCGAGTTCTGCCTCAAGCCCGTGGCCGAGCTGGTCGATTTTTCCTATTTCAATCCAGCCACGTGCCATTGGCGTCGACGGAGCCGTCTCAGGTGAATCGATGATCTCGATACCTTCTTCTCTCATCGCATCTCGCAGCATGGCTGCCACGACAGACCTCCCTGACTTCGTCTGCGGGGCGAAGTCTTCCTTTAGCTCAAGTCCTTCGAAGGATTTGGCTACCGGTGTCACCGCAGGCTTTGCCGTGGCCGTGACACTGGGCAGGGCCGACCAGCGCCATCCGATCTCGGCAGTGAGTCCACGAGTCCGAAGGGCTGAGGCCAGTTCCTGACCGACGTCAAAGCGGAGGCCGTCAGCGAAGACTAGACAGCAGCCCTCCGGGATAGTAACTGCCTCGAAATTACGCAGCGTCGGGAGCGGGTTACGCTGATAGGCGGACTGAAATGCCCGAGCTGTGTCGTCAGCCCATTGCGTATAGATGCGCGTAGCGACCTTGCTGAAGCCGGTCAGTCGGTCGCTCTTGGCCATACGCAAACAACGGACGTAGGATGCGTCGGCCAGCCATCCCTTGTCGGCATGACTCAGTGCGAAGGTCTCCGGATTGGTTCCCGCGACAGGCGTTGCAGTGAGCTTGGCTAACTCGGCGAGCTTCTCGAGCAGGACGACCTCCCGGCCTTTACCCATCTTTACCCAGAGTGTCTGCCTGAGTTTCCCATACTCGGCCTCAAGTTGCAGGATCTTGGTGATCGCCTCCTGGATGGGCGCGCCAATCAGGGAGTCGATCGATTCCCTGATTTCTGTCATTCTCTGCTGGAACACGCTGAACCAACGATCAGCGGAAGCCAACAGATCGGGCGCGCTGATCGACCCTAGACGATGGGCTACGCCTGCGTAAGCGGACGGGGCTTCGCCTAGGCGCTGCCAGACCTGCTCCCACTCACCCTCGCCCTTGCACAAGGCCTCAAGCGCCGTGGTGTGGCCATCGGCCTCGACGTCGAAGTCGAACTTCGCCAGAACCTGCGATTGGAATGCTTGCCAGACGTTAGGCGCGCAAGACGCCTTAAATGCATCCGGATTGTCGATCCACTTAAGAAGGGAACGGACGACATCCGGGGCTACCATCACCTGGAAGAAGTCGGCGTCGAGATGCTTGCCGCGTAGCTCCGAGAGCGGTTCGTTGACGATATCGAGCAGGTTAGAAAGGATGGCCTGCTGGGTAGATTGATTGCCCGACAGATTAAGCCCCAGGCCTGCTTGGGTCCCGAGGAATGAGATCACCCCCCAGTCGGACGTATTAGGCTGCGACCATACCTTACCGCGCAGGGCAAGGTCGATCAGCGGACGGATTTCAAGCGGACCTAATTCATCGGCACGCAGTTGAGCTCGGGAATAACCCGGGGCGTAGATGATCGGAATGGCGCCATCGGGGAACCCTTCGAGGTTGATCGTCCTGTCGGCAATGCAACGCAGCCAGATCGCAGGTCCTGTGCCTCGCTCAGGATTATAGGCACCTAGGGAAAGCAGCTCGGGTATTTGGCGGCGTAGCGCATCGAAAGCCGGCAACCATTCCGATTTGGCATCGGTCCAGATGACAGCAGCAACAGGATGCTCATCGCCGGAGACCGAGGCGGCCTGACGAAGGCGCAAGGCCAGTTCTGATGCGATGGTTTCGTTTGTCATGTTTAAACTTTTTTGTCCCGTGCGGCCCTCTTAGCCGACAAGGTGTAATGGAGGTCGTTCCAGCGTTCGCCCGAGAACGAGGACCCACCGGTGAAGTCGGTGACGTGCTGGGGATTGGTTTCCGGGTCACAGGACCAGAACCACGGGAAATCGGACTTGGGGCGATTAGGCTCCTTGCCGCGATCCTTGTCCCACTTGATGTTCGGCTTAGAGCGCAGCAGTCCGGCACCCTTCTTACCCACATCGCGGACGGTCAAAAAAGGCCGGATGTTAAGGCGCACGCCGTCGTTGATGTCAGGCGCCCAGCCGATGGCCTGCCCATGGAGAGGCTTCCAGCGGACGAAGATGTCGTTCGGCGCTTCGCCCTCGAGGATCTTACACAAGTCAGTTTGGAGATCTTGTGCGGCCTTTAGCCGGCGAGCGGCACCTGGCTTGTCCGCAGCGACCTCTTGGTTGCATCGGGCAATCCAGTCGCCGAGGTAGGTAGTGCTGATTTTCTGCAGAAGACGGGTGCCGTCGCCATTGCCGGAGGCCAGGCGGTGGTAGTTAACCAGGACATGGAAGCCATCCTTCTCTCCATCCCAAATGTGCCAGATAAACGGCCGGTGGTGGAACAGCTTGCAGTGCTCTTCGAAGAAGGAGTCCCGCAACCAATCTTCGAGGGTGGCGTCGCCATGTCCGGCCGCGGACAGGAGTTCCCGCTCGGTCGTGGCGAGGTTCCACTCGGCACCATAAGCGTCCTTCAGCAAAGCACGCAGACGATTGGCAGCAGCCTCCTCCCGGTTAATAGCTGAAAGAGGGACAACACCGTCGTCATCGGAATGCTTCTCGAGGCCGTCGGGCCCTAGCGACGGACAATCCGGGAAGCTCGAGCCGGTCTGCCGCGGCCACTGATAACAAAGCAGCCGTGCAACAGCAACCTGAAGGGGATTGTCAGACTTAAACGGATGCCCATTGAACAGCCACTGGGTCGGGTCACTCGAAAATGGCTTAGGTAGGCCGCTGGGGTATTTCTCCGCGGCGACACACTGCCAGCGTTCGAGATTAAAAGCTACTTTGCCGACAGTTGCATTGGTTACTGCTATATTCTGATCTAAGGCGCGAATCGCTGGGCGAAACTCGGGTGACTCGACAAACGCAAAGACCGCCGGGAGGTTTTGGGGTTCCTTTGGAATGATTACGTTGATATTGCTGTCTTGGATCTCTCCAAAATACATCGCATGCGGCAATTTTGCCATCTGCCCCACAGCTACACCTGCCCGCCCCCATGCAGACTCGCCCTGAAGGCGGGCCAAATCAGCTCCATCTTTCTTGAAGTTTAGCACATATTCGTAGCCGCTAAAAATATTCCCAGAGCTAGGAGTGCTCTGGTAATGCCGCCATGGCACAGAAATCGTCGGCAGTTCCCAGCTTAGAAACCTGTACTGCGAATCGTCACCCGTCTTCACTCCCTGTGGAATAAGCGCCCTTAGCTTCAGTAATTCGCTAGAGTCAATTGCCTCTATGCTTATTCTCGCATCAGGGTTTTTGAGCTGCTCGCATTGCAAGCCAGGAGAAACAATTGGCACGGAGGTTAGCGCCGTCGACTTAGCTGCAGCGCTCTCGGCAACAGAAACATCGCAACCGGAAAGCATAGCAGTTGGCGCAGGCCTTTGATTAACCAACATCAGAAGCACGACGTTGAAATCCCACATTGGCGTTTGGAAACCCTTGGGGCCGAGCCTAGCCACCAATACCCAAGTAGACCCCCTAAGGAGACCTTCCCTGAAAGCCGAATAAGTGCCTTGTGCTAACCAATTTTGCGAACTTACCACCGAAACGGCGCCACAAGTTGAACTTAAACTCAGGCAACGTTCTACGAAGCACGTTGCCAAGTCGGCCTTGGCCTCAGGATGAGCCACTTCGCAATATTCCATAAGGCTCGTATCCTGCTTAGATCTCCCCAAATAAGGCACATTTGTTGCCACAAGAACAAACTCCCCAGCAAGCAACTCGGCAGCCCTCGCAACTCCATGTGCAGCAACAGCCATCTCATGAACTACGTCATTTCCCTCCTCAGCCAATAGTGCCGACTCAAGAAGTGGCTTCAACTCCTTGTAACTTGCTGTCAGCAAGTCGCCACCGGCCTTGGGATTGATCAAACTACCCAACACCGGTGCCTGCTCGAACAACTTATGCAATCGTGCCATACCAGCCTTTAGCTTGTCATCATTTCCAGCCAACTTAACCCAGTCCTCTAGCTTTGCACGTGGGGCGATACCACAGCAGGCGACATTCAGGGGCGGCAACTGCTGGAAGCCGGCCAACTTCCAAGCCGTCAGCGCTAGGTTGAACGCACCGATCTGGCAGCAGCGCTGATCGAGCTCGAGACCATGAATCTGATGCTTAAGAACGGCGCGGATGTTCTCGGCAGCCGTGCCGCCCTCCTCTTCCATTCGCATGCGGGCGAGGATGGACAAGGCGAACACGGGGAAGTGACCCGAGCCCATGCACGGGTCAAGGAAGGTGATCTCCTTGGCTTTCTTGGGCCAGCCATCAAAGGTGCCGCCGGCAGGCGTCCACTTCATGGTCTCTGCGTCTTGGATGAATCGCAGATAGGTCCAAACGATGGCCGGCAGGCCGTCCTTGGCGGGCAAAGCCGCCTTGGCGCGGGCCTCCTCCTCGGTAGAGGCCTCGATTGGTTTCATCTTACCAGCCCACCAAGCCCCGAGGGTGTTGTGGAGCAGGAAGTCCACCATGTAGTCCTCGGTGAAGAGCTGGGTGACCGGAGAAAGTTCCTTGGCACCGATCTTCACGCCCGAGGCGTTGACCTCGTCCTTCCGCTTTGCCTGCCAATACTGATAAACCCAACCCAGCGCATCCGTAGCCGTGAATACCTGGGAGGGTAGCCCCTTTAAGATGGCATTCAGTTCAAGCTGTTTGGGCGTATCCAGACGAAGCTCTAACTTCGGATCATCGACTCGGAAGACACCCGGGAGCATCTTCTGGGCGCAACGCGCGGCGTACGCCCACATGTCGAGGCCCTCGTCATTGGCTAGGGCTTCGCACTCGGCTAGGTCGATAGGCTGATCTCCTTGGTCTTCTCTAAGGAGGCCGTTCTCGGCGAGAAACCTAGCGAAGAGCATCCGGTGCCAATGCTGGTAGGCGATTTCCTCGACGAGATATCCGAGCTCCTGTCTTCCGTCAGCCAAGAGAAGGTCTCCGAGCTGACGTCCGTTGGCGCGCAATCGGTTACGGAGCGCACGTTCCTGCGCGGACATACCGTCCGCCGGCGACGCCTCACCGACACGCAAAGCCGCGAGGGAAGCCTTGGCTCCAGCCTCAGAAGCCTCACGGGCCTTGAGAATCTCCCTTGCGAGGAGATTGCGCGTATCAGGATGAAGCGGGGCGTGAGACATGCTCAGCTGAGATTGACCGGCCCTTTCTTGAGCGCTTCGGACAGCTTGGCCTCAGTATCCTTAAGCCAAGCCTGCAGGTCTTCAGACGTCTTAAGCAGTCGACGGTCGACGGAAATCGTCTGAGCCTTGGGCTCCAAGATGTGAGCGGCTTCACGCAGCAGGCTATCGACCTTGCCTGCGTAACCATAAGCTTCGGCATTTCGCTGGCTGAGGGGACGCGAAGCGAGAGAAGCGACGAGCGCACGGAGATCGGCAGGCTCATCGGAACGAGGCGCTTCGAACCCATACAGCATATGGAGACGGACACGCTCAGATTCAGGCAGCTTCTGCCAGACATCCGACTCATCCAGACGTTTGCGGGCTTCAGCATACTTTGTCTCGCAGGTAGCGTTGGCGTCCTTGAGCGCCTTGCGCAGTCCGGCTTCGAGATCGCGACGCAAGGTCTCGATGCGCGTCTTGGAATCCGCAGCGGCACGCGTATTGAGGATATGAGCCAGTTCGACCAGATGCTCCTTAAGGGCAGCGACACCATCGGCAACGTTACGAAGCGCGATCACGTCATCGAGTAACGGTTTGACCGCATCGATGGCCGCCTTACGTGCCTTGGCTTTTACGGCCAAGGCCTTGATGGCGTCTCCCTCGGCAAGGAAAGCCTTCACCTGATGGCCGCCGGATGTAGCCAGGATTGCGCCTGCCATCGGAACTTCGATGGCGGGCGGCATGCCCGGCAGTGTCTCCAGATATGCGGCGATCTCTTGGAGGGCGGCGAAGAAGGCCGCGATGAATTCCTCGCCCTTGCCAGCCGGAACGTTGACGAGGTTCTCCGCGTTCAGGATACCACGCAGTTTAACGCGTTCAGCCGGAGTGACCGGCATCGATTCCGCGATATAGGTGATCTGCGGGATGGCGCTGAGGTCGACCTCACGGAATTGCACCGGCACGCCGTTCTTACGGCCGACAAAGACTCCGTCGCGATGGAGCCCCATCAGGGCTGCGTCGATCGCATCCTGCGGCCAGCCATAAGGAGCGGCGCGGAAGTTCTTGCGAATCGCGCTGCCGGTCGTGCCGTTGGCACCGGCTTCGCCTACGTGCGTAATGATCGCGAGACAGACGGGGTGCTGACGGAGATCGCCGGGGTGACCGACTGGCTGGAACGGTTCGTCGCTCGACTGCTTGATGCGCTGCTGCACAAGGCCCCACTTCTCACTGTCAGCCTGCCCAAAGCGGGGATAAAGCGCGTCGAGCGAAAGCTGGGCGGTGGTCAGGAGCGCGTCTTCAAGCTTGGCGACACCTACCTCGACACCTTTGCCACGGTATAGCTTGGTCGCCTGCATGATCTGCTGGACGGCGATCCCGAGACGCTGCTGCAGGTCGTCGAGGCGAGCGCCCATGGCCAGAGAGGCCTCGCGGCCCTCAGGAGTGCTTTGGGTGCCCATCGATGCGATGACGCTGTTGGCGGCGAGAGACTGTACGATCAGAGCCTTCAGGTTGTCCGCATCGCGCTTAGGGATGAACAGATGGATGACGGGGTCATCCTGCGATCGCTGCTGCGCTTCGCCCAGGACGGTGCCGGCAGCGACCGACCACTCATCGCGGGCCCAGACGACCACGCCGTCGAGATTGGGGTCGGGCGGCGTGACCGAGTAGTGAGCGGTCAGGTTGCGCTTCTCCTTGGCCGCGCCTTGCTGCAGGCGGATGGAATCGACCACCTTGCTGACAGCGGCCTTGAAGAGACGGTCGCGCTCCTGATGGACATCGTTGCTGGAATTGAAGGCGGCGACCTTCTCATTGAAGCGAGCGTTCCACTCCGCCCCTTGGCGGGTCTGGATGCGATACTCGCTGTCGATTTTCATCAGCTCGGACTTGTCAGCCATCCAGGCCAACTGCTTCTTCACCTTCTCGCGGAAATCACGGGTATCCCCGGTCAGGTCCTCAAGCAGAAGGTCAGCGATCATCTGTTCGGTGGCGCGGATGCCGTCGTCGAGGCCGGCCTCGCGAGGAAGGCGGTTGATGAGGAATACCAGACCAGCGATACGGCTGCGAAGAATGCCCTCAGGCGTGCCGTTGTTTAGCTTCTTGATGCGCTCGTTCAACTCGTTCTGCAGGATGCCCGTGTTGAGCATACTGCCGGACATGAGCTCGAAAAGCTTATCGCCCGGGATGATCGCACCGAGCTCCTTGTCCGCAACAGCGACCAACGCATCGAGGAGGTTGCGAAGCTGGGAGCGAAGCTGGGCATTAGTGCCGGCAGGATCGATCGAACGTAGAGCACGCTCCCAGAAGCGTCGCTGCTGGGGCAGGAGGGGGTAATCGATGATGCTATAGCGCTCATCCTCGGCGACCCACTGGATACGCGTACCAGAAAGAAGCCCGTTGATCTCACCGGCATGCTTGTCGAAGAGATTCCTGATCTCGGCCTCGGACGCCGCTTTTTTGGTCAGCAGGACCTTACGGGTGACGGTCTCAACGTCCGCATCGGACAGCTGGACCGTGAGCATGAAGCGGTCGCGAAGCTTGATGAGATTGGGGGTCGAAGTGGAAAGGGCCGACTGTCCTGCGCCGACAAGCATGATACGGTTATCGAGCTTGGTCATGAAGATCTCGGCAGCGTCGGTGACCTTCTGGGCGCGGTCGGGATTATCGGCGATGTAAGCCTGGACTTCGTCGAGGATCACGATGCCTACGGGCAACTGACCTTGGGCATCGACCAGCACGCGCTTGAGATGCGTCACGAACTGGTCGGCCGTCAGGTCAGAGGTGAGGACCTTGTATTGCTCTCGGACAGTCTGGCGGACGTCCTGGACCGTCTTGCCGAGAGTGGGGTCAAGCTTGAGCAAGGTCTCCGGGAAAATCGGGGAGACGTAGAGGTTGTTGAGTTCTGCGTTCCATTCTTTGCCCTTATCGGCGACGGCCTGGCGTACGGCTGCTTCGTGTCCTTGCTCGCGGAGCCAAAGCACGAAGTTCGCGAGGTGGATCTGTTCAGGGAGGTTCTTCGCGCGAAGGATTACGGACAGGATCGTCGCGAAGACCATGTCGCTGTTACCTGCCGGCAGCGTACCCATCGCGGAGAAACGGCCGACTTTCTTACGTTCTGCGAGAATATCGAGTTCTCGGAGACTAGCCTGTACGGAATCCGGGAGGCCGCTGACGAGAGTACGCGCATCTCCTTCCGGGGTCGGGGTATTGACCCACAAGTGCCCGAGCATCTTCAGCAAGTGGGATTTACCGCTGCCATAGAAGCCGCTGACCCAGGATGCGACCTGACGGGATTTGTCGACCTGCCCCAAGTAGGAGGCGAGAATGCGATCGAGAGCCTTGCCGTATTCGCCGTCGCAGACGAACATCTTAAGCTCGCGAGGGAGCTCGGTATCATGGTCGATTCGAGCCTGGCCATTGTTGGCCAAGCCGAACTTACGGACGTCGTTCTTGAGCAGTTCGTGGATCTTCATGTTATAGAGAGGGGTTAGGCGGAGACAGAGATGCCGTTGGCGAGGTAGTTCCAGCCATCGTGGGCATCGAGCATGCGGTAGTTATTTCCGTCCTTAGTGCCCGGGAACAGGACCACCAGACGGCCTTTGATATCCGGCTCAACGGCACGGATAAGCTCGGAGATGCGGACAAAGCCGTAAAGGGAAGCGACGCCCATCAGACCGACCACCTCAGCAGGGCCGGCTGATGCCAACTCCTTCTTGAGTCGCGATGCGACGTATCCCCTGAATTCTGCTTCGATCAGCGGACGAATGTCTTCAGGCGTCTCGAAATAGCTCTGAGCGTATTCCTGACCTGCCATCCATTCGGCGAACCAAGTGGTAGCATCGACTAACCTCCAGCCGTGGCCGGCCTGAGCCGTAGCATCGGCGAAGAGGCCGATACGGGCCCGGAGTGTCCGCTCCAGGCTGGTGGAATAAACGGCCATCAGTACGCGCTCCGCACCACTGGCCGACTGGGGCCAAGGAATGGAGATCGTTCGAGTGTACAGTTCGGCGAGTTCTTCGATGCGGCCCATAGGTGTCAGGATTGGAGGGTGGCCTCAAGGAGGCGGTTGGCGTCGACTTGGACGACTCCGCCGCCGATGGCAGCGCGGATGAGGTTCATCTGCTTGGCGCGGAGCGTGATGGCGTGCAGTTCGGAGATCGGAGCGTCGAACGTCGACATCCAGAAGGACGTGAAGAGTTCGTCCCCCACCCTGCCCTCCAGGCTACCAATCCATAGAGCGTAAGCGACTCCGCCGACGGTCGGGGAGACGACTTGGCGAATCTTGCGTACTCGACCCTTGAGGTGGCCTGAAACCGACCATGATGCGCCAGAATTACGGGCGACCTTATCCAAGGTGTTATCGTTCATGCGGACGTCGACTGCCTCGCGGAGCGTCGTCGTGAACTCATGCCGGATACATTCTCCCCCCACGCGGAGCGGGATCACATACTCGGCGGTAGCACGAAGAAGGGGGTCTCTGGCCAGTGCGCAGAGATGGGCAACCTGATGGCGCCCCTGAGGGTCGGCATCCCAGAGGTGACGCATCACACGATAAAGGAGAACGGCGGGATCCAAGCCGTAGAGTTCACCAAGCCGCTGGTTGGAGAGGATCCGGTTGGACATCGTACTCTTACCGAGGACGTTATCGTCGACGATCGCCCTCTTGAAGTCATCGCGCTGGGCGGTCGAAGGCAGCGCCCGGAGGGCATCGCTCAGCTCCTTCTGCATCGACGTGCGAGTCGTATGCGTACCCTTGGAGCCAAAGCGGGCTCCGGCCTGGAGGAGGGCCTGACTCTGAACGATTCCAGGGAGGGGCATTTGGTTACTTATACCCAGTGAACGGCCTCTGTCAACTGTCAGCAAGTTAGACCGCCGGCAAGTTTGCCGGCGAAAATCAGTTCGTAAAATAGATGTAAAAGGCATTTTTATAATATCTCAGACAACTAGATAGTTGACTACACACTTAAGTGTTAACAGTTTATGTGAATGGATGTTATCCTGCCCATTCCCCCGTTATTCTACCAGGATAACATCCAAGATGACGTCTGGTTCGCCCTAGATACCTATGGAAAGGCCCCCACCAAGAAGGACGCCGTAGTAGCCAAAGCTGTGGTCGGCGCCCTGGCGGACTGGTACCGCTACCGGGGCATGGAGGCCCGGGTGGATACCTATAAGGCTCGGTGCATCGGGGAGTCAGTCATCATGAAGGTGCCGGTTAAACGCCGTGGCGCTCTGGCCCGGCATCGGGGCCGGTACGTCCGGATCATTGCCCTAGGCCGCAACGGCTTTGCGACCTTTCTGCGGTTTGCCCCGCTCAAGCTCACCAAAGCCCAGGAAGCGGCGCTTATCCGTCTACCCAACTAACCTAAGCCGCACCACGTCTAAGGTAAGTCCCATCATGGAACCCAAGGAAGTCCAATACTTTGAAGACCCCTATCATGATGACGTCGGCCAGGCGTTGAAGGGCTTCAACGACACCCGTGTGCGAAGGGAGAGGCACTTCGCATCATGGCAGTTGCACGCGCACATGCACTGGCGGCGGTACAAGTTCAACAAGGGCAAGAGGTACCGGTACGGCGTAGGCCAGGTCGGGAAGTCATACCTCATCAAGGTCGGCCCGAAGAAGCTCGGGCTGCTCTCCAAGTTCAGAAACCGATACGTAAGGGTCCTCTGCACCCATAGCCGCGGATGGACCGTCCATCACTGGTTCGGGACCGTGAAGCTCACCCCCGATCAGGAACGCGCCCTGATCCCGGCAAAGAACATGTGTTTCTATCCGTAAGCGATTATGCCCAAACTTAGCTTCAAAGACCTGATGGAAAATGCCGAGCTCCGGGCTCACTTCATCACAGATGCCGAAACTACCGATGCGGACCTCAGGGATGCACTAAAAGATGATGCCCTCTCGGATCTCCTCTTTAATCTCAAAGATCAGTTCGAGAGCTTCAGGTACTCCACCGAGAACGGACACTGCGAAGTGATCGAATGGCGGGGGTATTACTTTTCGGGAAGCGAGTGGGAAGAACTAGCGGGCCCATTCCAGACGCTCGACGAAGCCCTGGACCCAATCAGATACCTACTCGAGTGCGGAGACGAGGTCGATACTGAGTCCGCAACCCATATCGTGGATAGCAAATGGCCGGATAAGCAGACCTTCGAGGTCATCCGCAGAATCGTATCCGTCGGCGACTGCGTCGAAGTAAACGGGGTGAAGTACCGCCGCTCCAAGTCTGGATACGCTACCGCCTGACAGACTACTTACCAGATAAGGTCTTTCTTAAGCCTGAAGAAGTTCAACGTAATCTCGTTACGCAGAACCTCGGACCTGGCCTTAGCCTTGGCCATGAAGCCCGGCCCGGAGCTTGCGACTAAGTTAGCGAGGTTCGTCTTAGCCTGCGGCACCTTGCTTTCGCAGAGAATCCACCAGGCGGCAGCCTCGACATAATCCCGGGCAACCCCACGGCCATTCCCATAAGAACTGCCAAGATTATGCTGCGACAGAGGATCGTCGCGCATGGCACCTAAGCGGAACAAGCGGACTGCTCCATTGGCATCGCCAGGCCCGCCGACGGCCTCATTGAGGCAGATCGCGTAGTTATACATACCCGGAACAAACCCACGTGCGGAAGAGAGCCGGAACCATTCCCGCGCCGCCTCAGGATTTTGAGGGAATCCGTCCAGTCCTTTCAGATAGGCGACACCTAAGTCGTACATGCTGATCGAATCTCCGTCGTGGGCTTTATCGACTAACTTAACGAGTGTCTGGGCCACTTGATCAGCCTTGGAAGACGACCGGGCGCTCCGGTTTAGCTTCAGATTCTCGATAGTCTTGAACTTGGAGATGATATCTGCGGCGCGCTCCTGAGCCACAATACGGATAGGTTTAGACCAAGGCCACCATGTGGAAGACTTGTCGCCATGATCGCGCTCGTAAGAGCTTAACCCGCTATTCTCCCTATTACTCCCGAATCTTGCCAGTTCTAGGTATCCAGTCGTAAGATAATCGACATGTGCCCCTAACTTCTCGGCGGAAAGGCGAGCATGATAGTGCGAAACGCCCGAACGATCGTAGTTCGGATATTGGGTAACAATCTTTAAGTATAATGGAGCTGAAAGCGCGTAGCTTTCCGGATTACCCTTCTTCGTTAGCAACGCACCCGCATACTCTTCGGTAGCTAGCGGCGAGTACTCGGCACATTTGGCGAACTGACTCCACCCCCTGGTCTCATTTTTGACTACTTCGACCCCATCAAGCATCCATCTGGCATGAACCCAGCCAGTCGAGAGACCGCCCCTGGCCGAGCCGGATATAATCATCTCCTTCTCGAAAGCAGTTAAGGTTGTCTTTCCCCTCGAGGAAACGTCGTAAGCCTCAGAGTTACGCTTGGCCACGATCGCAGGCAAGGCGGCATGGTAATCCTCGCCGGCATAGGCAAGGAGAAGACGAGCTGCCGTTTCAATCGTCTCTCGATTATTCCAAAGAAATAAGCGTCCTGCAGGCTCGCTCTCGATTTTCCTCCCTAACACCGGATCGGTCTCGGCATTCCTATTCTCTTGGATAACTTTTTGGCTTTCCAGGAGACGTAGTTCGACGTCGAGTCTCTCCAACAAATTCTTGAGCGTGGCATTCGTCGAAGCATGACGAACCATGTCGTCGCATCTTTCAGCCCCAAACTGGGCTTCATAATACTTCCGGACATACACGGCATCCTCCGGCCGGATTAGTTCAAGCGGCGCAGCAGACTGGGCTTGGGCGATTCCATGGACCAGGATCAGTGCCATTAAGGTTAGCGCTTGTCTCATGTCCGCAAATTACCCCCAGCTGGTATCTGGACAAGCCCTTCCTTAACCTTGCCATCGTCTATCCGGCTACACCGAGGTTGGCTTATAACAATCTTATCAAACCCTGTTGTGAGGGCATGGGGTTTAGTATCTCCTGCACCCATGCCCCTGCCGATTTGCTCTGAAGCCAAGTATCAGGACCAGATGACCAAGTTCCTGAAGGACTGGCCGCTGTCCCGTGTGCGGAATATGCCGCTGACCGACTACACCCGCGTGAACAGGGACGACGAAAGCTTCCGGGGCTCCTTTTGTTACGCCCTCGAGCATGACACCCCCATCGGTATCGGGGGCGGCAATGCCATGAAGTTCGGCATCTACGAGTTCCGGAAGCCGAGCCGTATGGCGAACGCTCTGCAGGATGACCGCTACGCCTGGCACGCCGAACTCGGCAAGACCGCCGAAGAAGCATTCGAGACGCTGCGCTCACGTATCGTCGCCGTCATCGAGGCCGCCCAGTCGGGCGACTACGCCAAGCTCGACTCGATCAACCTGCCGAGCGTCCTGAAATGGAAGACTGCCTTCCTTTACCAAAGCCCGGATAAGCCGGGCATCGTCGGATGCGCCTCCGAATCGGCCCTCCGTAAGTATTTCAAAGATTCTGTTCCTGACGCCGACAAGCTGCCCATCTCAAGCCTGCACGCCTTGGCTGTCGAGAAAGGGCCTGCCAAAGATTGCGTCCATCGGATCGGATGGGCGCTCTGGGACGAGGTCAACCCGGAGGAAGCCGACGAAGGGGACGAAGAACCAACGGTACGGCGTGGTTTCTGGAACTTCAGTTACGGGCAGGATGATGCCGATGGCATAAATGACCTGGAAACCTTGCTGCGAACCGGGCAAATCCGCGGCGACTGGGATACAGGACAATCTCTGGACTCTCTTTCAGATGATGCAGATCAGGGCAAACTAGACGCCTTGGATTTGCTGGCGGACGACGGCACGGACGACGATAATGCGACTGAGTCAGGTCGCCGTCCCACGTTCAACTTCTTCCATATGGGCATACCGAAGGGTGCCATCCTCACCTACGTCGACGATTCCTCGAAGACGGTGACAGTGCTGGATGAGCGCCAAGTCGAGTTCCAGGGGCAAGCCACGTCCATGACCGATATCACGCGTCAGCTTAAAGGGCTGACGCGCCCGCTCGCTCCTCTGCCGCACTGGACCTTCAAGGGAGAAAAGCTCAGCGCTTACTATAATCGCACCTACCCAAGCCAGAAGCCCACCGTGACAGCCCTGATGTGCTGGCTATTCGCCAAGAAGATGAATCGTGGGGACGTCGTATTCGCCAGGCAGTCCGGCACACAACTCTACATCGCGGGAGTGATTACTTCCGAGTACAACTTCGATCCTGCCAGAAAGAACTATCAGCATGTTCGGGACGTCGCTTGGCTTACAACCACGCCAACCGACGTCCCCGAGGCCTCACGTATCCACACAAAGGCACTGACAGATATAACCAATTGGAACGCAGAGGTGGCCGATCTGTGCCGACGACTAGGCATCGATGTCACCAAACTGCCTGAAGTCCTCCCCTCTAGCCATACGGCAAAGACCAAGGGCTCAACTTCTATGAACAAACCCACCAACGTCATACTCTATGGTCCTCCCGGAACGGGGAAGACCTTCCACACGAAAGAGCACGCGGTCACGCTGTGCAACGGGAAGGCCAACCCGGCTTCGCTGAAGGATGACTTCGCCAAGCTGGTCACCGATAAGCGCGTGGCTTTCGTGACCTTCCATCAGTCCTACGACTACTCAGACTTCATCATCGGCTTCAAGCCGGTGCCCAGCGCCTCAGGCATGAGCTTCGAAGTGCGCAAGGGCGTCCTGATGCGCCTGGCCGAGGAAGCGGAGAAGAACCCGCATCTGCCGTACCTGCTCATCATCGACGAAATCAACCGCGGCAACATCAGTAAGATCTTCGGCGAGCTGATCACGCTCATCGAAGCCGATAAGCGCCGAGACGGGGACTTCCCGCTGGAGGTCACCCTCCCCTGCGCCTTCAAGGGCGCCGACGGCAAGGAGACCTGTCAGTTCAGCCTACCCTCGAACGTCCACCTGCTGGGTACGATGAACACGGCCGACCGTTCCATCGCCCTGCTCGACACGGCCCTGCGTCGCCGCTTCAAGTTCGTCCGCAAGGAGCCGAAGCCCGACCTGCTCCATGCCGATCTCGAAGGCGTGAACCTACGTAAGCTCCTCACCAAGCTCAACGAGGTCCTCGTGGAGGCCTTCTCGCCCGACCACCAGATCGGCCATGCCTGGCTGCCGATGAAGTTCGACGCCAAGGCCACGGGTAAAGACCTCGTCGACGCCTTCAACGACAAGATCCTGCCCCTGCTCGATGAGTGGTATTACGACAACGTCGAGGCCAAGAAGGAACTCGTCGCCCAGCTGACGGAAGACGGCGAAGTGACCCTGGCGGCCCTCAAGAAGTTCTCGGAAGCCTGACCTTGTCCGAACGGGAGCCCATCATCGTCGGGGAGTACGACCCCATCCGCATCGGCCTAGCGTCGACGCCAGGGAGGATCACGCGCGAAGAGGCCGATGAGATCATAGGCCTGCGCAAGGACTTCGGGTGCAAGAACCCGGCTGAGTGGTTCCGCCTCCGCCATAACCGCAAGGAAGGCTGCATGGAGCTGACCGCTGGCTCCTGGGTGGGCGTGCTTAACCTTTCGGACATCCAAGTCTCCGTATACCCGAAGATCGATCCGACCCCCGATGGTAGCGCGAAGTCCCTAGCAGCCCCTAAGGCGGACCTCCTGGCCATGCTGCTCGGCGCCGGCTATATCGATCTCGACCCGAAGGAGGTGCCGAAGCTCGACCAGAACGACGCGTTCGTCGACCATCTCGCCGTCCTCTACAACCAGAAGCTCCTGCGCGAGATCACCCGAGGCCTCCCGCATAGCTATATCGAGCGAAGGGAGATGCTCGGCACCCTGCGCGGCCGTATCGACTTCGAGCGACAGATGGTCGCGACCGCCCGAGGGCTTCCCACCTTGGCCTGCACTTACGATTCCTTCGAGGTCGATACCCGGCTCAACCGCGTCCTCAAGGCCGGCCTAAAAGCCGCCCGATCGCTGGTCAACGGCAAGAAGACCAAGCAGATGCTTCGCCGCACCGAAGAGCTGCTCGACGAGGTCCGGGATGTCGCGGTCAGCGTGGACTACGCAAGGGCTACGCCGATCAGCCGAGGCAGCCGCCACCTCGAATCGCTGAAGCAGTGGGCCATCGTCTTCCTTTCCCGCAAGCCGCTGGATATCCGCGGCAAGGCCGAGGGCCAGAAAGGCGCCGGACTCATGTTCCGCATGTGGGACGTCTACGAGCGCTACGCGATCAATCAGCTCAACAAGACCCTCGCCGAAGTCGGCAAGAAGGCCGGCTGCAGGCTGTATGCCGAAGGCCAGAAGCAGACTTGGAAGGTCGCAACCTATCAGGATGCCAAAGGCACCCGTGACGCATTCACGCTCAAACCGGACATCCTCATCTTCAAGGACAGCAAGCCGATCATGATCGCCGATACCAAGTGGAAGGTCCTGAACGACGCCGAGGACGAGGAGACCGCCAAGCTCGGCGTCAGCCAACCGGACGTCTACCAGATGATGGCTTATACCCAGATCATCACCCCACCCGGCGCTGAGCCCCTTCCCCTAGCCCTGCTCTACCCAAAAGTCGGAACCTACGCCGCCACCGGTTGCACGGCCGGTGCGCCGCTCGGACATCTGGGCGATCCCGTCCGCGAATTCATCATCGACCCCAAGGACAAGTCCAAGATCTCCCTCAAGATCCTGCACTTCCCCTTGCCGCAGGGTTGAGGGCGAAGGTCAGGCCCTACTAGGAGTCCCGAAAAGGCGATTGCCGGTATCAGTGCCACCTTTGCCTACATAGGAATTATGAGAGAGGCGAGCAAAGTAGAACAGCACGTCGGGATAGTCTGCTGCGATGGAGTTCGCCTGCTCGAAGGGGGAGACCCCCGCCAGGACTATCACTCTGCGTATTCCCAAAGCTTTAGCTTGGGTGAAGATAGGACGAATGGTCTTACCGGTATTCACGACCGAATCTACGATGAGCAGAGTATCCAGACGGCTGGCGGCGAGCTCTTGCAGCTCCCCGGGACTGAGACCCTGATCCCTTTCAGGCGAAAAGAGGTGCAGCGGGGAACGACGCAAGACGGCACGGCAACCATGAGCAAGGTAGAGACCCGCGCGCATCAGGCATGCGATCCCGATGCGCTCTTCTTCACGTATACGAATGCCCTGCCGCGGGCCTTCGCAGTGCTGGATCTGATACTCCTCTAGCTCGAATTGCTCTAAGACCTGATGCGCTAAAAATCGCCCGAGCTCGGCATAGGCCTCGGAGTAGTCGCGCGTATCCAGGTCTGATCGTCTGGTCCGATCGGCCAGAAGACGACACGCCGCAACATCGGTGTAATGGCGAAGGTTACTTGGCATTCTTTCGGTGCTCCACGACGAGCTCCTCTAGCCATTTGTTAGCCAGCCTTATCCAGTCGAGATCGTTAGCCTTTTCCCCCTTAACATATCCCGGCCTAGTGGCGTCATGAACGAGATCTTTGAATGAAGATAGCTCAGGTCCATTGATTGCCACCCGCGTGGGGCCGGATGGGATCTGGAAAACTCGAGGGTGGGTAGCCAGAAGGATGATGAGTCTCTCGTTCTTTATGTTCTTATTGGCTGCCGCATCGCTCCACTTCGTTGGTCGACGCTTAATTAGCTCCGTCTCATATGTCGCAAGATCCCTCGAAACTATGAATGCGGCGTCGGCGGCACGGAGCATGCCTGTGTCGATCTGGCTATCGCCAGCAGCGACCACATAATAGCCTTTTTCTTTAACGGACTTAGCAAAGGTTTCTTTACCTTGCTCGTCCATGACCAGCCCATGTTCACCATCAACGAGACCGTGCACAACGATGCCCTCGCTGACAGCATTTCCGACTGGCAATCCATGATTGCGCAGCGCGATACGCCAAACTTCCGGGATGCCCGCAGTCAGGACCACTACTGGCCCCTTGGACAGGGCCTCATGCAAACATTCGACCACGCCATCATGAAGCTTGATCATGCCCCCCAGCCCGTGCACTAGGGCATTAAATCTGTCACCTGCACGCTGATGAATATGGCGGTGCATGAGGAAGGAGTAATGGCTGTATCCGCGTTTGAAGTTATCCTTCATTCGCTGAAAAAGTCCGTTCCCGATAACCCGCAGAATGATCTGGCTGGCGTCATACGGACCCAGCGTGTTGTCCGCATCAAACAAGAAAATCGGCTGGCCCGGCGTAGGCGCCGGGAGCCTCATCGCCGCTTCACTGATCATGCGCTGGTGATACATCGGGACAGTTTCGATCGTGCAGTCGCTAGCCGTGAGAAGCCCCCGGAGAGTTGCCTTGGTCAGGCTAGGGATATTCGCATCGACCACGCGCAAGGCCGCGCCGCTTTCACGACAGATCTCGGCGGCTTTGCTCCGCTCGGCCTCCATATCGGCGCGGATTGAGTCCATGTCGACGGCACGTTGTTTGTCTTTATCGGCCAAGCGACGCTCCTGGATCACTTCTAGGTCAGCCTCGACCAGGATGACCTCATTGAAGAAGGCTTTGTCCAGCTCCGTGAAACCCACGCTCACATCGAAGACGCTCTCACGCTTGCCAAGCCAGACCATAGCCTGACGCCAAGCCTTCTCCAGGCGTCCAAGAGGCCTAGCAGGCAGGAGCGCCGCATGCCCTTCGCAGATGAAGATATCACAGCCAGTGCTGGCACGCCTGACCATTTCCTCCGATGCAAATTGCCGAAGGACGTCCTTCGTGACTTCGTCCAAGCCCTCCATCGACGACAAACCGTGGCGACCAAGCTCCGCCTTCAGAAGATCGGAGCCGACCACGTGGACGCAGTTTTTGAGTTCGGGAAGCAATTCCCGGACTACGTGCGATTTACCGACCCCGCGTGGGCCGATGATGCAAATTCTTCGAGGACAAAGAGGCATGTAGTGTTAGTGGCTTGCGATGAAATCGGAGAAGACTCGGACGCTTAAAAAGTGGTCGGCATAGCGCTGCACTACCTTGTCGTTAGTCACGACAACAGCCATGGAGCCCTTGCGGACGCGCTTTAGGCCAACATGCGCGATCTCAGCATCAGCCTGCCCCTTCCCGGAGCGCTGATAGGTGGGCTCCCAAAGCGAAATACGGGCATGCGGCCGGCGATTCTCCTTCACGAGGCCATCATAGAAGATATGCACCTCAAGATGGGGGAATTTCTGCACAATGGGCAGAAGCAAGTTGGTGAGCTTGGCCCGACCGACCTCACCGAAGACGGCTTCGCCATCGGCGTTCCTGTTTAATTTGAGCTTATCACCGAAATGCTGAATGGCGGTGAACATATAGTTGTAACCATCGATAAGGATGTCGACGTGCTCTCCGGCATGGAGGCGCTGGATCATACGGCCCTGAACTGACTTCTTGAAGTGAACAAGGTCGTAGCGGGCCTGCTTCTCTCCATCCACGATCTTGAGCAAAGTCTCGGCTTCCAAGCCAAGAAAGACTCCCTTTTCCGCAAGCTTACGTACGGCATAGGCGGCATCACCGAGCTCTTCATCCTTCACCTTCTTGAGTCCAGCGATGAGCGCCTTCGCCACCTCACCCTGCGGCTTAGTCGGATTCAGTTGTTTTCGGCAGACCAGCATGGCCTCGAGAAGTTCGCTGTGCATTCGAGCGAGCTCCGGTGTCGGCTTGATGATTCGAATCATCAAGTTGTCGAGTTCTGTCATCTCTTGTTCCAGAGCTTTCAATCCGCGTTCACGGTCTTGCTCCCAATTCACGACTATATCCAAAGCCGCAGCCTCCTGCTTGGCTTTTGCCAACGTAATTGAAGTAAGGCCTTTGGTCGCCTCCAGGGCCTCTTGGGCCTTCTCCATCTCTAGCATCTTAGTCAACCAAGGTCGCACCGCGATTGAGAGTTCGTCTTCGATCCTCTGATCGGCTTCTCGCTGTATCTCTTTTCGGATTTCCTCAACGCGCTCGGGCGTAGCTCCGCCCTGATCTTGGATCTCTTTTAGCCGAGCCTCAGCGATAGCCAGCCTGGCCTTGACGTCGTCATGCGCCTTGACCGCGGCATCCAACTTCTGCTGTACTGCTTCGATCTCCGCACGAGCAGATTTATCGGCCGTCCCTATTGCCTGTTCAGCTGCCTTCGCCTTCGCCCGCTGAGCCTCGGAAGCCATTCTTTCCTGGGTTTTTGCCCATTTGTGCTGTGAGTCTTTCAGTTCTTGTTCGGCCCTCGTCGCTCTCATCTGAGCAACGAGGAGGGATTTTGCCTCTTCTCGAATCAGCAACGACCCGACTGGAATCAGGTCTGCCGCCATTTTCGCATCCAAAGCGGCTAGCTTATCCTCTGCCGGCATCGGCTTGGGATTCTCTTCAGGTCCTGATTCCGGCTGAAAGAGCTCTTTGCCAGGGCGTTCGCCTCCCTGAAGATGCATCAAGCCGGCGAATGCGTAATATGCCCTGGCATCTCCTATGCAGTCCATGATCGCGTCCGCATGCCGCTTGAAGAAGCCAAGTCCGTCTACGCATTCGAGATGCCTAAGCACTCGGTAATAGGGAAATTCACGGATGACTAATGCCGCATAATGGGGAATGCGTCCCGGCTTATCCTTGAGATGCATCCGCAGGGCCTCGACTGGCGTCACCGTGCCTTCTTCCAGCAAGGCTGAAGCCAGCTCGCGTTGCCGGCTATCAGGCAGAGTGGCAATATCCGCGACAAATTGTGCGACACATGACGCGACTGAGGGCAAATCGTGCTGACGGACAGACATTGGGGTGAGGCAAACCTAACCTTTGGCCCCCCCGGTTGAAGACAAATAATACATAGGTATGTTAAATAGAACAGGGGGCCACTACGCGGCCCCCTGGAATCTCGGGAACATGGCCTCGCTTACTTTCCGCGAGGGCCGTTGCCGCGACCGCCGTTATCAAATTACCGGAGATGCACGGTTTATAAAAATACCTGAATTTTGTAATCCTGGCCGATGTAACTTTGCGGGATTTGACTTGTTAGACGGTGCGCTCGGGGCACAACCCCTGACCCGTTTTTTGACAGTCGAAACCCAAACGGACCTCTCCGTGGTCTGAAACCTAAACCGGACCTCCCCACGGTCAGTCGGCCGTCGAACAAAGGGCCGGAGTCTTCTGCGCAAGCAGTCGGCTCCGGCCCTTTTGCTTTGGCGCGGGCGCCACGCCCAGGCGGAGGCGCGCGGGGAGCCCTATACTTACCATGACTAAACTCCTCCATCCCTACAGTCTCCAAGCCTTCCCCACCGAGAAGATCCTGCGAGACTTCAAACCCGTCCGCGGCTGTTACGCCCGCGGCAAGATCGAACTGCCGCCCGGACAGGCCGAGCAGCTCTGGGCTTCGCTCCGCAACCGCGACGCCGACCCGCTGGCCTGGCAGAAGCCGACCGTCGAAGTGGACATCGGCCCGCTCATCGACGCTATCGCTGAGCGCATGGGCTATGACCCTGCCCTGCTGAACGAAGGCCGGGGCGAAACCGGCCGCCCCGACCATGCTTGGAGCGCCTACGCCGATGAGGGCGGCTTCCCGCTGTTGATCCGCTGGCAGGCGGGCGCCGGCGAGCTGCTGCTGAACATCGGCATGCTGGCCCAGGAGGAACTCTCGGTCGCGATACTGGCGGATGCCGAGGGGCTGACGACCTTGCTCAAAGTCCATGACATCATGACGGGCATCATCGCCACCGAAGGCCGGACGGAGCGCCTGTCGGTGCCGGTGGGCGACACGCTCCAGATCGTGGAAGTGACCTCTCCGCCGGATTGGGGCTACTTCGGGCCCAAAGTCACGGTGTGCCTTCCCCCCGACCGACAACTGAGCGAGCTTCGTCGCAAAGAGTTGGAGCGCATCGTCGGCGGGATCGCCCTGGCCGTCGGGACGGAAGAAGAAGTCAACCGGCCCCACTTAGCCCTCGCCGGGACTCCCCGCCTGACGGCGAACTGCCTCCGCTTGGAATTGGGCGGGGCGATCATCGGCCCCCGGATGGACTTCGGGCCGGATGAGCCGCTCAGCCGATCGCTGATCGACCTGATCAACGAGGCCAGCGTTCGCCGGGCGTGGAAGGAATTCGAGCAGACGGCGGCCGAATATGCGGCCGCGGGCTTCGATGCCGCCGCCTGGCATGAGTTGCTGGACAAGGAGAAGCTCGACTTCGAACTGTCCGAGCGCCGGTTGAAGCTGGAGGAGCTGGTCCGGTGGATGTCGCCCAAAGATGAGCATGAGACGGCGCAAAAGGTCTCCTTCAGCCCGGACTTCCGGGGGACGCCGGCGACGCACCTCCGCGGCACCGGCCCCATGGCGAAGATGGCCGAAGGCAATCTCGAGACCAGCGCCGATCTGCTGGAGGAGCTGCGGCGGCTGCTCCTAGACCTCTGCCGGCCGCCGCTCATGATGTCCGCGGGCGAGGCCAAGCCCAAGCTGCAGATCAAGGGGGAGTGCCAGCTGCCCCCGCTGGCCAGCCAGTACGCCGACACCGCCCTGGAGCGGAAGGCCTTCGAGGAGCTGACCAAGCCGTACGCCTCGACCCACCGCGGCCTCCCGGTGCGCGTCGATAAGCGCGTGCTCGTCTGGCGGTCGAACGATCGGGAAGCCCTGGCGACGGATTACTTCCGCCACCCGACGACCGGTGACGTTCATTTCGCCCGGCTGTATCGGGTGCCGGCGCCGGTGCGCTGATCCGACAGGATCAGCGCGAGGGAGTGCGCTGGCGCGAGGGGGCATGTGGGCACGGGGACATGGGGCGAAACAGCGAGAGGCCCGGAGGCTCAGAGGCTCGGTTGAACAGAAAGATGACGGGCTCAAGGGGGGGGCCGGAGACCGGAGGATTGGCTGGAGACATGAACAAGCGGCCGCGCAAAGGTGCAACTGCGGCGGAGCCGCATGCAAAAGTGCAAAGGTGAGCGCACCAGCGCAAGGGGGCAAAGCTCGAGGACACGAGGGCCGGAGGGCACGGGGATAAATAAGAGGCAAAGTTAGTTAATCGGTTGATCAGCGGGGAAGCGGGCAAACGAGATTTACAGAGGCCTGTCGCACGGAGGGCGGCTGGCCCAGGAAAGGCGTTGTTCCTGCGGAGCAGAGCATGTCGCACGAATCCAAGGGCACGCCCACGTCCGGATACCAATGGGCTGTTCCGAAGATAATTCAGGACGGTTATTGTATTATACTTGAGGCAATTAGGTTTGAACCATCCGCATGGCCGCCTATCTCCAAACCATACGCCCCACCCCATGAAACGCACCCACGGCCTGATCTCACTGGCAGTACTCCATCACGTCACGGTCGGCCTGACGCTGCTGGCGCTACTGGGTCATTGCCTCAACCCGAGCGATGACACCAAGCTGATCGGCGCCCTTCAGCTCTGCGCCTTCGGCTTCTTCTCCCTGATCGTGCGGCGCGGCTGGGCCAGCATCGACGGCGGCGCCGAGAACCTGAGCCCGGCCAAGGCCCAGGGCTTCCTCTGGATTCCCTTCTTCAATTTCTACTGGGTCTTCCCAGCGCTCGTCTCCCTGGGCACCCAGACCAACGCCAAGGCCGACGCCGAACAGAATCCGGCCGGCCGGATCACGCGCGGCTTCGGACTGGTGATCGCGATCCTCTTCAGCGTCACGACGCTGACGGAGCTACTTCTGAGTCGGCACGCCCCTTTCTGCTGGCTGCATTTCATCACCTACGCCACCTACGTCGGCTTCACGGTGACCTACATCTGGCAGATCCGTCGTTCGGCTGCCGCCTTTGACGCCGGCTCGGCCCCGGCGCTCCGTGAACCGACCAAGATGCCGACGGTCGGCGTCGCCGGCATCATCTATGGCTGCGCCTTCGCGGCACTGCTCTGCCTCAGCTTGTTGGAAAACCTTTCTATGTCGCCGGAAGTGATCGAGCAACGCCTTAAGGCCAAGGGTTATGCCGTGGTCATTGGCGACGCGACGATCGAGCCAGGCGACTTCGAAAAGATGAAGGGCGTCATTCATCTGGATGAAGTCAAAGTCATCCACGCCATGCGGGCCGGCCAGAGCGTGGGACACGTCTTCTACGCGCCCATCCGATCCCGTGACGCGGCGCAACTGGTCGCAGAGCGCTACAACACGAAGACTTTGAAGGCCGGTAATAAAGTCCTGTTCCAGGCGACGCTGGAAGGCCGCCCCCCGAAGAGCAATTTGGACATAGAGGAGTGGCTCGCCTCTCTCTGAGCGGTCCTTGCGTTCTGCCTAGACCCATCTCTCCTCCCCCATGAAACGCACCCACGGCCTGATCTCCTTGGCAGTCCTCCACCACGTCACCGTCGGACTGGCGCTGCTGGTTTGGCTGGCCGGCCTGCTCAATTCCAACCCGAACATCAAGCTGATCGGCGTCCTCCAGCTCTGCGCCTTCGGCTTCTTCTCCCTGATCGTGCGGCGGGCCTGGGCCAGCATCGACGGCGGCGCCGAGAACCTGAGTCCGGCCAAGGCCCAGGGCTTCCTCTGGATTCCCTTCTTCAATTTCTACTGGGTCTTCCCGGCGCTCGTCTCCCTGGCGACCCAGACCAACGCGAAGGCCGACGCCGAGCAGAATCCGGCCGGCCGGATCACGCGAGGCTTCGGACTGGTGATCGCGATCCTCTTCAGCGTGTCGACCCTGACGGACCTGCTCAGCACGCAGCATAGCTTTTTCGCCTGGCTCGACTTCATCACCTACGCCACGTACGTCGGCTTCGCGGTGACCTACATCTGGCAGATCCGTCGTTCGGCTGAGGCGTTTGAGGCCAGTTCGGCCCCGGCGCTCCGCGAACCGACCAAGATGCCGACGGTCGGCGTCGCCGGCATCATCTATGGCTCGGGACTGGTCGCGCTGCTGATCCTGAACCTTAATTTCAATTTCTGGGTCACTCCGGAGGTGATCGACCAGCGCCTGAAGTCCAAAGGCTACACGACGCGCGTCTCGGACCGTACCGGGC
>JACCDP010080531.1_pt1 | contig 31641 bp, 24 predicted proteins | sample 7445841 | NCBI WGS metagenome assembly JACCDP01 (sample SAMN15323441, study PRJNA562643) | freshwater metagenome | isolation source: river surface water | place: USA:Blue River Watershed | collected 2017-08-17 | reverse complement strand
GTTCCACGGTGGCCTGGACTTCCTCCAGGATCGTCGCAGCCCGCCCACGCTTCATCAGCGCCGACCGGGCGCACTGCACGAAATCCTCCCGGGTGAAACCATCCCGTTTCCCGTTCAGGGTCATCTGATCGTACTCGAAGGCGGCGACATCCCGCCCTTCCTCGAGCGAGACCGCACCGATCGTCCGGCCCCAAAGCTGCACCCGAGCGATCATGACCCCTCACCCCACGTCCATGGGCCTGGCAGGGAGGACACCACTTTTTTGCCCGAGGCGCGCCGCCGCTTCCGGACGGCCTGCTTCAACTGCGCCATGGGGCTAGCCACCGCCTCCGGGACGAGCAAATCAAGGCGCTCCACCAGGCCGAGCACCCGGCAGACGCGCAGAAACCCGGACAACTGCGTGGCGGACGCACCCAGCTCCAGCCGTTGCACGGTCCGCAAGCCCAGGCCGGCCTGCTCCGCGAGCTGCGCCTGAGTCAAATTCTTCGCCAGTCGCAACTGCGCCAAGCGCTGCCCCAGCCGCTGCAGCCATGCTTCGTCGGTGATGGTGTTTGAATCGGTCAAACATGCCAAATATGGCGTATTAATCTTTCTTTTCAATCCAAAACGTCATTTAAGACGTTTAGTTTGATTTTAACTTTTTTTGAGGAACTGGGAGCAGAATCGGCTGACTTCCAAGCCAAAGGTGGTCGTCGCCGCGACTACCCATCCCCTCGGCTTAAGAATTTCAATGGTCGCCACGATCCGTGCCAACGACACCTGTACCAACGAGCCATTGACCCTTCCGAGGAGCGGGCGTATCTCCCTTCGCACACCTTCCCCAGATGAAACCTCGTTCCGATCACGGAACGTCCAACAGCAAATCCCGACCCATGGTCCTGAAGATCCTCCTGTTGTTGGTTCTACTGCCCGCCCTTGTGCTGGGCCAGGGCGAAGTGAACGTGAGAGTTCTGGGCACCAAAGCCCTTTATGAGATTTGGGTGACGGATCCAAACGGTCGCACGCTGAAAGGAACCAATCTTGTGGCCCAGATCGTCTATGGCCCGAATGCCAGGTCCCTGACGAACCAGCTGGGGGGACCCATGCCCTTCCGGGGGCTTGAGACACAGTTTCCTGGGACGTGGAATCCTCCACCCGGTACCGGGATTCGAACTCTCAATGGGTACACCACGGGACAAACGGTGTGGATGCAGGTGTGGGTCTGGGATTCGTTGGGCATCCAATCCCTGCAAGAAGCACAGTCGCAAGAAGCACAGTCGAGTGAGGAGTGGGGAGGGTGTCGGGACCTATTGGTGGGAGCCTCAGCCGCTTTTTCATACCGGGTGGGCGATTCAGGCGATCCCTCCACCCTGTTCATGAACAATTTCGCCGGATTCTCGGTCCGGAAGTTCCCGGCTTACCCGCCCTATCTTGCCGAAGCGATGGTCGGTGGCCGTTGGTTGGGTTCCATCGTGGCCACCGAGAACACCCGCGAGGTACCGATCAATTTCCTCATGCAGCCGAATCTCGGGCTTCCAGCGGGCCTGACCGGGAACGAGCCGGTGGGCCGAATCGTTCGATCCATCGGGACCGGCAACCCGCTGAGTCTGGTCCGCTACGACGAAAACCCCTCCCTTTCCCCTTACTTCGTCGGAATACGCGGATCCCTGGCGACCACAGAACTGGCCACAGAACAGAGCTCGGTGGAGACCGAGCATGCTTTTCTGGAGGGCACCGTCAGCAATGCGGTCCTGAGGCTGAAGCGACCGATGCTGGGACGTGCCGAGCTGTCGATGCGATATCCCCTGCAGGAGACTACTTCGGGAGGGTGTCCGCTGCCCCGGAAGTTCGTCATCGACCTGCGCCATGTCGGAACCTCTGTGCGAATGGCCCTCGCCGTGACGAATGGCAATTCCGCGCTGCGAATCCGGGTTCCCACCGGCCGACGCTGCCGCCTGTTTCGATCCACAGACCTGATCCAATGGGAACCTTTGGACACCTATTATGTGGGGTTTTGGGGCTGTCCAAACCCATCTTGGCCCAGCTGCGGTGCCTATCCAGATCTCGATGGAGTGGAGAGGGTCGTCGACCTTGAGGTTCCACCGGAGCGGTGGGCGTCGCCGAGCCTCCGTGAAACGACCTTCCTGCGTCTCGATGTCGGCCCTTAGAAGACGGGCACGGGAAAGGGGGCCGGGACACGATTTTCGATTTTGACACCCCATCCCGGAATCCGTCGCAACTCCTCTGATCCTGTGCCAATCCTGACTGCCAGAAACTGATTCACTGACGCTGATTTCCTCGTTTCCCCGACCCGTTGGCCAACCCCAGACACCCGGTCGTTTCGTTGCCCGATGCGGGGAGGATTGCCAGAGTGGCGCAGATGCGGACCTCGAACACGGCACCTCCTGCCCCTCGCTCCCCGGTAGGCCTACGCCTGCCTGAGGCGCCGCGATCCATCTTGAAGGGCAGTTCCATGGCGCAGCTGCTCGACCGCGAGGCCATCGAGTGTCTCGCCCACAACCTCGCGCTGGTTCATCCCACCTTCGAGGCAGCCGGGTTCCAACGCGACGCCCACGAGGGCCTCGGGCCGCTGTCGATCCTTCGTCGCGGCGAACACCTCGCACGCGTCCTGCGGCGGCATCTGCCACCGGCCTACGACGACGCCGTCACCATCCTCACCCGCTCACTCACTCCGGCTCTGTCGCGCACCGAGGGTCTCGGGTTGGGGGTGTTCTTCTACCTGCCCCACGTGTCCTTCGTTGCCTTGTACGGACTCGACCCGGCGGAGAACGGCGGGCGCGATCCGTTCGAGACCTCCATGGCTGTCCAGCATGAGCTGACCCGCCGCTTCAGCGCCGAGTTCTCCATGCGCCCGTTCCTCATCCGATGGCCGGAGCGCACACTGGCCCGACTGCTGGAATGGACAAAAGACCCAGATCCGCACGTCCGCCGGCTCTGCAGCGAAGGCGCCCGCCCCCGACTCCCGTGGGCGATCCGTATCCCAGCATTCCTCCGAGATCCGCGTCCGGTGATCCCGGTTTTGGAGGCGTTACGGGATGATCCGGAGGAATACGTCCGGCGCAGCGTGGCCAACCATCTGGGCGACATCGCCAAGGATCATCCGGAGCTGGCCTTCGAAATCTGTGAGCGCTGGGTGTCCGGCGCCAGCGAAGAGCGCAAGTGGCTGATCCGTCACGCGGTCCGCCATCCCGCCAAACACGGTGTCGCGGCGGCGTTGCGACTGCGGGCGCGCGCGAAGGCTTCCAGGCGGGCCGGGTAGGATCGGTTCCTTTCGGACGATCTTTTTCGGGGTTTTCTCGGGCATTCCCTGTTTCTCGTCTTGGCTCCGGGAGTGGCAGGGGCATGATCGGGCGAGATTCCTCATGAGCCAAGAAACCAACACGGTCGCCTGGTGGCGGCTCCTGAACCGCTACCAGTGGTTCGTCCTCATCGTCGCCGCCGCGGGCTGGCTGCTGGATTGCATGGACCAGCAGCTCTTCAATCTGGCCCGCACGCCGGCCATGAAGGAATTGCTCAAGGGCACCTTCGCGCCCGATGCGACGCCAGCCCAAATCGCCGCCTCGGTCCAAGAGCACGCGGGCTACTCGACAGCCATCTTCCTGCTCGGGTGGGCCACCGGCGGGCTGATCTTCGGCGTGCTCGGCGACCGCATCGGCCGGGCCAAGACGATGCTCATCACCATCCTCATGTACTCAGGCTGCACCGGCTTGAGCGCGCTGTCACAAGCCTTCTGGGACTTCGCCCTGTATCGCTTCATCACGGGCCTCGGTGTGGGCGGTGAGTTCGCCGTGGGCGTGGCTCTGGTGGCCGAGGTGATGCCCGACAAGGCCCGCCCCTACGCGCTCAGCCTGCTGCAGGCACTGTCCACCGTGGGCAACATCGGCGCGGCTGTCACCAGTATCAGCCTCGGGCATCTGGAGACCACCGGTGTGCTCGGATCCCTCGGTGGCTGGGCCGCGTGGCGCTGGATGTTCATTGTCGGTGCCTTCCCTGCCCTTTTGGTGGTGGTCATCCGCCGCAACCTCAAGGAGCCGGAACGTTGGGTTCAAATGAAGGCCTCAGGCATGGACATGAAGAAGCTCGGTGACTATGGCGAACTTTTCGGCAACCCGAACTGGCGACGGCCCGCCACCTTGGCCGGACTGCTGTTGCTCACCGGTATTCTGCTGGGCTTCTTGGGCCCTGCCTCTTGGAGCAAGACCATGGTCCTGCCTGGGTTTTCGCTCATCAAGGCGGTGGTCTTGGGCTTCTCGCTCGCGGCCTTGGCAGCCGGCTTGTGGGTGGTCTATGGCGGCGGTGGTGACACCCGTTACCGCAGCCGTGCGGTCGTCGGTCTGTTGCTGGCGCTGGCCGGTGTGATCGGTGTCTGGGGTATCGCCTTCTTCAGCTTCGAATTGGTGCGGCTGGTGCTCACCCAGAAGTTTCAGGCGGAGGGCCTGAGCGGGGCGCAGCTGGCCGGCAAGCTCACCTATTGGACCGGCATCACCTCCATGATCCAGAACCTCGGTGCCTTCTTCGGAGTGTACGGGTTCGGGTTGCTGTCGCAGCGGGTCGGACGCAAACCTGCCTTTGCCGTATCGTTCCTCCTTGCCATGACTTCCGTGGCTTCCACGTTCTGGTTCCTCCGTGACTTCGGCGACCTGTGGCTCGTGCCGCTCATGGGCTTCGGCACCCTGTCGGTCTTCGGCGGATACGCGATCTATTTCCCGGAACTTTTCCCCACCCGCTTGCGCAGCACGGGCACCAGTTTCTGCTACAACGTGGGGCGCTTTGTGGCCGCCAGTGGACCTGCCCTGTTGGGATTGCTCACCGGAGTCGTCTACAAGGACACCGGCACCACCGACCCGGCGATGCCGCTGCGCTATGCCGGGGTGACCATGTGCGCGGTGTATCTCATCGGCCTCGTCGCCCTGACCTTCGCGCCAGAAACCCGTGGTCAGCCGTTGCCCGAGGAGGAACCCTCCCGCTGATCGCCCCGCTCCAAAACAGCCCCCCATCCCCATCCCACATCCCCCATGTCTGAATGGCTCTTCGCCGCACTGCTCGGCGTCATCGAAGGTGTGACCGAGTTCCTGCCGGTGTCCTCCACCGGTCACCTGCTCATCGCCGAACGTCTGGCCGGCCGCCACTACTCGGATCTCTTCAACACCTTGATCCAGGTGGGCGCGGTGCTGGCGGTGGTGGCAGTCTTCGCCGACCGGGTCCGCAGCCTGCTCACGCGATGGAGTGAACCCGCCAACCAAGATTATCTCCTCAAGTTGGCCGCGGCCTTCGTGGTCACCGCCATCGGCGGGTTGGCCATGAAAAAGGCGGGATTGAAACTGCCCAAGACACTGACACCGGTGGCCTGGGCAACCCTGGTGGGCGGCGTGCTCTTTGTTGGCCTCGAGCGCTGGCTGTACGGACGGCGTACTTCCGACCGGATCACCTGGGCCGTCGCCTTGGCCGTGGCCGGAGGGCAACTCATTGCTGCGGCATTTCCCGGAGCCTCGCGCTCTGGAACCACCATCCTCATTGCTCTGGCGCTGGGCCTTTCGCGCAACCTGGCGGCCGAATTCTCCTTCCTGCTGGGCATCCCGACGCTCATGGCGGCCGGCGCCAAGGAAACCCTGGATGCCCTTCGTCACAGTGAACCGCACGAACCGTGGGCCATGATAGCCCTCGCCTCCGTGGTGGCGGCCCTCACGGCCTTCGTGGTGGTGAAGTGGCTCTTGGGCTATGTGCGCTCGCACACCTTCAGCGTCTTCGGGTGGTACCGGATCATCGCGGGCGTGGGATTGCTGCTTCTGGCCTATCGGGGTTGAAGGAAGAGGGGCCGTGGAAGTGCCCGTTGGAAGGCTCATTCAAAGAAGGCTCACCCAGGCCCCGACAGAAAGTTCCGGAGGCTTGGCGCTCTTCCCGGACGGAGGCTATTCCGGACGGACTCGAATGCGTAGGAATCGAGCATCGGACGGCGGTTCCCACGGCCCGGTCCAAGCGGCCTGGCCCGTGCCCGAATAGGTGAGTTCGCCGTGCACGGGAAACCAGGTCGACAGGTCCGTGCTGCGCTCGACCGAGTAGAGGCGATTGGGGCGGATGGGGAATTGAAGCGTGGGTCGGGTCTCCGTACCGCCCAAGGTGACTCGAAGCACCTCCACAGCCGACATGGGATCGGTGCCGGCCATCCACTCGGCCAGGTTCGAGGAACCGTCCCCGTCGGCATCGGCTGAGCCTCCCGGTTCGAGGTTCCCGAAGGCCAGACGTTCCCAATCGTCGGGCAATCCGTCGCCATCGGAATCGGTATCGCCGAGAATCAGACCCTCCACTTCCAACACGGGTCCGGGAAAGAGGTTGTCTTCACGGGTGGACCACTGCGGGTAAGCCCCGCTGCCTCCCAATCCGGTGCCACCCGGCGTGACTTGCTTGGCCGGCGACAGCGAACTGACCATCAAGGACAAACGTCCCGACGCCAGAGAGCGCGCCACATAGCCGGCGATGAGCGGATCGGACAAATCGAGATCGAATCGAAAGGTGCTGCCCAATGGGACGCTCTCGCCGGAGTTCACGCCATCGGTCAGACCCACGGCCCAAGGCTTGGCCTCGAAGGGCGCCTGTGTCCAGGCGGCGTTGGCCTGCCCCACATGGTTGGCGATGTCGATGAGTTCGCCCTTCGGATCGAACACCGCCGCGAACGAATTGCGGGTGCCGATGGAGATGTTGTTCGAGGTGAAGGCTCCGACGACACCGAAGGGGCTGTCCTCCGTGTAACCCACCGCATCGAATCCATTGCGGAAACCCACTCCGAAGATCTCGACCGGCCGGCCTGCATCCTGATCGGGTTGATAGGAAGGATCTTGGGGAGCGAGGTGGGTTTTGTAGCTGTCGAACGAAGGGTCGTACAAAAAGGTCACCCGTTCTCCGGTGGCATTGTTCACCAACTCGCGACCCACCGTGAGGTTGAGGCGAACGCGTTTCAGGAGGTACCGGCTCGGGGCGGCATTGGTGGGAATCACCGATTGGGTCTGCCAACCCAGCAGGAATTCGGCATCGCGGGTGTCGAAGCGCGGATCGAACGAGGCGAAGGTCGGGGCCACCGGGCGGGAACCACCGGTGCCGAATTCGAAGGGATACATCCACTTGTCCATGGACGGGCCCAACTGGGCCTTGAATTCGCCGGCCAACACGGCAGCGGCCGAGCAGAAACCCGCAACGCACACCGGCTGAATCCCCCCACTCCACCGACTCGATTTTCCTGAGCGCATGACCCTCCAAACATCGGACTCTGCCCGCCGACCGCAAGTCTGGGGTTGGGTGATGCGCGAGATGAACGGGGCTTCTGGTCAGCGATTCGGCTGAATGGGCGCGCCCCGGAACCGATGAGTCACCGGAGCCCGGGTTCGAAGCGCAAATAGACGGCCTTGAGATACCGGGCCTCATCGAAAGTGGCCGGATGATCCTGGGCATGACCGGTGTAGACCTCGTCGCCAAAGCGGCGCCCGCTGCGCTGAGCGGCTTCGGTGACTGCGGCGTAGAACTCCTCGGGCGTCACATGAGCCGAGCAGGAAGCCGCCAGAAGCAAGCCGCCAGGACGAACTCGTGCGATGGAATGCATGGCCAATCGGTGATAGGCCTCGATGGCCCCGACGCGCTCGGTCTCGCGCTTGGCCAGCGAAGGCGGATCACAAATGACGATGTCGAATTGTGCGGTGCTGCGTTCCAGCCAGGCGAAGGCGTCGGACTGCACCGATTCATGACGGGCCGCCGCGATGCGGGGATCGGCCGCGTTGAGTTCGAAATTGCGGCGGGCCGACTCGAGGGCGTACGGGGAAATGTCGAGATCGGTCACACTGCGGGCGCCGCCCCGGGCCGCGTGGAGTGAAAAGCCGCCGCTGAAGCTGAAGGCGTTGAGCACGTCCATGCCGGCCGAGCACTGACCGATCCGGCGGCGGTTGTCGCGCTGGTCGAGGAAGAACCCGGTCTTCTGCCCCTTCACCACGTCGGACCAAAACCGGATGCCGTCCTCCAGGAAGACCACAGAGCCCGCGGTTTCGTCACCCCAGAGATTTTGCCCATCCTGATAACCGGCTTGTTCGAAACTCAGGGCCGCATTGCGACTGAGCCTCAGGACGATGCGCTCGGGCCGTAGGGATTCCTGAAGCCAACGAGTCAGGTCGGCCACGCGGGGAAGCCAGACGGCCGAGTACAGTTTGAGGACCAGGGTGCTCGCATACTGGTCGACCACCATGGCCGGCCAACCATCGGATTCACCGTTGATCCACCTCAGGCCATTGGTCTGGTCGGTGGCCACGCCTTCCCGCCGGGCCAGTGACGCGGCCATGCGATCCCGCCACCAGGCGTCATCGACCATCACGGGTTTGCCGGAGTGGAGGACCCGGAATCGGATCGGTGAATCCGGATCATAGAGACCCAACGCCAGGAACCGGTCCTTGCGATCGTACACCACCGCAATTTCCCCCGACACACCTTCCCGGTTCATCTCACGGATACGCTCGCCGTACACCCAAGGGTGCCCGGTGCGCACCGCGTACTCGGCGGCCGGGGTCAATCGCAATCGCAGACGGGGCTGCGGAGGCCCACCCGGAGCCGCAGGGGAGAGACTCATGCCTGGAGCGAGGCCAGCACCTCGGGGTCACGGACGTCGACCCAACGGCCGGCTATTTGCAGCCCGGCCAACACCCGACCCTCGGTCACCATCGCGGACAAGGCGTCGGTCAGTTCGTATTCACCGCGCGGCGACTTCTCCAATCGGGCCGTGTACTCGAAGACCGACGGACGGAACAAATAAATGCCCGCGTTGTACCAGACAGGCTTGCCCGGACGAATCCAGCCTTCGGAACGAAGCGTCTCCAACTGGGCGGCACTGGGCTTTTCAACCAAGCGGGTCAGGCAGAATTGGGCCTCATCGAAGAAGAACAGGCCTCCCTTGGTGACGTCTTCACCGGCGGTCACGGTGAGCACGCCGTCGAAGCGGCCGGAATGCCAGCGCTCGATCATGTGACGGTAAGTCTCGGGCTTCACCAGGATGTCGCCGTAGGTGAGCACGAAGTCGTCGCCCCCCACGAAGTCCTTGGCCAATTCCGGAGCCTTGCCGGTGCCGTCTTGAACCACCTGCCGGGAATAGCTCATCTGGACACCGAAACGGGATCCGTCGCCGAAATGCGACTCGATGACCTCCGCACGCCAACCGGTGATGAGGTGGAACTGGCGGACACCGACTTCCTTCAATCCTTCGACAATGTGCTCCAAAATGGGACGTCCCTGCACCGAGAGCATGGGTTTGGGGATCTCCTGGGTAAGGTCGCCCATGCGGGTTCCTTTTCCGGCAGCGAGGATGACAGCCTTGGTCATGATGCAAGCCAGTGTGACCGAATCCCCAACGGGAAGGAAGCCTCAGCCGGATTCGATCCTGAAAAGACCAAGGGCTCCGGGAGTTGTAAACCCCTCGGAGCCCTGTCGTGAAAAGACCGAAACGGCGACGAATCAGGCCAGTTTGACGGCTTTCTTCAGTTGGGCGCTCTTGACGGCCGCATCAACGATTTCCTGACCGATCCGGCTGATGGCCAAACTCACCGGTCCTTCCAGCGGCACATTCTTGTCGAGGCAATGCAGCAAGTATTGGACGGGATTCTGGTTGGGAGCCTTGGTTGCCGGTGCAGCAACCACGTGCGGCACGGGCTTTTTGCGAGTCTGAACGGTGACGTAATCGTCGTAGTCGTAGCTGCTCACCGAGCCATCGGTTCCCAAGATCACAAATCCGCACTTGGGCTGCGGCTGGATGATCCACGGATCGGTGAAGGTGCCCCAACGGGTCTCGAATTTGGACAAACCGTGGGCGTAGCGCGCGACCACGATGCTGTGCTCATCGACTTCAAGCCCGGCAGGTTCATCGACCACGGCCGTCACTTCGATGGGGCGACGCCCCCCCTGATACCAAGTACCCAAGGTGGTGCCATAGCCCAGATAGTCGAGCAAAGATCCACCGCCGTGAGCCTTCTTGTAGAACCAGGAATGCGGTTTCTCCTGGGCGACCTGCGCGGGCGTCTTCTCATCCTTGTCGGCGCCGTGGAACAACGGACCGCGATTGCCACCGATGTGCCACACGTTGAGTACCTCGCCGATCTTGCCACTGGAAACCAGCTCGTAAGCCTTGCGATGAGAGGCGACCCATTGGAGCGGCCAGTTGATCATCAGCCGCTGGTCCTTGCCCATGCACTTGACCATGGCATCGGCTTCCTTCAGCGAGGCGGCAAAGGGTTTCTCGACCATGAGGTGGGCCCCATACGGAGCCACCTTCTTGACCCACTCTCCATGCTTCGAGGCGGCCGGGCACAGCAAAACCACATCCGGCTTGGTCTTCTCGAGGCACTCCTTGTAGTCGGTGAACGCACGGTCACGGGCGACCAATCCCTTGCGAACCGCCTCCTCCATCCGCGCCGGCTGCTCGTCGCTGATGCCGACGATCTCGGCATTCGGATGCTCGTGGGCGTACCGAAGCAAATCGCCCATGTGGAAGTGGTCGAAGTTGATGCCAGCTATTTTCCAGGATCGTTTTTTCATTGGTCTAGGCCGTGGTCGTGAAGTGGTGCGAATCGTGGTGCGAAAGGCATCGGGTGCGAAGTTCAAAATGGTGTTCAAAATGGTGTGACACCCAAGGGAGTACCCCTGCCTTGAAGACCGTCGTGGCGCCCCCCCTGCAGACCTTACGATGGACGGAGGCGGGCTCCGCAAGGCATCCTTTCCGGCGATGAAATGCTGGCACTGGATCTCCCTGACAGCGGTCGCCTGGGCCATGGTCGCCTGTGCGGGCCGACGCGGCGGTGGCGACAGTGTGCCGGTGGCCGGCACCGGCGGTGCAACCCGCTCCGGTGAAAGCATTTACCGACTGGATTGCGCCCGTTGCCATGGTCCTCAAGGTGAAGGGGTCGCCGGCAAATACGACGAGACCTTGCATGGCGAACAGTCCGTGACTTCGCTGGCCCGGTACATCCACCGGACGATGCCGGATGACCGCAAGGAGAAGACCTCGGAAGCGGAGGCGCTTGCGGTGGCCGAGTTCATCCACAGCGCCTTCTATTCCCCCCAAGCCCGGGCCCGCAACACCCCAGCCCGGATCGATTTCAGTCGCCTCACCCAACGCCGCTATCGGGAATCGGTGGCCGATTTGATCAGCGGTTTCACCCCCGTCCGACAAACCTCCCAATCCGGCGGCCTTCAGGCGGAATACTTCCAATCGAAGGGGATGAACAAAAAAGACAAGTCGGCCCTCAAGCGGATCGACCCCTTCATCCGCTTCGACTATGGGCCGGGATCTCCGACCGAAGGCATCACTGCCGACCAATTCTCCATCGCCTGGAGTGGTTCGCTGCTGGCTCCGGATTCCGGTGAGTACCAGTTCCGAGTCACCAGCCCCAATGGCGCGCGGCTCTACGTCAACACCGACCTCGCGGCCGGTGACAGCAATCGGCGCGACGACTCCGATGCCAAACGCGAGGCTGCGCTGGTGGACCTGTGGGTCAGTTCCGGAGGCGTGGAGCGGCAGGCAATGGCGTCGCTGTACCTGCTGGGTGGCCGGAGCTATCCCCTCCGGCTCGATTACTTCAAGTTCAAGGAGAAGACCGCCGCCATCCGACTTGAATGGAAGCCGCCCCAAGGCCCTTGGGCGGTCATTCCCGCTTCGGTTCTCTCTCCGGAAAATTCCTCGGCGACTCCGGTCATCGGCACGGCGTTCCCGGCCGATGATTCCAGTCTGGGCTACGAACGCGGGCATGCCATTTCCAAAGAATGGTGGCGGACGATCACTCGTGCCGGAACCGAGACCTCGGAACTGGTCGCTGGCCGAATCCACCGATTGGCCAATATTCCGGCCAGCATGACCAACCGCTCGGACCTGAGCGCGCGGATGCAGGACTTCTGCGGGCATTTCGCGGAGCGGGCTTTCAGGCGTCCCTTGGATACCGAGCTTCGGTCCCGTGTGGTGACCCGTTGGTTCCAACCGGGCATCGCCCTCGAAGACTCCGTGAAACGATCGGTGCTGGCGACCATGACCTCGCCCCGATTCCTGTACCCGGACCTGGCCGGACAACAGGACAGCCATGCCGTCGCGGCCCGTCTGGCTTTGGTGTTGTGGGATTCGCTCCCGGACGAAGCCCTGCGAAAGGCCGCCGACCGGGGCGAGCTCATGACACCCGAGCAAATCCGCGCCCAGGCCCAGCGCATGGTGCGCAACCCGCGGACCCGGGCCAAGATAAGCGGATTCTTCGACCATTGGCTCGACACCGATGAAGCCCAAGACCTGGCCAAGGACCCCAAGACCTATCCAGGCTTCGATGCCGAGTTGATTCAGGATTTGCGCACTTCCCTGAACCATTTCGTGGAATCGGTGGTCTGGAGCGAAGCGTCCGACTACCGCCAGTTGTTGCTTTCCGACGAACTGCACCTCAATGCCTCGCTGCGGCGGTACTACGGAGTGGAGAAGAACGGGCGATCGCCGGGCGCCACCGATGCGGCGGCCGAGGCCGACGCGTTCATCCCGGTCCGTTTTGATCCAGAACAAAGGGCCGGAGTGCTCACCCATCCCTTCCTGCTCTCGACCCACGCCTATTACCGGTCATCGTCGCCCATCCATCGCGGTGTCTTCCTGACCCGCAATGTGCTGGGCCGATTCCTCAAGCCGCCGCCCATGGCCATCGAATTCATGGACGACCGCTTTGATCCGTCGCTCACCATGCGCGAGAAGGTCACGCAACTGACCGACAAACCTCAGTGCATGGCCTGCCACGCCACCATCAATCCGCTGGGCTTCAGCCTGGAGCAATTTGATGCGGTCGGACGATTCCGTTCCGAAGACAACCGGAAGCCAGTCAATGCCACCTCCGAATACCTGACCGCCGACGGCAAGACCGTGACGTTGCGGGGCCCGCGCGACCTCGCACGACACGCCGCGGAAAGCCCTGAGGCACGCCGTGGATTTGTCCGACAACTCTTCCAATACACCGTCCAGCAATCCCCCATGGCCTACGGACCGGATCGACTTCAAAAACTCGATTCGGCTTTCCAAGAGTCCGGGTGCAACATCCGCCAGCTTCTGGCAGAGATCGCCATCCAAACCGCCACCTTCGATCCGAAGAACCCACCGGGAAAATGAAGAACGACCTCACCTCCTCCACACGTCGCCAATTCCTGCGGGATCTGGGTCTCTCCACGGCGGTTCTGCCATTTCTGGGCGGACTCCCCTCGCTTCAGGCAGCCCCACGGAAACGGTCCGCCCAGCGCATCGTCTTCGTCTTCACTCCCAATGGAACGGTACCCGCTGAATTCTGGCCCGAGACCGCCGGAGCCGACTTCCAGCTCAAACCCATCCTCGAACCGCTGGCTGCCCATCGGGACCGGATGCTCATCGTCAAAGGCTTGTGCAACCGGGTTCGCGGCGATGGCGACGGGCACATGCGCGGCATGAGCTGCCTGCTCACGGGCATCGAACTGCTCCCCGGCAATATCCAGGGCGGCTCCGATACTCCGGCCGGTTGGGCCAGTGGTCCTTCCATCGATCAAGAGTTGAAGGGCTTCCTGCAAAGCCGACCCGAGACGCGGACCCGTTTCGGCTCCCTGGAACTGGGAGTCGGCGTGCCCCATCGAGCCGACCCGTGGACGCGCTGGACCTACGCGGGATCCAATCAGCCGGTGGCGCCGCTGTCCGATCCCTACGAAGTGTTCGAGAAGCTGTTTGGTCAGGTGAAAGATCGGGAGAACCTCGGCAGTGTCCTCGACCAGGTGCGTTCCGATCTCCGGCGGGTTTCGCAGAAATTGGGTCGAGAAGAACGGGCGCTGCTGGACCGGAATGCGACGTTGGTCCGCGAGATGGAACGGGAAATCTCCGAGGCCGGCCGCCAGAAACTGCGCGTGGCGGCACCGGTCCTCGAGCCCGGTATCGGCAATGAGAACGACACCATTCCTCAGGTTTCGCGCATGCAGGCCGACTTGCTGGTCAATGCCTTTGCCAACGACATGGCCCGGGTGGCCTCGCTGCAATACACCAATTCAGTCGGCCAAGCCCGCATGCGTTGGCTCGGTATCGACGACGGCCACCACTCGCTTTCCCACGACCCGGACCTCAACACGGGTTCGCAGGAAAAGCTGGTGAAGATCAACCGTTGGTTTGCGGGCGAAATCGCCGCTCTGGCCAAGAAACTGGCCGACACACCGGAGCCCGGCGGCAGCGGTTCACTCTTGGATCACACCACGATCTTGTGGACCAATGAACTGGGCAAAGGCAACAGCCACACCCACGACAACATCCCCTTCCTCATGGTCGGCGGCGGGCTGGGCTTTCGGACCGGCCGATCCCTCCAGTTGGAAAAAACGCCGCACAACCGGCTCTGGTTGTCCATCGCGCAGGCCTTTGGCCACGGTGTGAGCACCTTCGGCAACCCCTCACTCTGCACCGCGGGCCCCTTGTCATTGGCCTGAGCTCCCGGGACGTGGCCCGTGTGGAACCATCCCATGATGGGCTGAACCACCCGATTGGGGCGCAAGAGGGGATTCGCCCCCGCACTTGACCCATTCCCAGTCCAATCTAGGATGCAATCCGAACCGCAACGTCTGCCGTTGGAGTCTTGCCCTTCTGCTCCGCCCTCAGATTTTTGCCGTACAGTCACATTTATTTGAATCAATGAGCACTGCTGCTTCTCCGCAATCTTCGCCCAAGATTTCAAAAATCTCCGAGGCGGTCATCCGTATCGCCGGCAATTCACAGGACGGTATCCAGGCCATCGGTGGCTTCTTGGCCCGCCTCGCAGGCCGCTCCGAGCAGGAGGTCATGACCTTCATGACCATCCCCTCCACGATCTCCGGCGGCCCCTCCATCTTCCAGGTGCGCATCGGTTCAGGCGAAGTGCTCTCGGCCGGTGACGAGGCCGACATGCTGTTGGCCTTCTACGATCACAGCGACAAGGCCCACCTCGGTTCCCTCAAACCGGGCGGCATCGTGATCTACGACTCCGATCACCTGAAGTCCGAGGATATCCCGGTCGAAAACCTTACCAAGTACCGTCACGTCGGCGTGGCCATTTCCTCACTGACCGTCGAGGCCATCGGCGGCACCGGTCGTGACAAGGGCAAGAACGTCTTCTCGCTGGGGCTGTTGGCCAAGATGTTCGACCTGAACGTCCCCAAGCTCACACGCCTGCTGACCGAGCGCTTCACCGGCAAAGACCCCAAGGTCGCCGAGACCGCCCTGAATGCATTCAACGCCGGCTACAACTACCAGTTGGCCACCGCCCCCGAACTCTTCCAGTTCAACCCGGGTGAAAACGTCGGCCTGAGCCAGGTGGTCATGAGCGGCAACGAAGCCCTCGCCTACGGCCTCATCGCCGCCGGCGTGCGATTCGGCGCCGGTTATCCGATCACTCCCTGGACCGACATCATGGAGTTGCTGCGCCGCGAACTGCCCAAGTACGGCGGCAGCTTCCAGCAATGCGAGGACGAGATCGCCTCCATCTCCATGGCCATTGGCGCCAGCTGGGGCGGACGCGTGGCGGTGACCGGCTCGTCCGGACCGGGCATTTCGCTCAAGACCGAGGCGCTGGGATGGGCCGTGATGGCCGAGATGCCCTTGATTGTCGTGGACGTCCAACGCGGTGGTCCCTCCACCGGCATGCCGACCAACATCGAACAGTCCGACCTGAACATCGCCTGCTTCGGCGGCCACGGTGACAGCCCGCGCGTGGTGATCGGCACCTCCTCGGTGGAAGATTGCTTCTACACCGCCATCGAGGCCGTGAACATCGCCCGCAAGTACAGCACCCCGGTCGTGATCCTCACCGACCAAGGCATCGCCACCCGCATCGAGGCGTTCAAGGAGCCCGATCTCCAGAAGATCGTCCAGGACATCTCCCCTGATCTCACCCCGGTCACCGATCACAAGCCCTATGATCTGACGGCCCCGGATGGCATCACCCGCCATCTGGCCCCCGGCACCCGCATCGCCAGCGGCAAGTATCCGGTCGTCACCGGCCTGGAGCACGATGAGCTCGGTCACCCGACCGGTTCCCCGAAGATGCACACCCAGATGGTCGCCAAGCGCCGCAACAAGCTGAAGAAGCTGGCCGCGGAACTGCCGGTGCCCACCGTTTATGGTCCCGCCGAAGGGCAGATCCTTCTCGTGAGCTGGGGCTCTTCGCAGGGTCCGGTGCAGGAGGCCGTCAAGGTGGCACGCGCCGCCGGGCACGCCGTCTCTTCGGTTCACATCAAGTACGTGAATCCGCTGCCTCCGGGCTTGGAGAACATCTTCGCCGGGTTCCGCCATGTGTTCGTGGTTGAACTCAACGACGAGGGCTTTGCCGGCATCGGCCAGATGGGCGCGCTCATCCGCTCGTACATCCCGGATGCCAAGATCCGCGGCATCACCAAGACCGACGGTCTGACCTGGAAGGTCAAGGACATCGTCGATCGTGCCCTGCAAATGGCCCAGTAAGACGAACCGCAACCCCTCCATCTCCTTTATCCATTCATCATGAGCGAAGTTGCCATCCTGAACCCCACCACGACACGTGGGGCCAACACCAACACGACGCCCGTCGCACCGCTGCTGGACGCCGACCGCAAGCCGCTGACCAAGAAGGAAGTCTCCGCCGATCACCCCACATGGTGCCCCGGCTGCGGTGACTTCGCCGTCCTGGCCCTCTATTTCAAGTTGATCGAGCGCCGCAAGCTCCACCACGAGAAGATCACCACGGTGGCAGGCATCGGCTGCTCCTCGCGCTTCCCGTACTTCGTGCAGGCGCACGGAGCCCATTACATCCATGGACGTGCCCTACCCTTCGCGTCGGGTGTTTCGCTCAGCCGCCCCGACTTGCAGGTTTGCGTGTTCGGCGGCGACGGCGACGCCTTCTCCATCGGCGGCAACCACTTCACCCACACGGCCCGCAAGAATGTCCGCCTCACCTACGTGGTGATGGACAACAGCGTATACGGCCTGACCAAGAACCAGACCTCTCCCACCTCGCCCATCGGCTTCAAGTCGAAGACCGACATCTGGGGTTCCAAGGATCGGCCCATCAACCCGATCAAGCAGGCGATCTCGGCCGGTGCCACCTTCGTGGCGCGCACCTCCGCCACCAACCCGAACCACGTGCTGGCCATGATGGAAGCCGCGATGGACCACGATGGGTTCAGCTTCATCCAGTGCCTGAGCGAGTGCGTGGAGTTCTATCCGGGCGCTTTCGATGCCGCGACCCCGCGCAAGGGCGGCGTGTTCAACGAGATCCCCAAGGAACACGACGTCACCGACGAATACGCGGCGTACAAGCTGGCCGATACCGCTTGGCCCGGACTCTTCGGCGTGTACTACAAGACCCAGCGTCCGACCAAGAACGCCAACGAGCAGTCGATCATCACCGACCTGCAGGGCAAGAGCGCCGGTCTCGAGCCGTGGCAGATCCTCAAGAAGAACTTCGACCGCATGAAGTAAGCCGGGCCCACGATCCATCGGCTTTTCAATCAGGAGCAGGGAGTCCCCAAGACCCCTGCTCTTTTTGTTTTCTCCCGTCTGCTCCGTTGAAGCACCCCCGAGTGGAAATCAACCGAGGGGACGTCGGGATCATTCCGCTGCCGCTGACACCCGAACCAATGCGGCGTCGGTGTTGTCCGACCAACGACTGCCCCATTCGATGAGATAGAGGGCACCATCCGACCCCGTTTGAAGGCATATGGGGCGTCGAAACTTGTGACCCGGCAGAAGCGGCTTCAACCGGGTGATCCGATCCTCGGCATCCAACCAGGCCCCAAGAATCCAACCGCGTTCCCAGTCCATCAAGAAGGTGGCCCCGTCCCACGCCGCAGGCAGTTTGACCGGCGATTTCAGGCCGGCGGAAAAGTGGTAGGTGGGCCCCGCCATGGCGGAGCGGGGTCCGGAACCCACCTCGGGCCACCGCGCCGACGGGCCCGGCGGATACCACAGGAAAGCCGGCCGGGCCGGCGGCAAGGCGCGCAGTCCCGTATTGAACGGAGACTCGTTGATCGGCTTCTCCGGGTTCCAAGGTTCTCCCGACACCCGCGTGGCAAAGTCGAAGCGTCGATACGGCCGATTGTCGGCAATGAAATAGGGCCAACCAAAATTGCCGGCCGTGCGCGTCACGTGGAACTCGTCGAAGCCCGACGGGCCACGGGCAGGATCAGGTTGGCTGGCATCGGGCCCGACGTCGCCCCAGAACAACCGGCCGGTCGGACGGTCAATGCTGAGGCGAAAGGGATTGCGACAGCCCATCGCATAGATCTCGGCCAAGGCCTTGGGATTTCCCGCCGGGAACAAGTTGCCCTGAGGGATCGAATAGCTGCCGTCGGCCTCCGGACGGATCCTCAGGATTTTCCCACGCCAGTCGGCCGTGTTGGCAGCCGTGCGTTCGGAGTCGTTGAGTTCTTGCCCGGGACGCTGGTCGAGTGGCGCAAAGCCTTCCGAGCGATCCGCATACGTGTAGTCACCGGTGCCGAGGTAGAGGCAACCCGAGGCATCGAATGCCAGCCCACCTCCGGAATGGTTGGGCTTGGGAATCCGCGTGGGCACCCGCAGGAGAATGCGTTGCGAAGCCAAATCCAGCACCCCACCTCCGGGCCCGTGCTGAAGCGTGAAGCGGGACAGGCGGTTTTCCAGGACACCCGGCGTGCCGTGGTAGCAGAAAACCCACCCATTGGTGACAAAGCCCGGATGCAGCGCCAGTCCCAACAACCCGTCCTCCGGACCCGAGAACACCGTCAAGGAGCCCACCGTTTCGAGACGAAGGCTTTGGGGATCCCAGACCGCAATCCGACCCCGACGTTCGGCCAGCACCACACGGCCATCGCTGGCGACATCGAGGGCAATGGGCTCGCGCAACCCTTCGGCCAGCACGCTGCGCTCAAGCCGCGCCTCAGGCTCCGGGGCCGCCGCACCTGCGGTGATCCCAGAGATCAGACCAACCGTCATGGCGGCCAAAAGGGCCCCCCTCATGGCAACGACCGACAACCGGGCCGCCAAGAATCTCCCGCTGGAACGAGCCCGCATGGGACGGTTCAGGGAATGGGACGCACCACATAACCGCCGCTCTTGGCGTCGGCCTCCATGTCGATGAGCCCGCGCTTCTTGGCCTCGATGAGCAAGTCGTTGAACGAACGGAATCCGCAGGCCCGCTCGTTGAACCCAGGATTCCGTCGCTTGATGGCCTGCTTGATCATGGATCCCCAGATCACGTCGTCTTCGTCCCGTTCTTCGGCGAGGTCTTCGACTGTCTCGACCACCTGATCGAAGGTCTTCTCCAGCAACACCGCCTTGGCGTCGACCGCAGAAACAGGCGCGGCCTTGGTCGACGAAGTCGACACAGATCCAGCCGCCGGAGCCGACACCGGAGCCTTGGGACGGACCCGGGATCGGGACGGGGTCGCGCGGACCAGATCGTCATAGTAGATGAACGTGTCGCAGTTGTTGATGAAGAGATCCGAGGTGGAATTCTTCACACCGACCCCGATCACGGTCTTGTCGTTCTCCCGCAGCTTGGACACCAGGGGCGAGAAATCGGAATCACCGCTGAGGATCACAAAGGTGTCGACATGACCCTTGGTGTAGCAGAGGTCCAAGGCATCCACGACCATACGGATGTCGGCCGAGTTCTTCCCGGACATGCGCAAATGCGGGATCTCAATCAACTCGAAGGCAGCCTCGTGCAAGTCGCGCTTGAACTCCTTGTAGCGGTCGAAATCGCAATAAGCCTTCTTCACCACAATGTGTCCCTTGAGAAGCAAACGCTCCAACACCTTCTGGATGTCGAATCGAGGAAACCGTGCGTCACGGGCTCCGAGCGCGATGTTCTCTAGATCCAGGAACACGGCCATGGTTGAATTGGGAGCGGAATGGCTCATAGCGCCACCAGCCTACCGAGAACGATGGCCGGCGATAGAGTTTCTTTCCCAACGGGGGCCAGTCTCCGCTTCCCGCCGCCCGAGAGGCGGTCCGAGAACCATGAACAAAGCGATCCTCATCCAGCACATCGTCGACAAACTCGCCGCGGACCTTTCGCTTTACTTCAAGGCGGCCAGTGCCGCGCGCGACGAGGCCACCCATGAGCAGAGCAAGGCGGAGAACAAATACGACACCCGCGGACTGGAGGCTTCCTACCTCGCCCGAGGACAGGCCCGACAAGTGGCCGAACTCGAGGCCTCGATCCAACAGGTCCGCATGATGACCCAGCGCGCCTTCGCCGCCACCGATCCCATCGACCTCGGAGCCTACGTGGAAACCGAACGCCGGGGCATCGTGTCGGCCTACTTGCTGGCTCCCCGGGCTGGAGGCACGGAGGTCACCGTCGAAGGGCAAGAAGTCATGGTCATCACGCCGCAGTCTCCCTTGGGGCGCCAACTGATCGGCCACCGGCAGGGTGACGCCGTCAAGATCGACCTTGCCGGCCGCACCGAGACCCACCGCATCCAGCGGGTGAGTTGAGGGGCCGGGACAATACGGCATCGCGACGGACTTGCCGAGGGCCGCATCGCCGGGGAAGGTCTCCCCATGCTGATTCGCGTTCTGCTCCCTGCGCTCACCCTCGCCGTGGCGTTGTCGGCGGAAACTCCCCCGCCCATCCCGGCCCGGCCGGAGGCACTCCAATTCCCCGTCCTCAATTACGAGCCGCCCAATCCACGCGAACACCGGGTGGTGCTGAAGTCAGGCCCCGTGGCCTACGTGGTTCCGGATCGGGAACTGCCGCTGGTGACCGTCTCCCTCTTGGTGCGCACCGGAGCCTATCTGGATCCCGCGGGTCAGGAAGGATTGGCGGCGTTCACCGGAGGGCTGTTGGTCCGTGGTGGCACCACCTCGAAGACCGCCGAGGCGCTGGACGAACGGTTGGCCTTCTTGGCCGCCCAAATGGGCGCTTCGATCGCCGACGACCTGGGCACGGTGAGCCTGAACCTCCTGTCCAAAGACCTTCCCGAAGGAATGGCCCTGCTGCGCGAAGTGCTCACCCAACCCCGCTTCCAGGCCGACAAACTGGAACTGCAACGCCAGCAAACCCTTCAGGCACTTCAGCAGCGCAACGATGATTCCTCGTCCATCGAAGCTCGAGAGCTCGAAAGCCTGAGCTACGGACCGCAGTTCTGGGCCGCACGCCAGGTCACCTCGCGGAGCATCAACTCCTTGAAGCGCGAGGACCTTCAAGCCTTCCACCGACGCTGGTTCCACCCCTCCAATTTCATCGTGTCGGTCAGCGGCGACTTCGATCGGGCCGCCATGGTCCAGACACTCGAGAAACTCTTCGCCGACTGGCCATTCCAAGGCGAAGTACCGCCTCCGATTCCAACGGATCTCAAGCCCGCCGGGGCCGGCGTTTATCTGGTGAACAAAGATGTGCCCCAGGGCCGAGTGTCGATTCTGCTGCCCGGGGTGATGCGCGAAGATCCAGACTATCCTGCGATCCTGCTGATGAACGACATCCTCGGCGGCGGCGGCTTCACTTCACGGATCATGAACCGCGTGCGCAGCGATGAGGGCTTGGCCTATTCGGCGGGCAGCTCCTTTCCGGGCGGCACTTGGTACCCATCCACCTTCCGGGCCGGTTTCCAGAGCAAGAGCCGCACCGTGGCCTACGCCACCAGCATCGTCATCGAAGAGATGAAGCGCATGACCACTGCTCCAGTGACCGAAGAGGAACTCCAGACCGCCAAACGGTCGTTCATCGAGAGCTTCCCGGAGAATTTCAACACCAAGTCCAAGGTCGCCGGCCTCTTCGCCCGCGAGGAATTCACCGGCCGATTCGCCAAGGCTCCCGACTTCTGGAAGGGCTTCCGCCAAAGCCTCGAACGGGTGGGCCGTGAGGACATTCAGCGGGTCGCCGCGAAGCACCTGCATCCGGATCGGGTTTCGATCCTCGTGGTGGGCAACAAGGACGAGATCCTGAAAGGCCACCCCGACCATCCCGTCTCGCTCGACAAACTCGTACCGGCCCCGTTGACCGAGTTGCCGATGCGCGATCCCCTCACCCTCGAACCCATTACGGCGACGTCGGAGGCCGGGTCGGCGAAATAGGCGCAGCCACACCCGGAGCCGGAATCCAATTGCCGCTGGCATCCGGCTGTAGCAGCCCCGGGCTCCCAGGCTGCAGGTCCAGAATCCAGGGATTGTGGCCGAACCAGCGGACGGGCACCGATGCCAGGTCGGCGGTCGGATCCACCACGGGATTGAACGGGCGACGGTTCAGCGACAACTGCGTCCGAGCTCGGACCTCGGGACGCCGGTTGTGGTCTCGCGTCCACGCCTCCGCCACCCGGAGCGCGTAACGCCGCAACAAGAAGGGTTGGGTGCTGATGTGCATGCCCTTGGAAGGACCCACATCGCGGAAAAGGTTCCAGCGGAACTCGGCCCGCAGACCGTCGGCTTCCCGGAATTCGGTCACATACCAACGGGGCAGCATGTCCCCCTCCCCCATGCCCAGCGGCTCATGGATGACCCGCAAGGTTCCGGCCGATTCCAGCACCCCTTCCTCCCGCCATGAAGCCGGATCGATTCTCGGCGGCAGGGCTGATCCCGGCTTCATGAGTTGGCGATCTTCGATGACCAGGAAAACCCCGGGAGCCGGGCGCTGGGCCGTCATGGCAAACGGATCCATTCGACGCAGTACGGGCATGAGCTTGCCGTCACCGAAGCGCCCATTGAGGTTGTTGAGGGCGTCCAACGTTTCCTGAGGATTGCGGAATGTGTAGCCACGCGCCTTCATGGAACGCTCGTAGCCCTCGACAATCCGGGCCAGAGGCGTGGTGCGATTCACCGAATCCGGAGCGCGTCCATACCGCTGCTTCCAAAGTTGCTGGATGCGCACCTTGGCCGCGGATTCCGACCGATCGGTGACGGCGGCGGACAGGGAGTTGTACAAAATCCGGTCCCCGGTCCAAGGATCCAAGATCACGACGACTTCCGGCAACGTCGCCCAATCGCACTGCCCCGGTTCCACCGGATGGTAAATCACCCGGTCCCCACCCCAGGCTTTCCAATCGATCCCACCGGGCCCAGAAACCAAGGACGGCTGGAGGACCGGATCGCGAACGGACATCACCACCGGGGTGCTTTGATACACCTCGGCCTTGAGGCGCCAACTCCATTCCAAGCCCTCAAACGTCACGCGGACATCTCCGGGAATGAGAGCATGCCGGATCGGGAAAACCCCCTGGAACGCGGTCCAAACCACCACGCCCGCGACCGTCCACGACTTCAAGGTGAAGGGCTTGGCCCACGGACCCACCGGAGCCGACGGTTTTCCCTTCCAACCCAAGGCGGCACCCACACCCGGCAACGCCACCATGCCTCCCCAAAACCACGACCAGTCCGGAGTTGGAACCCGGGGATTGCACAACCAGCGGAAGACCCGGGAAGGCCAGTCCGGTTCGAGGAAAATCAGGGCTGTGGTCATGCCCAGCAACGGAAACCAGACGATGTCGTTGAAGAGGATGAAATGGTTGACCCCATGGAAGATCATCATCAGCACCACCCCCAGAAAACGGGTTCGCCGCACCAATAAAACGGCTCCGATGCTCAGATCGAAGACTGCCCCGATCCAACTCAATCCCATGGCCAGCGCCGACGAGTGCACCCACCGCTCGATCATACCTGCCCAATCGTACGGCAACAGGACCTTCAATCGCGCGGCCACCCACGGTTTCTCGAGGAAGATCCGCACCGGATACCCCTCGATCATCCAATCGCTGTTGAGCTTGGCCACCCCGGCGTAGAAATAGGTGACCACCAACTGCGCCCTCAAAAGCCAAACTGGCCAGAATGGGATCAGGAGTGCGCCGGAACGCACGGTTCGGGAGGCATCCAGACTGAAACGGGCGGCCGCCGGCAAGAATGGCATCAGGAAGAGCACCACCAACTCGAGGTAGTAATAACTCATCCAGTAGGTCCGGGTGGACTCCACGGCGTACAAGTAGCCCCACGCCAGGAAGGTCAGCACCGCCGAAACCCGGTAGCGGAACCCCAGACCGATGCCCACGGCTCCCAGACCCAGAAGCACTCCGACCCCGTGGATCCAGGGCGGCCGCAACAGCGGCAACCATCCGAAACCCGTGTAGGGCAAGTTGAAGGTCACTTCCCGCCCTGCATAGTAGACGTCCAGATGCGACCGACCTGCGGAGGACTCCGAGGGCAGGAACAGCGAAATGGCCTCGAGCAGCATCACCAAACCAACGGCGATGCGGAAGAATGCGAGGGACTCGGCAGAAACCGCCCGATCCAGACGCAAAGCCTGGCCCCACGACGCCCACCGAGCCTTCCAGCCAGAGTTGGCATCGAGAGGCGCAGTCGACGCCACACGGGATCCTGAAGCGGACGAACTCATGGAATGATGGAATGTCCGCTGCGGCCCACCGGGAACCGATCGAAAGGAAACAGTCCCCCTATTTTCCGTTTGGTTGGAACCCGGCAAAATCCGTAGTTTGAATGGCCGAACCCACCCAGGGCCCCCCGACGATGTACACCCGAGCCTACGACTGCCCCAATTGTGGTGCCGCCGTACCCTTCCCCTCGGCCATCGCGGTGTTCGCGGTCTGCGGATTCTGCCGCTCGAATGTGATTCGCAGGGACGCGGATGCGGTGCTCGAAAATCTGGGCCAGCAGGCCCAACTTCCGCCGGACTTGAGTCCGATGCGGATTGGAACCTCTGGCGTTTACACATGTCATCGCTTCACGGTGACCGGTCGTGTACGAGTCGGTTACGACCAAGGTTCTTGGAATGAATGGCTCATCGAATTTGGCGAAGATCAATGGGGATGGATCGCCGAGGCCCAAGGGTATTACGCGGTCAGCTTCGAAATTGCAGCGCCCGCGAACCTTCCTGAAATCAGCGCCTTCACCCTGGGCGCCACGATCCGCATCGGCGAGGTGGACTACCGAGTGCGGGATGTGAAAGGCACCCGGGTCATCGGGAGCGAGGGATCCCTGCCCTTCGTGGCTGCGCCCGGGCGCTCCGCCACGAGCATCGATCTGGGCGCACCCGACCGGCAATTCGCCAACGTCGAGTTCTCCTCGGACGGAATCCGTGTCTTCATCGGCCACACCCGCTCCTTCGCCGAGCTGGAATTCGGCGACCTGCGCCCGCTCCCGGGTTGGACGACCGACCGTCTGGAAAAAGAGGTCGCCGGCAGCGACGCCCTGAATTGCCCCGCCTGCGGTGCGGCGCTGGAATTGCAGGCGGCCGGCCACAGCATGCGAGCCATGTGTGGTCATTGCGGCTCGCTGCTCGACACCTCGCATCCCCAGCTCCACGTGATGGAGCGCTCGATTGCGTCCCAGCCGAAGATGATCATTCCCCTGGGCCGCCGGGGTCAGATCGAAGGAATCGACTACACCTGCATCGGATTTCTGCGCCGTCAGGACAGTGAAGGCTATTCCTGGCAGGAGTACCTGCTGTTCAACCCTTTTGCCGGATTTCGGTGGCTGGTGACCTACGACGGGCACTGGAACTGGGTCGAGGTGCTCCAGGAGGAACCGCGCATCGTCGAGTCATTGCCCGTGCACGAGGGCCAAGGATACCGCCTTTTCGCATCCGGATCAGCGACGGTGACCGAGGTCTGGGGCGAGTTCTACTGGGCAGTGCGCCTCGGCGAACGAACCCTTCTCTCCGACCACATTGCTCCTCCGAAGGTCCTTTCCTCGGAACAGTATCCGGAACTGACCGAAGAGACCTGGTCGCTCGGAAGTTATGTCGAACCGGAGGTGGTCTTCAGCGCCTTCGGGCTGACCGGACCTCCGCGCGAACGGACCGGCACCTACCTCAACCAGCCCAATCCGCATGCCGAAAAGGGTCGCACCTTGCGCTGGCTGCTGCCGGTGTTCGCGGGTGTCTGGATGTTGATCTCGCTCCTCAGCGCCGGCACCAAGGCCAATGAATCGGCCTTCCGGGAGGTGTTCACCTTCGATTTGTCCGGCACCAACAAGACCCGGGTCTCGGCACCGTTCCGGATCGCGGGCAGTCATCCTCAAGCGCTGCAATTCGATTTCTTGACTCCCGTGGACCAATCCTGGGTCGAGCTCGACCTGGACTTGGTGAACACCCAGACGAAGGCCGTCCGCGAGCTGAGTCTGGGCGCGGAGTACTGGAGCGGCGTCGACGAAGGGGAGGCTTGGTCCGAGGGCTCCCGGCAAGCCACCGAACTCATCCCGGCCGTCGAACCGGGCGAGTACCAACTGGTCATGGACATCGACGGCTCCCCTGAAATCGGCCAGGCCGAATTCCGCCTCGAGATCACCCGCGATGTGATGGTTTGGAGCAATGTCATCCTCGGTCTCATTCTGCTGTTGGCCTACCCGCTCTTCCGCTGGATCCGCGAACACGCCTTCGAACGGGAGCGCTGGTCCCTCAGCGACCACTCTCCGTACACACCCATTTCGTCGGGTTGGGGCAGTGGTTACGATGACGACTGACTCGCCCCCAACCTTCTCCCCATGCGCATCAAGACCCCCGTTTATCTGGCCTTCGGAACCGCCCTTTGCCTTTATCTGGCGGCTGCCGGACGCAATGGCTACAGCCTCATGAAGACGTTTTCCCCCTCTCGCCTCCTGCCTCACTCTCCAGCCACCCAACACAAATAGCCCATGAGTCCCTTCGACTTCGTACCCCACATCGCCACCTTCATACCTGCGCTGGTCAACAGCGTCGTGTTCTCGGTCATCGGCCTGGTCACCTTCCTGGTGTGTTTCTTCATCGTCGACAAGCTGACTCCTGGAGAGCTCTGGAAGGAATTGGTGGAACGGAAAAACACGGCCGTGGCCATCTTCTTCGGATGCCTGGCCCTCGGCATGAGCCTCATCATCGCCGCCTGCCTCCACGGCTAGACGGTCCGCCCACCGGCACCGCATGAACGATCGCACCTCTCGCCTCCTGCTTCTGGGGAGTGTGTTTGTCATCGCCACCTGCGGGCTGGTGTACGAGTTGATCGCCGGCACCATCGCCAGCTACCTCTTGGGCGATTCCATCACGCAGTTCTCCACGGTCATCGGGGTCTACCTGTCGGCCATGGGGGCGGGTTCATGGCTCTCCAAATTCATCCACCGTCACGAAGGGTGGATCTTTGTTCAGGTCCAACTGCTCATTGGTCTCGTTGGGGGCAGCTCGGCCGCCCTGCTGTTCCTGCTCTTCCCGATCGTCTCGTCCTTCCGGGTGCCGCTGTACGGGCTCATCTTTCTGGTGGGCATGCTCGTCGGACTGGAAATCCCCCTGCTCTTGCGCCTGCTCAAGGATCGCATTGAATTCAAGGACCTCGTCGCCCGGGTTTTCACCTTCGACTACATCGGAGCCCTGCTGGCCTCTCTGCTCTTTCCCTTGGTCTTGGTCCCGCATCTGGGGTTGGTGCGCTCCAGCTTCCTCTTCGGCATGCTCAATGTGGCCGTGGGGCTCATGAGCGCCTGGCTGCTCATCCCGCGGGGACCCCAACGCCGCCTCCTTTCGGTGGGCGGATTCCTCCTGCTGGGGGCTCTGTTGGTGGGATTCATCGCCTCGGAACGCCTCATGGCTTGGTCGGAACGCTCGGCCTACACCGATACGGTCATCTACGCCAAGTCGTCGCCCTACCAACGCATCGTGCTCACCCGCAACGGGGCGGACCTTCGACTGCATCTCAACGGCAACCTGCAGTTCAGCGCGCGCGACGAATACCGCTATCACGAGGCACTGGTGCATCCGGGATTGGCCCAACTGTCCGCGGCCCGTTCGGTGCTTGTGCTCGGCGGTGGCGATGGATTGGCGGTCCGCGAAATCCTCCGGTATCCCAACGTGCAAACCGTCACGCTGGTGGACCTCGACGGCGACATCACCCGGCTCTTCAAAACGCAACCGCTGTTGACCCGGCTCAATGGGGATGCGTTGAACCACCCGAAGGTTTCCGTGGTGAACGCCGACGCCTTCACCTGGTTCGCCACCAACCGTCAGCGCTTCGACTTCGTGGTCGCCGATTTCCCCGATCCCTCGAATTTCAGTCTGGGAAAACTGTATACCACCACCTTTTTCCAGCGCGTCCGTTCCACGTTGGAACCCGGTGGAGCCCTGGTTGTCCAATGCACTTCGCCGTATGTCGCGCGCCGAACCTTCTGGTGCGTGAACGAAACGCTCCGCGCCTCGGGTTTTTCGCACACGGCCCCCTACCACCTCTACGTTCCCAGCTTCGGCGAATGGGGCTTCATCCTGGCTTCCGATCACGCCTTCGACGCCCCGCTGCGACTGCCGGAGGGACTGCGCTATCTGACCGAGAAATCCACCGCCAACCTGTTCGATTTTCCGCCCGACATGACGGCGGTCCCCGTCGAGGTGCATCGCCTGAACAACCAGATGCTCGTGCGCTACTTCGAGGAGGAGTGGGCCCACTATGTCCATTGACTCGAGCATGATCCCGGCATCGCCCCACAACGACGGACCATCCGGACACACCCATCGCTCGACCCGACGGCAGTTCCTCGCCACAGCGGCAGCTGGTGCGAAAGTGGCTGCGACAGTCGCTGCAACGGCCACGGGGTCTGCCCTCACGTGGGCCGGATGCACTGGAGCCCCGTCATTCGGGGGCGGGATCGTGGGTCCAGACCGTGTTCTCGGCCACCGCTTGCGAGATCGGGATCTGCCGCCGCCCGATGCTTCCGAACGTCACGACGTGGTCATCCTGGGTGGCGGGATCGCCGGATTGTCCGCCGCACGGTCGCTCGCTCAACGCTCCATCCGCGACGTGGTGGTCTTGGAGCTTGAAAGCGATGCCGGAGGCAATTCCCGCAGCGGCAGCAATGCCGTTTCGGCCCATCCCTGGGGAGCCCACTACCTGCCCTTGCCGGGACCGCAGGCGACGGAAGTCCTGCAACTCCTTCGGGAACTCGGGGTGATCACCGGTCACGATGTTTCCGGACGACCCTTCTACCGCGAGGAATTCCTCTGCCACGATCCCGCCGAACGACTGTTCGTCCACGGACGCTGGCAAGAGGGACTGATCCCCCAACTGGGACTCGACGCCGGCGAGCGGGATCAGGTGACTGCCTTCCTGGCCCGCATGGAGACCTATCGGCGAAGCCTCGGTTCAGACGGTCTTCCGGCCTTTGCCATCCCGGTGGACCGTAGTTCCAAGGATCCCATCCTGCTGGCGTTGGACCGCATCACCATGGCCCAGTGGATGGACCGTGAAGGCTTTCGCGCCGCGCCGCTCCGTCGTTATGTGAACTATTGCTGCCGCGACGATTTCGGAACCGGCATCGCCCAAGTCAGCGCCTGGGCGGGAATCCATTACTTCGCCGCGCGATCCGGGGTCGCAGCCAACGCACCGAGCCACTCGGTGCTCACCTGGCCTGAAGGCAACGGTTGGCTGGCAGCGCGCCTGCGTGAACCGTTGGCACCCGCCCAGATCCGCACCCGGCATGCCGTCTTCGGCATTCGGCCCGATGATCACGGAGCCGAGATCGACGTCTTCGATGCAGCCATCGGGCGCTCCCTGCGCATGGAATGCCGGGCACTCATCGTGGCCACGCCGCGGTTTGTGTACCGGAGGCTTCGCGGCCTGCCGCCTGATTCCGCGGCCCAGTACCCGCCTTGGATGGTGGCCAATCTGACCCTGCATTCCCGGCCGGATTCACACGGCATGCCGCTGTGCTGGGACAACGTCATCGACGGATCACCCGGGCTCGGCTACGTGCATGCCGGACACCAAAACCTGCACCCGCGTCCGAACGGAACCGTGCTCACCTATTACCGACCGTTGGACCATGCGGATCCATCGACGGCCCGAGGCGAGGCGCTGAAGGCCGACTGGGCGCATTGGAGCGACCTCACGCTCGCCGACCTCTCCGTGGCCCACCCCGATCTCCGTCGACGGATCGAACGCCTGGATGTCCAAGTCTGGGGCCATGGCATGATCGCGCCATCGCCGGATTTCCTGTGGGGTCACCGCCTCCGCGCCATGACCCACCGCGATGGCGTGGTACACTTCGCCCACTCCGACATGTCCGGTATCTCCCTTTTTGAAGAGGCCCACATCCGGGGCCTCCGCGCCGCCGATGCGGTCTACCAGCAGCTTCAGACCACGGCCTGACATGAATCCGATCACCCCGATCCACCCGAAAAGTCGTCCGTCACCGAAGGCCCTTTGCCAGCACACCTTGCTCGAATTCCACGGTTGCGATGCCGCGGTCTTGAGCCGGGTGCGGACCATCCGGGAGCGGATGCTGGCCGCCGTCACGGCCGCCAACGGGACGATCGTGAAACCCGTCTTCCACGAGTTCAGCCCCTGGGGGGTGAGCGGCGTGGTGGTCATCGCCGAGAGCCATGTGACCATCCACACCTGGCCGGAACACGGCTACGCGGCGGTGGACATCTTCTCGTGCAGCCGAAAGCTGCGCCACGCCGTAGTCCGCGAGACCTTACGCCGATCGTTGGGAGCCCAGTCCGTGACGGCCCAGCGATTGAGCCGCGGCCTCGTTCCGCCGGGAACCATTGCTCAACGAGTCACCGGCAAGGCGAAGGCCACATAGGCATCGCCGCTGGGCGTGCCCATCTTGCCGCCGCCACAGGCGATCACCACGTACTGCCGCCCACCCACCGAGTACGTCGCCGGAGTGGCATAACCACCGGCGGGCAACGGGGCCTTCCAGAGTTCCTGCCCCGTCTTCCGGTCGAAGGCTCGCAAATGGGCATCCCGACTGGCCGCGATGAAGACCAGGCCGCCAGCCGTGACCAACGGACCACCGTAGTTTTCGGTGCCGGTGGGCGGCACTCCTTGCGCGGTCAATTCCTTGAACTCACCGAGCGGCACCTTCCAGCGGATGGAGCCGGTATTGAGGTCGATGGCATTGAGGGTTCCCCACGGCGGCTTGACGGCGGGATAGCCATTGCTGTCGACCCAACGGTTGTAGCCGGTCATGGAATACGGAATGAGACCCAGGGCATCCGGCCCAACAGCCCCTCCAGACCGCCCGTCACCGGCTGACGCCACCTCGGCCGCTGCCGGCTCCGCCTCACCTCGAAGAAAGGCCACCAGACGCGCCCGTTGGCCTTCGGTCAGAAAATCAAAGGCGGGCATCACCCCTTTGCCCGTCTGAAGCAGCTTCAGCAGGTCGTCGGCTTGCAGACGCTTCTCGACCCCGACCAACGACGGCACATTCTGGCCCGGATTGCCCTGCCGTTCCGAGCCATGACACACCGCACAAATCTGCTGAAACAATGCCGCGCCTGAGGCTGCCGATTCGCCTTCCTTCCGGCGGGTTTCCACCATGGTCAGGATCCACGGCATCTCGTTGCCGTTGACGTAGAGAACCCCATCCGGATCCGTCGCCGCACCGCCCCATTCCGCGCCCCCATCAAAGCCCGGGAAGACGATGGACCCCTCGCGGCTGGGCGGTTGGAACGGCGCATGTGGACGAATGCGCGAAAACCGTTCCAAGATTTGTCGATGGGATCCGGGTGTGATGTCGGTGATCTCATCGTGGGTGAAGAGTTGCCGCGAGAAAGGCGGCGGACGCACGGGTACCGGCTGCGTGGGCCAGGCCGACTCACCGGAAAGATCCGAGCTGGGCACCGGGATCTCCTGGATCGGGAACAAGGGTCGACCCGTCTGGCGATCGAACACGAAGACATGACCCGACTTGGTCACTTGGGCCACTGCATC
>JACCDP011529254.1_pt1 | contig 31650 bp, 27 predicted proteins | sample 7445841 | NCBI WGS metagenome assembly JACCDP01 (sample SAMN15323441, study PRJNA562643) | freshwater metagenome | isolation source: river surface water | place: USA:Blue River Watershed | collected 2017-08-17 | reverse complement strand
TTAATCCAGGGAGATTCAAGGTCTCATTTTCCACTAAACGAATTCCTTGCGCATGAAGCGAATTTAATTCTCTGAGTAACTGTTCATGTCCATTCTCACGAATCTTAAATGTGAGTCCATGAGGCAAAAAATCATTACCAAGCAAACTCATACCCATAATATAATCAAGCAAATGCTCGTCTGATACAAGTGCTTCACGAAGACTACAAACATCAAGAAACATATATTTTACATCAGCACCGGCATCTTGAAATTCTGATTTTTCTCTCATCAACCATACATTTGTTTTCTTTTGCTGAGAATAAAGCATACTCAAAAGGATTAAATCAGCGTCGAGTCCAAAAATTGTATTATTTCGAAGAGAAGGATTTTCACGCAACCAGCGAATTAATTTATGTTCACCTTCACCCTTTTCGTTTGCAGAACTAAATTCCCATTTATGTTGCGCACAATACGTTCCAACTTTCGTTGTAAGGCTATCCATAAATTGAGTTCCTGGGGTGATGGCATTCGTATCCCAGCGCGGAACCCCTCGTTTGCGAACACCCATTTCATATTCCTTTTCTGCCCACCAGACTGACTTAAATCGTCTCATTCGTTGTTGACGTATTTTGGCCATAGGAACAACACCATCTACGGCAACAAAGGTTCTTGGAGGACTACCTGCTGATTCCCAAATCTCTTTTAATGTTTTACAAACTTGACCGAGAAGTTCTCCTTCCCAACGTCGATGATTTTCTTCATTCTCTAACCCTGGATATTCTGATAACTCTGATGAGCGTAAGCATGTATATACTATACAATTAAAGTCAATGGCTAACGCATCCACTTTAATTGGTACATTTCTCAATAAAAGTGTCTTCTTTGTTTGGATAAGTTTCTTAAAATATGAAGGTATACCCATGGAGAAATTCCTCTTTCCTACTTGAAAACGTTTCAATCCTTAAGGCAGAGGCAATGGCGGCTGTAGGCTCCTTTTTGAAAGATTATCCTGGTGCAAACTTAGCAGAACTTGCTCGTATTTTACCTGATAGTTTAGTCATTATGTCCGGTGTAATGGCTTTTCTTACAACGTCACTTCCTTTTGGAGTTCTATTTGGAAGTTTCCTTGAAAGTATTTTAGTTTTTCATCTTCTTCGCAAAGGTCTTTCTTATTTTGATATTTCATTTCTAAAACAGGCTCCAAAGGCTTATCAAAACACATGTCGCACTGGATTTATGTCACCGACGCTCAGTGATTTATCACTCTTTGGTTCAAATCAATCATTTAATGCGCTTCCATCTGCCCCCATCTATATACTGAGTGTTGCTATTGGATATATTTATTCAGCAATGAGTAATCAAAAGAAAGAATTGGATGCGCTTGGTCCTATGTACTCTTCAAGATTGTACATCAGCATTCTGGGAATGGCACTCTTCCTATTCTTGATTGCTGCTTACAGAATGTATTCTGAGTGCGATACATTCCCTGTAATTATACTAACCATTCCTATTGGTCTCTTAATTGGAACAGTGCTTGTATATCAGAATCTTGGATTATTTGGTCCCGACAGCACAAATCTTGCTGCAATTCCACTTTTACGTAATCGTGCTGCGAATGGAGAAACACTTTATGTATGTTCTGTACGTAATCCTCCCGCATAAGTAGAGAATGACTGTTTTCGAGTCTGTTCGTCAAATGGTTTTATATACCTTCATGTCCCTTCCACTTATGTTGATTGCATTTTTAGCATTCATGTCCCTTGCCCTGGGAAATGTAGGTATGATTATTTTACTTCTAGGACACTTATTTGTAGTTCCAGTTGCAGTGACAATTCTTCATTTCTTGTCTTACATCATTCCTGAACCTTTTCGAACTGTAGCCGCAAAAGACATTTGTAATTTTATTCCTTCATTCCCCTCTTCCTCATTAAATATCAATGTAACACCCTCCTACTGGATGGCACATTTCCTTTTCTTTATGGGATACTTCCTTCAAAATGCACAGACACTCATACAAAAATCTGCTGAATCAGGTGCCCCGAAGGAACGCGTGAATCTTCGCAAAAGTCAAGGAATGACCGCCATGGTGGTCGGTATTGTAGTAACACTTGCAATCATCTTTGCCCGCTATAAATTAACAGGCTGTGAAAACAGTTCCTTTATAGGTATTTTAGTTGCTGCGGTTACGATGGTGCCTCTTGGTGTTGGCTGGTATATGATGGCAGTAACAGCGGGAGCAAGAGATGGTGATATTTTTGGTATTGCAGGTCGTATAATGCCACTTTCAGCATTGGCCCCTCCTCCCATGACGTGTTTGTACTCGGCATAAACATGAAAAATTGATGTATAAGCAGCGATGGATACCGTAACGATTATGTTATCCGATGATGCTAAATCTATTTTACACAGTCTTCGTACAAAGATTCGTGAAGTCTATACTAATCTTCAGAAAGGATATCCTGAAACAGTGTATCAGAAAGCCCTTTGTATTGAACTTCAAAATGCGGGACTCAAGTATGATTTGGAGGCTACAATGAGTGTACTTTATAAAGAGCATATTGTTGGGCAAATTCGCGCAGATATAATTATCCGAGGAGAAACAGGTGTTGTGATTGAAACAAAAGCCACTGCTGGTTCTCTTAAACCTGAAGAACGTTGGCAACTTTCACGGTACATGAAAATCCAAGATATTCCACTTGGTATTCTTGTGAACTTTCCACAGGTAGTTGGAGCCACAAGTCCTCAAATTGAGTTTCTTATCAAGGATGATGAAGAAGGGATTTTCGTTTATGATTTAGATGGAAATACTGGAACATCAATGAATTAGGACCTATAGGAATGATTTCTATAAAAAAATAGATGACAGAAACTATTCATATATTTGATGAGTTTCCTGAAGATGAATTAACCACTGAGAGAAGACATCAAAAACGTATCAAAGTTGAACCTCTTATTTTTGATATTCTCAAACAAAAATATGGAAAGCAACTTTGTGACCATTGGCTCCAGAATCCACCGCCTAAGATTTCAAAAAAGTGTATTTTAATCATTGAAAGGCGAATTCATGAAAATCTAGAATTTGTCTTTCATAATGCGGTGAAATTTGGAAAAGGGTGGTCTATTTGTTTTGTCTGTTCTGATGTAAATTTTGAATATTGTAAATGTATTACACACAATCATCCGAATATTCATTTTATGCCGTTTTTTCGTGGAAGTCCCTCTTATTCTGAAGCACGAGACGAATATACAAGACTTCTTGTGAGTAAAAGATTCTATGAAAATCTTCCATGGGAGAATGTTTTAATCATGCAAACAGATTCTTATTTAAGAAAACAGATTCCTGATTCCGTTTTAGACTATGATTATATAGCATCTCCTGCTCTTTGGGATGAGAATGAAATGGTAGGAGGCTTATCATTTCGTAGTAAGAAAGGGATGTTAAAAATAACAGAAGAGTTTCACGAAGAAATTCCTAGTGAAGATTTATTTATAAGTCGTGGATGTGGTTTCTTGAGATTAAGAAAACCAGGATTTGAGGAGGCTATGACGTATTGTGCTGAAAGTTGTCTGTATGAAGATCCAGTAGGTGTCCATCAATGGTGGACTTTCTTCTTTCCCAATTTAGAAGATAAAGAATTAATTTTTCACAGCCTATTAACTTTTGATATTTAGATACAATCTGCAAGTTTTCTCAATAAAGTCAGTTGTTTACGGAATTCTGTAAATCCCTCTCCTTTGAACTTTCCTGATGAAATGATTTCTTGAATAAACTGCGCAAATTTGTCAATTGTTGATTGAAGAGTATCACAGGAACCATACAGTTCTTTACAGGCTTCAAGAGAAATTCCTGAACTGATGTTTCGATCGGTATTTACATTTTCATGGAGTTGCCAGACATATTTTCTGGTTGCTTCACGAAATGCTTGTCCTCTTAGAAGAGCAAGTTCATTTAATGGATGTTTTGATATCCATTCTTTATAATGTCCTCGACAGAGAGCACAAGGCATAGTATTTTCAACGGATTTCATAAATTGTATCCATTTTTGAACTTCATCTGTTTGTGTTATTGGATGTTTTGGTTTTCCAACTTGTTCTGCCAGAATGTGTAAAATTCTCCAAAGAAGAGGTCCCCAAATTCCATTTTGAGTAAGTTTTGTACTTGTAGAGACTTCTTCAACAGGTTGTTCCACAGTTGTTTTCTGTATACTAGGCTCTTGATAAACTTGTACAGTCGTCTTTTTTACAATCGTTTCTTGTGGTGGAAGTACAACGATGGGAACAAGAGTATGTAAAAAACTAGCCATCCTAATAAATTTGAAGTTCCTACATATGGAAAATAATACGTACAAATGGCTGAAACCGAAACAAAAGTAAGTATCCCAATTTCACGAATTTACTGGGATGCGCTACAAGCATCTTTGAATGCCGAAGTGCGTCGTCTGGCGAAGGAAATATCTTCAGTTCTTCATCAACCAGAAGAACCATTGATGAGAGCAATTAAGAAAAATACTCTTGATGTTTATATATTTGAAGAGTCAAATTCTTCTGAAATTGAAATTGAATCTATGAGATGTTCTCATTTAGTTCCTTCTACCGACAATCCTGAGGTACTCTGTCGCTGCAATCAACCTATCTTAATAGGCGCTGGAAAAGCGTGCCCTGCACATCTTTCAAAAGAATCTCCTGAATTTCATTCAGTGGAAAGACTTCGTATCATCAAAAGTTTTGGAGAATCGTACTGGATTGACCAGAATAATATCATTAGAAACAAAGGTGACCTAAAACCTATTGGCAGATATAAAGTAGAGTCTAAGCAGTGTCTGCTATTTAAAATAGAATGAATAGCAACCTTTTGGCAAAGAAATGCAATAAGCATAAAGTTGATAAGAAAAAGAGTAAGAAAAAGGAAAAACTAAAATATAAAGGTGCTCCTATTTTTTTAAAATCAGCATTTAACAAATCCTGGCTTTTAGAATCGAGTGATAAGTATAGCAATCGTATTTTAACTACTTTATCACCATATAAGTTATCATTTCAAGAAAGATATACTCGTATTCTTTATTTTAATAAATTAAATGAATATGAAAAGATTTTTTGGGAAAAGCAAAAGGCAAATGCACCTGAAACAAAATATATGTCAACCCAAACAGACTGTTTCAAAGCCTACAATCAAAATCAAAAACTGAGATGGGCATTTAAGAAATTATTTCTTGCATGGAAATTGCGAAAAATGACTCTTGTAAATGAGACTGATTTAATTACCTTGGAGATTCCGAAGAATCCAATTTATATTTTGGATTTTAAAACAAATAAAAAATATATTTTTGAGGCAAAGTCAGTATTAATTGATAGTGTAAATAGATTTCTTTTACATTATGACTTTTTTCCAGAGTCAAAGAAACCTAGAAATCTTTTAACAAATGAGGAATTGACATGGAGTCAATTGTGGTGTGTTTCAAATCAAATGAAAAAAATGGGAATCTCCCATTGGACTTGGGAAGGATTCTGTTCTCATCACTTTAGTTTAGCAGAATTTGTCTGTCATTTTGATGTTCCTTTACGAATTGAAATGGTAAATCGTTGTTTCAAAGACCCTTTGAGTGATTCAAATTGGCACTTATCTGAATTTATCAATTCAAATACTATTGGTATGAAGAGAAAATGGCTAAAATGGGCTGTTTATAACTTTTCAGATCATCCTTATATGAAACAATGGAAACAGATTTGTTTTAAATACTGGAAACTTGCGGTACGAATAGGTGAATCTGAAGCAGCAGATGACCCATTTATCACTGAAGAAATTGACCGTTTATTAGAAAATGATGAGATGATTAATCTTATTAAAAATACGTATATTACAAAATACTCCAATCCAATTTCCTAAGTAGAGATGGCAGTCGCAGTCTTCCGAACACCAAAGGTTGATGGAGAAGTTCTTTTTACAAATACGCCAAAAGGTGTGCGTGTAGTCGCAGTTTTTACAAAACTTCCTTCTGGAGAACATGGATTTCATATTCACAAAGCAGGTGATTTGCGAGGGGAAGGTTGTAAAGGGGCATGTGAACATTTTTCAATTGATCCTCATGCGCAACATGGAGGTCCTCCAGGCTCAGGAGGGGAAAGGCATACTGGTGATTTAGGAAATATAAGTTGTAATGGTGGAGTTTGTGAAAAATCATATTATTTATCTGGGATTACTGTTGAAGATTTATGGGGTCGTTCTCTCATCGTTCATGCAGACCCTGATGATTTAGGAAAAGGTCCATTTGAAGATAGTACAACAACTGGTCATAGTGGGAAACGTATAGCGTGTGCTATTATAGGTAGAACTTCTTTTTGTAAGTAGATGGGTTCCTGTATAACAAAATTAAGAGATAAACCTTTTGTTGCTGTTTACTGTGAAAGCAAACGAAAGATAATAACGAAACGTCAATTTGTGAAATTTAAAAATATGGAAGATTTTATTCGGTATACTGGATTTTTCCCTATCGCCCGCATAGTTTCTATGAAAACAGAGGATAGAGGAGTTTTTGCGTGGGATTCTCCTACAATTTGTCCCAATTTGGATGTATCCATAGAAGATTTCTATGGAATTAAAAAAACATTTCATATTGTGATGAAACCTATGTATAGAAAATGAGAATGCTTTATAGAATGTCTTTACCTCCCGGTTATTATAATGTTGATGTACCTGGAACAGGTGATTGTTTGTTTCATGCGTTGTACTATGCTCTTCATCCAGAAGAGGGAGTTGAGGTTGCAAAAGAAAAAGCCAGTGCTGACGCTGTTCGCAAAATCATAGCCGATACAGCCACCATTGATAATATTCTTGGTTTCAATTCAGTTAATTTAATAGACGCTTTTCGTGGAGCAACGCCCGATGACTATGATTCGTGGGTTGAAACCCTCCAACTTTATGAAGAAATGAATGCATCAGGATTTCCAAACAATAATAATGAAAGAATACAAGAAAAACTTCGAATCTATAAAGAAGCAGTTGTTTCTTCACCTGGATATTGGGGAGGCTCACTTGAAGTCTACTTACTCAATGAATATGCGGCAGCCAATGGTATTCCTAAGATATGTGTTTGGGACCAAGCAACAGAAGATTGGTATCCTGAATTGCCAAGTCCTATGCCTGGAGATGAACCTCAAACAGATTATAGACCTATCTTAAAAACAAAGAGTCTTCATTTTCATATTCTTGTTCATGGAGTTGCACCTGTTCTTCCAAATTCAACAAGTGGAATACTTCCTTTATCTTACTATGAAAGTCAGTTAAATTCCTTACTTGAGAAAGAATCAAATACTGGTGAGAATGCTTTTGTTGATTTAGCAGCACTTCAAAAGCGAATGAGAAATTTTAATGGACCTAGTGCTTCATCAAGAAATAATAATGTCGACCCCCTTGAGTATAATACGAATTATGCTGCGGCATTAGCGGTTCTTAGAGAAGAAAACAATTTTAAGGCTCAAATGAATGCTGCCATTGAAGCCTCAAAGAAAAAAGGAGGAAAGCGTTATACAAAGAAGAAAAAGCATTCCAAGAAAAAATATACTCGTAAGCACTAATTGCCCTTTTTGTGAAGTAAATTCCATGCACGTGCTAAGCGGGTTAACCCAATACCTCCACCATAGCGAGGAAAGAAATCAAAAGATAAGAATTCTTCAAGTTCTTTTTCTACACGTTCTTTTCCAAACAACTCAAATAATTTCTGAGCATATCCACCTTCAGAAATTGTGTAGAAGGTATTTCTCATTTCTTCTACATTACATGAACGTTCAGCGGAGCCTATTGTTTCCTGACCGTACATGATGACATCAATCTTATTATAGATTCCATTTCCACTGCATTTCATATTCCAGAAAGGACTGGTTCGTTCAGGAAAACTCTGTAAACTGACAATGTTCCCCTTTTCTTTCCACATGCGCGTTTCATGTTCATCTTCTAAGATAGGAACTCCACCATATTCCTCACAGGTCTTATCATAATCGGCCACAACAGGTTGTTCAAAACCTAAGTGAGCCAAAAGTTCAGCCTCAAGGGCAGCCAACTCTGCCATACCTCCCTTACTCTCAAATTCAAACATGGGAAAGATTTTTTCATGACGACCAGGTATAGGAGTTTTCTCATCACGATAGGAAGTACTGACACAAAAAACACCAGGCCAGTCAGGATTCTTCAAGAGTTCATATTCAAGCCACATTTGACCAGTTTGAGGAAGAGGCCACACAAGTCCATTGTATTGGAAGGTGGCAACGGAATGGGGATTCTCGCAAGCAGCAAGAATAGAAAGGCGAGATTGGGTAGGAACCTCTTTGAAGCCTTTCGTCAAAAAGAAATCACGAAGGCGTGTAACGATTTCGTGGTAACTTTGTGTATCTCTCATTAGGTTTCTACAAAGAGAGTTTAGATTTTTTTTTCCGGAAACTTTTAATCTACTTCTTCAACTTTAGGGCCAGGGGCTTCACTGGGTTGACCCATCATACCAGGCATCATGCCTTCAACACCATCAGGTCCTTGAGAACCAGCGTAAAGTTTCATCATCAAAGGATTCATCTTTCCTTCATATTCCTTGTGTTTCTCTTTGTACTCTTCAGCACTCGCATCTTGGTGCTCACCCAACCATTGAATACCTTCTTCAGCCATGGCTTCACCTTTTCCAGCCTCATCACCAAGTTTCTCCTTGACTTTATCTTCACGGAAACTATTGCGGCAATTGTACAAATAGCCTTCAAGTTCATTCTTGGCTTCTACTTTTGCCATATTCGCCTTGTCTTCAGCCTCATGCTCCGCCGCAGAAGCAACCATCTTCTCAATCTGCTCCTTTGATAAGCGACCCTTATCATTGGTGATGGTAATCTTATTTGTTTTACCCGTGCTCTTTTCAACAGCAGAAACATTCAGGATACCGTTTGCATCAACATCATAGGTGATTTCAATCTGAGGAACGCCACGAGGCATAGGAGGAATACCTTCAAGACGGAATGTACCCAAAAGATTGTTATCCTTTGTGAAATTACGCTCACCCTCAAAGATACGGATGTCTACTGCAGGCTGATTATCAGAATAAGTGGAGAATGTCTGAGTCTTCTTGCAAGGAATAGTGGTGTTGCGCTTGATGAGAGGAGTCATGACACCACCCGCAGTTTCAATACCAAGGCTCAAAGGAGCAACATCCAAAAGAACCAAATCAGAAGTACGATCATTGGTTGTTTGACCAGCCGTCAAAATGTGAGCCTGAACAGCAGCACCATATGCAACAGCCTCATCAGGATTGACTGAATCATTGAGTTTCTTGCCATTGAAATAATCTTGGACTAACTTACGAATACGAGGAATACGAGTGGAGCCACCAACCATGACGATTTCGTGAATTTGCTCCTTGCTCAACTTCGCATCACGAAGGAGTTGGTCAAGAGGAGCGACAGTGCGACGGAAAACAGGTTCACAGAGGCTCTCGAACTTCGCACGAGTCATCACGGTGTTAAAATCAATACCCTCTGCAAGAGAATCAATTTCAATATTGGCTTGAGAAGCAGAGGAGAGAGTTCGCTTCGCACGTTCACACGCAGTGCGGAGACGACGGAGTGCACGAGCATTTCCAGTTAAATCAATCTTATTCTTGCGCTTAAATTCTTCACAGCAGTGGTCCACCATAAGATTGTCAAAATCTTCACCACCCAAGTGAGTATCGCCAGCAGTAGCCTTCACTTCAAAGACACCGCTATCAATTGTCAAGATTGAAAGATCGTGAGTACCACCACCGCAATCAAAAATGAGTACGTTGTGTTCAGACTCCCCAATCTTATCAAGACCATAAGCAATCGCAGCAGCAGTAGGCTCATTGATAATACGAAGAACTTGAAGACCAGCAATGGTGCCCGCATCCTTCGTGGCTTGACGTTGAGCATCATTGAAATACGCAGGAACAGTAATGACGGCTTGCTTGACCTCTCCACCCAAGTAACTCTCAGCAGTCTGTTTCATTTTTTGAAGAACCGCTGCACTGATTTCCTCAGGCAAAAAACGTTTCTTTTCACCCTTGTACTCCACTTCAATCTCAGGCTTTTCGTTACGACCTTCTACAACCTTGAAAGGCCAGTGTTTCATATCAGCCTGTACAATGGGGTCATTGAAACGACGACCGAGTAAACGCTTTGCATCAAATACAGTATTGGCAGGATTTGCTGCAGCCACACCTTTTGCCGCATCTCCAATGAGACGCTCATCAGCAAACGATACATAAGAAGGAGTGGTACGATTTCCTTGGTCATTCGCAATAATTTCTACACGATTATTTTGCCACACCCCAACACATGAATAAGTGGTTCCTAAGTCAATTCCGATGGCAGGTACAGCAGGCATTCTATACGAATGAGTCTTAACTTTTTAGACCTCCATTTTTCATTTTTTCACCATAATTTTTTTCTTTTTACAAAGATAATTCCACTGTATTTCTGGAACTGCTTTATAGGCTTCATCAAAGGATTGCCATTCCCAATTATATTTGGAGAGCACTTCATTAGTGAGGCTCATAAGACCCAAAGTAGGAAGTTTTCCAATTAGTGATCTCCAGCCTTTGAATTGCTGCATTGTTTTGTTTCCATTGATAAGAAGCCCATATCCATGACTTTGTTCTCTATCTTTTTTTGACCATTCATCAGGAATATCATCAGGAAAGTACATATCATAGAATGCTTCTTTCATATCATCCACTTTGCGAATATGTTTCCAACTTCCCATTGAACTTGCGACCTCTTCCCAATAGGGGGAACCTTGAAGCGTAGGAAGAATAGTGAGAAGTTCATATTCGTTGCTTTGCGTATTTACTTCCAAAGAGCGTCTCGTTCCCCAGAGAATCGCATCAGTTGGAATCTTATAGATTCGACGTTTGCGTCTTCCTTCTAATTCAGCCCACTCCTTCTGTTTTTTTTCTATAGATTCAGGAATGTCTTTCAATTCAATGGGTTGAAATTGCTTTTTTTCACTACAGAGACAAAGAAGTGCTAGAACCTTTCGCTCCCATTCAAACCCATTTAGAAATGGCGCATTCTTAATAATTTGTAGTGTTTCTTCTTGATACTGTTCAGCAGTTTGTTCTAGAAAGTCCCAGGACCATTCCTTCCAGAGCAAACTCCATGCTAGCAGTATCTTTTTTTCTTTGATGGCTTTCCAAGCATATTGATGATGTTCAGAAACTGTCTCAAGCCACTGAGGTGTTGAAATGGGAACAACTGTATCGATTTGTGATTTTACTGTTGCTCCTTTCAACAATAATCCATATACACTTCCATCTTTTTCTTTATGATGACAAAGTGTGATAAGAATCTTGTACAACAAATTCTCATCAAATTCATCTGCTTGAAAGTACTTCAGAAATCCAAAGCCTTTCCACCCAATACTGAATATCCAAGACTTAACAAGTGTAGCAAATACATCTTCACCTCCTAATGAATCCAATAATTCTAAACACCAAAAGGATGCTTCTTCAGTGCGCTGTGCTATTATGCAATACAACAAACTTGCTTTGACTTCATCATATCTGTATAAATGTTTTGTGAGCATGGGTACAATGGCCCAAAGCAGTACTTTCATATCAATTTTAGCGCCTAGCGTTAAACTATCCTCCGAAACTTCTTTCTTCCTAATAAGATGTATGTGTTACCTGTTGGAAATAACGCCGATGAAATTCTTCCAGGACTTTGGCTTGGAAATGCAAAAGCCTCTCAGGATTTAAAATTTTTAAAAGAAAAAAATATAAAAGCCATATTTAATTGTACTAAAGATATACCTTTTGCACCAATACAAGCGAATAAATATAGAGTTCCTGTTGATGATAATTTACAATCAGCAGAAATTCGAAATATGGAATTATGGTCCTTTGAAATTATCGCAAAACTTGCAAAAGAAAGACGCCAAGACCATGCTGTTCTTGTTCATTGTGCTGCTGGAATGCAGAGGTCAGCAGCAGTCGTTGCTATGTATTTAATAGCGACCCAACAAATTAGTAAAGATGAAGCCATAAAACAGATTCGTCAAAAAAGACCGATTGCTTTTATGCCTATGGCAAATTTTGGAAATTCAATAACGGGCTTTGAACGAACCTTGGTGAAATTGCTCCTCCAACGCATCTGAAGAAACAGGCCCTTTTGCAAGAAGACTTTGAGAATAAAGATTTGGGTCCACTCGCAATACAGCATCACGACGAAACCCTGTAACTTCATCTGGATAGCCTCGTGGATTGTTCGTTAAAAGAACAGATGTTTCCTGTCCTGTTGTTCCACTCCAACTGTAATTATATTCTATCTTACGATGACAATGACCAAAAATCCATGCAACAACAGGAGGTCTTAGTAAACTCTCCAACTCAGGAGCGTGCAAGGAGTTTTCGGGATCCTGAACCCACTCCTCTTCAATAAATGCAAGAAGCGGGGCATAATACGATAAAATAAGAATGGGTACTTGAGTATCTTTTATTTTATTGGCTAACCATTGTGTATGGTCTGTATGAAGTTTCAAAAGAAGACCAGGATGACACGGAGTTGGTTCTGGTTTTATCCAAACTTTTCCCGCATAATGAAGCATAACATCTGGATGAGGCCTATACCAAAGAGGACATCCTAATATAATAACTCCGTCTTCAGAATACATTCCTTCTTTATCCAAAATATGGATATTTGCAAAGGTGCTTGCAAAGGTTTTTAACCGTTCAAGAGACGAATAGTAACTTCCTGACTCCCAGATTTCCATATTCCCAGGAACCCAAAGGATGGTTTCAAATCGTTCTGAACACCACTCTAAAAAACGAGGAAGCACTGGATCAGTAAGAGGTGCGACATCTCCTAAAAGTGCTAGAATAGGTGCTACAGGGTCAAGTATTTCATCAAATGTTTGTTGTTTCCAACTTTCTAAGTGAATATCACTAAGAAATTGTATTCTCATTTGATGTAGGAGTATAAATCTTTTGCGCCAAAAGTTCAATCTTTCCAGTTTGAGGAGTCAGGAATTGAAGTTTTAGAAGAGGAGAACCTTGAACATCGATGTACTCAGGAGAGAAAGCAATAGGAAGAATATTCCACTTACCATATTGGATAAAGATAGTATGAGTAAGGCCGCCTCCCACTGGAAGACGAATTCCTAAAGGGTACCATTCCATATCATCCTCTGATGATAGAACAAACCGGATACCTGTCCAGACAAATCCATCCAAACACTTTGGAACTTCAATCTTCACTTCCTGTTCCTTCATGAAGAATCTGCTATACACTTCACTATGTGCCAAATCATGAGTTGACTCAGACTCATTCTTTTGGTTCCAGGGCCAATGATTGAAACAACGAGGATCCATTCTACTACGTACTTGGATTCCAATAGCAACCTCCTTCAATTTTTCCGCTAGCCCTAGGAGTTTCCTCTTCAGAAGGCCACACCCATGCATTATTCCAAAAATTTGCGATGATTGAATGATGTTGCCAACGTTGTCCTTTGATACCAAATAAAACCTGGATTGCGCCCCCCATAACAATGCAAGCGATACCCTGTTTTTTGAGTCGCGCAGCAAGCATCATTCCAAGAGCACCACATCCAATCAAGCAAACATCCACATTTTGTTTGAGAACTTCTTGTTCAAGCCAGTCGAGTGCTTCTTTCCAAGTAGTACAACCCTCTGACCATTCAAGTCTTCCTCGTGCGATTTCTGGAGGAAATCCTGTCTGAATAGGAATCCATGTTGTTGTAGAAGGAAGTAAGGTTTCAAAATGCTCACCCCAAATCTCTTTACCCCGTTTACACTGGGCCTGAATACTTTTTGCAAAAGAACTTACAACTGCAACACGTTTCTCTGCTAAGAGCACTGTCCACCGCTTTTCAGGTGCGACATAATAGGGCTCAAGACAACGTAGAGGAATGGGTTTCGCATTTGGACAAAGTTGCTTTAGAAGTATCTGTTCAAATGGAGCCAATCCTTGAAACCAACCTGTTACAAAAGGTTCATCTGAAACTGTTTGGAGTGTTTTCTTATAAGAATCAATCCAAGTTCTTAAAATTTCAGGCGTAGCGGGAAAAATACCGCTGTAACGTTCCAGATTTTTTGCCATTTGAGAATCACAGATTCTTTGAGTTTCATACATAAAAAGTGTCGTTAATTCTGTACTTCCATTTCTTCCAATACAACATCCCTTTTTCTCTCTTATAGCAGAGTCAAGGCATGTATAAATTAAGTTTGCTCCCTTTTCTATTTGCTCTAAGGTGATAGACATCTATAAACTAGTACATTAAGAAGTTTATACCCTACGTGTTCCTTTTTTCTTTAGTTTTTGTTTCCGTGTTCCTCCTTCTTTGGGCCCAATATGCCAATCATCAGAACCACCAAATGTTTCTTGAACAGTATCAACACAATTACTGACTATTTTAAAAATATTTGCTGCTTCTTCTTCTTTTTTGTTTATAATTTCATCAGAATTACCAGCAGCAATTGCTTCTTTTTTAATAATATCAGGGTGATTTTTTATAGCCCATTTTAAAAAATTTTTTCTATTTTTAATGCCCATTTTCAATAAATATTGTTTACAAGATTCTATATTTTTAGGATCAGCAGATTTAGGGGGGCGAGCCTCATTTTCAGGGCGAGGCATAGCATCAGGCCCGCGAGGCATAGCACCAGGCTCACGCGGCATAGCACCAGGAGCACCTGAACGTCCAAACATATACTCATCATTATAAAATGGATTTGCTCCAGGGGCACTAAAATACTGCCATTCTTTTGCATTATGGTCCCATTGCCAACCAGGGTCTTCAGGAGGATATGCCTTTCCTGGAAATTTTTTTGCCCACGCAGCCGCCGATTCTGCTTTAAATTCTCTATGCCACGTGTTACGTTCTGCTTGTGCTTTTCTTCTTTCTTCAGCATATTTTTCTGAGCGTATTCTTTCTTCCTTTGTTGGTTCACGCATAGAAGCCTCAAACCATGCTTCTTCAGGACTCATTTCTTCAAAAAAATCATTTTCATTCTCTGGAGGACCTTCACCATGATATCTTCCACGCATACTTCTAGCCCCTCTAAATTGTGAAGCATGTTCAGCCTTTCCCTTCTGAACTGCAGGTTTATTCGATGCTACACTTTCTTTTAATTTTCCTTCTACAAAATCTTTTCCTCTCTGGAATATAGATTTTGTATCACTTATTCCAGCCTCTTTAAGAATTTCTTCAATTTCTGATTTGGAAGACCAATTAGAACGAACTTCTACAGTAAACTTTTTCTTAATAAAAAGCGGTTGTCCTTCGCTGGGTTGAACAGCCTTTACAAAAAGAAAAAATTTCTCTTTAACAGTCTTTCCTTTTTTAACAAATTTAAAAAGATCATCTGCTTTAATTTCAACAGAAGTTTTATCTGCAGCAAGGGCTTTTATTTTTGGTGAAAGTTTTTTTAATAATTCTAACGTTTCACCCGAAAAGGTCGCTTTGGATTTCTCCATCTCTTCTTTTTGTCAAGATTATCTGTAAGGGTTCCAAGGTTTACCATCTGCTGTTTTCTTAACTTCTCCTCCAAGTCTCTGACCTGACCCTTGAAATTGTGTAGAGGTTTCTTTTGGTATCATTGATTCAAGCGAAGGAACTACATCAGGGATAGGTGTCGGAGGACGTCCATCAAATTGGTCAACTGCCTCTTCAAACTCACAGGAAATCTCATCACCGTCTAACAGAACACTGTCCGCAGGAAGTAAATCCGCAACATAGAAAGAAAGTTCATATCCATCGAGAGACTGGAGAGGGAGATTTATAAGTTGTCCCTTGGTGAGGCATCCAAGTTTCGTCAAATTGTGTTCGAGTTCTTCCTTTGCATCTGTATTATAAAACGCACTATCGAGTGGTCGCAGGACAACATGTTCTGCTTTAGGGAGTGCATCAACACCGATAATAGTAAGATTATAGTCTGAGCCACATTCTATACCATGAGGAATCATCCACTCAGGCAGAAAGATTGCTTTCCCAAAATCACGCTCAATATTGACACAGTTCAAAGCACAGAGAAGACTTTTATTTGGGAATTCAATATTTGCGAAAAGACGAGGAGAGTGAAGTTCATCAGAAAGACGACTCCAGTGTTCAAGAGAAATAATTCCTGTATGAAGGTCTTGATTATCAATATAATGAGTTGAATAAACTGTAAATGCTTCTGTGGCCATAGTACGCTGTGTTTAATCCTGCGAAACACTTCAGCATCAATTTTTTATGTCACATAGTAGGATGGGTTGCTTGCGAAACGACGAGATAAACTACCGCCAAATTATTCAAACCCTTGAATTAACTGAGTTTGAAAAACTAATCTTACATCTTCGGTATATTAAACTTCTTGATAAGTTACATGGTCGCACATCACGTATAACCTATTTATTTTATGTCAATAAGACTATAGTCACTATCGGTTCTCTTATAGTTCCAGCATTGTTATCAATTCAATACGCAGACACAGGTCCTGGAGCAGACAAGGGTGCCTTTTCAGCCCAAATCTACTGGTCAACTTGGGTACTCTCACTTCTCGTTACTATTTGCAATGCGCTTATGACGCTTTTTAAGATTGATAAAAAATTTATGTATTTACATTCAGATATTGAATATTTAATTAGTGAAGGATGGCAGTATGCCCAATTATCAGGTCGCTATAGTGGATTTTATACTCCTGGTGAAGTTCCAACTCATAAAAATCAATTCAAATTCTTTTGCCATATTATTGAAAAGATACAAATGAAAGAAGTAGAATCCGAATATTCGAATAAGTTGGAAAATAGTGCGGCACACCAGAATTCAACGAAGAAGACAACGAGTTCAATTGATACTACAAATCCAATTACACCACTGAGACCAGGTGCGATTGAAACAATAGAAGAATATTTACAAGAAGTAAAACAAGATGAAAATACTTCAAAATCTTTAGTAGGGAATGGCGGCAGTCAGCAATCAAGTAGTCCTGGAAAGGACACAGACACTCAAAATGACAACAATTCCAATAAAAAAAGAAGAGCCTCAGAAACTTCAGAAAATTCTCAAGTGTCAGTGCATATCAACATGCAAGAATCCACCAATGCCTAAATCAGCCTTCTGTAAACAACATTCCAATAAGTGCCCGCGCGTATCACCGATGAGTGGTTATGAACCCAAATATGAACCCAATCTTTGGAATAAGAAACGTGAACATCAAGATACACACAACTGTTTTGCATATGCGATGAATATTCTTGACCCACAGCAAATCCAAAATTGTTTAAAAGATAAGGACTGTAATTTACCGTTTCATCAACCCGGTTCAGCAGCAGGATATCCAAGATTTAGTTCAGAAAAACCAAAAACATGTCCAAATATGGTTGTTCGTTTGTTGGGAGACAATCCATCAATGTCACTCACTTCCTTTGAAAGAAAGTGTCCTCCCAAGACATCAAAAATTGCGTTAATTGTGGATGAAGATGAAGATTACCATTTCTTGCGTCAAGATTCTAATGGATGGTGGTCTCAGAAAGGAGGGGCGAAACCTGTAACCAACAAGGATGCGAGCAACCGCCCTATTTGGGACCCTGCTCTCTGTGATAACAACTGGACAAATGCTCACGGAAAACTCGATTACGATGTGTTTTGCGCGTACATGTGTGTCTCCAGAGTTGATAAATTATTTTTAAAGGTTGGTGGTGGAAAGAAGCGTGTTACGCGGAAGAAGGTCTCTGCTTCTCGCGGGAAGAAATCCAAGTGGTCCCGTACGTTTGGAACCAAACGTTATTAGGGTCCCAAATATGAAGTGCTTGAACACAATCTATACGTTTTCGTGGACTGGCTTGTAGCATTCCACGAAGAATTGTAAATACTTTCTGTTTTTTGGAGAACCATTTTGGACTCTGAGCAAAGGAAGGAAGAAGAATCAAACGGTGTAAGATGGAGAGTAAACTGCCACCAATCATGAACGCATCAAAGCCAGGCCAATATAATTTAAAAAACTGCACAGCATCCTTCTCTCTTGTAGCACGACTCTGATTCCAAAAGGTTAATAGGTCAATCTTTTGTCTCTTTCTAGACATTCCTAACAAACGCTCAGCCTGTTGAAAAGGTATCTTTTGGTCTGCAATTTCAGAAAGTGCTTTGGAAAAATCTTCTCCATAAAGAATTGCTCCAAACAAAGTACATTCTGGAGCCTCTGCAGCATACGCAGGATTGTAAATCTTCCAGCGATAATCCAGAACTTCTTTGGTGAGTGTTTTAACTGAGAAACTTTGGCCAAAATCAATAAGTTTTAGTGCTTTATATTCATCAATGAGTATATTATCTTCTTTTATATCATAATGTACAAAGGATTTACTTGCGAGATAAGCACCTGCTTCAAGTAAAAAACTCATAAGTTTGAAGAAAAATTCAGGTGTACGAATGTCACTGTCATTTAATCGTTTGTATAGGCTTTTTCCAGCATAAGGCATTTCAAATTGTATCATTTGTTGATTGGGGTCCATGGTGATAGGCTCACATTTTTGTATATCTTTATCAGTTTGCTTGCTGATAGGTTGAATTTCACAAGCGGTATTGATATCAGGAAGTATAAAATACTTTGTTCGCACATCCAACGTGGACAAAACTTTTGCAGCATCTGCCTCTGCTGCAAAATCAATAGGTTGAGTTATTTTTCCTACAGAATCCTTTTTAATGGGACCATATTTTGATTTGCATTTTAAAGGAGGATCAAAGACACAACCATATGTCCCTTTTCCAATTAATTTGCCTCCGTGTAAGACATACATGATTCTCTGTTTGGATGTCGCAAAAAGTTCATTTGAAAATCGCTGGGGCAGTTAGGTATGCCCGGAGCAGTGTTCATAGGACTTTTAATTCTCATTAGTGCTCTTCTTCTTGAAATGTTGGCCCCCAAAAAACTTTTAGAAGGATTTGAAACGCTTGTTCCAGTTGTTGAGAAAGATTCTTACTTTGGAAAGTTTTTCCCCAAGCGTGGAGATGTGGCATCCAATATTGAAGACCCGCAATTCATTCAAGACAGACGTTATTTTAATAATTATGCTGATGTTCAAAGATTAGGTTCAAAGCAAGATTTCTGTCGAATGATTGTTCCGAAAGGAAAATCTGAAGATGAAACATTCTTTGCATGCGCCTTAGGAGGTTCTGAAAATCTTTCTACAACTTCCTTCCGTAGTAAATCAGTTGTAGATGGATTTAAATTAAGTCGTGATGACTATATGGCACCAATTATGAAAGATGGAAGAGAAGCCTATTGTCGAATTTTGAAAGGGTTAGATGGTTCTTGGCAACCTTTGTGCGTTCTTGCAAATGACAGTGGTTTTGCGGAACGTGATGTTGCAGACCCCAATCCACCTGAGGATATTATGACTTTATTGTCTTTTTATGATGGCTGTGTAATGTGGTTGAGACTACGTGATGATATGTTAGATTATGTAAAGAATACTCAGGTCTATTATAAAAATGCAGAAATTGATGAAACACCAAGACCTGTAGCAACAGAGGGTTTGAAGTTTGATGGAAGTTCCCAATTTATACGAATTGGTGATTCAAGTGACTTAACACTTGGTACACAAGTACGCCTTCGTTCTGTTCGTGCTTTCAGTGTGTGGGTTTATTTTGACAAATTTACAAACAATGCACATATCTTTGATTTTGGTAACGGTGCTGGAAAAGGCAATGTTTTCTTAGGAATTCTTGGAAAAGGAGACCCTCAAATTGCTGGTGCAGCAGAAATACGACCTCTTTTATGTGGAACTGGAAGCACTCTTCCTGATGGTCCTTCAGGAGCACAATTTGTTCCTGAACTTCACCCTCAAGATGCTATGAAAACAAGTTCAGCCAATTGCGACGAGTATATTTGTATGGATTCAGAAGTGGAAGCAAGAAGATTGCCACCAAGCACAGTGAGAATTCCTACACCAACAGGAATCTCCAATACAGCGAGTCTTCATTATGAAATCTGGGACCAAAGACAACGTAAAATGAGAATTGTCATCAATAATATGATTCCACTCAAGAAATGGACGCATATTGTTGTTACTGCGACAACAGCAGACGCTGTACGACCCGATATTGGAATTTATGTAAATAACCAACTTGTCTTCACTGAACCCTCTGGATATTTACCCCAGAATTCTTCGACTACCAATAATTATCTGGGAAAGTCCAACTGGGCAAATGATACAAGCCTCTATGAATTACGAGATGAACTCTTCCAAGGAAAGATTTTTGATTTCCGTGTGTATCAGAAACAGATGGATGAGAAAAAGATTGATGCCACGTATAAATGGGGTCAAAAACTACTTGGAATATCTGCGTAAGTTTCCTGTACAGGTGCTGACTAATCCCTCTTTCTGTTTTACACAAGCAAGTGGGTCACTGGGACAATAGGCAATAAGATTTTTATGAAGAATTGTAAAGGAATATAACCAATCAGCAGGAAGTGCGTAACCACTTGCTACAGATTGATGAAATTCATCAAGTATAGCACGAGCAGCCTTTCTTGTTAAAAGTACTGCATGTGTTCCCCAAAATCGTTTCACACGACTAATCAAAGGTATTTCTTCAAGTGGTTCACCTTCAACTATTTCATTTGTTCCTAAAAATAACATATCCCATTCAGGTAAGGCCCAACTGTATTCAATATATTCATAAATATCAGTAGGTTCACAATTTAGTTCAATATCATCTTCAAAAATACAAACATATTCATGTTCAGTCTCTAAAAATGTTTCACAGATTCCTAAATGAGATACAGTACATCCAATATTTCCTACAGATGTCTCTCCTTCTCTTGGATGTTTTCGAGGAATTTCATTTTCTTTGCAAAAGGTTTCACCATCTATGGCTTCAATTCGCTGAAGTTCTAATCCCATTTTTGTTTCAAATTCTTGTAAAAAAACTTCTCTTTCTTTATCTTTTTCTCTGTGAATCACAACTGTAGGTATATGTTTTAGAAACTCCATCTATTCAATCTTTGTTTTTTTGGGTTTAGGCTGAGAGAGTGTAGGCAATACGACGGGCTTCAAAGGCGTTGTAGGCATTCGCAGTTGTAACTTGATTATAGGGATTGGGGATGGGAGGGATATCATCTACAGTTGCTTCTTTGCGACAAGGAATATATTCCCAATTGCGGTCAATTTGAGGAAACGCACACATCATTCGTTCACCGAGTTCTTTGAGACTCTGATTGGTGTACTTGCGGAGGTCAAAGAGTTGTTTACCGAGAATATTCTTCCAGGCAGTAGGAAGGTCTCCAACAGGCGTATTCTCCATCTGTCGCATGATATCTGCGCCAACATGTGCAAACATTGTAAGAATTTGACCAATTTCTTTCTTGCGTTCAAAGCGAGTTTCACGCTGTTCCAGAAGTTTCTGCCAACTTTCTTCGTCCATTTCATTCATGAGATACTTCACATTGATTTCCATATTGGAATTGGCTGGACGTCTTGCAGGAAACTCTGGAATACGAACATTAATAATATCTCCAAAGCAACGGTGTGCTGCAAGAATAGCATTCTTTTCATGAATAGGAATTGCAGATGCAGTAATTGCTCGGGTGAAAGGCCAGGGCATTGGAAGACCACCACACGGAATATCTCCTGCTTCACGAGGAAGCGCACCATTATTCTGACGACGGAGGAACTCATAGTAGTGAGGGTTGTGAATGACTCCCGTGACAACACGACCTGTATTCCAAGAGAAAGCCGTGTTACATCCGTCTTGAGTACACCACATTTGGTCACATCCATCAATCTTATAGATGCGAACACCACACTTGGGGCACGGTTTCGTCTCCTTTTTGATGAGTTGCGCAGATGCCTTTGTCTGTTCATCACATGTATGGTCTACATCACGAGTAGTACCTTTGACAACAAGACAATCAGGACAAGTGAACTTATCGCATGTACCACATTTATAGGCAGTCGAAAGATACCCGCGACATCCTTCTGCGGGACAACGGAGAATAAATTCACGGACTTCACGCGTATCTGTATCACCACGACCAGCAAGAATATTCTGACAGCGGATTATGCGATTGTTCACAGCATCAAGGTCAATCTGAAGGATATCTCGTTCTACAGCATTCTTCGCAACAAGTTCTGCGTTGGTATTCAAATTATTTCTGATGTCTCTCTGCTCATCCAAAGGTGCTTGACGATAGGCTCGCAGATAACGGTCACGAAGGATAAGACAATGTTGGCGCTTTTGCGTAATTTCTTCCATTTCTTTCAGAAGTTTCTCATGGTCTTTCATATTTCCACGAAGATTCTTCGTGGCTTCTACATAGACCTGCATCGCAGGTAGAAGAGCCTTTTCACGGTCACAGAGAACTTTTGCACGATGTTTACGAAGAGGACCGCTGCGGAATGTTTTTGTTAGATAAGAATCCAGGAAATCACGATTCCAGGCTCGACGACATTCCATACAGTGAGGATCATCAAAGGATGAGAGCAGATATCTCTGTACGCATCCTCGGCAAGCATTACTGGGACAATAGGGACAAGTCACTTTCTGACGAAGTTCCTTTGTATATTTTTCTAGACAGATTTGACAGGACATTGCACTTACTGCTGAATGCCTATTTTTTTGACCACTTGAATGTCAATTTTTTCGGGGTCAGGAGCGAAGAGTTTATTCGCAGAAACATTTTCAATGTATCGTGTATCAATTACAGAAGTATTCATATCTATAGAATCGAGTTTTGGAAGTTCATTTTGAAAATCTTCAAAGGTGGGAGGCTTAGGAAATCCGTTGAATTCACTTGCGGTTGCTGTTGTATAAGCACCCATACAAGGAAACCAAAGCCAATCACCAACTTCTAATTCTTCCATATTCTCTGAACGAGCAATCACATCCAAACTGTCACATGTTCTTCCAAATAGAATACCACTTCCCCATGGACGTTTTCTTGTCTCCTCAGCACGAGAAATTCGAACCCACTTGGGTTTTTGGTGGTCAAATAAGATATTCGTAAATTGACCATATACAGATTCATCAAGTGTATAACGCCATCCAAGATGAGGAGCATGTGCTGGTTTCTTGCCAATAACTTGAACAAACAGGTCATGGGATTCAGTTGCAAAGAACCGACCAGGTTCAGCAATGAATTTTAATCCTACAGTCTTCTTTGATTCATTAATTGCATGACGAATATTGTGTGTACGCATTGTAAAATTATTTTTATCTGTGATGAAACCTCCTCCAATATCAATTATATTTGCATAATGGCCCATTTTTAAAAGGTTTTTGCAGTGCTCAACTGCTTTTTGTATGGCTACAAAGTGGGCAGATACATCATAACTGCCTGAGCCAACGTGGAAACTTATACCTTTTATAGAAATATTCTTCTTTTTAGCCTCTTTTCCAATTTCAATCACATCTTCATCCGAACATCCAAACTTGGTTCCAAAGGGCATTTTACTTCCTGAATCATCCACCTTCACACGAATTAAACTTCCTCCTTGGTATTGAGTATCCGAAAGTTTGTGAACTTCCTCAATAGAATCAACAACAGTCACAGGGCTTCCATTTTCCTTCGCAAATTCTAAATCTCTCTCAGATTTACAGGGGTTCGCATAGATTACAGAGTCACGAATATGACCTCTTGTAATCATCATAGAGAGTTCACGCTGACTTGCACAGTCAAAACCAGCAGCATTTTCTCTCATGATACGAATGAGTTTCGGTTCGGGATTACACTTCACAGCGTAGTAGGGCCGGACAGCAGGGAGATCAAATGCCCATCGCTTCAATTGAGTCTCCACTCGGCTTGTAGAAAAGACATAAAATGCCCCCTTAACATTAGGTTTACCGCCAAAAGTAGTGAGAATTGAGCGTAGATTTCTCAGTGCGATAAAGATATATGGTATTTAGAAAAATATGCTTAAGCCACCCCGCTTTTCAATTTTTGAAAGTAAGAAACATTTAAACCGTGTTAATGTAAATGTATAGATGACAATTACAATTGAAGTTCTTGCTGGGCTTGCCAACCGGATACGAGCATTGGTTTCTGCGATTTGTTTGGCAAAGGACCATGAAGAAACTCTTCACGTTATTTGGCCAGCGAATGACCCAGCATGTATGATACGATTTGATGATTTATTTGAGAAATCATCATTTCCTAAGTGGGTTCAAATTGATATGGGACCTTTGGAGGGAAGGTCTTTTGAAATCCAGACTGAAGATGATTTTACCAATTGGTTATCTTCTTCTCCTCGCCTCCCTATGAAATCTCATCAACCGTTTTATAAATATGAATCAGAAGAATGGCTACACGTTCTTCGTAGTTTGAAACCCGTACAAGAAATACGTTCAAAATTATCTCATCCCTTTTTGGAGAAACAGTGTGTCGGTGTTCATATTCGACGAGGTGACCATCAGTTAGCAAAGAAATTTTCACCTTTAGATTTATTTATTGAAAAAATGAAAGAAGAATCACAAACAACAAATTTTATCATCGCTACGGACAGCGCTGCTGTAAAACGTGATTTACAAGCCATGTTTGGTGATAGAGTATGGTTTCCAGCAGATTCTTTATCACGTATGACTCGAAATGGAATGCAAAGCGCACTCGTTGATTTTTTAGCCCTTTCTACATGTTCAAAGATACTTGGAAGTTATGATTCTTCTTTTAGTAAAATTGCGAGTTTGTATGGAAATGTTCCTCTTTTGATTATAAAAACATCGCAAGAATAAGGAAGGAACCAAATGAGTTGGTACAGAGTATATGAAATTGACATACTTCGAGTAGGTCAACTTTATTTACAACAAGGCATAGATTCATTATATCCTGCTGTCGGTACAGTTCTTACATCAGACGGCTCAGGAGGAACGGTTTGGTCACCAGTAGGTGGCTCTCAGGCCGCGTTGACCTCTACGATTCTAGGACTGGGTAATGTAGGATATTTATCAACACAACAATTACAATCAACAGTAAATGGACTTGGAAATATATATTTGAGCACAGGTGGTGGGGGAACAGGAGAAGTAACTACTGCTCAACTTACAAGCACTGTGATAGGTATTGGTAATGTCGGTTATATTTCTTCTTTACAACTACAATCAACAATTAATGGACTAGGAAATCTTCGATATGTATCCGCATCACAATTACAATCAACTCTTCAAGGTCTTGGTACTGCTGGCTATTTATCATCCTTTAATACATTTGCTACTAGCAATATTTTAGCCTCTACTGGTTACATTTCCTCTTTAGTCGTTGATTCATTACAGTTTGGCGATGGAACAGGATGGATTGATTTTGGAGTTTTACGAGCACAAGCCGTCAGCACTGTTCAAATTAATTCTTATATTGCGAATCTTACACAAGTTGTAGCCTCTTCATTAAAAGGTGATGGAAGTCAAATTACAAATCTCAATGCAATTTCCTCTCAGTCCCTTCAATCTACAGTTGTTGGACTTGGAAATATTTATTTGAGTACAGGTGGTGGAGGAACTGGAGAAGTTACTTCTGCCCAACTTCAAAGTACCACAAGAGGATTAGGAACAGCAGGATATATTTCAACACCCGCACTTTCATCCTTTTCGACAGCGATAGGAACAGTCTTTTTCTCGCAGAGCACAGGTGTTTCCTCACTCAATGCGCCATCCTTTACAGGTCTTCAAGCGAATGTATCCTCTCTTCAAGTGAATGGACTCACCATTGGAACTGGAACAGGATGGGTGAATATGGGGCCTCTCCAAGCGATTGCTGTTTCCACAATTGTCTTTACAACAGCCCAAGCCACTGTTTCATCTATTCAAGGTGACGGCTCCTTACTCCAAAATGTTGCTGGACTTTCAACAGTAAGCCGTTTTACAAGCAACTCATCCAATTGGACAAATAATCTTTTACAGAATTGGTCTACATCTCTTTCAACGGTAGCCCTTTTTACAAGCAATACTTCGAATTGGGCAAGCAATCTTCTTCAAAACTGGTCTACACCTCTTTCTACAACAGCCCTTTTTACAAGCAATACATCCAATTACTTCCAAAAGACTTTTCAGGACTGGTCTAGCCCTCTATCTACAGTTTCTTTATTTACATCCAATACTTCAAATTATTATAAAAATAATCTTCAAGATTGGTCTACTCAACAAGATGTAATTTATGCTTTTGCTAGCAATACATCAAATTACTATAAAAATAGTATTCAAGATTGGTCAACGCCTATCATAAGTACTACTAGAGGATTAGGAACTGCTGGATATGTTTCTTCTTTAACAAGTATCTCCTCTTTGAATATTTGCACGGGTCAACTGAAGGCTGGTTTTATTTGTACAGGTCAACTCAATGTAGGTCAAGGTGTTTTTAGTAGTTTGTATATCAATGCTACTCCTGAAACTTTACCACCATGGCAGTATGCGAACTCTAAAATCGTCGGATTAGATCCTCAGCCGAATCCACTTGCTATGGATATTTATGGCTCTGTGCGTATCATAAAAAATTTATACATTGGTTCTACAACGACTCTCATTGGAAGTGGACAAATTAATGCACCTTATCTGGCGGTAGGAAATTGGGTATGCACAACACAAGTTTTGACATCCAATATTTATATGTTTAGTTATAATTCTAATTATCCTGACAGAACTATTTCGTATAATGATGGAAATTTAATTTTTGGTCCCTATAGTGGAACTTATGCTCCCTATGGTGATTTACTCCTTACAAGTTCAATCATGAATTCCACTATTATTTCCACAGTTAGAGGATTAGGTAATATTTATGTAAGTACAACTGGGGATGCCTGGTCTACTTCAGTATCGACAGTTGCTCGTTTTACCAGCAATACATCCAATTATTATTCTAATCTTTTACAAAATTGGTCAACACCTCTTACTAGCACAACCATTGGTTTAGGAAATATATATGTAAGTACAGGCGGTGCTGTTACACCTCCGCAATTAGCCAGCACTATTAATGGACTGGGAATCGCAACATATATTTCATCAGCCCAACTCACTTCTTCTATCAATAGTATACTCACCTATTACAAATCATTGAGTGTAAATATATCAACGCTTACCACAAGCAATCTTACTGGATTAACAGGATACATATCTTCTCTCCAAGTGGATTCTTTGCAATTTGGAGATGGAACAGGGTGGGTTGATATAGGGCCTATTCGCGCGGTAGCAGTAAGCACTATACAAATCAATGTCGATACTATTTACGCAAATCAAGTATCAAGTTCCACCTTTGTGGGAGATGGCTCTCAACTTAGAAATCTTCCTGCCATTTCTTCTGCTTCTCTTCAATCCACAGTAAGAGGATTGGGAAATTTCTACATCAGTTCAATAAGTACTCAACTCTCAACTGTGGCTCTTTTTACATCAAATACATCGAATTACTTCCAAAATACGTTTCAGAACTGGTCATCACCTCTATCAACAGTAGCCCTCTTCACAAGCAATACTTCTAATTATTTCCAAAATACTGTTCAGAACTGGTCAACTCCTCTATCAACTACTGCTCTTTTTACGAGCAATACTTCCAACTACTTTCAAAACACTGTTCATGACTGGTCAACTTCTCTTTCAACAGTTTCTCTTTTTACTAGCAATGCCATAGTGAGTACCACCATTGGATTGGGAAATATTTATATAAGTACTGCAGGAGGTGGAGTCAATGCCTCGCAACTTATAAGTACAACTGTGGGGTTAGGAAATATTTATCTCAGTACTTCTGCTGGTGGAGTAACAGTTCAACAACTTCTCAGTACAACAATTGGTTTAGGAAATATTTATATAAGTACCGCAGGTGGTGGTGTTACAAATACTCAACTTATAAGTACAACTTCAGGATTAGGAAATATTTATCTAAGTACAATCAGTCAAGCAACACAATTTACCAGCAACACTTCTAATTACTTCCAGAATACCTTCCAAAACTGGTCAACACCTATTTCCACAGTTGCTTTATTCACAAGTAACACCTCAAATTACTTCCAAAATACTGTTCAGGACTGGTCAACATCACTTTCAACTGTAGCACTTTTTACTAGCAATATTCAATCAGGTCCTGGTGTATCTTCCTTATTTGGTATTGTATCAACAGGATTGTCGACAACTGCACTCTTCACAAGCAACACTTCTAATTGGTCTTTTAATCTTCTTCAAAATTATTCTACAATGTTTTCTACAGGACTTTCCACAGTTGCTCTCTTTACAAGCAATACATCAAATTATTCTAGAAATCTTTTACAAAATTACTCCACTATGTTTTCAACAGCAGTTTCCACAGTTGCTTTATTCACAAGTAATACATCGAATTACTTTAACAATACTTTTCAAAACTGGTCAACACCCCTTTCAACTGTAGCACTTTTTACAAGTAATTCATCAAACTGGAATTCCAATCTTCTTCAGAACTACTCCACTATGTTTTCAACAGCAGTTTCCACAGTTGCTTTATTCACAAGCAACACTTCAAATTACTTCAATAATACTGTTCAGAACTGGTCAACAGCAGTTTCAACAGTCGCACTTTTTACAAGCAATGTTCAAGCAGGTCCTGGTGTTTCTTCTTTGTTTGGTGTTGTTTCAACAGGTCTATCCACTGTAGCATTGTTTACCTCTAATACCTCCAATTTCTCAAGAAACATATTACAAGACTGGTCAACACCTATTATAAGTACAACAACTGGTCTTGGAACTGCGAGATACATATCCTCTGCTCAACTTACTTCTTCTATTACTGGTATTCTTACTTCGTATAGGTCACTCAGTGTAAATATCTCAACTCTTACTGCTGGAAATCTTACAGCAACAACAGGATATATTTCTTCTTTACAGGTTGACTCTTTGCAATTTGGAGATGGAAATGGTTGGGCAGACTTTGGAGCCATTCGCGCAGTCATTATAAGCACTATTCAAATCAACACTGATACAATCTTCGCAAACCAAATTTCCAGTTCTACTTTCTTAGGAGATGGTTCTCAACTTCGCAATTTACCAGCAATTTCTTCAGCCTCTCTTCAATCTACTGTAAGAGGATTGGGAAATACCTATCTCAGTTCAATTAGTCAAGCAACTCTTTTTACAAGCAATACATCGAACTATACAGTGAATCTTCTTCAAAATTATTCTACCATGTTTTCAACTGCTGTTTCTACAGTAGCCCTCTTTACAAGCAACACTTCAAATTACTTCAATAATACTGTTCAGAACTGGTCAACACCTCTTTCTACAGTCGCTTTGTACACTTCCAATACTTCCAATTGGTCAAGAAATATACTCCAAGATTGGTCTACTCAACAAAACACAATTTATCAATTTGCAAGCAACACTTCAAACTATTACTCAAATGTTCAACAGAATTGGTCAACTCCTTTGAGCACAGTGGCTTTGTTCACAAGTAACACATCGAATTGGTCACAAAATGTTCTGCAAAACTACTCCACTATGTTTTCTACAGCAATCTCTACAGCAACCCTCTTTACAAGCAACACCTCAAATTACTTCCAAAAATCCCTACAGGATTGGTCGACTTCCCTTTCTACAACAGCACTCTTCACAAGCAATACCTCGAATTACTTCCAAAAATCTCTACAGGACTGGTCGACTTCTCTTTCTACAACAGCACTTTTCACAAGCAATACCTCGAATTACTTCCAAAATACTGTTCAGGACTGGTCAACATCTCTATCAACAGTCGCACTTTTTACAAGTAACTCAGTCACAAGCACAACATTAGGGTTGGCTAGAATTTATCTTAGCAGTTTCAGCACAACAAGTTTGAGCACAGGAACCTTGACCATATCTACTGTTGGATTTATGGATATTAATTCAGGTACAAGACAGAATTTATATGTGAGTAGTGGTGTTCTTGTATTAAATGGACAAGGAATTGCTGGAGGTGGTGGAAGTGGCTCAGGAATGACCATTAGTGATTATGTCGTTTCTGGTAAATTAAATTCAGATCAAACAATTGTGCCTGGAGATCCCAATAAGGTCATTCAATTCTCAGATGATTTTGACCCTCAAAACTGGTATGACCCTACCAACTATCGTTTTACACCCACCATCGCAGGATATTACTATGTGACCTATGCTGCTTGGTTTGCAGCAACTCCTGCTGGTGGATCAATAAGGCAAGTGAATATCCAAATAGATAAGAACAGCGGAACGAACATTGCTATCTCTCAAGCAGTAGCAAGTGATATTGATGGATTTGGTCTTGAAATTACAAAAATAGTCTATATGAATGGTTCTACAGATAATCTTCGTTTTAATGCATACGTTGGAAGTACATCCAATGGTACTGTAAAAGCGTATCCAGGAACATGGTTTGCTGCTGCACTCTTAACAAATGGAAACAGTGGTGATAACTTAATTTCAACTGTAACTGGTCTTGGTACAGCAGGATATGTATCTACTATAGCGTTAACACAAACAAGCAATTACTTTAAAAACCTCCTACAGAACTGGTCAACACCTGATTCGACGATTGCTCTTTTTACAAGCAATACATCAAATTACTACTCAAATCTCTTACAAAACTGGTCAACACCTATAAGTTCCTTACAAGCCACTGTATCTTCAGGACTTTCTACAGTTGCTCTCTTTACATCCAATACTTCCAATTGGTCAAGAAATATATTACAAGATTGGTCAACGCCAGTGACAAGCACAACGTTGGGATTCGCCAGAATTTACTTGAGTAGTTTCAGCACCTTTAGTTTGAGCACAGGAACAATGACGACATCTACTCTTGGATTTATAGATATTAATACAAATATAAGACAAAGTTTATATGTCAGCAGTGGTGTTCTTGTTTTGAATGGTCAAGGAATTTCTGGAGGTGGTCTAAGTGGCCAAGAATTAATTTCAACTGTTAATGGCCTTGGAACTACAGGATACATCTCAACAATTTCTACAGCAACCCAATTTACTTCTAATACATCGAATTGGTCAAGAAACATTTTACAAAACTATTCCACTATGTTTTCTACAGCAGTTTCAACAGTAGCCCTTTTCACAAGTAACACATCAAACTACTATGCGAATTTATTACTCTTCAATGCGTCTACATCCATGTCATCTTTCTCAACCGCAATAGGTACTGTCTTTTATTCACAAAGTACAGCCGTTTCTTCCTTGAATGCGGGCTCTATAACTGGTCTACAAGCCACTATTTCTTCACTCCAAGTAAATGCGATAACAATTGGAACAGGAACGGGTTGGGTAAATATGGGACCTCTCCAAGCCGTTGCAATGTCAACCATTGTACTGAATGCGGCTCAAGCAATTGTCTCTTCTGTACAAGGTGATGGTTCTCAACTCCAAAATATAGCGGGTCTCTCAACTGTTTCTCGTTTTACAAGCAACACTTCCAATTACTTCCAGAATACTTTTCAAAACTGGTCATCACCTCTTTCTACAGTAGCCTTATTCACTAGCAATACGTCCAACTACTTCCAAACTACTGTTCAAAACTGGTCATCTCCTCTTTCAACAACTGCTCTCTTTACAAGCAATACATCAAATTATGCAGTAAATCTTCTCCAAAACTATTCAACAATGTTTTCAACTGCGGTTTCAACAGTAGCCCTCTTTACAAGTAATTCTTCTAATTGGACAAGTAATCTCCTTCAGAACTGGTCATCTGCTCTTTCAACAGTTGCACTCTTCACAAGCAACACTTCCAATTG
>JACCDP010585821.1_pt1 | contig 31650 bp, 22 predicted proteins | sample 7445841 | NCBI WGS metagenome assembly JACCDP01 (sample SAMN15323441, study PRJNA562643) | freshwater metagenome | isolation source: river surface water | place: USA:Blue River Watershed | collected 2017-08-17 | reverse complement strand
CCGTGGATGCCCGCCCGTCCGCGCGACATCTCCTCCATCCGGCCCCATGTCCGATTCGGCGCCGACGTCCTGGGGGCGAACCTGCTCGGTGCGTTGGCCGCGTCCTGCGATCGCCTGATTCTCGGTGCGTTAGCCGGTCCCGCGGCGGTGGGCGTTTACCGGCAGGCGGTGCAGCTGGTGGCCACGCCCACGGACCAGTTGCTCGGCCCGCTTTACCAAGTCGCGCAACCGGCGTTGAGCCGGCTTCAGGCGGACCCCGCGCGTTACCGGCGCGCCTACGGCCGTCTCCTCACGCTCGTCTCACTCTCGACGGTGCCGATCAGCCTCGGGATCGCCGTGTTCGCGGAGGAGGCGACCCTCATATTCCTCGGGCCCGCTTGGTCTGAGGCGGTACCCGTGGTGCGGATCCTCTGTGCCGCCGCGGTGTTCCGCCAGACGGTGGGTTCGACCGCGCTGATCCTACTAACCCGCGGAGAGGCGCGCGCATGCCTGCGGCTGGCGGGGTTGAACCAAGTTCTACTCGCGCCCGCCCTCCTGATCGGGGCCTCCGCCGGCCCGACCGGAGCCGCGTGGGCCGAGGTCACCGTCGCGCTGCTGATGATCATCCCACGCCTCCTCACCTCGTGCGCGAACTCCCCGATCGACGCGCGTTTCGTCCTTCTGACGACGGCACGTCCCTTCATGGCGGGCGCGCTCATGACCTTGGTGCTGGTCGCGCTCCGTCCGCCGCTGGCCGACCTCGAGCCGATCCTCCGGCTCGGGATTGGAGGTCTCGTCGGCTCCGCCGCCTTCGCGACCGCGTGGCTCCTGCTTCCGGGCGGGCGCGTCGAAGCAGCGGCGATGTTTTCGGAACTGCGCTCCGCGCTGCGGCCCGCCGCGGCCGCGGCTCACTGACGATGTCCCCCGCCCGCTTTCCCCTGCTCCGCGGCTGTCACCGGCTGTGCCTCACACCGGTCCGCAACGAACGTTGGATCATCGAGCCCTTCATCGCCGCGGCGCGGATGTGGGCGGACCGTGTGATCGTCGCCGACCAGGCCTCAGATGACGGCACGCGAGAGTTTCTTGAAGACGCCCCAGGAGTCGATGTTTACCCTAATCCCGGTTCCCGCTACGACGAGGCGGAGCGCCAGCGGCTCCTGCTCTCCGCCGCCCGCCGCGTCGACGGTCCGCGTTTCCTGCTGGGGCTCGACGCCGATGAGGCCCTTTCCGCGAACTGCGTCACGAGCGCCGATTGGTCGCGCATCGCCGCCGCCGCGCCGGGCACGATCGTTCGCTTCCGCTGGGTGAACCTGCTGCCGGGCTTGCGGGAGGCCTGGATTCCGCCTGGCCGCACCGCGTTCGGGTTCGTCGACGATGGTACGCCGCACGAGGGCCGGACGATCCACAGCCCGCGTGTGCCGTGCCCTAAGGGAGCACCGGTACTCGATCTCGATGACATCGTGGTGCTGCACTTCCAGTTCACCGCGTGGGAGCGCATGCGCAGCAAGCAGCGCTGGTACCAAGCATGGGAACTGTTGGAGCAGGGCCGCGGGCCGCTCGAAATCTTCCGCCGCTACCATCACATGCACGGCGGCTGGCCGGCGGGTGAGATCGTGCCGGTGAATCCCGCATGGCTCGGGAATTTCGCCCGCCACGGCGTCAGCTACGACCGGCTCAGTCCGGAACCGATGACCTGGTGGGACCGTGAGTTGGTGAACTTGCTGCGGCGCCACGGGCCCGCCCGCTTCCGCCGACTCGCGATCTGGGACCGCGACTGGAACGCCGTCGCCGCCCGGCTGGCGGATGACTTTCCGCGTTTGGATGACCCACGTGGCGCCGGCGAGCGCGCGGTCCACGCCCTCCTGGCCCGCACGCAGGGGTGCCGCGGCAGCTGGCCGGTACGTGGCCTCGAGTCAGCGCTCCGCCTCTCCGGCTGGTGATCCCGGCCACTTCCGATCCTCCCATGAAAACCATACCTCCCCCGGTAGATACCCACCCCGCGCACGGCATCGCGGAGCACGAAGAGTACGGACTTACCATCCTTTCGCCCGTCGGCCAAAAGCCCCGTCGCCGCCTCCTCTACGTAAACTCTTACGGCGGCCGCTGCCACTGGAACGAAATCAAACATGGCATGGTGGCTCCACATCACCTCTGGGGATGCCTCGAGCTGGTGCGGATGGGTTACGAGGTCGGCCTCGCCGAACCGCTGCCTGATTTCTACCTGCACCGAAATCCGCTGCCCCACGACCTCCGTCTGCTTTCCGCCGTGCGGTCCTGGCTAGGCCGCGACGGCATCGTCTACTGCGGCCACAACGTCCTCTATTGGTTGCCGCTCCTCCGCGAGCTCGGCGCGCACCACTGCCGGATCGTGTCCCTGCTCTTCGCGCGTGAGCCGCTCGATCAGAGCCGGGCCCACAGCGGGATCATCGCGCTCACCCCGCCCGCGGCCGACCACGCGCGCAAGCTCGCGCCCCATGCCCACGTCGCCCACCTCGGCTGGGGTGCCAGTCTCGGGCTTTTCCCGCAGCTCGACTACACTCCCGACGCCTTCCTCTCCTGCGGACGCACCCGCCGGGATGACGTCACGCTTGTCGCCGCTGCCAACCTGTCGCGGCGCCCCTTCCGGGTCGTTTCGCCGCTCCGGCCTTCCGATTACACGTGGCCGGCGAACGTCAGCGTCTCCCGCGGCGCGCCAGGGGAGACCTATACGGAATTCCTGCGCGACCAGTACGGTGGATGCGCGGCGTCCCTCATCATCCTTTCCCCGGATCCGCTCCAGCGCACGGCGGTGGGGATGACGAACCTGATCGAGGCGCTCGCGATGGGCCGCCCGGTCATCGTGACCCGCACCGGCGCCATCCCGGACGAGCTCGATGTGGAGCGCGCCGGTTGCGGCGTGCACGTCCCTCCGTCGGATCCGCAGGCGGTCGTGCGCGCGATCGAGCAGCTGGCCACCGACCCGCGCGGGGCGGAGGAGATGGGGTCCAACGGCCGCACGCTCTGCGAGCGTCGCTACAACATGGGCCGCTTCACCTCGGACCTGCACGATTTCTTTGAGGCGCTCTAGCCGCATGACCGCCGATCCCCGCCCGCTTCTCCGCGCCGGCCTGAGGCGCATCCTCGATGCTTTGGACCTCCGACTCGTGCGCCTGTCGCCCGACCAGGTTCGCGGGCACGACCCGTTCCGCGACCTGGCCTGGATTCTCCGCCGCCGGAAGCATCCGGTGGTCATCGACGCCGGGGCGAACGACGGGGAAACCGTCGCGACCTTCATGCACCGCCTGCCCGGCGCGCGCATCCTCGCGTTTGAGCCCTACGGACCGTCCTATCAGGCGCTCCGCCGCCGCTTCCGCGACACACCCACGGTGGAGACGCTGAACGTCGCCCTTGGAGCCGCCCCGGGTTCGGCCCGGCTCCATCTCTACTCAGGGCACCGCATGAACTCCCTGCTGCGGCTGGATCCGGACCCGGCGAATCCGATGGCCGGCGGCTTTGCGCCCGAGGGCGAGGTCACGGTGCCGGTCACGACCGTCGATGGCATCGCTACGGAGCGGCACCTCCCGCGGATCGATATCCTGAAGATCGACACCCAGGGCTATGACCTGGAGGTCCTGCGGGGCGCCGCGGAGCAGCTCGCAGCACGGCGGGTCGGCGCCGTGCTGCTCGAGGTGAACTTCGTGCCGATGTACGAGCGTCAGGCCTCGTTCACCGAGTTGCATGCACTGCTCTCCGGTCACGGTTACCGGCTCGTCGACTTCTACAATCACCAGCGCAGCGCCGGCGTGACCGCCTGGTGCGACGCGTGCTACGCGGCGCCTCACCCATGAGGGTCAGCGTCGTGATCGCGACACGCGACCGCCGCGGGTCCCTTGCCGAAACCCTGACGGCGCTGGCCGCGGTGCGCGTGCCGCTGGACGTCACGTGGGAACTTGTCGTCGCCGACAATGGGTCGACCGACGGCACCGCCGAGCTCCTCGCATCCGGCGATCTGGAGCGAATCCGGCTTCTGAGGATCGTGGAACCGCGGCGCGGGAAGGCTCATGCCCTCAACGCGGCGCTCCGGATCACCCGCGGCGAAGTGATCGCTTTCCTCGACGACGACGTGCGCCCCGACCCAGGTTGGCTGGAGGAGATCCTGCGGCCCTTCCGGAGACCGGGTGCCAGCGCCGTGACCGGCGCGGTGAGGATCGCGCCGGCGCTCGAGCGGCCATGGCTGGGGCCGACGCATCGGGCCTGGCTCGCCGAAACCCGCCCAGGCATGGAAGGAGTCGGCGCCAATCTTGCGATCCGCCGCGAAGTACTGGCCGACGTCCCGGCCTTTGACCCGCAACTAGGGCCCGGAGCGCTGGGACTGTGGGAGGATACCCTTTTCCTCGCGCAGATCCGGGCGGCAGGGAGGGAGATCGTCTCCGCCGAGGCCGCCACCGTCACTCATCATTTTGATGAAAGTCGCCTCGGGCGGCCGGCATGGCTGCGGCATGCGGATGCGCAGGGCCGGAGTGAAGCTTACGTGGCCTGGCATTGGGAACACCGCGCGGATCACGCGTCGATGAGTCGGCAGTGGGCGCTTCACTGCCGGCTGCTCGCCCGCCGAGTACGCCGCCGCGCTGACTGCCCCGCCGCCGAGTGGGAATTGGACCTGATGACTGGAATCGCGTTTGAGCGCCAATGGCGCCGCGAACGGCGGCGCCGACGCGCCTACGCGTGCCGCGGACTCGTGAAGCTCGCCTGAAGGCATGTCCCGCGCACCGCGCATCCTCTACCTCTCTCCGTGCTGGCCCCATGCGCGGACGCATGGCGGGCAGCTCCGCGCCCTGCACATCGGGCGTGCGCTCCAACAATCGGGCGACGTCACGCTCGTGACGGTCGCAGCCGATCCGCCCGATGCGGAGACGTTGCAACGGACGCGCGAGGAGTTCGCGTGGCGAGGAGACATTCCCGCCATCCCCCTGCCGGCCGCGTCGTTGCCGCGCCGGATCGCCCGGGCCGTTGACCCGCGCATTCCCCACGCCCACGGACTCATCGCGCCCTCTGAGGCTGCACGCTTCCTCGGACCCTTGGTCGCGGATTCGGACCTCGTGTGGTTCGGCCGCCTGCGCAGCGCGAGCGTGTTCGACCGATGGAGCTGGCCGGGTTCAGTAGTGGACATCGACGACCTGCCTAGCACGCAGGCGGAGGCCGAGGCGCTCGCCGCGCCGGGACCAGGGCGCATGGCCGGAGCAATCCTCCGCCGCTGGGTTGCGCGACGCCGCGAACGTCTCCTGCCGGAGCGTTTCACCGTCCTCGCGGTGACGAGCGAGCGCGATCGCAGCGAACTGCCAGCCGGGGCCACGGTTCACGTCATCCCTAACGGTTTCGAGCGTCCGACTTTGGAACCTCATCGACGCCCGGCGATTCCGCCCAGAATCGGGTTCATCGGGTTGCTGGAACACGAACCCAACCGCGAGGGACTCGCGTGGTTCTGCGAGCGTTGCTGGCCGGTGCTGCGGGCCCGTCTCCCCGGAGCCCGCCTGAGGATCGTCGGAGCAGGCAGCGATGGTCCGCTCCAGCCAGACGCCCCCGATGTCGACGGGCTGGGATGGGTCGCGAACCCCGCCGCCGAGATCGCGACATGGAGCTCACTCGTGGTACCGATCCGCACCGGCGGAGGAACCCGTCTCAAGATCCTCGACGGTTTCAGCCGGATGTGTCCGGTCGTCTCCACCACGTTCGGTGCCCGGGGCCATGACGTCACGCATGGCCATGAACTGCTCCTGGCCGACGGTCCGGATGAATTCGCACGCGCCTGCGTGCAGATCGCGCTCGATCCCGTCGGCGCCACCGCGATGGCGGACCGGGCGTGGCAGCGCTTCCTCGGCGAATGGACGTGGGACGCCGTCGCCCCGCGCGTCTGGGCGGCGGTCGAGGACTGCCTTCGGCGATCACGGAGAACCTCCCTTCCTCCCATCGGGGCCTGACGCGTTCCAACTCCCTTCCCTTCACCATCATGCCAGCACTCACCACTCCCCCACGCCCTGCCGCCTCACTCAACCTCGCCGCGGATACAGCACCGTTGACGCGGTCGGCCGACGATCACGCGGCCGAATCCGCCGTCACGACGGTCTGCGTGGTCGGCCTCGGCTACGTCGGCTTGCCGCTGTCACTGCAGTTCGCTGCGAGCGGGCTGCGGGTCATCGGGCTCGACACCGACCCTGCCAAGGTCGAGGCGCTGAACCACGGCCGCAGTTACATCCGGCACATTCCCGGTGCGACCATCCAGTCGGCCGTGGCCGCGCGCCGCTTCCTCGCGTCCGGAGAATGGGCGCGCGTCGCCGAGGCTTCGGCGGTGGTGATCTGCGTGCCGACCCCGCTGAACCGTAACCGCGAGCCGGACCTTTCCTGCGTTCTGGACACCGGTCGGGCGATCGCGCCGCACCTGCGCCCCGGGGCCCTCGTCGTGCTCGAGTCCACCAGCTATCCCGGCACGACCGATGAAAGCCTCCGATGTGTGCTCGAGGAGGGCTCCGGCCGCGTGGCAGGGCGGGACTTCCACCTCGCCTTCTCCCCGGAGCGCGAGGATCCGGGCAATCCGTCGGGTGGCGTCGCCGCCATACCTAAGGTCGTCGGCGGCTACACGCCGGCCTGCCTCGAAAGGGCGCTCGCCCTCTACGGACGCGCGATCCGAACGCTGGTGCCCGTTTCCTCCTGCCGCGTCGCCGAGGCGGCCAAGCTCCTGGAGAACACGTTCCGCGGCGTGAACATCGCCCTCGTGAACGAGCTCAAGCTCGTGTTTGGCGCGATGGGCATCGACATCTGGGAGGTGATCGCGGCCGCGCGCACGAAGCCATTCGGCTTCATGCCGTTCTACCCGGGCCCCGGACTCGGCGGCCATTGCATCCCGATCGACCCGTTCTACCTCACTTGGAAGGCACGGGAATACGGCCGGCACACCCGGTTCATCGAGCTCGCCGGTGAGATCAACACCGCGATGCCCGAACACGTGCTCACGCGCGTCGCCGAAGCGCTCAACCAACGCCGCCGGCCCCTCAACGGCAGCCGCGTCATCGTGATTGGCCTGGCCTACAAGCCGGACGTCGACGACGAGCGCGAGTCCCCCAGCTACGTGCTGATGGAGGGGCTGCGCCGCCAGGGAGCCGAGGTCGGCTACCACGACCCGCATATCCCGGTGATAAAGCCGACGCGCGAACATTCGAACTGGGCCGGCACCCGCTCGCTGCCTTGGACGCGCGAGGTGCTTTCCCGTTGCGACGCCGCGATCATTGCGACCGCCCACGCGGCCGTGAACTACCGCGAGCTGGCGGACTGGGTCCCGTGCATCATCGACACCCGCAACGCCCTCGCCGGCATCCCCGTGCGTCCGGGACAGGTTTGGAAGGCCTGAAGCATGGCACGCCGCCCCACTTCCCCGCGCAGCCCGGCACTGCTCGTGCTCCTGCTTTCGGCGCCCCCGGTCACGGGACTCGCGCAGGTCACGCCCTTCCTGCGACCGTACGAGCCGGCTGGAAGCTCAGTTGTGTTCAGGCCTTCAGCCGATTCGGAGGCCGCCAGGGCCAGGTTTCCGCTGCGCCCGGGCGCAGGTCCAGTCGCGCTTCATCCCCACGCCGTCGTGCGTGTCCTCCGCGGTGAGGGATTCGCCCTCGGAGCGCTGCCGGAGCAGGAGACCTCCATCCAGACCGTCGAGCCTGGGCTCCTGGCCCGGATTGGTCGGCGCTGGCGGGCCGACGCCACGGCCACTTGGACGCGATATTCCAACCCTGCGTTCACCGACACCTCCGACTCCGCGTTAACGCTTTCCGGCGACCATGCGGCGGGCTTCTGGAGGCTCCAGGAACAGGCCCGTTTCGAATCCTCCACCAGCCTTTTGATGGAAACCGCGGCCCAGACTCGGACCCGGCGCGGCGGAGGCGGACTCTCGCTGGAACGCGACCTCGGTTTGGGCCGCCTGCTTGAGGCCGGGTTGGAGCATTCCCGCACGCGCGTCGTCGCCGTCGGCTCCGAGAGCTTCCCCGTCGCGCCTCCGTGGAATGAGACGAATGCCCGCCTCCGCTTCACCCGCCGGTTGGCGAACGATCTCAACGCTACGTTGCAATTAGCCGCGGGACGAATGGGCAGCTCCTCGGCCGACTCACGCCAGACGCGCCCCGGCCTGGGAATCCGCTGGCAGGTCGCCGAGCGCTTCCAGGCCGGCGCCGAGATCTCGCGTGAAACGAGGGAGTTCGAGGGCAGCCCGCGCCGCGTCCTGCGGAGTGATCTTGGTGCGGTCCGTTGCGAATATGCTCCGGTGGCCACGACACGCCTCACGCTTGAGGCGGCGCGGTCCGTCTCCCCCTCGTTCACCGCCGGCGAGGTGAATCGCGAGGGCCTCGTCCGCGCGGGCCTGCGGCAGCGTCTGCTGGGCCGGCTGCAAATCGGCGCAAACTGGATCCGGCGGCATCAGGATTACCTATCGACAGCCGCTCCCGGCGGCCTCACCCGCCATGATCGTTCCGGCACGCTCGACCTCGCGCTGTCGTGCGCACTCCTGCGCCGGATGAGCCTCACGGTCCTCCACCGGGCGACGCGAAACACCTCCTCGCTCGCCGGGTATGGATTCCGCAGCCGGCAGTACGGGGCCGAGCTGTCCGCCCGATTCTGAAATGCATCGCCGGGACCGGATCACCACCGCGGCCGGAGCGGCCGTGACCTTGCCTTTTCTTCCGTCCCTTGCGGAGGCCCTTCGGCTGACGCACGCCAACGGACTCCAGACCTATGCTCCCGCGGTTCCCCTCGTCGCCGGATACCTCGCCTGGCAGGCGCGGTCCACTCCGGTGGAACATCCGCCGACCAGGGCGCCGTTCTGGTGTGCAATCACCGCACTCACCTTAGGAGGGGTGGCGATTGCCCTCGCGCCGTTCGCGTTGGAGCTGGCGGCGGCGGCCGCCCTCCGGGTACTCGGGTGGATCGCTTTGCTGGCCGGCGCGTTCGCGGCGCTGCCGGGCGGCGCCGGGATCTACCGGTGGCGCCTGCCCCTGATCGTCCTGACCTTCCTCGCGCCGCTACCCCAAGCGGTGATCGCCGCGTGCGAGGAGGTGCTTCAGCATGCCTCCGCCGAAACCGCGCGGGCGTTATTTGAACTGCACGGCACGCCGGTTCACCTCGCAGGGCTAACGCTCAACCTGCCGGGGATAAGCCTCTGGGTTGCGCCCGAGTGTAGCGGACTTCGCTCGAGTCTTTTCCTGCTCCTGCTCACCGTCGTGGCCTCGGGCACGCTGCTCCGCTCCCCGGCCGCCCGGCTGATCCTCGTCGCAGCCGTCCTGCCGATAGCCATCGCCCGCAACGGACTCCGGATTTTCGTCATCGGAGCGATGTGCGCGCGACAGGGGCCGGCCGCGCTGGAGTCCCCCCTGCACCGCCAGGGCGGACCGCTCTTCTTCGTCCTGTCGCTCATCCCGTGGGCACTCCTTCTTGCCGTGCTTTATCGGCGCGAAGCCTCCGCCCGGGGCGCGACCGCTCCTCTCCATCAGCCATGAATCAAACGCGAATCCTCGCCGCCATCATCGCGGGTGCCGTCCTGGTCGGTGCCTGCAATTCAGCGGGATGCTCCCGCGCCGAGCGGACCGCTCGCCTCACGGAGCGGATCGATCGGAACTTAGCCGCCGGGGATCTCGCGGCGGCGGAGATCGACTGTCGAAACCTCCTCCAACTTGATGCCAACAACGCCGGCGCCCTCCGCCGGCTCGGATTCATCTTCTGGGATCAGGGACGAGAGCTCCGCGCCGCCCAGTTGCTCCGGGCAGCCCGCGAACTGGAACCGGACGACCCGGGGACGAGGGTTCGGCTTGCGCGGTTCCTGCTTTCGTCTGGAGACGACCGGGCTGCCGCCGATGAGTCGAAAGCAGCGCTGCGCCTCAACCCGGCAGATACCGAGGCGCCGCTTATCCTCGCGGCGGCGACCGCTCCGGATCCCGATTCCCAGCGGCGGGCACGGGACCTCCTGCACGGCCTGCCCTCGTCTTCATCCGCTCCGGTCCTGGTCGCGTTGGGCATCCTTGACCTTCGTGCTGGACGCACCGCGGCCGCCGAGGCGGCCTTTCACCACGCATTGCGGGGGGAGCCCGGCTTCGCGGCTGCCCATCACGCGGTGGGCATGCTACGCTGGGGAAAAGGGGACCTGGCGGGTGCCGCAGACTCTTTCCGGTCCGCAGTCTCCGTTGCCTCACCCCGATCCACGCACCCGCTCACGCTGGCTCGGTTTCTCGCCCAGACCGGGCAGGCGGAGGAAGCTGAACGCGTCCTGGCGGAATCCACACGGCGAACTCCCGACCACCTGACATCCTGGATCCAACGCGCGGAAATCGCCGCTTCCCGGCGGGATTTTTCAGCGGCCGACGCGCATCTGAGCGAGGCGCTGCGCCGCGACCCCGGGCATCCCGCTGCGTTGGCCGCGAGTGCCCGGATCAGCCTCTCGCGCGGAGATCCGAAATCGGCGGTAACCGCGCTGGAACGCCTCAGAACCCTGCACCCCATGCTGCCTCAGGCGGGCTACGAGCTCGCCCTCGCGTACACGGCGGCAGGAGATCCGCTTCGGGCCGAAAAGCTGCTCGAGGAAATCGCGAAGACGGCACCGGCCCTGCGCGAGGCGGTGCTGGCTCGGGCGGAGCTGAGCCTTCGTCGTGGCGACCACGCGGGCGCGGCCGCGATCCTGGAGCCGCTCGTGCGGGAACATCCGGACCTTCCCGCCGCCCGTGCCCTGCTCGCCGCCGCGCGCTGGGGCGAAGGCCGGCACGATGAGGCGATCGCGCTGTGCCTCGAACTTGAGCGGGCCCTGCCGACCGATCCGCAGGCGCCGTATTGGCGAGGTATCATCCTCGCCGCCCAGGGCCGCGCCGAGGAGGCCCGCCGCTCCCTGGAGCGGGCGCGGGAACTGGCACCGGAGAACTTCGCGATCCTCGAGCGCCTCGTCGAGGTGGAGGTGACGGCCGGCCAGATAGGCACGGCGATTGAACGCCTGGAGGCTGAGATGAACAGTCGTTCACCGAGGCTCGAGACGGCCCTTCTGCTCGCTCGCATACGATCCATTTCGGGCAACTCGGAGGAAGCGGAACGAATTCTCGTAGCCGCCATCGGTCGCCACGAAGGCTCACCTGTCGCGCACTACGCGCTCGCCCTCCTGCGTCACACGAGCGGCCGCGATGCGCTAGCCCTGACCTCCGCCCGCCGCGCGCTCGACTTGCAGCCCCGCTCGGCCGCCGCGGCGCTGCTTGTCGCGAAACTGCTGGAGCGCCAGGGCGACACCGAGGCCGCCCGAGCCGCGTACGAGACGGTACTCACCTTGAAGCCGGACGACCCCGGCGTGCTCACCGCACTTGCCTCCATGCTGCTCCGGGCTCCGTCCGACCCCGTTCGCGCCCGGGCGCTCGCGGAGCGTGCCCACGCCCTGCGGCCCGAGGATCCGGCGATCGCGGGTGCGCTCGGGTCGGTTCTGCGAGCCGCCGGCGAGGAGGTCCGAGCATTACCGCTGCTGCGCGCCGCCGCGCAGGCACTGCCCGCAAACGGCCGCCTCCATCTTGAGCTCGCACTCACGCTCCTGGCCACCGGTGACGACGAAGGTGCCGGGGCCGGATTCCGCCGCGTGCTGGATGCGCTGCCGCCCGGGATCGAGGTGCAGGTGGCGCGCGAGGCGCTGGCGGTCCTTGAACTTCCCGTGGATCCCCCGCCTTACGACGTCTTTTCGATGCTTAGCCGCCGCATCGCGGCTGGGCACGGTGATCCCGCCACGCGTCTCCGCCTGGCCTCGATCCTCGCGCAGCAGGGTAAGGTGGATGACGCGCTCCGGCATCTGGAGTCGGCGCTCGCCTCGGCTCCATCCCACGCCGGATCTGCACTTCTCGCTGCCCGGATTCACTCAGACGCAGGACGCCCCGCCGACGCAATCGCGCGGCTGAAGTCCGCCCGCGCCCGTGCTCCGGGTGACGCCCGGCTGAACCGTTCGCTCGGCCGACTCATCCTCGACGAAACCGCGGACCACCCTTGGGCCCTTGGACTGCTGGAAGAGGCGGCCAGGAGTGGTCCCAGGGATGCCGCAGGTGCCTTCGACCTTGCGCGGGCCTTGTACGCGAATGGGCGCATCGCCGATAGCCTGCAACGCTTGGAGGCGGTGCCGGCTGCCGAGCTGCCCGCCGTCCGGGCCTCCGAATTCGCCGCCTTTCAATTCGCGGCCCAGGCTGCGGAAGACATGAGTGCAGGCACGTCGAAAGCCATCGCCGGCCCACCGCACCCAGGTCCCGGGTCCCAAGCCAGCGTCGCCGCGCGTTGGTTCCTCCTGCGCGCGGCCCTCGCGCGGGGAGACAAGCCGGACGCGCTGCGCATTTCCGGCGAACTTGCGCAGGCCTGGCCGCACTTCACGCCGGGATTGCGCGAGGCGCTGAGACTGCACGTCGCGCTGCCCACGCCTCCGGCGTTTCTGAAGGATCCCGCCCTCCGGCTCGCCGCAGATCCTTCCACGGATCCCGCCAATCGACGCAACGCCGGCCTGATCCTCTGCCGTCTGGACGAGCATGCCCGCGGCGCCGCGGTGCTGGAGGGCGCGCTGGCGGTCGGCGGAGCCGACCCCGAGGGGTTGCTCGAATTGGGTCGCGCCTGCCTTGCGCTCGGGCGGGACGGGCAAGGCCGGGAGTTCCTGCGCCGAGCGCTCGCAGCGGACCCTTCCCCAACCCTCGCGGCCGCGGCCCGCGCTGCCTTGGGGTCCGACAACTGAACCATGACCTCGATCGCGCCATTCCTCCTACTTGGGGGCGCCCTTGCGGTTCACGCGAGCGTCGCAGCGTTCCGGACTTGCGAAGGTTCAGCCCGCGGGGCCCTCGCCGCTGCTCTGGCGAGCACCGCCCTCGAACTTTTCGCCGCAGCCGCGATAAGCCTCCGCGGTGCGGAGACGCCACTCGTCTGGCATACCCTCCGACAGGTGACATTCGCGGCGGGGGCCGGCGCGTGGCTCTGGTTTGCCGCAACATACGCTCGGGGTGATCGTCCTTCCGGCTTCCGGCGGACGCTTCACCTGCGGATGGGAATGTCTCTCCCTCTCCTCTGCGCCGTCGCCGCACCCGGCCCGCTGCTCTGGGAGGCAGCAGAGGGTTCGCCGCCAGCCCTCGGCACCGCGGGGTTCTGGCTCCACGGAGCCGGCCTCGTGGCCGCGATCGTGTCCCTGCTGCAGTTGGAGCGCACGTTCGCGGCTTCGGTCGGCATGATCCGCTGGCGCTTGAAGTTTATGGTCTTCGGTGCCGGAGCCCTCATCGCCGCACGACTTTTCACGGGGAGTCAGCTCCTCATCACGCGGCGGCTGGATCCGACTCTGGACGGCCTTACCGCTGGCAGCGTCCTGATCGGTGTATTCCTCATTCTGCGCGCGCTGCGGCGAAGCCGTGGATCCACTCCCTCGGTGTACCCCTCGCAAGCGGTGCTGCGCGGCTCCGTGACGCTCCTCCTGGCGGGGATCTACCTGCTGCTCCTGGGGGTCGCGGCCTCTACCCTCTTGCGGATCGCGGGGCCAGCCGCCTTCGCACCGGTGGCGTTCGCGACTCTGGCCGGACTGCTCGGGCTCGCGGTGGCGGCACACTCCGAGCAGGCGCGATGGCGCCTCAAACGGGTCCTCAGCCGCCACTTCCGACGACCACTGCATGACGCCCGCACCCTGTGGCTGCGTCTCACGGCGGCGACATCGCGCTGTCCGGACCCCGCGTCGCTCGGTCGCGCCGTCGCCACCTTGGTTGCCGGCGAGTTCCATGCGCTGTCCGTCGCCGTCTGGCTCGTGGAGCCTCGACGGGAAACCCTGGATCAGGTGGCCTCCACCGCCGGTCCCGTCGAGACGGGCACCGGAGCCTCGCCCGCGGGGATTCCGGTCGAGCCTATTGCCACTCACTTCCGCGCTCATCCCGTCGCGGTCGAACTCGAAAAATCGGAGGACCGATGGGCCGCGGACCTGCGGGCCGCCAACCCGGCGGTATTCGACCGGGTGCCGCACCGCGCGGCCGTCCCGTTGGTTGATCACGGGGAATTCCTCGGCGTGCTGGTGATCGGCGATCGCGTCGACGGCTCTCCTTTCATGCCTGGCGACCTCGAGATGCTCGAGTGCGTGGGCACCCAGGTTGCCGCAAACCTGCAAGGGCTGCGGCTCTCGCAGAGCCTCGGTGAGGCGAGGCAACTCGAGGCGTTCCAGGGCATGGCGGCATTCTTCATCCATGACCTGAAGAACGCCTCCTTCCTGCTCTCGCTGATGCTGCAGAACCTCACTGAGCACTTCGACAAACCTGCTTTTCGCGCCGACGCGCTCCGCTCGGTCTCCCAGGCATGCGGTCATCTCAATGACCTCGTCCGACGTCTCGGAGGCCTACGGGAGGGCCTGCGGCTCGAGCCTGGCGAGACGGATTTGAACGAGGTGGTTTCGACCGCGCTCCGCGAGGTTCCCCGACCGGGGGCCGTCGCGCTCGAGACTGAGCTGGGACCGCTGCCGACCATCCGGGCCGACCGGATCCAGCTACGGAAGGTGGTAACCAATCTGCTGCTCAACGCCACCGAAGCCGTCGCGGGCGAGGGGCGCATCCGGGTCGCCACTGGCTCCGAGGATGGCTGGGCCGTGCTGACCGTTCGGGACACCGGTTGCGGCATGTCCGAGCGCTTCGTCAGCGACTCCCTCTTCCGACCCTTCCGGACCACCAAGCCGTCCGGTCTGGGGATCGGGATGTTCCAGAGCCGATCGATCGTCGAGGCGCATGGCGGGAAAATCACCGTCAGCAGCCGTCCCGGTGAAGGCACGGTGTTCCGCGTCTTCCTGCGGGCCAACGCGCCGGTCTCCGCTTCCTGAAGCCGCTTCCCGAGCAAACCATGGAAGTTCCCGTTAAGCCCGCCGTGCTGATCGTCGACGACGACGAAGCGTTGCGCACGCAGCTGCGCTGGAGCCTGGCGGAGGACTACGAGATCAGCCTCGCCTCGGACCGGGCCTCAGCCGTCGCCGCGCTCGGAGCCGCGGCTCCGAGCGCCGTACTGCTTGATCTGGGATTACCGCCGGACCCCGCGTCACCCACGGAAGGTCTGGCGATCTTGGAAGAGATCCTGAGACGCGACCCAGCTACGCGGGTGATCGTGCTGAGCGGCCAAGGCAGCCCTGATCCTGCGCCACGTTCCGTCGGAGCGGGGGCCTGGGACTTCCTCGCGAAGCCCGTCGACTCCGCGGAACTCAGGATTCTCCTCCGGGGGGCTTGTCGCGGCGCGCGCTGGGAGCGGGAACATCGCGGCAACGCCGCCCGTAAGGAAGGGACGTGTCCGGTGATAAGCCCCGAAGGCGGCCCGCGCATGCAGTCGGTGGCGGCGACCATCCGCAAAGTCGCAGGGTCGGATGCGCCGGTGCTCATCGTGGGCGAAAGCGGTACCGGCAAGGAGATGACGGCGCGTTCCATCCATGATCTCGGGGCGCGAAGTTCGGGACCGTTCGTCGCGATCAATTGCAGCGCTATCCCGGAGACCCTGATCGAGAGCGAACTGTTCGGTCACGAACGCGGATCGTTCACCGGGGCGCATCAGCAACGTCGCGGACGGGTGGAGTCGGCCGAAGGCGGGACCCTGTTTCTCGATGAAATCGGTGAGGTTCCCCTGCCGGTCCAAGTGAAGCTGTTGAGGTTCCTGCAGGAGCAGACGATCCAGCGCGTGGGAGGACGGGCTGAGATCGCGGTCAACACCCGCGTGATCGCCGCGACCAACGCAGACCTGCAGCGGGGCATGCGGGAGGGAACCTTTCGGGAGGATTTTTTCTATCGGCTGGCTGTCGTGCGGATCGCGCTGCCCCCGCTCCGGGAGCGTGGGGCGGATTCGGTGGCCCTCGCCCGGGTGTTTCTCACGCGCTTCTCCGAGGAGCAGGGCCGGCGTGGGCTTCGTTTCGCTGAGGAGACCGAGGAGGCCATTCGACGGCACGCTTGGCCGGGAAACGTGCGCGAGCTGCAAAATCGCGTTCGCCGGGCCGTGATCATGTCGGAATCCCGCCGGATTGAGGCGGCCGACCTGGAGCTGGCGGCACCGGTACCCGCTCCCGCGGCATCGCTGCGGGAGGCACGCGACACGCTGGAGCGCGATATGATCCGCCGCTGTCTGGAGAAACACGCCGGGAAGATCGCTCCCGCCGCATTGGAACTCGGGATCAGCCGGCCAGCCCTTTACGAACGCCTCGAGCGGCTCGGACTCCCCCGCTCAGGCTGAGAGCTGCCACCGGCGAGCGCACGCCGCCGCCGGGGACAGGTTATCGCAAGACGGGGACAGGCTATGAAACCGCCCGGCTCCGGCTCGGGAATAACCGCCCTGCCGGTCGGGGAATCCTCCGTACGGACAGGCTATTCCCGCCTCCAATCCGATGGCCGCTCATAACCTGTCCCTCTCCCCGTTCGGGCAACCTGTCCCTTAAGCTGCGGCTAATCATGGTCATTAGCACGCTCCGCATCCGCATTTACGTTTCCCTTCCGGGAAATTCCAGTCTCCGCCCCAGGCTTTTCCCGATGGCCAAAAGTCCGATCTCACTCTCAGGCCTAGCCTTAGGAATCTTGGAGGGAAAGTCGTCCCGCCCGTAAGTATTTCCGCCCATTGCCCGCTTTTCCGCTCCGGCGGAACACGCGGGCATGAATGCGAAACACCACACCTATGCCACTCGGCTCCACACGCTACGGGCGCTGCGCCTGCTTCCGCTCCTAGCGTTCTGCGCGGCGCGCCTCAGCGCGGCCTCCTACTGGATCGACTACGCGGCCGGCAGCAACTCCGCCGCCGGCACGTCCGCTTCCACGGCGTGGCGCCACTGCCCCGGCGACCCGGCCGCAACCGGTAATCCCGCCGCCGCCTCCCTAGTCCCGGGTGACACGGTGATCTTCAAGGGTGGTGTCAGCTACGTCCTGACCGGCGCCACCGGAATCAGCCTGCGTTGGAACGGCCTGAGCGGCCAGCCGATCACCTACGACGGCAACAGCGCCGGGACCTGGGGCAGCGGCCCGGCCGTGGTCACGGACCAGTTCGGTTCCGCAGGCCTCACCGCCCTCGCCGCACCCGCGGGAAACGTCGCCTCGGCCCTCGTGATCCGCGGCTTCAGCTTCCTCGGGATCGGAGGATCCAGCACATTGCCGGCTGATGCCGGGATGCCCTCCCCGGCGCGTTACGGCGGAGGGATCGCCTTCCCAGGGGGCGCCGCCGGAGTCACCATCGAAAATTGCAGCTTCCGCCTGCTCGGCTACTCGTTCAACCAGCGTCCCATGGCGGCCACATCCCTAGCCGGCACCGGGATCCGCCTCGGCGCGGCGAGTGGAGTCTCCATCCTGCGCTGCGACTTTTCGCGCCTCACGACGGGAATCGAATTCGCCCAAGACTCCGCCGTCTCCGCGGTCTCTGTCTCCGAGTGCAGCTTCCACGACGCCGTCGTTCGTCCGTTCAACCTCTCCTCCGCGCAGGCCGCCGGTACGCAGGTCTGGTCATGCACCGAGAGCGACAACGCCCAATTCGAGCCGTCCGCCTGGACGGGCTACGGCGACAGTCCTCGCGTCCAACGTGAGACCGCCGCGGCCGGTTCATCGTTCCAGCTTTCGGCCTCCTCCCTCTCCCTGCCGGGCGCCTCGTATCAGTGGTACAAGGACGGCACTCCCCTGAATGGCGCCTCCTCCTCCACGCTGCTCATCCCTGCCCTTTCCGCATCCGATACGGGCGACTACGCCGTGCTCGCGGCCAACTCCGCCGGAACCGGTCTCAGTAATCATGTGGTGCTGTCGGTCACCGCCGCGCCTCCACCATCCGGTGAAAGCGCTCCGACTTTCGTAGCTCAACCCGCCAATCAGACCGCTCCGGCCGGGGCCTCGGTCACATTCAATGTCACCGTGACGGGTGCCCCCAGCCCCGCCATCACGTGGTACCGCAACGGCCTGACCTTCACCGGGTGGACAGGCGCTTCGCTGTCGTTGACGGGCATTTCCAGCAATGACGCCGGCTCCTACTGGGCCGTCGCTACCAACTCGGCCGGGAGCGCGACCAGCACCACCGCGACACTGACGATCGGCTCGTCCGCCCCCACCGCCATCGCGCCCGTATTCACCCTGCAGCCGCAGGGCGTGACCGCCGCTGCCAAGTCCACCGTGACGTTCACTGCCGCCGCGAGTGGATCGCCGTCGCCGACGTACCAGTGGCGCAAGGACGGCGCCGCCCTCTCAGGCGCCACCGCCGCGAAGCTCACGCTCACCAGCATCAACAAGGGTAGCGCCGGCACCTATTCGGTTGTCGCTGCCAACGTTGCCGGCTCCGTCGTGAGCGCGCCCGCCGTCCTGACCGTCACCAACGCCAGGGCCGCCGCTAACGCCGACGAGGCCGTGGTGGCGTCCGCGGAAACATTCGACGCCTCGGATCTACCCGCGACCGCCGCTTCGGCGACAACTTCCGCCGCGCGATTGGTGAATGTCTCGGTCTGCGTGTTTCTCCCCGCCGGCCGAGAAGGACCCGCCCTCGGTTTCGTGGTCGAAGGTTCCGGCCCTCGCCGCATCCTGGTGCGCGCGATCGGACCGTCGCTCACGATGTTCGGGGTGAGTGATCCGCTCGCCGATCCCCGCATAGAGGTTCGGCGCGAAGGCTCGCGGGTCGACGGCAACGACAACTGGTCCGGCACCTCCGCACTGAGCACAGCATTCGGCGAGGCCGGAGCCTTCCCGCTTTCCGAGCCCAACAGTCGTGATGCCGCGCTCGTGCTTCTCGCCCAACCTGGGGCTTACACCGTGAGCTGCTCCGACGCCACCAAGGGCGCCGGCACGGTCCTGGTCGAGGTTTACGAGCTTCCTTAACGGCAGCACCGGGCGGGACGTCATCGCGGCGTCCCGCCCGTAGTCTCTTACCCTGCCCCGCTCCGCGGCTTTGCCGCCGGAGAAGCGAATCCTTCGCGCCTTTCCGCACACGCGTAAGCATCGGCTTCCGCGGTCGCCCGTGGTGACAGGCAGCCCCCGTGCACCGCGCCCACCCGTGAGGAGGCCCTGCTGCAAACGCACCGTCTTCTTTCGCATCCCGTCCGGACGATCGCGGCTTCGGCGCGACCGACGGCACCTGCCCCTTCTGATCAAACCATGAAAAACGAAGTACCCGCCGCCATCCGCTCGACCCGCTGTTCTGCCCGAATGCAGCGTTTGTTTGCTCTCGTGTTCCTCCTGCCTCTCGCCGCGTGTCAAACGCCTCCTCCGCCGACGCCTCCGACCAACGCGGCGCACCCGCCCGCCGATCAGGTCCTGCGTGCGGGAGATGTCATCCGTGTGGCCTTTCCGCGTTCGCCCGGCCTAGACCTCACGCAGCAGATCCGGCGCGACGGACGCATCAACCTCTACCTCATTGGTGAGGTCATGGCAGCAGGAATCACCCCGGCCGAACTCGAGACCAAACTGGCCGCCGGTTATGCAAACGAAGTGGTCTCTCGCGAACTGCGGGTGACCGTCGTCTCCTCGGCTTTCGCGGTGTTCGTCACCGGCGCCGTCCTGCGGCCCGGCAAGTTGAGCGCCGAGCGAACCCTCACCGCGTTCGACGCCATCATGGAGGCGGGGGGCTTTGACCTGACGCGGGCCGACACGCGCGCAGTGCGCATCATCCGCAGCCAGGAAGGCCGAGCCGTCACCTACACCTTCGACGCCCGGGCCGTGCTCGAGGGCCGGGCCGGCCCCGCGTTCCACCTCCAGGCCTACGACACCATCTTCGTTCCGGAGCGCTTCTCCTGGTTCTGACCTTCCGCGGAGCGATTCGGACTGAAACCCGACGCCCTCTTCGCACACGCAAGGCGCTCGGCATCAGATCAAAGCGCCACGCAGCGGGCAACGGGGCCCCGACGCGCGTCGGAAATCGTTACACTTTTCCGCGGTTTCGGAGCGGATCATGCCTGGAGCCGATCATGTAGCATGTAGGTGGATACTTTCAGACTCCCAACGCGCTGCCGAAGAGGCGGTTGCGAATGCGCCGGCCGCGTTGGCACGCGCCCTGCCAAAGAGGGGGCTCGGTCAGTGAACCAAACCAAAAAACAAACAATGAAAACGATTCGTCTCCTGCGGCAGGCCTCCACGGCCGGCCTTGTCTTGTCCATCCTCCCGGTGATCTCCACCGGCGCCGAACTCGATCTCCGCACCGCGGGCTCGTCCGGTACGATCAACGGTGCGTTCTTCACGACGTCCGACCCGCGTTCCACGGGCTCCGGGGTGATCGACTCGTTCGTGCGCCTCGCGGCGAACGGCTACGAGGAAGGCTACAACGCGAGCGCTCGACCGGTCATGCCCGACGTCAACACCTCGCCCGTCTTCACCCGTGACCTCCAAATCTCCAGCTTGCCGGTCGTCGTCGATCCCATGGGAGCCGCTCCAGGGAGCTACTACGAGTTCCTCCTCGATATTAACCAAAACTCCTCCAACCCGTACCTGACGCTGTATTCACTGCGCTTCTACACCAACCCGACCGCACTGACCATGGCAGCTACGCTCGCCGACCTCACCGGCGCGGCGGGCACATCGCTGCGCTGGAACCTCGACACCGGATCGGACAGCCGGATCCAGCTCAACTACGACCTGGGAACCGGGAGCGGCTCAGGAGACCTCTACGCCTATATCCCGTTGTCCGCCTTCGCAGGGGCGGATTCCAGCCACTACCTCTACCTGTACTCGGCTTTCGGCAGCGAACCTGCCGGAACGGGGACGTACTACGCCACCAACGACGGCTACGAGGAGTGGGCGATACGCGGCACCTCCACGCCGCCCCCTCCGTCCGTTCCGGACGGTGGCAACAGCCTCGTGCTCCTCGGGATCGGCTTGATCGGCGTTGAAGCCGCCCGCCGGCGTCTCCTCGGCGGATCCCTGCGTCCGTCCGGTCGCGCTCCCGCGACCCCGCCTGCCGCAGCATGACCGCCACCGGGCCCAGCCCGGTTTAAAGACGGCGCTCCCGTGCTCCTCCGTCGACGGAGCCACGGGGGCGCCGTCCCTCTTTCCGCCCTTCGCATGAACCGGCCGGATTACAGCCCACGCGGCACCGCCTCTCCAGCTTCGGTGCCCGCGCGTGATAAGGCCAGAGCGCCGCGGGCCTTCAAGGGAGGCGGCGTACCTGAGGTCGCGCTGCTCGGCGGCGGATCGTGGCTCCGCGCCAACTTCGGTCCAGCGCTCGGAAGCCTTCACCGCCGCGGCGAACTGCGCGTGATCTCCGGGACCGAACTGCCGCCGGACGAGGCCGAATGGCTCGCGCGTGAGTTCCCCCGCGCGCGCGCCGTTACGAATCCCGAATTGATGGACGCCGGCCCGGATACGCTCGCCCTCGTGGCGAGCCCGCTACGGCACCGTCCGGCCCGCATCGCCGCCGCACTACGTCGGGGTTGGAATGTGCTTTCGGCCTGCCCGCCCGCCGTAGGTGCCGGCGAGCTGGCGCGCCTCTGCGCGCTGGCCGAACAGCATGAGGTCACGTTGGCGGTGGACCTGCCCCACCGACTTGAGTCCGGCAACCGCTGGTTGCGGGTCATCGCGGACGGCCGGGCGTTGGGAACGTGCATGGCATTCCGCGTTCGCGACGGCTCGCGCGCGACGGGCCCTGAGGAAGTTCCGCCTCCCGGGGTCTGGATCGATCCGGGAATCCGCGCCTTCGATCTGATCGCGGGATGGTTGGGTCCTCTCCAAGCGGTGTCAGCCGCCGACGACTCTTTGGGTGGCGCTGAAGCGGTGGCCCGGGCTGAGTTCACCTTCGATCGCAATCGCCGCGGAACGCTCTGTCTCGACCAGGACTGGATAAAGCCGACCGAGCATGAACTCGTGTGTCGCCGCGGCACCGCGCGCTGGGAGCCGGGAGAGCCAGGTTCGGCCAAGCTGGGTTTTCGAGATACGGAGATGGAGCTGAGCGGAACACTCGGACCGCCGAACTCCGATGAAAAGTCGAGCGACGCGCTTCGGCGCGAGCGCCAGCTCCGCCAGTTGCTCGGTGCGCTTCTGAGACGCGGTACCGCCCCAAACGACGCATCCACGCTCCTGCCTGCCCTCGAGTTGGCAGATCAATGCCGTCGAATCCGGACCATGCTGCCCCTGCCGTGGCTCTCGCCGAACGAGTCGGCGGTGGCGTCGTCGCTCGGTACACATCGACACGCCGCCTGAACAAGGCGTCCGAAAGAGAGAGGACATTTCGATGCCAAGGAGCCGCTCACGCTGGTGAGTCACCTCCCTGACGTTAAGAGGCAAGGTTCAGGAAGCTTCCACTGATCCTGCCGCGACCTGCTTCCCCAGCGCCTTTTGAGCCTTCTTTAGGCTGAATCCCGAATACCATCGACGAGCCTGCGGCGCGCCTTCCGCGCGATGCGACTCCGGCTGAACTGCGGGCCGCAAGATCGACGCCGTCGCGGACGACGCCTATCGAGTGGTCTCCCCGCTACGCGCGGCCTGCGTCATCATATCCCCCGCCGAAATCCGGCCACGACACGAAGGGCTCGTTTAACAGAAGTTGCGGACGCCGCCTCCGAGACAACCGCCGACTACCTACCCTCGCGCATTTCCGTACCCCTTCGCGGCTAACCCTTTTCTACCCGTTGGTTTTCGTTTCCCTCCATGAAGGTCGCGATCTTCACCCCCGCCAGCGCCGGCGGCGCTCGCTTGATCGAGAGCTTTCATCTCTCGAGCACACCTGCTCCGGTCGCGCTCGCGGCGGCGGCGACCGAACTTTCTCGGGCGGGGCGCTTTCCGATCGCACTCCGAGTCGTAGATCCGACTTCCCCCGACTCCTTTGCCTCCGCCTTCGCCGGCTGCTCAGCCGCGGTGCTCGCGCCGACAGAACACGACGAGTCCGCAACACTGACCGCGACGGCCGCCGCCTTCGTCAAAGGCGCACGGCACGCGCACCTCCGTCGGGTTGTGTTCATCAGCGACGTCGCGGTGCACGGCTCAAAACCCTTGGGCGGGACGCACCACAACTCCCCCTTGCCGAGCCACGCGGCAGGAACGCGCGCCGCCACCTTCGCCGCGGCCGAGGCCGCGTTCCTCGCAGGCGGCGGCTCCTCTCATCCCACGGCCTGCGTGCTCCGGGCTGGCCGGATCTACGGCGCGCGCGCGGAGGCATTCGCGCGGCTCGTGACGGAGCTTACAGCCGGGGCCACCGACGGAGACACCGACGACGCCGCTTTCAACGGCCTTCATGTCGACAACCTCGTGGCCGCAGTCAGGGCGGCCTTGAGTGCGCGACTAAGCGACTGCCACGTGTTTCCCGTGGTCGATACCGGTCGGATTTCGATGCGAGACTGGCGAAAGGCGGTAGCGACGGAACTCGTACGCGGGTCGATGCTGCAGCCGTCCACCCACGCCTCGTATCACCCGACGTCCGGCAAAGCTCGCACCATGGCGAGCGCGGAAATGCTCCCGGGGTACCGACCCGTGGTAGATGTCGCCCATGCGATCCGCCTCAGCTGCGCCTGGTGGCGGTTCGTCGAGCGATGAACGGACCAATCGGGCGGCCGCCGGACTCATGGTTTCATGGGAGGGTCCGAGCCTCGCCATCCGGCCAGCGCCATTTACCGAATCTGCGCCCTTTTTGGCCCCGGCCGTGCTTTCGCATTGCGATAAGAGCGGACAGAGAAGGCAGACAAGGTAACAAGACGTACGGAACTCCACGCGGTTAAACCCAGATCGCCGTACCGGATCTCCCTTCAACCTCCAGGTCGCTCAGTCGGTGGCCCCGACGGTATCGTGCTGGCGCTTGTTTTCCTCGACCCAGCGCACGCAGAACTGCACGAGCTGCGGCGCGTGCCGCAGGTTGAGCTTCTCCTTGATGTGGGCGCGGTGGGCCTCGACGGTTTTCACGCTCACGTGGAGGTTCTCGGCGATCTCCCGCGTGGGGATGCCGTTGCCGATCTGGTCGACGATCTCGAGCTCTCGGTCGCTCAACGTCGCCACGGGTGAAACCCCGGCGCCGGCTCCGCCGTTCACCAGCTGCGTGAGCATCTGGCGGGAAACCTCGTCACTGACGTACATGCGGCCCTCGCGTGCCTGTCGGATGGCTTCCACGACCTTGGTGCCGGCGTCGTGCTTCATCACGTAGGCGCGGGCGCCCGCCTTCAGCGCTCGCAGGGCGTACACCGACTCGTGGTGCATCGAGAGCACCACCATCTGGATCCGCGGGCTCACGGCACGGATTCGCTTGATGAGCTCCAGCCCGGAACTGCCGTTGAGCGAGATGTCGATCGTGACCACGTCGGGTTGAAGGCGGATGATCTCCTGGACCGCCGCCGAGGGGTCGTCGTTCTGGCCGCAGATCTCCAGATCGGCCTCCGCGGAAATGAGGGCGCTCAAGCCGCGCCGTACGAGGGGATGATCATCGATGATGTAGACTCGGGTCTTCATGGAAGGGGGACGGGGGCCCGGCCGTTGGCCGCGGCGACGAGCACCGGGTAGCTTAGCCGCACGGCCGCGCCGCGTGGGGGATGGTTTCCGAAGCGCACGGTGCCACCGAGCGCCTTGGCCCGGTATTCCATACCGTGCAGGCCGATGCCGGGCCGGGTTCCGGGAGCGTCCGCGGGAAACCCGCGGCCATCGTCCTCGAGCTCGAGCGCGACCTCACCCGCCGCCGCTGACAGCGTGAGCCTCAGCCTGCGAGCACGGCCGTGGCGGACGGCGTTGCTCACCGCCTCCTGCACGATCCGGTAAACATGCAGGACCTGCTCCGGCGAGTGCGGAGGGAGCCGTCGGGGAAGCTCCAGCTCCACGCCGACTTGGAACCGGACGCGAGCGTGCTCCGCGCAATCCTCCAAGGCGCGACGGAGCCCGGTGTGGTCAAGTCCCGCGGGAAAAAGCCCACGCGCCAGCGTGCGGACCCGCTCCGTCACTGCCGCGATCTCGGCGTTGAGCGCCCTCACCTCACCCGCCAGCTCCGGATCAGAGCGTCCGGCCCGGTCGCCCACCCGGTGCAACATGAAGGCCAGGCCCGCGAGCACCTGGCACAGGTCATCGTGCAATTCCTGACCGATCCGCGTGCGTTCGCGCTCGCCGGTCCGCAGGCACTCGCGTTCCAGGCGTTTCTGCTCCGGGATCGGAAGCAGGACGCCCTGCAGCCAGCGTTCCCCGCCCCGCCGGGAGAGCCGATGCAGGACCCAGTGGCGCACCCAGAGGAAGTCGCCACCGGCCAGCATGAGCCGATACTCGAGCGCCCGACCCGTGCGCGCGGTCTCCTCGTCGCACAGCACCTCCCTCACTCTATCCCGGTCGGCGGGATGGACGACGTCCATCCACCGCCCCTCGGCGCCCGTGTCGGCCGGACGAAACCCCGGATCAAGGGTGGGGCCGACGCCAAACTGAAGTGAGGTCAGCCGCAGGCCGGACTCCCGCGCCTCCCACAGCATGAGTCCCGTCGCGCCCATGACACGGGCGAGCAGCGGCTGGTCATGACCATCCTCCACCGCCCTACGCGCGGCCGCGACGACCCGACCCGGGGTGGCGCCAGCACCGATCATCGCCGGCCCTCCTTCGTCGTTCGGTTGGCGGTCCGGTGCTTCGATGATCCGGGCAGCGCGTGGCCCAGTATGTTTTTCCCGGCTTCGCCGGACCGCACCCTAGTAGTGGGAACCATGTCCCCTTGATAACATGAAGCCCGGAGGTCGAACATCGGTCGCCTGACGGATTCACGGTTACCAATGCCCCCCAAGCACACTCTCCCCCGCTTCATCCGATGAAACGGAACAGCCGCCGGATCTGGTCAAACTCGTGCGTGAACGCCCCGGCCACGCGCTCGTCGGCCGCAATGACCAGCAGGTCGTGTGAATGCACCGACGTGTTGTACCAGTTGAAACTGCCATCGAGCACGATGCGGCCGTCGATGACGGCGTATTTCGCGTGCAGCGGGCAGTACGGAACGCGGTGGTCGACCTGCCCGTAGGCCAGCCCGACGTCGACCCCGGCTCGTCGCAGCCGGGCGACCGAGGGCAGCAGCGGCCGCGCGACCTCTTCCTCCGGGGTGCGTTCCCGGCCCGGGTCGCCTTCATGCGCGATATGCCCGTTCAGGATCACGCGGACATCGACCCCACGGCGATGCGCATGGACCAGCGCGTCGACGACGCTCTCGCTGTGCTCCCCGCGCAGCTCTCCGAGCAGGAACAGGCAGAGGCGGATCGACGAGCGCGCGCGTACGATCTCGGCCAGGATCGCGTGGTGAGGGCGGTAAACGTTGCCGTTCAACAGCGAGTGGCGGCCGAACGTGTAAAGTAGGTTGAAGTGGCTGAACGGGTCGACCCCGTAGCCTTGGATCACGCCTCCCCGGATGCTTTGGAAGATGTTGTCGAGCAGCCGAGGCACACCGTGGGTCTGGAATGTCATGCCGGACTCCCAGTTCCCGCCCCAACGATCGAAGACGATGTTGAACGAACCGTGCAGGCACTCGTCATCTCCGAAGATGATGAACTTGGTGTGCATGTCCGGCGCCACCTCGATCGCCTCGTGTCGCGGCGTGCAGAAGACGCCCGTCAGCTCGATGTCGGCCCGCTTCAGCCGCAGGTAGTTCGTGCTGTGGGTGAGCGTCATCTTCCGCCAGTCCACGACACATTGCACGGTGACGCCGCAGTCCCTCGCCCACAGGAGATGCGTGACGAAGTCCGTATCGTCGATGCAGTCCACGCACACCTTGATGAACTGCGGCCGGCCTGGGTCCGCGAGGCGCCGGTCGATGACGCGGTCGATCGCCTCATGGATGAAACGCCTGGGGTGGAACGGATGCCCCGGGGATCCCTTGGTGAACTTGGGCGTAAGGTTCAGGCTGCCGAAGTCTTGGTTGTACCAGTCTACGTCCCGTTGCAGGAGGTCCGACTCCACCTCCTGCGTCCGGTAGGTATTCGGGCGGACCGGGTGCGCGCACGGCGTCCAGCGCTGCGGCGCGGCCTCCTCGAGGCGCGCCCCATCGGCCAACGCGTACTCATGACGCGAGCAATGCGAGCGACCACGCAGGTGCGCGATCCAAGCGAAGGTCACGCCGGTGACCGGCCCCAAACCCGTCGGAAACGGATGCAGAAAAAAGTCCCGCGTTACCCTGATGTGGCGGTTCCAGTCGCCCTGTTCCGGATCCGTGTCGACCAGGTAGGTCTCGGTGACGCCATCGGCCCGCCGCACGCGCAGCAGCACCTTCAGGTTGAGCTCGCTTCCCCAGTGCACCCGCAGGCGCAGACGGGCCCAGCGCAGGTGGAAGGTTTCCCGCAGGTCATTGCGTCGCGGGAAAAAACTTCCCAGCTCCGCCTCCACGGGCACGACCAAGTCTTCGGCGATCTCCATGCCGTCGTGTTTCTCCGCCCGTCGAGTCAAAGGGGCTCGAACTCCACGAGATAGCCGGCGTGGTCGGAGACGCGCCCGTAATCCGCATCGGTGAAGACCTCCCGCGCCGCGACCGCCCGCAGGGAGGAACCTGCTCGCAGGAAGACATGATCAAGCCTTTGCGTGGCGGGGGTCGGTTCCCCGTTGCCCAGCGGTGGCGCCACGTCCCTCGAGCTGCTGCCGCCGGCCATCTTGAACTGATCCTCGTATCCGCCGTCACGCACCACCAGGCCGTAACCCTCCGATCCGGGCGCGACGTTGAAATCCCCGCACAACATCGTCGCCGCGGTGTCCGGACGCCGCACCTCGTCGGCCCAGCGGCTGAGCTGCGAGAACTGGTCCCGGAATCCGCCGCTCCACCAACTAAGATGCGTCGAGAAGACGTCGACCTGGCCCATGTACGGTACGTCGACGGTGCCCATGACCACCTTGCGGGCGTGGATGTCGTTCAGGTCGCCGCCCCGGGAGACGTATGCAGCGTCGCGCCGCGCGAAACCGAACCGGCTGAGGATGGCGCTGCCCTCCAGGTAGCGGCCGAACCCGACGTGGGAGTGCGCGGTATGCACCTCGAACTTTCGCGGCAGACGGGCCGCGATGAGCTGCGCCGGATTACCGGCGGGGTCGCTCCGCACCCCGTCCCAGGGTTCACACACTTCCTGCAGGCAGACCACGTCGGCGCGCAGTTCGTCGATCGCGTGCGCGATCCGGGCCAGCTTCCGCTCCGCATCCACCTCCTGGTTGCAGTGAAGGTTGAGCGTGAGGACCTTCAGACGCTCATGGCGGGCGGCGTAATTCTCGCCCTCGTTGTTCGCCCAGAGCGTCCGATGCGTCCCCTCGCAGGCGATAGCATACTCGATGCGGTACGCGCCCGGCGCGTGCACCTGCCCCACCCAGACGGCGCAGCCGTATTTGTTCGGGTTGCGGGCATTGCTCCGGTGCGCGCGGTCCCAATGGCGCCGCTTGAAGTAGCAGGACGCGTCGTGTGCCGTCTTCCAACGGTCAGCGCTCCAACGGACGAACACCCGCTGCGGGTGCAGCGCCTGCCGCACCGCCACCGCCACCGGCAGCACGTCCTGGCCCGCATCCAGCAACGGCAGCGTCATCACCGGAAGCACCTGATGACCGTCCGCCACGCGAATGCCCGTGTCAGCGGTGATCTCGTAACCACGGCCCTCGTGGCCGTCCCAGTATTCACGGCCGCCCATCCAGCAGCCGACGATGAAGCGGATGTCGCCCGGTAAGGGCCGGTCTTCTCCGTCGGCTTCGTGGACCGACTGCGCCCTCCAGAGCTCCCTGTCTCCGCCCAGCGGCCCCACGTATGCCGCCGGCAACATGCGCCACTCACCGTCCTCGCCTTCCCAGTGCACCTCGACGCGCTTCGCGAAGTCGAGGTTCGCGACCGAGATTTCAAAGGTCAGCGTCTGCCGGCCGCCTCCGTTGCGGTTGTGGGAGATGACATTTTCAACGCAAAGCAGGTGGACGGGAGAGGGTTTCACCCGCGCATCATGTCGCAGGACGCCACCCGTGAGTATGCGTCACCTGACCGATGGCATCGGCGTCCGCGGGGAACCGCAGCGCCGGGAGAACCGATCCGAGGATCGCCCCGCGCTCAGAAACGCAGCACGGCCTCGGCGGCAGTCTGGTTCTCGTCCGTACGCTCGGCCCCACCGACCCGACGCCCGAAATTGAGGGAGTGCTCGAGCTTGAGATTCAGGCCGGACACGGGGACGTAACCGACTCCCACGCTGAATCGCTCCAATACCTCAGTCAGGCGCAGATCATCCGCCCGCCCGTCCCCGAGGAAGTGAAAACCCGCCGCCGTGCTGATCCGGCTGTAGCGCGCCGCCACGATGCTCTTCGCTCCAAGCTGTTGCACCCCCTCAAGCGAAAGGAACGGCAACTCCCGCCTAATCGCCCGCCGCGGGTCATCATCCTCGTAGCGAACCGCGCCGGCCTCGGCCGCGACCCGCCCGCCGCGCCAGCTAAACTCGATGTCGGCCGTGAGCCCACTCGCCCTGACCGTATGGGCGGCTGAACCCGGCAGGCGGCGCAGCGGGATATTCGCCACCCATAGCGGGCCGCCCTCCCCGTCGATCTGCGGCAAACGCGCCGTGCGCAGCGCACTCGCCCCCAGCCGCAGGTGCGGAGCCGGTAGGTAACCGATGCGCAGCGTCTGGGTGCGCGCTGCTAACAGGTTGGCCGCGGGACGATGATGTCCGTTCTGCAACGCCAAGGCCCAATCCCATCGGCCGATCAAGCCCTGCACTTGCACGCCCTCGTCGACCCCGCGGATATCCGCCGCGGAGTGCGAGATCAGCGGGTTCTCGGTGGCATCGCGCCGGAGGTACTCGCGGCCGAAGGGCACGTCGATGCGCCCCGCTCGCAGCCGAACGTCCGTCCTCAACCCAAGCGGCGCGACCTCCAGATACAGCTCCCCTGCGCGCATCCCTCGTTTGTAGCGATCGCGCGTGAGCGCCTCCAACTCGCCCTAGGCCAGCACGCGCGGAGTGATCTCGCCGGTCACCTGTAACCGGACCTCGTCGACCCGCAGGGAATTGCCCTCAAACCTACCGGAGCGTCCGGCTCGTCGTGCCGCGATCGCGACGTGACCACCCAGGCGGAGCGGCTTCGTCGAGTTTCCGACCGGACCGGCAGATGGCTCTCCCTTCATGGGACGCTCATCGCGGACCAGCGCGGACTCCGCCACCACCGGCGCAAGCACCGAGACCGGAGTTGCCGCTGATGCCGCCGGCGCGGCGATCACACTGGCCGTAGGATCATCGGCCAGAGCGGAAGCGCGACGCAGGATTTCATCCAAGGCCTGCTGCTGACGCTCGAGATTACGTTGCATCGCATCATGGCGCTCTCGGAGTCGCTGTAACTCGGCCTCGAGGTCGCCTGGGGGAGGAGACGGCTCCGCGGCCAAGACAGCTCCGTCGAGCGCGAGTATCGCGAAACATCGTATCCAACGGGAACCCGCCGCCATGGGCGCCACCCAAAGTCGTAGCCTTCGGTTTGCCAAACTCGGAAATCAGCAAATCCGAAGACACTGCGGAGCGGATTACGCCGGCGAAGCAAACGCCGCCCAAGGAGCGGGCCGGGTGACGCGCCGTTCCCAGGGGAAGCCCGACCTCGCGGACCCTCGATGCGATTCGGCCCGAGAATCGTGACGCCAGCGGCTCTGCGGCGAGCGGCCGGCGGGTGGATCACGCCGCCGGGACGCCCCAACCGGGCCGATAGGCCTTGCTGAGGAGCGCCTGCGCCGTGGGATTGTTGGCGATGCGGAAGTTCGCGGAATCCCAACGCAGGGTCGAAGCGTCATCGGCCTTCCTTGTCCCGCGGGTGATGGTGGAACGGCGCGCGACCCTCGTCGCCACGTTGCCGAGCTGAACGGTCTCCGCGAGCAGGCCGGCGTAATGGAAACCGGCGGACGTACGCTGGCCGGAGATGATCCCGTCGATCCACGCGTGCCAGTGGTTCACCCCGCGGATGTCCTTCGGATAAGTGAACCCGGTGAAGTTCTCGACGGGATAGAGCCTCGGCCCGCCGACGTGCGGTAGCACCATGTTACCCTTCTCGCCAATGAACAGCGACCCGCTCTTCGGCAGATCGAGGTCGCCGGGCATCTGCGCGAGCTTGCGCTCGGGCCGCAGGCCGCCGTCGGTCCAAGTGACCTTCAGCGTCTCGCCTGCCGTGAACTCCGTGCCGGGGAAAACGTAGCGCACGGTCTCCGTCGTGGGCCAGATGTGGCGGTTCACGCCGCTGTTCTCCGCCGTGATCGAGACGGGCGCGGTGAGGCCGAGGCCGGTGAAGACCGGGTCGAGGATGTGGCAGCCGAAGTCTCCGAGCGCCCCGCCGCCGAAATCCTGCCAGTCGCGCCAGGCAAACGGGTGATAGAGCCCGGGTGAGTAAGGCCGCTGGGGGGCCGCGCCCAGCCAGAGATCCCAGTCGAGGCCCGCGGGCACGGGCGCCGAAACCGCGGGCGGCTCGAGGAGGCAGGTGCGTTCGTTGCCGCCGACGGCCACCCACGAATGCACCTCCTTCACCTTGCCGATCACGCCCTCGCGCAAGAGCCGGGTGGCCAGCCGGTATTCCACGGCCGAGTGGATCTGGTTACCCATCTGCGTGATCACGCCCCGCTTCTCCGCCCAAAGCCGCATCTGACGGCATTCCCACACCGTGTGCGCGAGGGGCTTCTGGCAGAAGACATGCTTCCCGCGCTGCATCGCCGTAACGGATACGGGGGCGTGCATATGGTCGGGCGTCGCGACGATCACGGCGTCAACCGTGTCGCCGAGCTTCTCCAGCATCACGCGGTAGTCCGCGAAGTGCTGAGTCCCCGGGTGATCGGCGTCGGCCT
>JACCDP010942787.1_pt1 | contig 31667 bp, 25 predicted proteins | sample 7445841 | NCBI WGS metagenome assembly JACCDP01 (sample SAMN15323441, study PRJNA562643) | freshwater metagenome | isolation source: river surface water | place: USA:Blue River Watershed | collected 2017-08-17 | reverse complement strand
TCCCAAAGGATGAAGGTGAATTCTTAAGATATCTTTCAAATATGGAAACATTTGTATATAAACGAAATCAAAGAATTGATGAATATATAAACAAAAAATAAGATCAAACATAGTTACTTTAGATAAAAAAACGGACTGTCCATCCGTTATGTATCCAATGGACCTAACCGTGAACAATTGATTGAAAGGAATCCATACTTCAAATGATTGACCGTTATACCTCACCCAAGATGAAAGCCTTCTGGCAAGATTCGTTTAAGTTTGAACAATACTTAAAGGTTGAGCTAGCCAATTTACAAGCCCTTCGTGATAAAGGTTTCATCACCGACAAAGCATGGAACACCTTAAAACAAGCAACGTTTGATTTAGCGACCATTCATTCGTGACCCATGGTGTGGTCAAATTATCAATGCTTGAGCCAATAAGGATAAATATCTCGGTCTTTTTTAAGGCATGATAAATCCGGGCTTCGATGGATCGTTAGAATTAAGCATGCGGAAACAAAAAATTTCCTCCTTATTATACCCGCTCTCATCAATTAGATAATGGTAAATAGTTTTCGCTTTTTCCACTTCTTGTGGATGATCACGATAGGATAAAAACACTTTATAGTCAGGCCATGTATTTCGGTGTTGATTGTAAGATTCCTTAGTGATTGCCAGTTCTTCAACTACTTCAAGCCACACGCTACTCTCATCAAAGTCTTCATTTTGTTTGAATAGGTCAATCGCTTTGATAAAATCGCTATGTTCTTTTAAACTAGGGATTTGCTCGATACCGTGATGATTTGGTTTATAAATTACGCCATTGAACGTTTCTTTTTATTCTATTTTTATGAAGTTTTGAGTCAGAAGTTTACGAATGATTCCATATGGTGATTTTGGAAAGCGGTCGACATAACGTTGAAAAATTAAGTTTGCATTTAACCAATGGTTTTGTTGGAGTGCTGCTAAGCCTTGTTCAAAGATTTTATGTTCTTCAACCGTGAATTGGTATTTGGGAGCAGGATTTTTGCAACTATCACAAAAAGATTTAACGCCATGGTGATAGTGCCAATTGATTTCCCCGCAATACTGACAGGGGTCATGAAGGTGTCCTGCGGCCATGTTTAAATCCTTTTGACGCGATAGTTTAATACTGGGTCGTGGGGGAATTGCGGATCAAGTAAAGCCATTTGCCGTTTTATCGTCGTTCGCATTTCTATCGCCGGTTTTAAGCAATACTGTTCAAATTCCTCGAGATTGACTTGGGTACGTTCTTGCCAGTGGGGAAATAGCAACTTAACGTAAGCAGAGCATAGGCGTTTAATTGCCGTGGTATCACGCGTATCGGCGTCATGATCGATTTCGACGAGATCATCGATCAACGATTTATAGATATTTTCATTACGGATTTGATGCATCATTTCCGACAAGTATTCTGTGCTGATACCAAAGTCTTTAAAGATCATGTTTTCTTTGACGCGGGGAATATTCCATCCTTCAATAAACCCATGAAAGCGATCCAAAAGGGCAGAATCCTGGAAGAATACTGGTAAGGATTTAACCATGTTCATATGGACATTCATATTTTCCATCGGTACATTACCTAGCAGAACAAAACCACAGTTCGATTTGCCCTTGATATTGCCGATAGCATAAGAGCCAAATTCAAGAAAACCTTTAAGCGCTTGTTGCATTTCATTGAAATTCTTATCGCTACCGAAAGTCAAAGTGGAAATTTCGTCTAATGCAACTAAATCATAATGTGCAACTAATCCATGCGTTTTTAAGGTCATATCATAGAAATATTTGGCGCGCGTAACCGCCCCACCGTTTGCCCACCAAATTTTATTAGAAATTTGAGAAAATATATAACTTTTACCATTACCCTTAGGGGCTAATTCGATCAAGTTTAATCGATTTTCCACAAATGGTAATAACCGTTTTAAAAAAAAGGATTTTTCTTTGTCATTAAATCCATCTGGATCGTAGTTGACACTAGAAATGATTAAATCAATCCATTCCTCTATTGTGAATTTGCTGCGCAATTGATAAAGGTGCTTGACATCGACACTAAAAGGAGCAAAATACTGAAAATCATCAAGAAATAAGCGATTTTCCATCTTGTTTTTAATTCTTATTGATTGATAACTTAATTCCAAAACACCCCACACAGATCCTGAAGCATTTAAAAAACCTTCTTTAAAATTCTCCCACTTTTCTGCCCGGATATACGTTTGTTTTGGTGAAATACCAAATTCTGGTATTTGGAAGGCAATTAAATCATTAGGCATGTCAAAGACTACCGTAACTTGAGCGAGAAATCTAACTTTCTTTCCTTGTTTTAATTGATCGAGAATGCTATTCCATGTGCTGGAATTAGGAACAGCCTTTTTAATGCGTTCCTTCACTTGATTGATTTCTTCAGGATCTTTATAATTTTTAACGCTTTTTAGAAAGTAATCCAAGATAAATGATGGAATATTCAGTTCAACAAACATTTTTTGCGATACTGCTTTGTTAACAAAAATAGCACTTTCAACGTGGGTTTGAATCTTATTAATTAATTCTGGTTTCATAATCCTAAATCCTTTATGTGTAGCGGCGATACTAACTCGAGTTTGAGTTTTTGTACCAGCTGCGTTTCTTCATAGATGTCGACATGGATAAATTGGCTTTCGGGAATCGCTTCAATTTGAAACCGTAAGTATTCCGCTCGTGGACTCGATGCAAACTCAACCTGATTTGCTTTGACGACAAAACCTGTATCAATACTCTTGGAAGCGAGCACTTCTACTTCCACAGGATTGCCTTTGAAATGGGAAAGCGAAGCATGTTTCAATGAATACGTTGGCAATCCATATTGAATATCAGCGATGATTAATTGAAGCTGTTCACTGTAGGCGACCAAATAATCTAAATGATAATTTAAATATAATGATTCGAGTAATTGCTTCAGGTCAATTGCCAGGTTCAAAGATTTGCGTGGATTTTGATCGTACACGCTGATGACGTCATCGAGAATAGTGTTGATTGACGTTTGAATGGAATTCATGATTTTAATGGAAATTAGCGCTTATCCAGTTTTTTCTTAAAATCGTCCAATTTCTTTTGAATATCATCCATTTCTTTATCTTTTGGTAACGCTTGTTCTGGTTTCGTTTTCCCTTGCGTAGGGGCACTTTGAGGAACATTTTCAGTGATCGGCTGTTCTTCAGCGAGCGGGGATCCACTGGTTTGAGGACCATAAATAAGTGTTTCTAATTCCTTATCAGAGACGTTCATTTCTGATAAATCTTCAGCTTTAAATACGTTTTCTTGTTCGGTCAATTGCTCTTGGACGCCTTTAATCATTTGATTGGCCTTATCCGATTCAATTTTAAATTGTTGAAATACCTTTTGTGCATCAATACTAGTCGCTTCCTTCAATTGAGCAGCGAGTAATTTTATTGATTTCAAAAACGCTTTATTAGCCTCCGCTGAATCCTTCATGTCGTTATAAATTTCAAGATTGATTTTCCATCGCAAAGTCATTTTCTTATCTTGAATGGCTTTGCGCATAGCAAATTTAGCAAACTCCACCATATCAGGAATCCCTTCTTTAAGGGCTCTGCGGGCATTAACAGCGTGCTTTTTTATAGTGTTCTCTAGTAGAGCAATACGCTTATCAGCATCGCGCAATTGCTGCTTAATTTTGTATTCATCTTCCCATTTTTTTTCGCCCTTCGTCTTAATAAATCCTAATATTGGCATATTTTATACCTCCATGTATAAAAGGCAGCTATGCTGACAAATCAAGCTTCAACTCTTTGGCAGCTTTGATCGCTTCTTCCATCACGCTTTGATGATGTTCTTTAACACCGCCTGCTCGCGGTCTTAAGTTACGTTCTTCCTCAAATTTTGCCAAATTATCGAGAACTAGTTTTGAATCGCTCTTGTTGGCAGTTTTAATCAATGACAAAATTTCTTGATAGGTTATGAAGAATTCATTTCCCTTGAAGTAATTTGGATTCTTATCATTATTTTCAATTTTTTTGGTCATGTTATTAAGCACTTTTGAGTTCAATGTGCTAATAATTCGATTGATAAGTGCTTGAATATCAGCTTGACTAAATCCAGGTGTACGAATCGCCACTTCATTTGGTGAGATAGCTTTTTCAACGATTGATTTGGAAAATTTGTTTTTATCAAGCAACTTTTGAATGAGTATTAGGCGAGTATTTAAGTCTGGAATATCAATACGGATTAATTTGCCAAATCTACCATTTCGTAACGCAGCAGGGGCTATAAAATTAGGATTGTTTGTAGTGCCTATATAAAGTAAATTTTGATAATTAAAGTTGATTCCATCCATTTCTGATAAAAATTCATTTAAGTCCTGTAAGTTGTGTTGGTCGCTACTTTCGCTTTGTTTCATTAGGATGCTATCAATTTCATCAATGAAAATAATCGCCCGATTTTCTTTGGCGGCGCGTTCAAAAACGGCTTTAATTTTTGCCACCGTATCACCTTTATATTTAGAAAGAATATCTGAGGCGGAAATTGAAAAAAATTTAGCATTGACTTTTGTAGCGATTGCTTTTGCAACAAAGGTTTTCCCTGTTCCAGGCATGCCATAAAATAAAATACCGCGTTCCAAAGTATGCGGTTCAAAAAGAGTATATGGTTGATTATCAATAAACACTTTTTGATAGTCTGGATTAAATCGAAGAATCCATTCTTGATTGATAAAATCCTTAATTTCATCACAGCCCACAACATCCTCAAAAGAAACGCCAGTGTGGTCAATCGGCTTAATCATTTCGTCCAGCTGGGTATCATAATTAGTGTCATTCTTTACTTTATTAGGTTGAGTAGGAGTGTGATTGATGGGAGGTAGAGCTGTTCGAATCTTAATAACTTTTGACACATCAACTTCACTTAGTTTATCTTTTAGTTCTTTTATTCTTTTACCCAGATCGGTCATACGTTTATGTTGATCGCGATCAGGATATAAGTTCGCATCTAAAAGTAAATTCATTTCTAATATGGCTTTGCGATTGAAAAAATCAGCATCTTGAAAACTTTGATTCAAGAAAAATTTTTCTGCAAATTGAACATATTGATTAATGTTAGAGATATGCTTCTCAATTTCAAACACATCATTTTTCAGCATTTTTTAATCCTCAACATCAATATCATCTGGCAATGGAAGGATTGACTCGATTTCTTTATCAACATCAAATGTATGCCCTTTGAGTGAATTTTGATCTAAAAATTTAAGGAAAGGGTTCTCGTAATTCTTATTATCTTTTGAATTGTCGAGGTCGTTTCTCAAGTTTTCGCTTTTTTTAGCAAGTTCATTTAAATAATCATTAAATAAAGGATTGTTTTCGTCGATCGAAACAGCATTGCTTAACAGAGGCACAATACTATTCCAATCATCAACACTATTAATTTGGTGTGACTTTCCGTAGATAGCCTTTCTCATTTCGGAAATCAAAAGATAGGCATTGCCGTGGTGATTTAGGTCGGCTCTTAATGCTTGATAGTCAGAAGTAGTTTGATATTCGTCAAACTTGTTTCCTAACTGCCGTTTAAGATCACGAATATTTTTTTTGATTTCTTTCATTTGATAATCATGAGCTTTAATTTTTTTATCCAAAGAAAATAAAAGCCGTTCGATTTCAATCTTTTTTGCTCTAACGATGCTGTCAACTTCAGATTGTGAAAGTTTAGGAAACCCAAACAATTTCCTCGTGATTCGAACAACGAGTGGTGGTTTTTTCATATATCAATTTATTCCTCAAGATATTTTGAAAATTTGTACTCAATCATTTTCAGAATCAACTTCAGATAATATTTCTTGAACTTCAGTGAGCGACGCTTTATTAGTTGGTTTTGATTTTAAAACGCTTGGTGGTTTTTTTTCAGTAGCTTTTGCAATTGTATTTCTTAGGTTATCTTTAGCCTTTGCAGGATTTGAATTTGCCGGTTTAATGGTTGATTTAATCAACTCTTGAGTCCCTTCCGTGTGGTCTATCTCAGTTGTGATGGTTGAAATATCTTCACGAATTGTTTCAATTATTTCATTATCTTTATTTTTGTCAGTAATATCGGTAATTTCGTCCTTGATTAACTTAAATAAAATCGCATCCTTAATTAAATCGATCTTTTGTTTACGTGTCTTATTTGCTTGGTCGATTTTAATTAACTTATTATCAATCGAGGCTATTTGTTCAGTAAGCGAGTTGAATTCTATATTTAACCGTTCCGCCTCTGAGTCTGTCATTGCATTATCATCTTCTGAAAGATCGTTTGTTTTCGCAATGATTTCATTTGACCGCTTAATAAATTTTTCTCTTTGTTGATTAAAGTCATCCTTTTGAGTTTCTAATTTTACGTCACCGATTAATTTACGTAATTCTGACTTTACTAAATCCTCTGGGCCGTTGAGGCCAGTTTTTCTTAAATATGAAAAAATCATCAATAACGAATCAAGAATAAATAACGTTGTCAGATTGAATTGCCTTGCCAAAGACTCATTTAAATGAGCGATAAAGGAATCTATGACCTCTGTATCTAGATAATTCAGTAGCGTAAAGTTGGTGTTGCGATTGTTGAAAATACTTTGATTCTTTAAATGCGTTAAAATTAGGTTTATTTTAGCACTATATTCAGTGCTAATGTTTGGATAATCGAGATATCCGATGAGTTTTTGTTCGAATTTTTTAGTGTTGTTTTCGTAATCGCTCAAAGAATAAGTTACTTTTTTACGTTTACGAAAGATATTGAGAAATTGGAATAATTTTGCCATAGCAAACCCCCTCTATTACTAATACATTATACGCTTTTAAATACGAAATAAATTGAAAGTTATCAATCCTTAATCTATATCCGTTTAGTTTATTTTGTAGTGCTTTTTGAACATTTTTGCTTAATTCTTCAATCTTAAGCTCATTCTTATTCTTCAATGACTTCATATTAAATGTTTCCGCATAGATTGCTTCGACCATGAACCTATTTTCAAGGTTCTGCTTAATTTCTACTGTGCATGGCGCTTGTTCCATCCAATCACTCATTTGCTTGATGAAGAGAATCGGGGAGTAAACATGGTAGTCAAGTGCTACTTTGTATCTTGATTCCTTTTGTGATTGGGAAAACTTTAATGAGAACACGTAGGTCATCGATAAAGACTCCAAAACATTTTGAGTGTGAAAAAGAAACAATCGAGTAGACCCTAAATCTATGTGGTTCTTTGCCTGTAGTAACTTGTCTTTAACAATCACGTCATGGAAATAAAACGGTGAGGAAAGGGCATGATAATAGTGCCCTTTATAGAAAAATACACCATAGGCTCGTGTAGGAATATCAAAAATATCATCAATAAAAACTTGTTGATTAAACCGACCTGTGATTTCCGTGACGATGCAACCATTATTAGGACTGCCAATATTCAATATTTGGTGTTTATTCACGTGCGGTTATTTATTCATCTATTGTATCAAAAAGGGAATGATGGGGGCGATACATCGATTGATCGTCGATTGTAATTACTTTTTGTTGAATGAGCATTTAAAGTTGCTGTCTGATGATATTTATAATGATGGTAGAATTCGATTTATAATTTAAAAATTTATGGATGTTTTTGATGATTGCTTCTTCGCTAATCACTTCATAATATTCGATAATTTTTGTTAGAGCATCCCGAAGTTCTTGCGGATGAATGTCTTCGACATCTCTTTTGGCGCCATCTGCAAGGATTCGAAAGCGGATTGGGACATCTTTAAGATAAATGAAGTTATCCTTGTGTACCAAATTATCTCGGAATTCTTGAGGTGATTCATTTCTCTTTAAAGGTTTAATCCATTCTATATATAATTTCACAAGACTAATTTTACCTTAGAGCATAGATAACAAAACTATTTTTACTAATAAAAAATTAATCTATTTGTGATAATGTAAATTACATGAAGGTTCAAGATTTGTTCCAAGTCCTCAAAAATACAAATTTTTGTTCGTTTTTTGAAAGTAATCCCAAAGAATATGGGGTACACGAATTAAGTAAAAAGACGGAAATTGAATTGCTCGAAGTTCAAGAATTCTCATCAAGCGATTTTGGATCTTGGCAATATGGGCTTTCTAATGATGGTTATAAAAACATACATTATAAAATTATTTTCTTATTAGATATATGAAATCCCGCCATTTTCAACCATCATTTACTGCAGATGACTGCGTTATAAACGAAGTAAAAGGGCCTTATAATGAGCAGGCTTTTTTAGATGATGCGTTTACTATACCCTTGGGATTTGATGCTTTTTTTTATGATGGAAAGCGCTGGTATTATGCGTTATCCTCACCATTTTATTTGGACGATGTGCTGCATTTTAATCGCATCGGTGTGCTTAAAAAGCATAAAAAAATTAGTCCGGTTCGCCTGTTTTTGTCCCCGCAACAGATGACCTTTTTAGATCGATGGGCTTTGGATTATGTCCAAAAAAAGAAACTTGGCATTACTTCATTTGATTGGTTGGGGAGTTATAAATTTGTTATCAGTCTACCAAATGTATTCCTTAAATCGTTAATCACCCTAGGTTTCGCCCTTGGTGATATCCCATACATTCAACTTGTCAGTAAACTCAACCTGTATATTCAACAAGATTTAATTGCCCATTTTCGAGGACAAGCATCTGTTGAGCCCTCCGCTATTCAACGAATCGATTTTGAAACTAAAATCCGCCAACGTTTTGAAAAATGGGGTTTAACATTAAGCGAATTTCAACTTCAAGTCAACGCAGAAAAACGCTAATATAAAGTTGCCGTTTTAGCGCAGCAAAATGCATAAAATAAGCAAATCTTCAATTCTGAGTTATGCTAAAATGAATTGAGTTAAGAAAAATGCCAAAAGAATTTCGCCAATCTACCATCCATATTCCTGACCAACCATGTCAGCGTTGTCCTTCACAAGAATGGTTAGAGAATAATGGCCAACCTGCTTATTGTGCACGCTGCAAACACCCATTTCCCAAGTACACTTTCTCTAGCGAAAAAGAACGTAAACTTTATACCAACGCTAATGAAAAACTAAACGAAAAGGATTACGATTCATCGCTTGATATGTTTCAAGAATACGTCAGCATCTATCCAAATAATCCCGATGGTTTACTTGGATTGTTACTTTCACAATATAAAATTTCCTATGAACCTGACACCAAGAGCGGCACCTATATCCCGCGCAACCATGATATTCAATTGCCCCCTAACTTTGATAAAGAAAAATTATTTAGTGATGCGTTAACCCTTTATAAAAAACTAGGTGATGAACAAGCTTATCAGCATTGGATTAGTTTAGGAGCTAAACTCAATCAAACGATTAAAGAATATAACACCTTTGTTAAAGATGCCAAACCTTGTGATATCTTTATTTCATTTAAGCACACGATAGAAGATCCAAAAAACCCCGGTGTCTATATCGATAGTCCAGATGTTCGCTACGCTCAAGGTCTTTACAATCATCTATTGACTCAAGGTTACTCCCCCGAACAAGTGTTTTTTTCTAAGGTGGATAATTTGCTTTATACTGGGGATTTTGAGGCGAAAATTTATTATAAACTTAAGACAGCAAAACAGTTCATCCTGATTGGTTCATCCATTGAATCCATCGAAAGTCCCTGGGTTAAAAATGAATGGGCACGTTATCTTGGAATGCTTAAAAATGGGCAAAAACACCCTGAATCATTCGTCCTTGCATTAGCAAACAAACATAACATTTTGCCAAGCCTTGATTCTCGCCTAAAAAAACTCAATATTATTGATTTAAATGATCAGTATCTCGATGTAATTACTACAATTATCAAATCAACGAAAGACAGGATCTTTGGTTTTACTCCACCAATAGCCCCAATTGACATCGAAAAGCTCATGGAACATTCAAGTGAGTCTGAAGTAGATGTCACTTTAACTACGAAAAAAACACCGCTGGTAATTCCGCAACATGCAATTACTGATATGGAAAAGCGGCAAATAAGTCTATTAGAAATCGAATGGCAAAACCGCAATCTAGAAAAAGCAAAAATCATCGCGGAAAAAATCCTCAGCGATTATCCATACAATCTCACGGCTTTAAAATACTTGTTCTTTATCAAAACTAAAATTAAATCTTTTGCGGATTTAGACCAAGAGAAGTGGCTAAACGAGATGACGGATTTACAATTATTATTTAACTATATTTCTGCAGTTCAATATAAAGACCGCCTCGTTATATTAAATCAATTGATGACCCTTAGCTTTATTTTGCTCGTGAAAAATAATCCTTTGGTCTATGCATTGATCTCGATATTGGTGTTGACACCAAATTTGATTAATGACGAAACAATCATAAGTAAGTACATCCAACAATTAAGAGCACACTTAGAAAAATTTACTGATTTTTCTTTATTTGACATCATTGCTGATTATGATCATAAATTAGTAAATGCTGACAATCTTAAGTTGTATTTATCAATCTTATCGCGAATCACATTGATTGAGATGAAAGCCCACGGCAAACAAAGTTTAAACTACCTAAATCGCCTTTTAAAATATGATGCAAAAATAATTGATAAACCCTATGAATATCTTTTGTTTAAACGTATTCTTATTTATCAGTTTTCGATTTTAAAGGAAGATCAACATTTTGAAAGTAAACTTGGTGAGATTATTCTAGCCATTGCTACACACTTACAAAAGGATTCGTTTTATGTAGATATTCATCATTTACTCATTCGTCTTGCGTTATCCAGGGGGGCTTTCGAAAGTGCGAGTACATATCTTGCTTCCTTACAAGCAATTAGCGAAAAATCTGAGTACACATTGTATTACTTCTTTTTTATCGAGCACAAAATTCGTGATCTTGATGACTTAATGATTCGGCGTGAATTAATCAATAATACTGCATTTGAAAATGTGGCAAATCGATTATTAGAAAGCGATAATTTAAAACTCGCAAAAACTTGGCTATCATTACAAGAGGTTTATAAAGAGAAGGATCAATTTATAAAATCCGATTATGAACTTGATGTACTTTTGAGTGTAATGAATCTAAAAACGTTCCGTGGTGAAGATAACCATGAATATTGGCAACTAAAAAAACCTTTGTTAAGCAAACCTTATTCAGGACCATTAACTATTAAAGGTGAAGCGACGATCAATGAAATTTTTTTTGAGTCCATAAAACACATTACCAATCCGGAAATCACGATCATAGCACCAACTAGTTTTTCTTTTAAAAATATATATAGTTTTGAAAATTTTAATAATGTGGTGGTTCACCTTGATCCTTCTTCATTGACTGCAAAAAAATCGCCAGTTGGTTATCCGATAACAGTACGCTTAAATAAATATGATAATTCGGATAATATGGAAGTTAAAATTAATCTAAATAAGTATATGATTCAGTCAAGAATTGGTGAATCTGAAGCGCTGAATGCATCCGGTATTATTTCGCTCTTTGGGATAAACTTGGATGATGTATTTAATGATGAAAGGCAAAATTATATTGCTAGAAATGTCGCCAGTAAGATCATCATCGATCGATTTTATGACAAGGAATTTGAGCAGTGGTTAACCAAAAAATATAAAGACTTAATCTTTCATGGTTATATTCAAAATGGCATCCTCAAAGTAGGGTTACGTTATGTTTATCTTTTAAAAGAACCATTAATAAAGCTCTTGAATCTGGATGAACAAGATAACAAACAATTGACGAATGATGCGTTTGATAAATTCAGTCTCGCTGCCGAAAACCTTTATCCCAAAGCCATGCATAACCTTGCGTATCTATACGTTTTCGGTGAGGGTGTACAAAAAGATGTTTTTAAGGCAGCACGCTTGTTCATCAAAGCTATTGAACTAGGCTTAAAGGAGTCAGATGAACCGCTGATGAAGCTATTAGTATTTAACCGAAAACTTTTAGAACAGGAAGATATCATAGCGTTCTTAAAACTATACAAAAAAACGATGATTACAGATACAAAACCTATTCAACTAAACTTTAATCTTGCGGAGATTAAAAGAGATATCTTAGAAAAGTATAAAGACGATGTAGATTCGTCGGAGGAATTGGTTGCACTTTTATTTGGTCTTCAAATCGAGCATAATAACATTGAAGCAAATATGATTCTCACAGATTTTTATAATGAGGGCAAATATTTCAAGAAAGACAAAATAAAAGCATTAAATCGATATGAAAAATTGTGTCTTTCGGGTCATAAAGAAGCTTGCGAGCGTTTTCTTGACGTCACTAAGGATGCAGTTAATAAGAAATTGATCATTGAAGATGACGCACTCCGAAGTCGAGTCATCAGAGTTCAAGAGATCCTAAAGAAGTAAATTTTCTTTGCATAAAATGATTTCAATCACAAGCATATTTTTCTTATTTTAATACACAAAATAACAACAACAGGCGAATAATACTTAACAGCAGAACTAACCTTTTGGTAAAGCTATGATTTATTACCTTAATCGCTTAATTTAGATCCCTTATCCGCGAAAGCCATCGAGAAGGATTTTGTCGCAATCGAAGCCTAAACCTATACGAATGTCTTTACCGAAGCAGAATTTTTAGCAATAATCTATTCGATAGCGAACATTGCGATAAAAAAACAGGAGTAATGCGTTGGATATGAGCCCATAATCCTTCGTTGCAATTATATTTTTTCAAACCAACCGTGATATCTCGCGAACAAATCACGGGGAGTATCATTAACTTGCCAAACACTTTTTGATATTTTGGGGTCAAAAAGTTGCTTCGGAACAAAAGATTATTCATCATCCTTGATACCTTATCTCCACTAATAAAGTACTATAAAGCTAAGGTAATGAGACGTGAAAAAGCAACATGATGTAAATGAAAATTTTGCGATACAGTGAAGCAACTTACGCCGGCTGCGTTATTCAATGATGGGACGTGTCAATAACCACTATTTTTCAAAATCGAGCGATTGTATTACATATCTTTTGCTTCTAACTCATCGATTTTATCAATACCAAATAACGTTAATAAATTCGTAGATAATTCGGCAACCATAATCAGGATTTTTTTGGACAAATTGGGCTTGTTAACCTTTAGATTATTTAAATTATTATGGACAAAATTAGAGCAGATTTTATACCAGCGATAATATTTTTCCTGTTCAGCAATCTTAGCAATTGTATGCATCGTATATTTAAAACCTTGTTGTGTGGAATCAACAAGGGATTCTACAAATCCGTATTCGAGAAAGCCATCAGGTTTTCCTTTGGTAAATTCTTTTACTTGGTATATTTTTTTGTTAATAATTTTAAGGGTGAGCATCTGATTATGATACAAATACTTCGTTATCAATTCGGGTTTTTTTACATTAATCATGATAAACATATAAGTTTCTATAAATTTGCGCAGGATGGTGTAGGCATCCTCGATTATTTGATGGTCGTTCAAGATGTATATCGATTCCACATTGGCGCGCAATCGTTCAACTTTGAAACCCAAAAATACGATATATTCTTTGGACTTGATCCTTGAGAATAACTCCCGTTGCTTTTGCTTATCATTAACGTAGGCTATTAGTTTATCAATTGGATTTATTATCATCATTAACACTTATTATAATCTTTTTGGCAAGGTCGTCCCCAGATAAAAAAAGTATCAAAGCATAAATGACATCGGGAACACGCTTAAGTTCATCTGGCTTTACATCCATGACAATCCTTAATTTAATGTCGATTGAAGGCAAAGTTAATTTTTTACGATTTACCTCTAGTTCGCGAATCTGGTATTGATTCTCTTCGGGTTTTTCTTTCAATAATCGAAGGTTTTCGTCTATTTTTTCTATTTGCTTATTGTTTTTTTCCAAATTCAAATAATATGTGCGTAAATATTCTTTCAAACTGACGATGATTTCATTTGCCAATTTTTGTGAGGGTAAAAACATCTCCATGCCAACCTTGTCACGCAAATAGAGAAATGAAAAAAGGAGTTCAATGATTGCATTCATGATAATCGCTCCTTCGCGAGCACTATTCATGAAGCTACCTTTCTGTGTGATTTTTAAACAGTTAAGCAATAACTTACTAATTTCATAAGCGGTGATCCTTGAAACTTCGTGAATTTCCTTCATAAACAAATGATTGATTGCACTCGCGGCTGTTAATCGATCAACAAAAGTATCAATTTTATGAAGTTCTGGATATTTACGCTTATTGAAATCAGTTGTCTTTGTTTGAACGATAAATTGGTATACATACTCCACCAATTCTTTGTTATTGGCAAGGATTCCTAAATATCGACCGTAAGTTGCTTCTGGAACTTTAAAAAACGCTTCTCTAAGGTATTTCAAATCCATTGTAATGACCGCTAAAAGTTGGGAAAATCGAATCAAAAAAATTCTTGATGAATCGTTGTATCGAGAACTTGATTTATCCGAAACTTGATATTTTTTTTGGGCTTCGATTAGATAAGTTTCAACAAGCGGTATTAATTTAATAACATTAGGATCTTTAAGGATTTTGTCTTGATATGTCTTTGAATATCCAAATAAACGATGGCATTGATTGGTAAATCTGTCAATTACTCTCCCAACATATTTATCTTTAAACTGCTTTGCAACAAAATCACTCCATTTATTTACGAGTTCATAAGCGTCTTTTTGTATATAATATAAAACTTTACTCGCTTGAATTTCTGTAAACTCAATCCCTTTAATTTCCGGATTGATTACCCGCAAACTTGATTGGGTTATCTCGAGGTTTCTTTTTTCCCATAAAACCTCAATTTCATTAAAATATTGGTTTGGTTTTTCAGGATAAAAGAATAATCGATATGAGTTTTGGACTCCATATTGATATTTAAGTCTAATACGAACAGGGATATCTTCGGGTAAAGGAAAAGCTTCATCTTTTAAAATTGCTTCGAAATCAATATTATTTTCTCCAACAAATGACTTTCGAAGTGGTAAATGAAATTCGTTAACCCCTTGTTTGAGTAAAAAAACATCTGGAACGGTAATATCGATTGATTTTCCGATTATATTTTCTTCCTCTTTATTATGGGTTAAATCGATAATATCCCATATGCCATTTCTGGTAACTTCTAATGATATGTTTGGGAGTTTTTCATACCAAGTCACTTCGTTTAAAAGTAATCTATTACGAATGTTATTCGCACCAAGATGTAGTTTTTCATTCTGAATAACATTACGGATAGAAAGCAAACTACTATTTATAAAATTTGGGATGATGACGATTGGGTTATATATTTGATATGCAGACAATACATTTTTAATCGATGTGATAAAGGTATCTTGAACCTTGTTAAAAACGAGATAATCATACTTCAAATGAAAAATAGATCTAGGTGCTTTACGACTCATACTAAAAAAAGCAAAATTAAACTTTTTCTCTTTTAGAATCTTACTTAGTTGACCGCTCTTGATGATTTTACCCCAGTGATTTTGGGGAATATCGAGTTGATATTTACGAAAATATTCAGTCAAATACGCTTCAAGAAAAACTTTTTCAGACATGACATTAAAACCAACATTTAGGGATTCAGGTCCAAGATGAATAAAGCGTTGATTTTTAGTCCCAAGCTTACATAAATATGCTTCTGATCCGCAAAAATCGAACACGCCTGTGACCGAATGATCACCAATCGTTTCACCCGCTAAAATAGAGCGCCAAACGGGATAGGATTTGTAAGTGGCACGAGCAAAACCCCCACGTAGATTACTGCTAGAAAATTCATCCATCACATCACTGATATCATAAATTAAATACGAATTCGCGTCGATGAATTTCTGTGTATTGTCAATGAATGAAGTTCCATTGATATCAAAGGTTATAAGATCATGAGCCGTTGTTAGGTGATCTTCTAGAACAACCAAATCAAGCGGTACTCGATAACTTTTAGTATCGGTTGCAGCGATAAGCAAAGATTCCTGCCGATTGGAACCTAGAAGCAGATTATCATATGAATATATGGATAAAAAAGGTTGTTCAATGGTCGCATTTTCTTCATTGCTTGTTTGGGGCGATTGATACGATGCTAGCTTTAGGGCATCAATAACTAACTCGGCAGCAATTTGAATCCCTTTATAATCAGCATAATAGTTTAGTTGCTTTGTTCCTAATTTAATTTGAAATGATCTGCCCCTGTCTGGCGTATAGTCCTCTGCGAGCAAACGCACTTGCGCAGTTATACTTTGTTGATTCTCTTGATCGTTTTGCTGTCCCGGTTTATAAATCTCCAGGTTGATTTCAATATTGTTATTCTGCGTATGGAGATCAATGACCTTTAATTCCCTGTCCGCTTTTATGACAAATAAAACCGAATTATCCTTTGAAAAAAGCTTTTGTGGGTAGTCTATGATACTGACGCCGAATATTTGTCCAATGCGAATTTTGATAATTTCTCCAATTATGCCCGAGAGATATTCATCATTTACGTAAGATTGTGTGTCGGCAAAATTAATGCTCAAAATACTTTTATAAGCGCGCCAAATGACACGATAAAATTGATCATTCAACAAAATGTTATTCGCGGTCACATGGGCGCGAGGGATGACTCCTTGATATTGCTGATGAAACGTATGGAGATAATTGCGAATCTCCTGATGGGTCGAGATCAAATGATTCACTTCTTGACCAAATATGGTTGGGAGACTAGTTATCAGTTGGAGTTTTAAGGATAAGTAGGATTCAACACTGTTTAAAAAATGCAGAAAAAGCTGATTTTCCTTAGTATTGTACGAATAAATACTCCGAAAAGATTTAATTTTTCGAAGATTGGCAATCTTCTCTTTAATGGATGCCCCCGGTTTATTGCCTAACCATCGATAAACTTTGGCATCCATATTCTTTAAACGCTCTTTGTGAATGTAAAATGACTCTTTTACCATTGCCGAACGCGGATTCCTGATGATGGTTTCAATGGCCGGCCTAGCATAATTAATCGTGTTTTCAAACTCATCGATAAAGTAGGGTAAAACGGGAAGTAAATTGGGATTGCGATAAGGTGATTTTTGAATAATGTCACTTTGTAAAGTATCGATTTCTTTATTGGTAAGGCGATCTTTTTCGTGGAAAGAAAAATAAAAATGCATCAGGGCTAACTTGGAAATCAGCAAAGACGATTCAAGTCGCTTTTCTGTAAGAATTTGATAATCGTTTTTATACATTAGAATGTGTAGTCTTCTTCTAAGTATTTAGCGCTATCCCAGATAAACGTTCCCGTGGCAGAATTCGGATTGATTGCCGCTTCAAAATCATGTTTTAATCCGTTTGCATGTATTGCGAGCAATTCACGAATTGGATTGAGGCAGTGATTCAACATTTCTTGTTCTAACTGAATCCCACGTAATTTAGGAATTATTTTATGGACAACTGCTTCTTCAAAAGCATACGTTAACGCTTTCTTTAGTTCATTAGCATTGTCTGCGTGTTGGATGACAATCGGGTGAGAAATCAAATAATTTTCAATTGATTGAGACACTCGATGACCGAGTGCGCGATTAGCAAAGCGCATCAATTTATTGATTTCCATCACAACATTTCTGTATGCATCCAACTGCGCGGTCATCTCTGGAGAATGAATGAGTTGTGAACCTGCCTCGACCCATTTTTTCCAAATATTTTTATGAATCATCGGTGTTAAATCTTCAAGTTTTCTATCGATAAAAGGCATAAATTTTTCTGGGCGTGGAAATGATAGGACTGAGCCCCTATCGATGACCTTATCAGACAGTGTTTTGGTAGTTTCATCTTCATTCATCGTCCCTGTCCAAAGAATATTTCTTGATAGTCTCACGTTGTATTTAGGTAAAGATGCCCCTAAATCAATTTCAAACTTTTGAACCTTAGATTCACCGCGTTGTTCTTCAAGTTTTGATAGCAAATCTGCAAAATAAAGTTCGACGTGCGCTAGATTCATTTCATCGAGCAAGACCAACAACATGCGGTCGCTTAAATCAAGGATCTTTTCATTATCGTTTGCTTCTTTTTGGAAGGAAACAATCGCTCGTAATAAACTGGTTGCGTTAAAACGCTTTTCCACCGAATTGAAATAACCAAATAAACTTTGGGGTGAATCCCAATCAGGTTGCACAGGGAGTGATAAAAAGAATATCCCCCCAAATCGAGAGTAAAGTTGTGGAAGTTTAGATTTTCCCGTTCCACTAATACCGGCAAGAACGGTTAATGGAGAGATCGAATTAATCTTTAAACTTGTATGAAAAGAATATACCAAGCGGCGTGAGAACTTATAACCAGATGCATCGCATTTACGAATGATTAATTCAAGCCATTTAATTTCATCTAAATTCGTGCTGTCGTTTACTGGTAGATCTAAGAATGCTTGATAAGGCGTTTCAATTGCTTCGGAAGCAATCACTCCTTTAGCAGAGTCCTCTACGCGACTTTTTAGTGAATCGAGTTCATCCTCAAGTTTCGCAAGATAAGTCGTTCTTTGGCCGATTTCAAATTTTAAACCATTATTGATAAAAATCAAAGAATCCATACTGCTTTTATCAGTCTTTAATCTCTGATTCTCAGCCTTTAATTCCGTCAATTCCTTTCCGAGGTCTTCATTGAGCGTTAAGAGGCGATCATAATCGGTCGCTTTTGCTTTAATTTGAGCAAAAACATCACTTGTATACGCCTTATACTTTTCTTCGAGTTCTGCATTGCGTTTGCGCGCAGCAAACAATTGTTCTTCAAGAGACTTCACCCCAGTTTCACGAAGCGTTAAATTCTCTTGCGATAATTTTTCTTTCGTAGCATAGACTTCTTGATACATCTTTGATAACCGGTCAATCTGGTCCTTATAACCTTGACTGGTTGCTTGTAATTCACCATACTCTACTTGGACCCGGTCTTTTACGATTAAATCAAAATGCCCTTCTTTTTTAATTAATAGTTTTTCTCGAGACTCAAGCAGTTTGGTTCTAGTTTCAATGTCATTTAACGCACTCGATTTCTTTTCGAACTCATCAATTAACTTTAATAATTCAATTCGAAGTGCTTCTGCTTGGTTGACCTTTGCCTTTGCGATTTCATCATACGTATCAACCATTTTTGTGTATCCATCATTTAAAGATGCGATACTGGAGTGTATATTTTCTGAGATTGTTTTAAATATGTTGCTTGTTTGAGCGTTCGTATTGATCAATTCCTGCTTCAACAATTCGCCAACTTGATGATTTACGTTTTTTAATTGTTCCGCTTTATATGAGGAGATTTCAACGTTAATATCTGCCTGTTTTTGAACCAACCTTAAATCTGCTTCTTCCAATGAATTTTTCAGTTGATTCAGTTGTTTAGTTAATTCTTTAATTTGCCCTTCCTTGTCAAGAAGTTCCTTAGTTTTACCATTAAGAACTTTATTTTCCAACTCTCTGAGCTCTTTTTCTTTTGCCCGATAATTAGCTTCAAGTTGGTCGCGGATTTTTTCGAGGTCCTTAACACTTTCTTCTCGCACTTTAAGTTTTTTTTCAATTATGTGTAAATTAGTTTCCTTTTGTTTCAACTCAGTTTCTTTAACCTTGAGTTCTCTCAAAATATTTGTTGCTTTTTCCAAGTCTGCATCCTGATTTGGATTGTCCATAATTCCCCCTTAATTATCTAAAATATTCAGTCGATACAACGCATCAATAACGCCGCTAGAATGATTCAGCAGAATGAGTGCTTCGTCCGCATGAAACTCCCGATTTTGATGATGGCCTTTATCTACAAACATTATAGCAATAAAAATCATAAACAGGTCTTTCAAGATTGGGTGGTCCTCAAGCTTAAATGAATCACGAAATTGCTTGCTTATAAAAAATAAAATGACGAGAATCTTTATTCCAATGCTCATATTAAAATTGGTGTTTGAAGTTGTCAAAATCTCTTGAATTTTAGGTCGAGAATCGTCGCTGTACCTAAAAGGTATTTCCAATTGAACCTGCCGTTCTAATAGCGGTTTCATCGAAAACCCAAAATCATCTAAACAATCAAGAAAATCATCTGCGGAGCTAAATTCATCAAAGACCCAATCGTTTGAACCCGGACTGTTAGTCAGGTACTGCCTTCCAATCGTGATCAGATGTTTCAATATATCTTCGATTATTGCTCGTGTATTAATCAAATAACCTGGATCTTTTTTTTCCATGAGTTCATGAGCGATTATCAGATTTTGTTTGATGAGGGTGATGCGGGGATTAGATGATTCAAAAAAACGATTGTCCAGTTTAGAGCGTAGCACCGTTTCCGCATAACTGTAATCGCGGATGATTTCCTGGGCAGTCAGTTCTTTCAAAATGGATTTATTGATTGTATAACCAAGGATGCAATTAAATAAAAAAAGCACCAGGTTCAAGTCACCAGAACCATTGCGCGAATCGAGTAAAGTCAATGAGTGGCGTTCTTTGTCGCGGACTAATTTTTTTAACATATATATATCATTTAAAAAATCAGGATATTTTAAGGCGATCGCCTTTAAAAAATGATCATTGCGTTTGTAAGACATGAGCAGTGCATAAGCAACGATTGGTCCGATCAATGGAGTTGACGTACTCATGCGGCAATTATAAATCGCTTTGCTGTCCAAAGTTAGCAAGCTTTTTGCATGGTCAGTGGTATTAAATCCCAGTTGAGACGCTAATCCAATTAAATGTTCTGCATTTAATATTGGGCTAGATGTTAATTCACCAGAATATTCATTGGCAAAATTATCTTTTTTACAACCAAAATAGATTAATTTTTCCAGAAGTTCAAAAAGCGCGATTGCTTTATTTTTTCTTAATTCTTGATCTTCTAAATTTGCAACCGCTCCATGCGTCGTTGATTTCGCAATCAAGAGTTTTGATAGTGGGTGAATTAAAGTTCGATGCTCTTCGGCAATTGATGGCTCAAAGAGGGAATTCATCATTGTTTGCACTTCATGGGTAAATGTGCCTTCGGTCGCCGCTACTTTTTTTGCATTCTTTTTTAGAAAAGGAAGAATGATATTGGCTATTTGCTCGTTTTGAATATTACGTGATAAAAACTCGGTGATTCGCTCATCACGATTAGTGATATTTATAGGCGAGCTGGCATACCATTGATTAGCACCATAAGGTAAGGTGGTGAGTGCGCATACAAGGAATCCTTCTTGTGGGGGTTCATTGATTAATTCAGATAACATGATAGACTTTTTATTGAGTAAAGGGTCCACTCTAATTTTCTTGGAAACCTCATTATATGAACCCATTTTTGCAAGCGAAGGAATGAGATATAAAGATTCATCCGGAATATAACTAGCATCTGAATGAATGGCAAATTTGCCGCGTTTAAGCTCGGTAGCTTTTACCTTTTCTATTTCAAAAAAATATGAAAGTAACTTTTGTTGGTTTTTGTCATAAAAAATATGGTACTTACTCATGGTTTTTTCTTGGTAAATGCTACTGAGAATATTCTTGCCAGTTTCGGTGGTACCGATATCTTTATGATGTAGATTGCGATTGGCCAAACTTTCCAAGATAAACTTAATTAGTTGGATGTCTAAAGCGAGCAATTCCGCAATGTCTTCGGATAAATAATTTTTATGAGAACACAAGGACAAAATTGCTCGCTCAAAGTGATTAATCTCAGGTTTTTTATTCTCAGTGACCATCACTTTATACCGAATCACAGGAATCCCAATGAATATCTTTTGTCTTGTGTAATCCCGCTGATTCAGTAGGTTAGCGATATAAAATACTTTACTGGACATCCGTTATGACTCCTCGATCTTTGCATATGGTAAAGATCTCCGATAATGACGGCACAAGTCGTTGCGCTTTAGGTTGATCAAAAATCATCTTGTTTCCAACCACAATTAACATTTTCATTTGTCGTGATAATGCGACACATAATAAATTGTCGTTGGGTAGTCGACTATATTTTTCACGATCGATTTCTTGAATGGGAAAGGAGTAAACAATCGACAAAAATACAACATCAAATTCTTTACCTTGAAACGCATCGACAGTACCAATCTCCAAGACAATTTTATCGCCATTCGAATTCACTGCATCGAGATAATTATCATCCTGAAAAATATTTAATTTGAGGAGTTCCTTTTGAATTAATTCAACTTGCTTATTATAAAAAGTAATAACACCGATTGTTTCACCACGATATGTGTTCGCATCAATCGCTTCTTTGATTTTTTTTGCAACCAACTCGGCTTCATTGTGGTTGATTCTAGAGGTTCCCTTACGTACAGCAGAGAATGGATTATGTGGGATATGGAACCAGTGAAGTGGTTGATTTTTCATCGCTAAAAAATTGTGTTGAAAGTCGCCAACTGGACGTCCAGATTCTAGAGAATTGTCATAAAAATGTTTACTGACCAATTGCCCAAGCAAAGGGTGCATACGGAATTGCGTTTTCAGTGTAATTACACGCCGAACGCCATCTTTTTTTTCAAGTAATTGACATTTGTCATATAAATGTTGAAACAATGTTTGCTTTAATTCATCCATAATACGAGGATTAAGTTTACTCTCTTCTTTTTCTAGTTCTTTGGTGATTTCTTCATTGACGATATTCGGTAGTTGCTTATGATCACCTACAAGGATGATTCGCCGCGTCGCCAAAGACATCGGCAAAAACAAATCAAGCGGAGATGAGGTGGCTGCTTCATCGACAAAGACGTTCTCATAGCGATGATTTGTATTCACACCATAAGTGGAGATGAATTCACGAGAATATGATTGCTGGTTGGTGACGCCAACTACTTTGGAATATTCGTATAGCGTCTCTTTAAGAAGTTCGGGATTTTCATTTAGAGTTTTAACAAATTGAAAGATCGACGCTTGGGTTCCGCCAAGTTGATTCATATAAAATTTGACAAATTCTTTTTGAATTTGATTAATTAAGGCTTCTATTTCAGTTCTGCGCATCGCATCGATAAACATCTCAGGAACGATGCGATATTTCATGAGTAATTTCCGTTGAATGTATCGTAGTGTTTTAAAATCTATGGGTGTGGTCTTTAAAATGAGCAAAATCTGTTCAATTTCTTTCGTATTGAGTTTAGGATTTTCTAAAAGTGCTTCAAAATCTTCGATGACAAAATGGCCATTATCTTCAAAAGAATCTTGACTCAGCGGGATATTTTTAATCACCTGCCGATATAGTTCAAAGGCATAATCTGTTTTGTACTGAATCTTGGTAATTTTGAGCAATAATTCATCAATTTTTTTCATCCATTCTGGATTGTTTACGACCACATTAACAGTTTGCAAGTACTGTAAAATCTCGCGTGATTCATCAATGGAGAAACAAAAATTTAAATAGTTATTTGTCTTGGTGAAAAACAATTCTTGATCTTCGTTAACTTGGTTAAAATTAGGATATTTACTGATAAGTCTTTGTGTTAAAGCTTCAAAGTATTCATTTACTTGTCGCCGTGTTTTTTCAGAATTATCAATATTTTTATCCTTAGATAGTTTAAATGTGGGAATGCCAAAAATACTCACTTTAGCCGAAAGATTTTCAACCGTTTCATGGCGAAATGCACACAATAGATTATTGGTGAATTTTTCCATCGTTTGAACTTTAGAGTTGAGTTGGGTAATCGCCGCTTCGATGACCGTCGTTTTTCCTGTTCCAGGAGGTCCTTGAATAATGGCAATATCGGGTGTATTACACATGATGTTTACAGCTTCAAGTTGATTCGCCGTCAACCTTTTTTTCAACAGATTATGATCTATTTTAACCTGATTAGTTGCATTTGATACGATGGGGTTATTTCCAAAAAAAGAAGCAAGATTTGGCATGCCTGCCTTTCCTTGCCAGATGACGTTTTTTGCATACTTTCGACGGGTATACATGATCATATCCCCAATCATCGATATCACCATAATTCCTCTAGTAGGTAGCGCATCTAAATTTAGAGAATCTTTATCCAATTGAATTTCTAACGCTTTTTCTCCTGGGATTTTAACCTTAAGTATTCCTCGAAAAATATGGATTTCATTTTGCGTACCAAACCTTTTCATCAAGCTTTTTTCAAACTCATAATAAGCATCAAAGGTATCTATTTGTGCTTGTTTATAAGCCTCAAGTAATGCTTCATCACCGATAATTAAATAGACCTTATCAGGGATTAGAGGGAATTTATTAACCATTGATTGGTCAAAATAAAATCGATATCGAAAATCATTTTTAAGTTCATGATTTGCAAAGGAGAGTGGACCAATTTCCTTAATATTACCAAACTTAAGTAAGCTTTCCTTCTCATTATATTTTTCCCAAAGAGCCAAATAATCCATTGTTTCTGCCTCTATTTTGTCTAAGAAAAGCAACGTGGAAAAATCGTTAACTTCTTTGACATCGGAAAAAACAATTCCGCCTGACACCAAGATCAACCGAAAGACATCATCCTTTGCGGTCTTAATTTCATCGCCGATAACTTTAAATATAAGCTTATTTTTATCCGCGTTTCGTTCGCGTTCTATCTCCACTTGAAAATGCCGATTTAAATCAAGATTTTTCTTGCTGAAAAGCACAAGATTTTTTTTATTATCTAGGCTTTGCCGGTAGCCAAGGAGGATGTATCTCTCATCAAATATCGTTTGTCCAGACGTCTCAACCATTACTGTTGAACTGGTGCTTTTATTTGTAATCATTAAGCGGTCGATGTGTTCTTCTTGGGCAAGAGGATATATTTCAATTTGCATGATTTCTCGATTATTTTTCATCGTCGAAACCAAGGCAAAATGACTTGGATTATTTTGTAAATAGTGAAGCACGTCTTGTTGAAGAGGAACTGCAGGTTTAATCAGTTCCATCTTACAATTTATCAGCGAAAAATTAGCAGCAAAAATATTACCTTCAATCCATAGAATTTTGAAGATGGAGTCCTTATATTTTCTTAATATAGAAGAAAATAGTATGGTGATACTAAACTTTGGTGTCAGTGATTCCATTATTAAAATAAAAGAGCATGTGTTTATACAGCTGTTGATTCGTATCACGGGGTTGAACAATATAGCGCAATTTCACTTCTGTTTTTTCCGCAAAGTTAACATCGATAAGTTTGGTACTTAGATGGGTTTCATCACTATGCATCAAGTCAACTCCTGCAAGGTTTTCAATCTGGAAATTAGGGCTTCGACTGGAGAAATTCCGAATCATAAAAAGAGGAATTGGATTTTCGTTAATTGAAAACATATCGGTTTCAAAGGAATAGATGATCTTACCTGGATATAGAATAATGTTGTTAAAATTCGGCGTCGCTTTAAAAATTAACCAATCATGTAACTGATTGCGAGTAATATTTTCATCTTTTGTTAGCAATTCTATATCCCAATCCTGTATAGTATCATCGATTAATTTTTCTAAATAGGGTTTGGGTAATTGATAATATACGGATAATACATGAGGTTTTTTGTGCAATAACGGATTGGCTTGCTCACAGTCGGGCATAAAACATTTTTCATAATTAAATCTGTGAAAAACTTGGCACTTGGGATTGGTGCATGGCACAAGTTGGGCATATAACTTGATGAACGCTTCGTACCATAGACTCATCAATGGCCGTTGATGCGGTTGAAAAAGGTTCTCTGATGAAAATGTTTGATAAAAAAGGTCATTGATTTTATTGGTGGAAAATCGAGTCATCAGCTGTTGTTGAATCCCTTGAGCTTTTTCGCTTGTTTCTTTTGGATCGCCCAAATATATTCGCTTTTTAAGTTGTTCAGTAAGATAGTGTGGGTCATCATGCTTATCCCATCCGATAGTTGTGCCTTGATCAGCAAAAAAATCTTCATCAAAAGGACTCGAACAAAACAATAAGCGAAAAGCGATAACTGCAAATGAATATATGTCACTATAAATGGAGTTTGAGTTTGCACCCGTTTCAATCTCAGGAGCACCATAACCGGGAGTATGAATGTGCGATTTTATTTGACTACTGATGCGCATGTTATCGCAGTCAATCAACCACACCTTGGAAAAGTTACCTACGTTAGAGACAAATATATTAGCCGGAGATAAATCGCAATAAACGATACTATGACTATGCAGTAAAGCTAGCGTGCGACTCAATTCAATCAATATTTCAATCCGCTTATTTAATGGAAGATCCTTATTCAATTCAAATATATCTTCATATTCGCAGTATTTTTTTAAAGAGATCAACTGGTCGGAATCTAATAAGCGCATTAGATAACCACTAAAAGGGGGGGCTAATAATACTTCTGGTTTACTGACATGAATCGTCTTGGGGAGATCAATTACCATGACTTCTTCTATATTTTGATTAAATTGTTCAATTTCCGTTTCGGGTAGTTGAAAATGATTGTTACTATATAGTATTTTGACAGCAATGTTTTTGTCCTTGGTCTTAAATACATATCCTTGTCCACCGCCACCTAAAGGCGTCGATGAGAGAAACAATTCGTTTCCGTTTTGATCTTTGACTACGGAGGGAAATTTAATATCCATACATTTAACCGCCGATGACGATGGTTTTATCGTCGTGATTATAATGATTTGGCGCTTGGTTGAGGATGTCAACTATAGCGGGATTTTGTGTCGCTTGTCTTTCCGGGCGAACTCGGTTCGATAGCATCTCCATAAAACGGCCAAGTTGGTCTTGAATGATTTCATTACTTAGTCCATCTGTGGTTAAAAAAACCTCAAGCTTATCATCAGCTGACAAAGGAAGGGTTTGTATTACCCATTCCGTTACTTTAGATTTATAAACTGATTTTGTATGATTTAAATAAACGGTATGGTGATATGGAAGTACTATTAATTGATCATTTTTTTTCACACTGATTAACCCATCCCCCAACTGCGCCAAGATTATTTTCTTTTCATTAACGAACACAAATAAACATGTCGTATCAAAGTGCTTAGATCCAAAAAGCCATGTCAAAAAATGCCACAATTGAACATTTCTATTGATGTAGGCTTCAAAGTTGTTTTGTTGTTTCATTAGTTTTTTGGCAGATACAGTTAATAACCAACTCAAAAGTTTACTTCCAATGTGGGCGTAAGCCCGACTCCCTAATCCGTCACAAACTGCTACGCACGCATACATTCGATGATTTACGATGCGATAATTATCTTGATTGGGGATGCCGGATTGCTGATGATTGATTCCACGAACAGAACCACCACAAAAACGAATCATTTATCAAAATCAAAATCCGGATCAAAATCCGGCATATTCTTTTTTATTGATTCCTTTAATTCATCTATTTTTAAGGATTTATCGGGGTCTTGAGATTTCGCACGGTTTGTAGTGGACAAAGTGACAATTTTAAAGAACGAGGCGATTGAACTGGCAATTTCAGCCGTAAATACTTTGTTAAAAGGATTTTTTATGAACTTTTCGAGCATATCGATAACAAAATCTTTCCCAATGCCGATGGCCCATCGTTCACATTTTTGCAAGCGAATTGTCTCTTGATTTTCTTGCTTGATAAACTTATCTAACTCCGGTTCCCATCCTTCATCTGGTTTCCCATCTGACACCAACAAGATGACGGGAGTGTATCCTTTGGACGTGACTTTATTCTTGTCTAAAATAATTTGGGAGGTTAGCGCCAAAGCCGCGCCTAATGGGGTCCCTCCTTTCGCAGTTAAGTCACTATACTCGACTTGATTGACATCTTGTAATTCAACATTAACTTTAGCAGTTCCACCAAAAGTGATGATGGTTAATTGCAATGAAAGGTTCATGAACTTTGAACTTTTGAAATCCGCAATCATCTGCTTAACGGCAATGTTTAAATTGAGGATTTTATCATAATCCTGCATGGATCCACTTGTATCAAGTAACAAAAATACCGGTAAGGGTCGTTTCGGATTAGAAATGTACTTATTTAAGTCGGTCATTGGTATGTTTCCCCCATATATGTAAATATTATATACTAAATCACGGTAATTAAATCGCAGATTTTTGTCTTGTTTGGCTTTGTTTCGAAGATCAATCCCATACCGCGTAAGGCGAAGGTTCAATCAATTAAGTTAGCATTCAGCAAGTGTTTTGATCGAGTGATGCTAAACCTTGTCCCTTGGTTTTTTTGTTCATCAATCGTGAACTTCGATTTGGGGGCAGGTTTCATAGAGCTGTAACAAAATTATTACCATTGTAAATAGCGTGAATTGTTTTCTCCACAATTTTGATGGTTTTTGGAATCAAGTATGTGGTTTTAATTGTGTTTATTCATAGTGCTTGTTTATGAGCTAATTTTGCCAGCAAGTTAAGGATTGAGTGATTACATTGACTTTTCCTCTAAGATAATCGTTTTGTTTTTAAGTAACAATGCAAATAGTTGTCTAATAATCTCGATGACGTTACTCGAACTTAAACAATAATCAGACCATTAATTGTGCTAAAATTTAAAACAACGTGCAAAAGATTCAAATTGGAAAAATCAATCTTTATTATGTCCAGCAAGAACGTTTTTCTGTTCATGATTTTGGGGCTATTCATCGTTATCCATATCGCTTAGACCACATTACGCCGATTGCCATGATGCGACGCATGATGAATAACGTAAATTCTAAATACCCCACCCTTGAACAAATGCAGTCCTTTCGGCAACAACAATATGGACTAGCTTGGCAGACCAACACGGTATTGGAAAACAATGCATTATTGTCTACGTTTGCTTCGACGAACGTCCGAGGAGATTTATTGAAAAAACCGCAAGTTGATGATGCCATGATAGACCATGTCCTTGATAGCCTTTATCGTCCGTGGTTTAACGAACCCTTGTTTTTGCAAGAAGATAAGACATTTGAAGAGGAAAAGACATTTAATCTTTATCGCTTACAACAAATCAAAGCGAATGTTAGTGAAAAAATCTTTACCGAGCTAAAAACTATGTTTCCCATTGATAGTCCTTATATTTCGGATTTAAGAGGAGATCATGCCACAACCAGCGCCTTTACCAAAATAGATTTAAGACCCTTTTATGAACAATGGATTCTATTCCCGATTGACTTTTACTACGTGGGCCCAAGGTCATTAGATTGGATCGCGGATAAAGTTCGCCATTATCCTCTCTTAAGATTACCGACTCAAGAAATGCAATTAATCCCGACACCAATGAAGCACGCACCTTTTTTTGAAAAAATCTCCCAAGGAACCCAATCGCAATCGCACCTGATTCAAATTTATTCAACCGAGATTATCCGCCTGACACGTGATTCTTACGCGATTCGCTTGCTCAATGCAATCCTTGGTGGTGGTCAAGAAAGCCTGTTGTTTAAAGAGCTCAGAGAAAAAAGACAGTTTTGCTATGCAGTGAGTAGCAGTTATTCGCTGAATGATGCATCCATAACCATTCGCCTTGGTCTTCACCAAAAGAACCTAACAGAAGCTAAAGCAGTGATTGCCGAACAACTTGACATCATTCGTCAAGGGAAATTAGATCTCAAAATGTTCAAAATGAATCAACAACAAATGGTCGATGGCATCATTCGTTATGAAGATGCAGTCGATAACAAACTCACGGTGCTAGTCAATTCGATGACGTTAGGGATACCTTACGATGAAAACCGCGCATTGAATTATTACCAATCCTTAACTCTGGAAGACATGCAACGGGTTGCCAAGATGATCAAACTTCATAAAACACTTGTGTATTTAGGAACAGAATCATGAGAGTCATTGTTCATCCACAATTACCCATTACCATTTACGAAAAAAAACTTAAGAATGGCATGAAAGTGGTCATCTTACCACGACCTGGGTACCATAGTATCGAAACCAATTTATTCGTTAAATTTGGATCTAAAGATGAGACTCATAGTTTGAAAGTCGATTCAGCATGGCAAACCTTGCCTCAAGGAGTAGCCCACTTTTTAGAACATCGTATTTTTGAATCCAAAGGTGAACAATTATCAACGTATTTTGCAAACCATGGTGCGACCATAAACGCGGGAACGGGAACGACAGAGACGCAATATTATTTCAGCACAATTCGCGATTATCCTGAATTATTGCAATACTTTTTAACTTTTATTCAAACCTATCAAGATACTGATGATGGCGTTAAAAAAGAGGCTGGCATCATTCATCGTGAATTTGTCAGACGTTATGAGAGTCAAAAATCACAAATTCAACTCAAAATGATGAAAACCACTTATCCCAATCACCATTTATCCCAAGAAATCCTGGGTGTTGAATCGACTATCCTTAACATGACCCAAAAGGACTTAGCCCTTGCTTTCCGTCATTATTATCGACCGAGTAATTTAACCTTAGCAATTGTTGGTCAGGTTGAGGTTGAATCAACCTTGGCCTTAATCGAAAAGATAGAAGAAGCGTTTCCATATCTTGAACCATTAGCGACAAGGGCCAACCCAGAAAGAGTGGCGATAGAACCAAAAGCCTTTTTTCATGAACTTAGTTTCGATATCACGATTGAAGAAGATCATTTTGTGATGAAATTTTCTCCCGATCAAGCAAAGGATGGGTATGAAACAAATCAACGAGAACGTTTAAAGTTTAGTTTAATGAGAAAAATGTTAATCAATGGTAATGCTCCGCTTTATTTAAGATGGCTCAAAGAAGGTTTGTTGTCATCTAGTTTAAGTGGAACCCATTATCACCTTGAAGATTCCTATTTTTTGATGATGTATGAAGTCCACACTAAACAACCTCATTTATTTTTTGAAGCTTTACAAACTTTATTTAATGAACCTTGGGACGATTTAGTGATGATTCCTTTATTTGAAGGCATTAAAAACGCAATGATTGGATCGGCTTTTCAGGATACTGATAGTTTAAAAGGGTTAGTGAATCAAATCATTGACCATGCAGCCAATGACGAGCCTTACTTAACCTTACTTTCAGTGCTGCCAACCATTACGTATGAAGAAGTCAAAGCGCTTTATCAAAGGAAGCATTCTTTTGAGCTTCATTTTTTCCATATCATACCGAGAAAAGCTTGATTAGTGCCTTTTTTAAAAGAATTGACTGATTCGAGCGCCTGCTCCCTAAGATAGGTTTGAATAATCAGGTGAAGAAGCTTCTTTGAAGGCATCATATATCCCACCCGATAAAGAATATTTTTAAAACCCGGCACCATCTTTCCATCCAGTTCATAAAATTCAACCCAAAATCCTAGATGAATTTCCGCTAATAAAACACGATGTTCAGTATCTTTATGTGTCGTTACTTGGCAGTTAAATTTTTCTATGAATTGCTCGAAGGTGTCATTAAAGAGTTCAAAATTTAACCACATTAACATCAAAAGTTTTTCCCCGTCTTTAAAGACTTTTCTTTTTGGCATATACATTTGCAATGCATACCAAAAAGACGCACTTTATATTGTTAAATGGTAATACATATGCAATCCATTGAATTTATTTTATCAATAATTGATAAAAAAACAAATGTTATAATTGAATTATGCTTGGGGCTATTGTTGGCGATATTGTCGGTTCTATTTATGCCTTTAACAATATCAAAATAAAAGCGTTTCCTTTGTTTTCCAAAGGCTGTACGTTCACGGATGATACTGTCTTAACCATTGCGGTTGGCATGGCTTTATTAAACGACGATAACGAATACTTAACGTTAAGTAAAAACACGATTCAATGGATGCGAAACCTTGGCAGAAAATACCCAAACGCTGGTTACGGCGACCGCTTTAATGACTGGTTGTATGCAGATAAACCCAGACCCTATGAAAGTTACGGCAATGGGGCCGGCAT
>JACCDP010342468.1_pt1 | contig 31685 bp, 23 predicted proteins | sample 7445841 | NCBI WGS metagenome assembly JACCDP01 (sample SAMN15323441, study PRJNA562643) | freshwater metagenome | isolation source: river surface water | place: USA:Blue River Watershed | collected 2017-08-17 | reverse complement strand
GTCTAGGGGTTAGGACGTATCCCTTTCACGGATAAAACACGGGTTCGATTCCCGTACGGACTACCAGAAACCACTCCAGGCGAGTGGTTTTTTTTTGTTTTTATGGGAATTTAAATTATTTCTTCCCTCTTCCTGGTAATAATGCAGTTTCAGTAATTGGGTTGGCTAATTTTTATGGTTGTCAACTCATGGTGTTTTTTGAATTATAAATCCAGTCAATTGTTTTAGATTTGGAAACGTCTACTTTAGCCCTAATTGCGCCCTTTTAATTTTGTTGACAGTAGCATCTTAAATTCGGTTGGTATTTTCTTTTTTTATATTTTCAAGCAGTTAATTCACCTGAACCCATGCCCAAAATTAATCCTGTTTTTCAAATTCTGGGGATCCTAGCGATCCTTTTGCTCACCGTAATCTCCGCTTGCAAAGAGGAGGAACCGGTAGACCTTAGGATAATCACCCTTACCAAAGAAGAAGTAGTCATCCAAGCAGAAGTGGCTCGTAATTCAGTGACTCCCATTCTTGTGGAGGGATTGAAAATGGAAGTTTGGGGAACGGATTCTTTGGTAAAGGATCCCATCGCCTTGCAAGTTGGCGACGATGGTTCCATTTATTACACTCGTTCGCCTCGCCGGAATAATGCTGAATTTGATATCCGAGGACACCAGGATTGGGAAATTCGTTCCATTGCTCTACAGACGATTGAGGACAAGCGAAATTTCCTTCGCACGGAACTATCTCCTGAGCGTTCGGCTCAAAACGAATGGTTGGCTGACTTGAATGGAGATGGATCCCACGATTGGAAGGATATGCTCGAAGAGCGAAATGAGGTCTTTCAATTAAAAGATACAGATGGAGATGGCTTGGCAGACTGGGGACAGAAGCAAGTGTACGATTTCCATGAGGAGGTCACTGACGTGGCAGGAGGGGTATTGAAGACCGATGATGCCTTGTATGTAGCAGCAGGTCCAGACATGTGGAGATTGCAGGATACGAACGGGGATGGGATTATGGATGAAAAGAAATCCCTTTCACACGGCTATGGCATTCACATCGGCTTTGGTGCACATGGGATGTCGGGTGTAGAAATGGGGCCTGACGGACGTATCTATTGGGGCATTGGTGACATTGGTTTTAATGGAAAAGGGGACGATGGGACCGAATACAACCACTCCAATAATGGGGTCATTGCGCGATCCAACCCGGATGGATCTGATTTTGAAATTTTTGCTTTTGGATTAAGAAATACCCATGAGTTTGTGTTTGATCAGCATACCAACCTGATTTCTGTAGACAACGATGGAGATCATGCAGGTGAAAAGGAACGCTTGGTATACATCACCCGTGGTTCCGATACCGGATGGCGCATCAACTGGCAGTTTGGCAAGTACCGTGACCCCAACAACAATACTTACAAGGTGTGGATGGATGAAAAAATGTATCTTCCTCGTTGGGAGGGACAGGCTTCTTACATTACCCCGCCACTGATGAACTATGTGAGTGGTCCTACCGGCATGGTATTTAACCCAGGTGCTGGTCTAGGAGAACGCTGGAAGGATCATTTTTTTGTGGTAGAGTTTGTAGGAAATGCTGCTGGTTCTGGATTGCATGCCTTCCAATTACAACCCAAAGGAGCGTCATTTGAACTCACCAAAACCGAAAAAATAGTAGGGAATTTTCTACCCACAGGAATTGATTTTGCTCCCGATGGCTCGATGTTTATGGCGGATTGGGTAAACGGTTGGAATGATAAGGGGTATGGACGGATTTGGAAATTGACAGATGAGACAGCCAAAGGCTGGGCCTTGCAAAAGCAAACCGAAGCTGAAGTTAAAGCCGATTACAAAAAATTATCAGAAACTGACCTGAAGTCAAAATTATACTTTGACGACATGCGCATCCGTCGCAAAGCACAATTTGAGTTGGTAAAGCGTGGCCAAAAAGGGGCTGCCCAGTTCCAGCAGGCGATCACAGACAAAAGCAATCAACTTGCGCGTATCCATGGTATTTTAGGATTGAGCCAGATGGCACGCTTGGAGGACAGGTCCTACGCCAAGCCACTTGTGGCGCTTTTGAAGGATAGCGACCCTGAGATTCAAGCCCAGGCCGCCAAATGGTTGGGCGACATTCGATACAAAGAGGCCAGCAAGGAGTTGATTGCTAATTTGACTCATCCTAATGCACGGGTACGGTTCTTCAGTGCAGAGGCATTGGGAAGAGCAAAGGATGTGGCAGCAATCCAACCCTTGATTCAATTGCTGGCATCAAACAACGATGAAGATGCCTTTTTGCGTCATGGGGCTTCCTATGCCTTGTCGCAAATCGGACAAGTGGCTCCTTTGGCAGCACTTTCCACACATCCTTCCAACGCCGTGCGCATGGGAGCAGTCCTTGCGCTAAGACGTTTGCAATCAGCTGAACTAGCCAAGTTTTTGAATGATAAAGAAGAGGATATTGTCACTGAAGCGGCTCGTGCCATTCACGACGACCTTTCAGTACCTGCGGCATTGCCGGCATTGGCAGCCATCCTGGCTTCCACTCCTTTTTCAAACGAACCCTTGATTCGTCGGGCAATCAGTGCCAATCATCGCTTAGGTAAAGAAGAGAATCTGAATGCAGTAATCGCATTCCTTGCCAAATCGGGTATCTCACAACCACTAAAACAAGAGTCTTTAGCCGCTCTTGGAACTTGGGCGAAACCATCTGTTTTGGACCGGGTGGATGGAAGATACAGAGGTGAAGTCAGCCGAGATGCAGCGTTGGTTAAGCGAAAAGTAGCAGCGACGCTAGAAACGCAATCGAAAAGTCCTGCAGTGGAATTGAGAAAAGAATCCCTCAAGGCTATGGGCAAGTTGGGCATGACGGAGATGGCTGACTTTTTGTATGGCAAGTTAAAATCCGATCCTTCCCAAGAAGTCAAGGTAGAAGCCCTTCAGGCCTTGGTGGCCATGTCTGCACCTAATCTCAGTGAAGCCATCAGTTACGCCATGCGCGACGTATCCGAAGCGGTACGTGTAGCGGGACTAGGCTTGATTGCACAGACTTCCCTACCCAATGACCAAAAAGTGCCTTTGCTGATGGAGATTTTGAAGAAAAGAACTCTTGCAGAGCAGCAGACCGCTTTGATTACTTTGGGTAGTTTGGTAGGAAGCAAGGATTTTAAGGAATGGACTAGCATTTTGGAAGACTTTAAATTGGGCAAACTCCCAGAAGGGACCTGGGTAGAGTTAGAGGAAGCGGTACTTGCTACTGGTTCTGCCAACCTTAAAACGCAATACGAGGCCTTGCTCGATCAAAAAGCAGGTGGGGAACCTTGGAAAAAATATGCAGGCGCGCTTGCTGAAGGGAATGTGGAAAGGGGGCGTAACATCTTCTTCCAAAACCAAACAGCCCAATGTATCCGCTGCCATGCTTACGATGACATGGGCGGAAATGCTGGCCCTGCATTGGATAACATAGGAAAGACGCTCTCCAAGCAAGATCTATTGATTGCCTTGGTGGAACCAAGCAAGCGATTGGCTCCTGGATTTGGAACGATTACCCTCACCCTAGTAGCAGGAGATAAGGTTACCGGTTTGCTCTTAGAAGATAAAAAAGACAGCATGCGGGTACAGGTGGGTTCGGAAGTGAAGGAAATTGCCAAAAAGGAGATTGCTTCTACTGCCTTGGGCGCATCCAGCATGCCTCCGATGGGCACCTTATTGTCGAAGCGTGAAATCCGTGATCTAGTCAGTTACCTGAGCACCTTGAAGCGATCTGAATGAAGAAGGTAGGAAAACGCATTTTAGTTTTTCTACTGGTCCTGCTGGTTTGCTCCCCGCTGATCCTCATCGCTTGGGGTAGGAGTATGCTGCATGATTCGGAGATACCGAAGCGGGAAGAATTGATTTCTTCCAGCCCCCAAAAACGCGTATTGGCTATTTTTCCTCATCCTGACGATGAGGTAACCGTGGCGGGTACGGTCATGGGACTCCAAGCCGCAGGGCATCAGGTCACCTTGGTTTGCTTGACCCGAGGAGAAAAAGGAAATGTAGCCAACATTCCTTCGGAGCAAGAATTGGCTCGCTTACGCACGGGTGAAATGCAGCAAAGCGCTCAGATTTTAGGTATAGCTAGTTTGATTCAGTTGGACTACGCCGATGGCGGGATAGATGAATTGGGTATGGATAGCCTGATGAAGGTAGTTCATGCGCTGATTCTAGACCAAAAGCCCGATGTACTTCTTTCTTATGATTCCAAGGTAGGCTTGTACGGACATGCTGACCATCGCCTCACTGGCGAAGCCGTAGAGCAGGTATTTCTAAAGCATCGCGGAGAGCAGGGATTTGTACCCAAGCAACTTTTTCAGGTCACTTTGAGCAAAAAACAAATTGAGTTAGCCTTACAACTTTCGGCTGGATTTCAGAAAAATTACCCAAAGGAACCGGGAAAAGGTCTTCCTACACCGGATTTTTCAATTGGAACTCAGCCCTATTTTTCCAGAACACTTCAGGTCATGCAAGCGCACCAAACACAGAAAAAAGTCCTTCAAGATCTGATGCCGTATCACGATCGGGTTCCTGAATGGATTTATTCTCGAATTTTTGATCGAGAATATTTTCGGGAAGTGCGCTGATAATCCTGTTTAAAGAAATCCTAATTTTTCTCGGACACGATTCAGTAGGGGAAGTGCCACTTGACGAGCTTTGGCTTCACCGGCAAGAAGTCGTGCTTCAATTTCTTCGGGATGGTTCATAAAAAAGTCAAACCGTTCCCGCTCTTTTTCGAATTTGGTCAAAAGGAGGTCTAAGAATTCTTTCTTGGCATGACCATAGCCAAAATTACCACCAAGGTACTGTGCGCGTAAGGCCTGCGTTTGTTCAGGTGTAGCCATCAAACTATACAATTTGAATACAGTGCAGGTAGCTGGATCTTTGGGTTCTTCTAAGGGGGTACTGTCGGTGATGATGGCATTTACATTTTTCTTAAGTTCCTTCTCAGGCAAGAAAATATCTAGGATATTTTGGTAGGATTTGCTCATCTTTTGCCCATCTGTACCCGGAATGGTCATCACATCGGCAGCAATTCTCGCCTCGGGGAGTGTTAGGATATCTTCTTCCATCACATGGTTGAAGGTACTGGCTAAGTCTCTAGCCATTTCCAAGTGCTGCAGTTGGTCCTTTCCAACGGGCACAAGGTCTGCTGAATACAATAAAATATCCGCAGCCATGAGCACTGGGTAGGTAAATAAACCTGCATTCACATCCGCCAATCGGGAAGATTTATCCTTGAAACTATGCGCATTGGCAAGCATGGGGAAGGGAGCGAAGCAGTTAAGGTACCAATTCAATTCGGCAACTTCAGGAATTCTGGATTGTCTGTAAAAAACGGTTTTTTCGATATCCAAACCGAAAGCCAACCAGGCTGCTGCGACCGCCAGTGTGTTTTGCTTGCGAATGTGCCCATCTTTTTGGCTGGTAAGCGAATGAAAATCCGCAATGAAGATGAAAGATTCTTCTTTGCTGTTTTGCTCAATCAATTGAATAGCAGGAACAATCGCTCCTAAAATATTGCCGAGGTGGGGTCTACCTGAACTTTGAATCCCTGTTAATACTCTTGCCATTGGGTCAATTTTGATGCAAATTAACTAAATCAGGCTACATAACTGCCATATTTTTTTGTTACTTGCAGGCATGATTCGGCTGTTTTTATTTCTTTTTTCAGGGCTTTTTGTAGGATTTGAAGCCTATGCCCAACAGCAAGCGGTAGCCAAGTTGGTGTGGAAGGTCAATCGGATTGATTTGGGGACGGTGCTGGAAGAGCAGGGGTTGCAGTCCGTTACTTTCGACTACACACTCAGTCAAGGAAATCACTTTGGCATACAGGAGGTGGTGACCGATTGTGGTTGTACTACGGTATCCTATTCCAAGGATTCGTTGGGAATTGGGGAATCGGGTAAAATTTCAGTGGATTTTGATCCCAGTTCAGCAGCAGGTTTCTTTTCCAAACTGGTGCTGGTTAAAGGCAATCAGGGGCAGGTGCAGGACTCACTTTACATCGAAGGCATTGCACTTCCTTATCCTACCAATTTAGAGCGGAATTATCCGGTGAAATTGGGGTTCTTGGGTTTGCGAATGAAAAAGGTGAGTATGGGGGATGTGTTTGATAATGAGCCCAAAGTGAAATACCTCGAATTTTTCAATTACGGAACCAAGGCTCTAGAAAAACAGGTATTCCATGCGAATACACCCGCTTACATTCAAATTCATCAGGTTCAAGACTTGGTTCGTCCCCAGGAAAGGGGCTTGCTGAAGATTAGTTATGAGGCAAAAGAACGTCCCGAATTAGGTGCGGTCTCCGATAAGATTTGGATCAACTGGAGTAAGGAGGAAGAAGGAAAAATGGAATTAGAAGTCTTGGCTGACCTTTTTGACTATTTTTCCCCCATTTCCAAGGAGCGACTAGAAGAAGTTCCACAACTGCTAATGAGTCAAAAAATAATCCAGTTGGGGGAGATCAGTTCCAATGCGGTACACCGTAGGACTGTTACGCTGACCAACTCAGGTAAAGAGACCTTAGAGATTCGCAAAGTACAGGGCAATTGCCCGTGTTTGATTTTAGAATATCCGAAAACTGTTATTTTACCAGGGGAAAGGATGGACCTGAATTTGGTGTTTGATCCCATTGGAAGAAAAGGAATTGATCAGCGGAACATTTACATTTTCACCAATGACCCGGTTAATCCAGTTCAGTTGCTGGTCATTAAAAGTCGGGTAGACTAGCAAATTATGCTCTAAAAATTCATCCTAATCTACTTAGATTTCATTAAAAATATTGTGATTTAACCAATTGAATTGCAAAACATTGATTATATGATGTTAAACCTAAAAATAACTAAAATTTCACTCGTTTTTTGCCTGACTTTGAGTTTAGGCTTAACTGCTCAAACTGTTCCTTACACAGGTGAGCGGATTGTGGTGATTACCGATGGGAATGAGCATGGTAAAGGTGAGTGGGGAGCGACGCCCTTGACCTTAGCGTTAATGGCTTCAAAAGAAATCCAAGAGCAGGTGATGGTGTATGCCTTCAGTAGTCACACTTGGGGATCCAACAAAACCCATGCAGGATCTGATGCCCAGATGCGGGAAAGTGCTTTCTTAGGAGCCAAGCAGTTTGGATTCAAAAAAACCAAGTTTATCGAAGCCGTCAATGCTCCAAATTTTGCAATTATTGAAATCACCCAACTCGTCAACAAGAGTTCGGAGAAAAACCCATTGACTATACTTGCTTCTGGTCCTTTGGAAATTATTGGAACTTCTTTGGCAGAGGCTGATTCCTCCAGACTCAAACACGTGCGTGTTATATCCTACTCGACCTGGGATCAGGAGCATTCGAATAGCCCAGGAGAAGGGGAGACGCATACCGGATGGACCTGGGATAAACTCCGAGAAAGTTTTCAAGGCAACCAATTGCAAATGGTCTCTTTGGTCAATGAAACGAAGGGAATTGAAAGCCTCAAGGCTCCATTAACTGCATTTGCCTGGTTGAATGATGCTCCAAATAAGGAGCCCAAACCATTTGAAAAAGGATCTTGGGGATGGTTGTACAGTCGTCTTGAGGCTTCCAAAATTGGAAATGAAGTCAATCCCGATGATGCGCGACTTTTTTATTACCTGCTCACCGGGAATCCCAATCCATTCGTGAAGGATATCCAAGAAATGTTAGCGAATCCAAGTAAGTGGAATTAAAAAAGAGCCCCGAATTTAATCGGGGCTCTTTTTTGAAGTGCACTTTAGGTTTATCCTAGTTATTTGAAAGCTGGAAGTCCCGTGATTTCGTTGCCTAGGATCAACAAGTGGATATCGTGTGTTCCTTCGTAAGTTAGTACAGATTCTAAGTTCATCATGTGGCGCATGATTGGGTATTCTCCCGTAATGCCCATACCCCCATGAATTTGGCGTGCCTCACGGGCGATATTCAGGGCCATTTCCACATTGTTGCGCTTGGCCATGGAGATGTGAACGGTCTTGGCAGTACCTTCATTCATCATCTTTCCTACCTTCCAAGCCAACAATTGAGCCTTGGTGATCTCTGTGAGCATTTCGGCTAGTTTTTTCTGGGTCAACTGAAATCCAGCAATGGGCTTACCGAACTGAATTCGCTCGGCAGCATATTTCCGTGCGGATTCGTAGCAGTCCATGGCTGCACCAATCGCGCCCCAAGCAATGCCAAAACGAGCAGAGTCCAGGCACATCATTGGAGCACCTAATCCAGACTTACCAGGCAAAAGATTTTCTTTAGGAACCTTAACGTTGTCAAATACCAATTCGCCGGTACAGGAGGCACGGAGTGACCATTTGTTGTGCGTTTCTGGAGTGGTAAATCCTTCCATGCCTCGCTCTACGATCAGGCCATGAATTCTGCCTTCTTCATTTTTGGCCCATACCACAGCAATATCCGCTTTGGGAGAGTTGGAGATCCACATCTTGGCTCCATTGAGCAGGTAGTGGTCTCCCATATCTTTGAAGTTGGTCACCATGCCGCTAGGATTGGAACCATGATCGGGCTCGGTGAGTCCGAAGCAACCCAATAGCTCACCAGAAGCGAGTCTTGGCAAGTATTTTTTGCGCTGTTCCTCGGATCCAAACTTGTAAATGGGATACATCACCAAGGATCCTTGCACGGAGGCGGTGGAACGCATGCCTGAATCGCCACGCTCGATTTCCTGCATGATCAGTCCATAAGAAATGTAATCTAGGCCCCCGCATCCATATTCTTCGGGAAGTTGGGGACCAAAAGCTCCTACTTCACCAAACTTTTTTACGATTTCGTAAGGAAAATGTGCCTTTTGAGCCCAATCTTCGATGTACGGAGAAATCTCTTTCTTTACAAAATCGCGCATGGATGAGCGAATCAACTTTTGTTCCTCGGTCAACAAGTCATCTAAATCCAAAAAATCTACTCCTTCAAACTGGTCTTGTTTCAGCGATTTGTGGATGGCTCCGCTCTCCATAGTTTATTTGGTTTATACGTAGGAATACTTCAATTTTGCCTTTATACGGCAAATCAATTCTGCTGTGAAATTAAGCAGAAAGGACTTGAAAAAACTACCTTTTTTTAAAAAATCCCGATGGACGAAACCCAAATAGACCCAAAGATCTTAGCCAAAATTGAACTGCTGCAAGACAAGTTTAAAGCTTCTGGGCAGGACATGCTTTCTTATTTGGAAGGATTGCTCTATGCAGATTATTTGACCTACTGGGAGTACATCAATTTGGATACCTTATTGTCCTTGCAGCAACCCAAAACGAGTTTCAAAGATGAGAAAATATTTATCATCTACCACCAGATCACAGAATTGTACTTCAAATTAATCCTTTCTGAAATGGAGCAACTTGCAGAGCAGGAACCTCTTTCTGAAGATTTTTTTAAGAGTAGATTGGAGCGAATTCTCATGTATTTTGATCACCTGATTAGTTCCTTTGCGATGATGTGGAAAGGAATGGAAAAGGAGCAATTTCTCAAGTTCCGAATGTCTCTTCTTCCGTCTTCAGGCTTTCAAAGTGCCCAATTTCGAGAAATTGAGTTGATGGCTACGGATGTATGGCACCTGGTGACGGTAGGGAAACGAGATCAATTTGATTCCACTTCAGATGCCATTTCCTTATTTGAAAACTTATACTGGCAGCAAGGCGCTATCGAATTGGCTACCGGTCAAAAAACCTTAACCCTAAAAAGTTTTGAAGGCAAGTACCGGAAAGGCTTGGTGGAATTGATCGAAAACTACCGAAGCAAAAATCTATGGAAAAGGTATTCTGCTTTGGCTACTCCTTCCGAAGAGTTGCGCGAATTGATGCGTCAATTTGATTTGAAAGCCAATGTCTTTTGGCCTTTGGCCCACTACAAATCAGCTGTTCGCTACCTGCAGCGTGACCCGGTAGACATTGCTGCTACGGGCGGGACCAACTGGCAGAAGTATTTGCCTCCGCGCTTTCAGAAAGTGATCTTTTTCCCAGAGCTGTGGACCCAGGACGAGCAAGCCGAATGGGGTAAGGGTTGGGTGGTCAAAGAGATTTTTGGAGAAGAGATTCAAAAAGGGTAACTTACTTAATCTGTTAAGATTCCGTAGGCCTTGGCTCATGGATCTATTTTTTAAGAAAACCGTAAACTTTCGACCCCATGAAACGCATTCTCTTTTTCCAAATCTGCTGTTTGATCCTCTTCAATCTCTTTCCACAAGAGGCCTTCCTTCAGCAATCCAAGTTTTCACGAATGGCCTTTGGCTCCTGCAATCGTCAAGATGCTCCGCAGCCGCTATGGAAACCCATTGCAGCAGATCACCCAGACCTATGGGTATGGATGGGGGATAATATTTATGGGGATTCTAGAATCATGGATACGCTAAGCGCTAAGTATGCTAGGCAGAATGCGAATCCAGATTACCAAGTATTGAAAGCAAGTACGCCACTGATTGGCATTTGGGATGATCACGATTACGGCATCAACGATGGAGGCAAGAATTACGCCCAGAAAAAAGCCTCTCGTGACTTGATGTTTGATTTCCTGAATGTTCCTCTAGATGCACCCGAACGAAAGCGTGAGGGAGGATATTCCGCGCATACCTATGGAGCAGGAGAACAGCAAGTGAAAGTGATATTGCTGGATGGACGCTATTTTAGGGATACGCTTACTCGAGTAAATCGTGCCTATCAAATCAATCCCACAGGTCAAATTTTGGGAGATGCGCAATGGAAATGGCTAGAAAATGAATTGAAGAACAGCACCGCTCGGGTCAACTTCATTGTATCTGGAATTCAATTTTTGCCTACGGAACATGCCTATGAAAAATGGGCTAATTTTCCTCAGGAGCGTGAAAAATTACTGAACCTTATTGCCAGTTCAGGGGTTGAAAATCCAATTTTGTTGAGTGGGGATCGTCACATCGCCGAGATCATGAAGTTAGTGGATTTGCGATTTCCAAAGGGTCTATACGAAGTCACCGCGAGTGGCCTCACACACACCTGGTCCGGAATAGCAGAAGAAAAGAATAGTTTGCGTGTTTCTAACTTGATTGCCCAGCTCAACTATGGCTTGGCAACTTTTGATTGGACCAAGCATGAAGTGCTGATTGAAATCAAAGGGGAAAACGGGCATGTTCATGCAAAACAAACCATTCCACTAGCAAAAAACAAATAAAGTCAAGTTCAGGAAGCCCATAAAAAGGGGAATAAGTCAACTTATTCCCCTTTTTTGGCTCCTATTACCAGGCTATGCCGTAATCGTCTCCGTAGTTACTTGCTCCACCCCAGAAACTTCCATGTTTCCAATCGATCCAGATGGCAGTAAGTGGGCCAGAAGTTTTGTTCCAGAATTCCATGGTATAGCCTCGCTTGAGCAGATCCCGACGAACCCATTCTGGTGTGTCCTCTCTCAAAGTAATGGCTCCAGGTCGGATCTCGTGATCGCCAAAACTACTTTGCATCTGGTAGGAGTTGAAGTTGGGGGCTTCTACGGCTTCCTGCACATTCATGTCAAACTCCACTACGTTGAGGAAGAATTGCAACAAATTTTGGTCTTGCGAATCTCCTCCTTGTACCGCAAAAGCAAGGTAAGGTTTGCCATCTTTCAGCGCCATACTTGGGGTAAGGGTTACGCGTGGTCGTTTCCCTGGCTCGGGCAAGTTGTAAGGATTGAGGTTTTCATCCAGTACAAAACTCTGCATGCGTTGGGAGAGTCCTACGCCCGTATTCCCTGCAATGACGGCTGGGATCCAGCCTCCTGAAGGGGTAACCGATACGACCCAGCCTTCTGCGTCTGCAGCTTCCACCGAGGTCGTGCCACTCTGAAAATCAGCCAAAAACTTGGCATCTACCGGATTTGATACTTCAGAAGTGCTAAGACTTGCAATTTTTTCCTTGTTTTTATTCAACAAGTGCAGGTAAGGGTTACTTCCTCCTTGAAATGGATAGGGGTCACCTGCACCTAATTTAGGATTGTTGATTGGCCCAATAAGTGCAGCCCGTTCTTTTGCATATTCTTTGGAAAGGAGGCCTTTCATGGGGGATTTGACAAAAGCAGGATCTCCATAGTAAAAATCTCGATCAGCAAAGGCCAAACTCATCGCTTGGTAGATGGTATGGATGTAATTGGTGGAATTGTATCCCATGGATTTGAGATCAAAATTCTCCAGGATATTCAGGGATTGCAGCAATGCGGGTCCTTGGGTCCATTCCTGCATTTTGTACACATCGATTCCTCGGTAGTTGACTTGAAGAGGTTCTTCAATTTTCACCTTCCAGTTGGCCAAATCCGCCTCGGTAAACAAGCCACCTTGTTCACGGGTACCGCGCACGATTTCCTTGGCAATATCTCCCTTGTAAAAGCGATCGTAGGCAGCATAGATGGCCTCTTTTCTCGATTTCTTCGCTTTCAGCGCGGCTCGTTCTGCTTCCACTAATTTCAGTAGGGTTTGGTACAAATCTTCTTGTACAAAGATTTCCCCGGCTACTGGAGCCTCTCTGGATTCACCCAAATGGGGGAGGAACACCTTTTTGGAATAGGGCCAGTCTTTGATTTTGGATTTGTTATTTTCGATGGCATTGGCTGTTTGTGCTTCGATCGGGTAGCCTTTGGCCAAGTCCATGGCTGGCTTCAGCACTTGTTCCAAACTCAGTTTGCCATATTCGGCAAGCATGGTCAGGATTCCCCCAGGTGTACCGGGTGTAGTAGCGGCTAGGGGACCGAATTGAGGAGGATAGTCCATGCCTTCTCCCTTGTAAAATTCCACGGTTGCTCCTGTAGGCGCTACGCCCATCGCATTGATGGCAATTACTTTTTTGGTGTTTGGATTGTAGATCAAGGCCTGCGTTTCCCCGCCCCAGGAAAGTACATCCCACATGGTAGATGTGGCTGCAATCATCGCGCAGGCTGCGTCTACGGCATTGCCGCCTTGTTGGAAAATGATTGCTCCTGCAGTAGCGGCTAGGGGTTTCCCCGTGATGGCTACCCAGTTTTTTCCATGTAAAATGGGACGGTTATTGGGTGTAGTTCCGGCACCAAGTCCAGGAAGACCTTGCGCAAAGCCTTCCCAAGTACATAGGAAGGAAAGAAGTAGCAGTAGTTTTTTCATCACAAATGGGCTAAACCCGGTTGGTTATTCTTAAGGAATACACAAACTCGGAAAAATGAAGTTAGCGACCAAGTAATAGTGGAGAAGCGGCACTATTTTTTTGTGGCAATCGGTTTGCTGGCTTGCTGTCGGTAGAAAACTGTCCAGGGTTTTGAGCACAAGGAATTGGATTTCATTCTTGATTGGCTCCAATTAATTCTTAATTAAGCATTTGTCAGTTAGGTCCCAATGAAGGAGGATAGGATGGAAGGCACTGTGCCTTAACTCCTTTTCCATTCAGTAATGCTATCAACTTGTCCCAAATTCCCGTATATTTGAGTATTCGGTCTGATTTCGACCCCTTTATTTCTCAAAAATTAGCTCAATTTGAATTTTCTTACCTTCAATTTTGAGGCCTCTTTACAAGATGGTCTTGATGCCATGGGTTTTGATAAACCCACCCCGATTCAGGAAAAAGCGATTCCTGTCATTTTAACGGGAAAAGACCTGATTGCTTGTGCGCAAACTGGAACTGGCAAAACAGCCGCTTTTGTATTGCCTATCCTCAATAAGATTTCAAAATCTGGAGCGACTTCGCTCAATACTTTGATCTTGGCACCGACTCGGGAATTGGCCATTCAAATAGATCAACAAATACAAGGCTTCTCCTATTTCTTAGGAATCAGTTCAGTGCCGATTTATGGAGGAGGGGATGGAATTGTGTGGGACCAACAGAAAAAGGCCCTAGAAACAGGTGCGGAGATCGTAGTTGCCACTCCCGGTCGCCTGATTGCGCTTTTAGCTGGAGGAAAAATTGACTTGAGTACCCTCGAACATTTGGTATTGGATGAGGCGGATCGCATGATGGACATGGGATTTTCGGACGACATCTTGAAAATCGTCAACTACCTTCCACAAAACCGTCAAACCATCCTTTTTTCGGCGACCATGCCGCCAAAAATCCGTCAGTTCAGCATGAAGATTCTGAACAAGCCAGAGGAGATCTCCATTGCCATCGGCAAAACAGCCTCTGGGGTGACGCAATCCATGTATTCGGTGTACGACACCCAGAAAGAAGAGTTGGTTCGGCATATCCTTTCGCAGAAGCAGTACGAAGCAGTGATCATTTTTTGTTCCACCAAAGACAAGGTGAAGGCACTCTTCAAAGTCCTCAAAAAAGGATTTGATGTTGAGGCATTTCACTCGGATTTGGAGCAAGTGGAGCGCGAAAAAATCATGTCTGCCTTTAAAAATAAGGCGGTAAAAATTCTCATTGGAACAGATATCATCTCTAGGGGAATCGATGTGGTAGGTATTGAGTTGGTCATCAACTACGATACTCCAGGTGATCCAGAAGATTACGTACACCGCGTAGGCCGTACCGCACGTGCGGATGCCAAGGGAGAGGCCATCACCTTTGTCAATCCTAAAGATCAACCCAAATTTGTGCGAATTGAGAAGTTGATTGGAATGGCAGTCACTCAAAACCCGCTTCCTGCCCACTTAGAAAAAGGACCTGCCTACACCGGAGGAGAAGCAATTAAGGCAAATACTTCCTCTACTTCAAGTGCTACAAACGCTCCGGATCCTTCCTTTAAAAAGAAAAAGAAGAAGAAAAAGAAACCAAGTCAGGGTCCAGGATCGGCACCAAAGTTGTATCCTGCAGCACCTAAATCCGATGCCCCTGCAGTAAATGAGCCCAAATCTGAGCCTTCTGCCAGCAAATATGGCCAACGGAAAAATGTGATTGATACTGAATCACCACAATAGGCATTTCCCTTAAGTTTGATTCCTAGAGAAAGGCGGATTCGGTTTGCCTTTCAGACCATTTATTTCATTTCCCTATTCCTTCACTTTTTATGAATACCAAAGAACTTAACCTGTTGTTTCAAAGAGACTTATCCAAGTTGCAAGAAGAACTTCTAGCGTATCAGCAGGAAGAAAAACTTTGGATGGTAGAGGGTAAAATCGCGAATTCTGGAGGGAATTTGGCATTACACCTTCTTGGAAATTTGAGGCATTTTATCACGGCTGACCTAGGTGGATTTACCTATGAGCGTGATCGAGAACAGGAGTTTGGAGCAACTGGAAAATCCAGAGCTGCATTGCTCGATGAGTTGGATTTGGTAAAAGAACAAGTAGAAAAATCCTTAGTTTCCCTAGATCCTAATAAGTTGGGAGACCTATCCATCCATTCATTTTTTGGTTACCAAATGACTATTGGCTATTTCTTGATGCACCTATACGGGCATTTTAACTATCATTTGGGTCAAATCAACTACCATAGACGCCTATTGGATTGTTAAATCGATGTTGTCACTTGATTTTTTTATCCAAGGAATAGACCGCCCAGCCCAAAGCCAATATCCCGATTCCTGCCAAACTCTCTTTGGGGCGATCTACCAGCAGGTAGCCCATGAGCGCTACACTAAATCCGATGTAAATGAGTTGTGGAATGGGCTTGAAAGGTGTTTTAAATCCTTCCTGTTTTTTGATTTTTAGGGAGGAGTAGACCGTAACCGTGCTCATGAGTTGTAGGATAAATCCTGCATAGAGCAGGATTTGTTCAAAGGAGCCCGATACGAATAGAATCAGGCTTATGCCCGTATTCACAACAATCGCTCGAACTGGGATTTCATTTGCGTTGACCTTTGCGAGCGGCTTCCATAATTTGTAGTCTTTGGCCATCGCATAGGTGACTCGTGGACCCACCCAAGCATATCCTGAGATGGTAGCAATCAATTGAATCCCGATAAAAAGGCTGACCCAAATCGCTCCATTTGGACCAAAAAGATTGCCGAAAGCAATATCTGCTACTTGAACCTGTCCCGCCAATTGGGCTACTGATGCATGTTTGAGCAATACGAGTTGCAACAAAACGTAAATGACCATTACCAACAGGGTGGCCCCAATCAAGGCTTTGGGCAGGTTTTTCTTAGGCTGATCAACTTCCTCAATGATATATGCCGCAGAATTCCATCCTGTATAGGCGTAAAACACATAAATCAAGGAAACGGCAAAGCCGGGTAGGAGAACTTCCTCCTTCCAAGTACCTGTAAAGTTGAATGCGGATGTCTCAATAGTACTCGAAAAACCTAAACCCAAGGCGATCAAGGCCAATACAAAGCCAATTTTCAAGAGAGTCATCCCGTTTTGAAATTTGGCTGAACTGCTTACAGAAAAAATATGAACAACAGGAATGAGCACCAAGAAACTAAGTCCTGGAAGCAGTGTTTCTCCAAAAACAGGTTTGAGGTAATTGTTCATGGCCATCGCAGCAATCGCAATGGGGGCAGAAAAACCGACCACCAACGATACCCAAGCATAGAGGTAGCCCACCAGTGGGTGAATGGTTTCAGAAAGGAAGATGTAGTCTCCTCCCGTGCGCCGGAAATGGGTACCCAACTCTGCATATACCAAGGCTCCAATCAGCGCCATAATGCCTCCAAGCGTCCAAAGCAATACAATGGTCCAGGTATTTTGAACTGCCTCCAATTGAAATCCAAGGCTAGTAAATACCCCGGTCCCAATCATGTTGGCGATGACGATACCGGCTGCGGTTTTCCAGGATATTTTTTTGCTTTTAGAATTCAAACCAAGTAAAGTCAAGTAATGATTTTCAAATCTACACCCTGTTCCTCAATTATCGCTACTCTAGTTGCAATAGTTGAACGGATGATTGGAAACAAAAACGCAAAACTTAACTTAGGCTTTTCACTTTTTAAATTGAGCCAGTTTTTTGACAGACCTGAAGTAGAAATACATGCACAAGCTGCTCGTTGCTGTTAGAAAATGCCACAGCGCATGCCCTTGCCAAATGGACAAGGGATCACAATTGATTTTGGCTACATCTAGCGTACGAACTTGGATAGCAACGGCCAATAGTACGAAGCTTAGGATAAAAAGAAGAGGACTTCGTTGAGTCCGGTATTGAAGGTAATTGCCAATACCGAGTAGGAGCAATACCAAAAACAAAGCCGGCAATAAAACAGCACTTGAAAATTGTAAGGCGAGGGGAAGAAATCCAACTATGAGCAAAAGCATCCCTAAAAGCAAAATAACCTGGAATTGTTTGGAGAGCTCTTTTTTCACGACTACCTGAACCATCCCGATGCAGATTAAACTGAGGGTAAGGCCGTAAGTAGCATTCATGTCCATGCGCTGGCCTATCCAAGTCAGGGAAGAATGGAAAAAAGCAGACCCAAGGCTTAAATAAATGAAGTTGGCAGCAAGCAGCAGGGACAAATAGGGAAATTTGCCAACCGTGTTGACTTCCCGATTTGCAAAGGTTTTCCAGTCTTTCCATCCCAATTGAAATACGAGCAGGCCATAAAAAAAGTAAATCAAATTGGAGTAGGTATTCATCGGTTGATGAAATAGCCGTTCGGGATGATTAAACTCGCAGTATTCCACAGTCAAGGCAGATTTACTGATCACCATTCCCTCCCAAACGCGACTATCTAAGGAATAATCCAAGACCAGGAAAATACCAAATAGGACACTTGTGCCCAGCAAAGCATTCCGTAGAATTTGCGTGTTTGACATAATTAGAAGCGTTAAAAAAAGCATCCCGATTGCTCAGGATGCTTTTCATTAGGGAATTAGGTTCACTTATTTTTTGATGTTCTGAAATAAGTCGATAGGTGTGGCTTTCACCTTCTCTTCGAAGGCTTTCCAATCCCCTTGAATGAAGGCTTCTACCTTGGCGATTGCTGCTGCTGCTGCCTCTTTGGCATGGCCAAGCAATCGTTCTTCTGTAGCACCTGGGGCAGTATAACTTGTACTAGCATAACTTCTAGGAGCAAATAGGTGGGTCATGGTGGTAGGGAATAAGTTCCGAACAATGCCTTGTCCTTCTACTTTAGGCCCTGTGAAGGCTTCGCGAGCAGCATCCAACTTTTTCTTGATGTCCTTAGCGGCAGTTTCAAGGGCTTTGGCATCTTCGGTCTTCACGTCCTTAATGAGTGAATTTACCTTATCGATTACCTTTTGCGCTTCGTCCAACTTTTTGGTGGTAGCGGTCACTTCAGAAGAAAGTGCTTCTACTTTTTTCAAGAAGTTGTCTTTGGCTTCCAAATTGGAAAGTGTAGGCTGGATTCTAGGATCTGCATGTACCGTGATGGAAGTTTCGGAAGACTCTCCTCCATATTCCATCACTACTTTGTAGGTACCTGGAAGGGCGTCTCCACCACTTGGTTCGAAGAATCCTCGGCTTCTGCCTCCGCCACCTTGACCACCGCCCCATCCGCCGGTCATTTCAGCAGAAGATTTGCGGTCTAGGTTCCAAATGATTCGGTTGACTCCCTTGGAAGGAAGCGTTTTCAAGGTTCTGATTTGTTCTCCAGAGGCGGTGTAAATCTTTACAGTCAAGGAATCCAACTTTTCTTTTTCGTCTTGAATCAAATAACTCAAACGACCACCGAACACTCTGTTTTCACCAGCATACTTGGCAGAAGCCATGAAGCGTTCGCCATGTGGCTGCTGAATTTCTGCTTGGTAGGCATCAGGAGCAGGGAAGGCAGTGATTTTACCAGCAGGTGCTTTTCCCCCATTCTTAGCAAAGGCACGTAGTGGACGGATGTCATCCAACACGTAGATCGCACGTCCAAAGGTACCGATCACCAAATCGGCCTCACGCTCTTGGATAGTCATGTCGTAGGTAGACACTGCTTTAGGATAGCCGTGTTCCCACTTATTCCAGGTTTTGGCTTTGTCAAAAGAAACGTATAGTCCGAACTCCGTACCCAAGAAAACTAGGTTTGGTTCGGTAGGATCTTGCTTAATGGATAGGGTAAAGCCCCATACTTTCGAATCATCTGCGATACGTGTAAAGGTCTTTCCATAATCCGCGCTGTGGTAGGCATAGGCTGCAAAGTCATTGTTGCGGTAGTTGTTGGCAATCACCCACACTTCACCTGCATTGTATTTGGATGCCTGTACTTGTGGAATCCAAGAAGCCTTAGGAAGGCCAGCCAATTTGGATGCTACGTTAGTCCAGGTTTTGCCACCGTCTTGTGTCACCTGAAGGTTTCCATCATCTGTACCCACCCAGATCACATTCTTGTCTACAGGAGAAGGGGCAATCGCGATGATGGTGGTGTGATTTTCTGCTCCAGTAATATCGAAGGTCAATCCACCTGTTTTTTGCTGACGCTGCTTAGTCGAATCGTTGGTGGTCAAATCTGGAGAAATGATTTCCCAGGTTTCGCCCGAATCTTTGGACTTATGCAAAAATTGTGAAGCATAGTACACGGTATTGACATCGTGAGGATCCTGTGCAATCGCTGCATTCCAGTTGTAGCGAAGGAAAACATCCTTGTCTGGGTGCGTAGGGCGGATGGTACGGTTGTGACCAGTGAGTTTGTCAAAACGGCTCACATTACCTCCTTGGGACATGGTATAGCCATATCTGGAGTTGGCAGGGTGAGACACTACATCAAATCCATCCCCAAAGGAAACTTCTTGCCAATAGGTATTTCGGATGCCATCGCCTCTCCAAAGGTAGGCTGGTCCTGTCCAAGATCCATTGTCTTGCATACCCCCGTACACGTTGTAAGGCACTTCATTATCCACATTGATGTGGTAAAACTGGCCAACAGTAATGCCTTCGGCGAAAAACCAGGTTTTACCCATATCTCTGGAAACATTCAATCCTCCATCGTTACCATTGATCAATAGGGAAGGGTCGTTCGGATTGATGTACCAGGCATGGTGATCTGGGTGTACTCCTTCGTAAGAAAGCAATTCTCTAAAACTCTTACCTCCATCTTCTGTAATTCCTACTCTAGAGTACAAGGTGTACACCCTGTTTTCGTTTTTAGGATCTGCATGGATCTCAAAGTAATAGAAAGGTCGGTCACCAATCTCTGCTTTATCATTGATCATGGTGAATTTGCCTCCACCATCTTCGGATACATAGAGCGCATTTTTAGAGGATTCGATCAATGCATATACTTTACTGCTGTTTGCTTTGGAGATGGCAAGACCCATTCTTCCTAGATTTCCTTTTGGTAATCCATTTTCTTCTGCAGAAAGTTTTTTCCAATTGTCTCCGCCGTCTTGCGTAACATAAAGTCCTGAGCTAGCTCCTCCAGACTCAAAAAACCAAGGGTAACGTCTGTGTTCCCACATGTTGACAAAAAGTTTGTTGGGGTTGTTGGGATCCATGATCATTTCACCCACACCAGTTTTGGTATCTACATACAAGATTTTCTTCCAGGTTTTTCCTCCATCGGTGGTCTTGTACACGCCACGGTCCTCTTGAGTTCCCCAAGGTGAACCAATAGCACCTACAAAAACGGTGTTGGGATCATCCGGATGAACGATGATTCGGTGGATGGCACGGGTTTTTTCAAGTCCCATGAGTTGCCAGGTTTTTCCAGCATCCATAGAGCGATATACCCCATAACCCATGTTGAGGGAGTTTCTTGGGTTACCTTCTCCAGTACCTACCCAAATGATGTTTGGATTTTTTTGATAGATGGAAATAGCACCAATCGAATGCACCTTTTCATTATCAAAAATAGGTTCCCAGGTAATCCCTCCAGAAGTAGACTTCCAAAGGCCGCCAGAGGCCGATCCAGCATAGATGGTAGTGGGTTCATCGTGCACTGCATCGATGGCTGTAATTCTACCGCTCATGGCACCAGGACCGATGCTTCGGGCTTTCATGGATTTAAATACGTCCATGTTGACCTGCTGTGCCTGCACGCCTAGTTGCAGCATAGCCAGGAAAATAAAAAGAACTAATTTTTTCATGTGACTAAAGGTGTGTTTCAATTTTTTCCAATTAAACCAATTTTACTGATTATCAAGGTTCAATTTACTTCAAAGGAAGGGATTGTTTGAGAAGCAGGACTTTTTTTTTATCCATGGTTTGGGGAAAGTTCGCTTTTTGATTTTCTTTAAGAAAAATTAAAAAATGGCAAATTATAGATTCAGGTCCTGGCTAGGACTTTTCTTTTTTATGGCAGTTGGCCTTGGATATGCCCAGAATGGTCGTTTTCAACAGGCTGTTTCTTATCAAATGGAAGTAGCTATGGATGTGGCGACCAATCGGTACCAAGGTACTCAGGTGCTTGCCTACACCAACAATTCCCCAGACACCTTGACTCGGGTATTTTACCACCTTTACTACAATGCCTTCCAACCAGGAAGCATGATGGATGTTCGCTCTAGAACAATCGCAGACCCGGATCAGCGGGTGAAGGATCGCATATCCAAATTGACTCCAGAAGAAATTGGATACCTCCATGCGACTAAGTTGACCATGAATGGCAAGCCTGTGCGCTTCACAGAGGTGGGGACGGTATTGGAGGTGGATTTGGATCAAGTCATCCTGCCAAATTCTACTGTGAAATTTGAAATGGCCTTTGAAGGCCAGGTTCCACTTCAAGTAAGACGATCCGGAAGAGATTCCGAAGAGGGAGTTCGCTATTCCATGTCCCAATGGTATCCTAAGATGGCCAATTACGATGAACAAGGTTGGCATGCCAATCCTTATATTGCAAGAGAATTTTATGGGATATGGGGTGATTTTGACGTGAAAATCACCATCGACAAAACCTATACTATTGGCGGTACAGGTTACCTCCAAAACCCAAATCAAATTGGGCATGGATACCAAGATGAGGGAGTCAAGGTACCGGAGCCCAAAGGAAAAACGTTGACTTGGCATTTTTTAGCACCGCAGGTACATGATTTCATGTGGGCCGCAGACAATAAGTACAAACATGACAAGGTACAGATGGCAAACGGCATCACCGTCCACCATTTTTACATTCCGGGTGAGAAGACTTCGGAAAACTGGGAAAAATTAAAGGAGTTTACCCCCAAGGCAATTGACTACTTATCAAAGAATTTTGGACAATATCCCTACAAGCAGTTTTCTGTAGTTCAGGGAGGCGATGGAGGCATGGAATATGCGATGTCTACCTTGATTACTGGGGAGCGTTCCTTGTCCAGTTTGGTAGGGGTGATGGTGCATGAATTGGCGCACAGCTGGTTTCATGGGGTTTTGGCATCTAACGAATCTTTGTACCCTTGGATGGATGAGGGCTTTACGTCTTATGCCTCTAATTTGGCTATGGCTTCTATATTTCAAGCAAGTGCTACACCACATCGTGGTTCGTATGGAGGCTACTACCGGTTGGTGAAGTCTGGTTTGGAGGAACCCATGTCTACGCATGCGGATCATTACCAAACCAACTCTGCCTATGGGGCAGCGGCATACAGCAAAGGAGCGGTGTTTTTGGCTCAATTGGGCTATGTAATTGGTGAAGAAGTTCGTGATCGAGCAATGCTTCGCTACTGGAATACCTGGAAGTTTAAGCACCCCAATGTCAACGACCTAATTCGTGTAATGGAGAAAGAAAGTGGCTTGGAGTTGGATTGGTACAAGGAATACTTTGTGTATACCACCAAGACGATCGATTACGCGGTTAAAGAAGTAAAGGCATCCGAAGGAGGTACTTCGATCACCTTAGAACGAGTAGGAGCGATGCCTATGCCGGTGGATGTGGTGATCACTTACAAAGATGGAACCAAGGAATTGGTTTACCTGCCTTTGGAAATGATGCGTGGTGAGAAAAAAGCAGAGGTAAATGCTCCAAGTCTGGTGTTGAGTCAGGATTGGTCTTGGACCCATCCTACCCACACCATCAGTTTAAAAAGAGCGATGGATACAATCAAATCGGTAGAGATTGATCCAAGTAAGCGCATGGCTGATGTACAGGTAGAAAATAATAAAGTGGAGTTTTAGGCTCCACTTTAATTTAAAGTCATAAAAAAAGGTGGGTTAACCCACCTTTTTATGTTAGAATCAACCAGCGTTCTTCTTATTCTGTACTTCAGTACGAATTGCTTGTGCTAGGTTTTTCAAATCCTGCATACCTTTTCTAACTCGGGTACCAGCAGCTTGATTTCCTTTGTCGTAGAACTTTTCGAAGTCAGCTTCCAAGCTCATTACTAGATTTTTTACTTCGCTAAATTTGCTCATAGTAAAAGTTTTTTAGGGTTGATGATAAGTTTATAAGGGTCTAATATAGGCCAAATACTTACTATTTCAATTCTAAGGCGCTTTTTTTTGTTTTTTTTTTATTCACCAAAAGAAAGTGCTAGTTCGGAATTCTTGTAAACTCCAGAAATAAGTTTGTCTTTGACTGCTGCAAATGCCTTTACGGTCAAGTTAACATCATCTAATGTATGGACTGCTGTAGGAATTAACCTCAAGATAATCATGCCTTTAGGGATTACTGGATAGATTACTACGGAGCAAAAAATTCCAAAATTCTCTCTTAAGTCCATGGAAAGGGCTGCCGCTTCGCCTACAGTGCCATTTAAGACAACCGGGGTTACAGGAGAATTAGATTTTCCTGTACTGAATCCATTTTCATGCAATCCTTTGCGAAGTGCATGTACAATTTTCCAAAGATTTTCCTTCAACTCAGGCTTACTTCTAAGCATTTCGAGTCGCTTGAGTGCTCCTTCTACTAAGAGCATGGGTAAGGACTTAGCAAAGATTTGAGAACGCATGTTGTATCTCAAAAACAAAATCACGTCCGCATCGCCAGCGATGAAGGCGCCAATAGAAGCCATGGATTTGGCAAAAGTAGAAAAGTACAAATCGATTTGATCTTGAACCCCTTGCTCTTCCCCAGCACCTGCTCCAGTTTTTCCCATGGTTCCAAAACCATGTGCATCGTCTACCAACAATCGGAAATCAAATTTCTTTTTCAGTTCTACGATTTCTTTCAACTTGCCCTGATCTCCGGTCATACCAAATACACCTTCAGTAATTAGAAGGATGCCTCCCCCTGTTTCTTCTGCTAATTTGGTGGCACGCTGAAGTTGTTTTTCACAACTTTCAATGTCATTGTGTGGGAACACATAACGCTTGCCCAAATGCATACGCAAGGCATCGATGATACATGCGTGGCATTCGGAGTCGTATACTACAACATCTTTTCTATCTAAAAGCGCATCAATGACCGACATGATGCCTTGGTAACCGTAATTAAGTAGGTAGGATTTTTCTTTGCCTACAAAAGCGGCCAACTCATCTTCCAACTGTTCGTGCAAGTCGGTTTGACCTGACATCATACGTGCACCCATCGGGTAGGCAGCACCCCATTTGGCTGCTGCATCCGCATCTGCCTTTCGGATATCGGGATGATTGGCTAGACCCAGGTAGTTATTTAAACTCCAGGTAAGTACTTCTTTCCCCTTGAAATACATTCTAGGGGCGATTTCACCTTCTAGTTTGGGAAATGAAAAGTAGCCGTCTGCAAACTCAGAGTGCTTGCCTAATGGGCCCATATTCGTTTTTAACTTTGCAAATAGATCCAAGGTATTAAGAATTTAGAGTGTTCGAGGAAAAGGGTTCGGTTATAAAACAGCCAAAAATAAGACTTATCTTCCTTGGATGCAAAAAACAGTTTTTATCCCAGTGTTTAACTGCGAAAGCTCAAAATAAATTCCTTATTTCGCTTCAGCTCTAGCGAGCAGCCCAAGTCAAACTTTAGCGTAACTATGAAAAAAATTACCAAACTATTGGTTGCCAATCGTGGCGAAATAGCCCTTCGCATTATGCGAACAGCCCGAGAGATGGGCATTGCTACTGTAGCGGTGTATTCCGAAGCAGATCGGCTTTCTCCTCATGTGCGCTTTGCAGATGAAGCCTATTGCTTAGGACCTGCTCCTTCCAATCAATCCTATTTAGTAGGGGCTAAAATTCTAGCTGTTTGTAAAGAACTAGGAGTAGATGCGATTCACCCGGGTTATGGATTCTTGTCCGAAAATGCAGTTTTCGCAAAAAAAGTGCAGGAAGCTGGAATTCTATTTGTAGGACCTTCTCCAGAATCCATCGAGGTCATGGGATCCAAACTTGCTGCCAAACAAGCAGTTGCGGCCTATGCTATTCCACTGGTACCTGGTACCGATGAGGCGATTGCTGACTTGGCTGTTGCCAAAGCCAAAGCAAGCGAGATTGGTTATCCCATTTTGATCAAGGCATCTGCTGGTGGTGGGGGAAAAGGGATGCGTGTGGTGGAATCAGAGGCAGAGTTTGATGAGCAAATGAATCGTGCAGTCTCAGAAGCCATCTCTTCCTTTGGCGATGGGGCTGTTTTTATTGAAAAATACATTTCCTCACCTCGACATATTGAAATTCAGATTTTAGGAGATCAACACCAAAATGTGGTCTACCTTTTTGAACGAGAATGTTCCATTCAGCGTCGCCACCAAAAGGTGATAGAAGAAGCCCCATCTGCAGTAGTAAGTCCCGCCATGCGAAAGGCGATGGGAGAGGCTGCCATTGGTGTTGCAAAGGCTTGCAATTATTATGGTGCAGGTACGGTGGAATTTATTGTAGACGAGCAGCTTAACTTTTATTTTCTTGAAATGAATACCCGACTGCAGGTGGAGCATCCGGTGACGGAGATGATCACAGGAAAGGACCTGGTTCGGGAACAAATCTGGATTGCTGAAGGAAAGCCGCTTTCTTTCACTCAGGAGGATTTAACCATCCAAGGTCATGCCGTGGAGGTTCGCGTCTATGCTGAAGATCCAAAAAATAACTTTTTGCCAGATATCGGCAGGTTACTAACCTATCGTCGCCCACAAGGGCCTGGAATCCGGGTAGACGATGGATTTGAAGAAGGAATGGATATTCCGATTTATTACGATCCCATGATTGCTAAATTGATTGCGCATGGAGCTACGAGACAGGAAGCCATTGATCGAATGATCCGTGCCATTGATGATTACCGGATTACCGGTATTCAAACGACCTTAGATTTCTGTCGGTTTGCTTTGTCTCACGAGGCTTTTCAATCTGGGCAATTTGATACCAAGTTTGTGGAGCGTTACTTCAGTCCCGAACTCCTGGAACCTCAGTTTACGGAGGAAGAGAAAATTCTACTTGCTGCCTTGGCAGTTGAATTTTTTGAGGAGGAAGACAAGCGAGTGAATCCCAAAACTCCCCTTAGTCAAACCAAGACCACCAACTGGACCAATCGCTTGACCTAATGGCTGAACTTTTACCGCTTAAGGCTTGGCGCTATAACCAAGAACTTGGCGAAAATTTAGAAAAATTGACGGCTCCACTTTTTGATGTGGTCTCAGCAAAGCAGCGCGAACTGCTGTACCAAAATCCGCTAAATAGCATTCACTTGTCCGTTCCTGAAGGAGTTAATGGGCATTTAGCCGCCAAAAATCTACTCAAAAAATGGAAAACCACTGGAATCCTGGAGCAAGATGATGTACCAGGAATTTATGTGTATTACCAGTACTTTCGACTTCCTGGAGAAAAAGAAGAGCGTTGCCGAAAAGGATTTATGGCCCAGATCAAAGCCACTCCTTGGGAGGAGAAAATGATCTTGAGACATGAGAATACCATCGTGTCCGCAGTACACGATCGGGTAGATTTACTTCGTGCCACCGAGATTCAGGCTAGTCCAACTCATGGATTGTATGAGGATGTAAACCAAGAACTTGAACCCTGGATGGATCAAGCCATGGAACAGCCTTTGTATGAATTAGAGGATTACCAAGGTGTTCGAGAAGTGCTCGCCCGAATTACAGATCCAAAGGTCATTTCTAAATTTTTAAAGACCTTGGCAACAAAAAAAGTAATCCTGGCAGATGGACATCATCGCCTAGAGGCGGCCATTGACTACCGTAAAGAGAATAAAGATACGCATGTTTCTTCCCCATGGAAGGCTTCAGAATATCATTTGATGTATTTGACCAATGTGGTAGGCAATCACTTGGAAATTCTCCCTACACACCGACTCTATTACGGAAAAGCAATTGAAAAAGAAGCATTTTTTACCGACTTGGAAGCATGGTTTGAGATTCGGCCGATGGGAGATGCCGCCGAACTAGCTACTTATTCCTTTCAACGCAAGCATTCTTTTGGTTTGGTTTGGGAGGATGCGGCCTTTGTGATCAAGTTTCGGCAAGAGAAGTTTGATCAAGTGGACCCTCATTTACCCGAGGTCCTACGCCAATTGGATTTGGTCCTGTTGCATGAGGTAGTTTTTGATAAAATTCTTGGACTCTCTCCCACAGCGCAACGAACTTCGCCAGACTTGGCTTTTGAACGGAATTTTTCCAGATGTGTACAAGAAGTACAGTCTAAAAATGCCAAGTTTGCCATCATCACCCGTGAGATTGATTTGAGTCAGGTGATGGAAGTATGTAACTCCGGGCAGGTGATGCCCCAAAAATCCACTTATTTCTATCCCAAAGCACTGGGTGGGATGCTATTTGCCACAGTAAATCAAGAAGAATTTAACTACGACTATGCCCAGTTTTTTAACGAATCTAGCCTCTAAAAAAATAATTTTGGCGTCGAATTCCCCGAGGAGACAGGAACTCCTTCGAGGATTGGAACTTGATTTTGAAGTTCGGGTACATCCAATTGAGGAAGCAATTCCTTCGGATCTTCCTGCGCAGTATGCGGCTGCCTACCTTTCCAAACTGAAAGCAGATGCATTTCCTGGGGAACTTCAAGAAAATGAACTGCTCATCACAGCAGATACGGTGGTGATCGATTGTGGGAAGGTGCTGGGTAAACCGGCAACTGAGCAGGAAGCCTTTGAAATGTTAAAAAGTCTGTCGGGATCTACGCATACCGTGATGACTGCGGTAACCATCAAAGATCGAAAAACCTCCATTACATTGGAGGATGAAGCAGAGGTAACCTTTCGTTTTCTCGATGAGGAAGAAGTTTGGCATTACCTGAAGAACTACCAACCCTTCGATAAAGCGGGTTCTTACGGAATCCAGGAATGGATAGGATTTGTTGGGGTTAGTAGCATCACGGGCTCCTACTTTACGGTAATGGGTTTCCCATTACACCTCGTATATGCCCAACTTAAAAAATGGGTTTAGTCCTCAATTAATTTAAGTTTGGATCAAGTTTAGAAACTTGAGGACAAAAAAATAAGGCGGGTATTCCCGCCTTTTTGTTATTTCTTCACTCGCGTTCCTGAGACTGCGAAGGAGTCCATCAAAGAACCGGTGACATTTTCTTCATCTTCACGCTGAAGTGTAAAGTAGAGGTCTCCATATTCCGAGGTGAAGTTCAGCGTGAGGCTATTTTCACCCTCAGTGATGTCATTCATATTTGTTTCTTTGCTGGATGCAGCGTCAACAAATTTTCCAACCAATTTGCCATCTACACGCTCAAGGGTAAGGAGAACAGAAATGGTTCCCATAGGAGTGTCTTTAATCTGTACATTCCATTCGCCCACAAAGTAATCGGTGCTTTGAGCCATGGAAGCTGTGGAAAATAGAAGCGCTGCGAAGAAGAAAAAGAGGATGCTTAATTTTTTCATGAGGTTATTTTTTTTGGATGGTTAAACTAGGTTAGAAATATAAGGTAAAGATGGATAAATCGAAACAGTTGAACTAGTAAGCTTTTGATTTTTGGAGATTTAACTGCTTAAACTTTTGGTGGCAGGAGTTTGTAAAGAACGGGAGTCACGATTCTAGAGAGTATGGTTGAACTGATTAACCCGCCAATGAGCACGATTGCAAGCGGTGAGATCAGCGGATTAGTGCTTAAGGCCACGGGGATCAAACCACCAATAGCCGTAATCGTGGTCAACACGATGGGTAAGAAGCGTATTTCTCCAGATTTTTGAATGGCAGTATCTAAGTCTACGCCTTCCTTTCGCAATTGATTGGTGAAATCCACCAAGAGGATGGAGGTTTTTACCTCAATGCCTGCCAAGGCAATGAGTCCAATAATGGCCACAAAAGAAAGAGAATTGCCCGTAATCCAAAGTGCGATCAAAGCGCCTACCATTCCCAAAGGAATTACAGAGAGCACAATGATCGTGCTTTTGAAGGTTCGGAAAAGCAAAATCAATACTGCAATAAAAAGAAATGCGGTGATGATGATGATGGTGTTGAACCCTGCAAAGGATTCTTGTTTGGTTTCGTATTCCCCACCAAGGGTCAAGCGATAGCCTTCGGGCAAGGGGATTTGATCTAGTTTGGTCATCGCTTCGCCAAGCACTCGATCCGTGAGGGAATTGGCATCTACGAAGGAGGATACAGATACAGACCTATTTTTATTGTAATGGTCTATGGTCAGGGTGCTACTTTCAAATTTGAGATCAGCAATTTGGGAAAGTGGAATCCCCTTTCCTTGGTTGTTGTAGACATAAATGGGTTCGAACGTTTCCAAAGTTGCACGATCTCCTTTTGGGGTAGTGAGCAAAATGGAGCGTTCATTGCCTTGTGGGTCAGTAAATGCGCCCAAGTTTAAGCCTGCAAGCGCAAGTCGGACGGTTTGATCGATGTCTGCAGTCGCAATTCCCAATTGCCGAGCCTTTTCCTTTTGAATATCCACGCGGATATCGGTCTTTAAGTTGGCAACAGGGTTATTGACATAGATGGTACCGGGAGTTTGCTTGAGTAGTTGCTCCACTTTTCCGGCCAAACTTCGGAGCGTATCCAGATTTTCTCCTACCAACCTGATTTCGATGGGAGCAGTGACCGGCGGTCCTTGTTCAAAGTTTTTAACTTCCACTTTTGCGCCGACCACCTTGGCAAAACTCGCTTGAAGGGTTTGGATGATTTCTAATTTTCGAGGAGCAGAAGTCTCGGGTTTAAGTTGAACAAATAGTTGCCCGTAATCGCTGCGCTCATTTTCAGGAATCTCGTTGTAATAAATCCGTGGATTTCCTTTGCCAACATTGGTAGCAAAGTTTTTCAATTCAGGGATTTTGGCCACTTCTTGTTCCACTTGCCGTACGAGGGTATCCGTATTACTCAAATTGGATTGCAGGGGCGTGGTGATATTGACCAGAAACTGTGGTTTTTCCGAAGAAGGGAAAAGGCTAAATCCGATTACAGGAAATAAACCAAGAGAGACAAAGAAAATAGTTCCAGCAAGTACGAGCGTAGCCGCAGGCTTTTTTAATGCTTTTTCTAGGAGTGGCGCATAACTGACATGGATGCCTTTCTGAAACAGGTCGTAAATCTTGTTGGAATGACCTACGGTCTTGTTTTTTAGAAGCCAGGTGGAAAGGAAAGGAATAATGGTCAGCGATACCAGCAGTGAGGCAAGCACGCTTGTGATGACTGACATCGGTAGGCTTCGTACGAAATCCCCCGAACTTTCTGGTAAGAATACCAGTGGAAGAAAGGCGATAATTAAAGTAACCGTACATCCAACTACAGAGATAGAAATCTGTTGGGTGGCCTTTAATGCTGCTTCTTTCTTGCTAAACCCATCTCGAATCCACCGTTCGATGTTTTCCACGACGACGATGCTATCGTCTACCAGTAGGCCCAAGGCCACTACCAAACCGACGATGCTTAGTTGGTTGAGTCCATACCCCAGCGCATTCAATAAAATCAATCCGATGGCAAGTGATAGTGGGATAGAAACCATGACGATAATTGAGGCCCGGTTGCCTAAGGGAAGTAAGGTCACAAAAACCAAGGCGATGGCGATCAAAAAATCCATTCCTAATCCGCCCAATCGTCGATTGACATAGTCTGCTTGATCAAAAGCAACGATTAAATCGATATTATCAGGCAACTTTTCAGTGCTAGAAGTGAGTAGGGGACTGTATTTTTCTTGGACTTTAGTAATGTTGGTGCCCTCTTTTAAAGCGGCAGTGACAAAGATGGCTCGGTAGCCATTGAGTCGTGTGATGTGTTTGGTATCCTCAAAGGCATCTCGAATGGTCGCCACATCTTTCAATAGAATGTTTTTTCCTTGTAGGGAATACACTACAGTCTCGGCTATTTCTTCGGCGGAATTGTAATTCCCGCTTGTTTTTACATTGAAGGTTTTGTTACCTGCATCCACTTGACCTCCAGGAATGTTGCTCAATTCACTTTTGATGCTACCGATGAGCGCGTTGAGTGGAATATTTAGAGTGGCTACCTTATCCAGCTGCAATTCAATCTTCACCAATTGTGCTGGTAGACCATGGATTTTGACATTCTTTAATTCCGTGATGCTTTCTAGGTCTTTCTGAAGGCGATCTGCCTCAGTCTTCAGCGTCTCTCGGGAAGCATTTTCACTCACCAAAGCGATTTGGAGAATGTTGACATCAGAGGGGCGTACCTTTTTTACTTCAATGGAAAAAATTTCCGCTGGCAATTGGGGGCGAAGGGTGTTGACCTCCCGAACGAGTTCTTGGTATTTTTCATCTACATCCTCGTTGTAATTGTATTCCACGAGTAGGATTGCAGCACCGTCCTTGATTTCTGTTTCGATGCGCTTGATGTTCTCGAGCGCATAAATAGTTTTTTCCAAGGGATCCACCACCAGTTCTTCCAAATCTTCAGGACTAGCACCAGGGTAAATGACAACGATAGGGAAATTGGGGGAGTTGATTACCGGGTCTTCACTCCGCGGCATGTTCAAAAAGGTAGTCAATCCCAAGACCACCGTCATAAGAAAGATGACCAGGGTAAACTGGTAATTCTTTACCGCGAAATCCGAGATTTTCATCAGTTTTTAACTTGAATAGTGGAACCATCCGCCAAATAGGCACTTCCTGACACAATTAGGTTCTTGTAATTTTCCAAACCAGCTAGTACCTGAATGGAACTGGTAGTGATTTTCCCC
>JACCDP010002673.1_pt1 | contig 31688 bp, 43 predicted proteins | sample 7445841 | NCBI WGS metagenome assembly JACCDP01 (sample SAMN15323441, study PRJNA562643) | freshwater metagenome | isolation source: river surface water | place: USA:Blue River Watershed | collected 2017-08-17 | reverse complement strand
TCGACGAGGCCCAGTTCTTCGACGCGGGCATCGTTCGAGTGGTGCAATATCTCGTTGAGCTAGGTATCGACGTGACTCTGGGTGGCCTCGACCTCGACTATCGCGGCGAACCCTTCGGCCCGATGCCCGCCTTGATGTCCATCGCTGACGACGTCATCAAGGTGACCGGGATCTGCGCCAAGTGCGGAGCGCCGTCTACGCGCACGCAACGCATGGTGACCGACGACAGCACGGTCCTGGTTGGCGGCGAGCACGAGTACTCCCCACGGTGTCTGGAGTGTTGGCACGTAACTCCAGCGGCGCCCGTGGTATAAGATCGTGACATACGAGGATTAACCCGGGTACTGAGGTCTTAATGACCAAGCTAGAACTTATGCGGGCAGCCAATGAAGGCTACCCCGACGGTTTGTTGTCGGAGTACTACAACGACAACGGCGACTTCGTGCGCGAGAACAACAGCGGCGACGGACTCGCAGCATTCATAGTGGCGGAGTTGAGCGACACGTTTGACCCGGCCGCCACAGACAGAGATCAGATCGAAGAAGCCCTACGAGTGCTCGATCGAGCGCAACGCGACTTGATGGACACCGCCAACGCACTGCAGAGGATCAAACCATGCCGTCGGTAGAGATCGTTCGATTCGTCAAGTTCGACCCGTTTGCTGTGGTGCCCAAGTACCAGACCGAAGGGTCCGCGGGCGCCGACCTGACCTATTGCGGAAAAGACATCACCATTCCGCCGGGTGAGCGGTACCTCGCTCAGACGGGCATCGGGCTCGAGCTGCCGAAGGGCACCGAGGGACAGATCCGCTCGCGAAGCGGTCTTGCGCTGAAGAACGGTGTTCACGTTCTGAACAGTCCTGGAACGATCGACTCCGACTATCGAGGAGAGGTGAAAGTGCTGCTGTACAACAGCAGTCCCGTGCCGTTTGAGTTGCTGCACGGACAGCGTATCGCCCAGCTCGTTATCTCCCAGCACACGGTGGGCGTGTTCCGGGAGGTGCAGAGCATTGACAGTACTGGCCGCGGCCACGGGGGCTTCGGCTCTACGGGAGAGAAGTGATGACCAGAGAGCAAAAGATTCAGGAAATCCAGAAGTTCATCGACGAGCGGCCAAGCACGATGCAGAAGCTGGCTGAAACCTCCGGCGTGAGCGTCACAATGCTCTACCGCCTCAAGCGTGACGCGCACTTGGTGTCGGATGTGACGGTGACGAGCACGCTGCTCGCGCTGAAGTCTCAGCCGCCGCCGGCGCCGGCCAACTCGCACGAGAAGTACGTGAAGCTGTCGGAGGCGCTTGTTATGGCTTTTGGCAACCGTAAAGCGGCAAGCATCTTCGGCATCGCGCCGGGCACGATGTACGGCTACCGGCAGCTGCCGGGTCGGTTGGCGCCGCTGCACGATGACCTGCTGGCCGAAGCGCGAAAGCACCCGGAAGCGGTGCCTTTCATCAACGAAATCTACGGTACGCCGCCGGCGGAACCGGAGATCGACCCGGAGGCGCGCTCGCGAGTCCTGCGAGCGAAGGCCGCTGACGCGCTGCTGAAGCACACGCAGCCGGGGCAATCGGCGCAGACACAGCCAATCACAATCAACGGCGTCACGGTAGTCACGGTGCCCGCGCCGCCGATCCCCCCGGCGCCTGAGCCCACCACGGAATCCGCCGCTCCGTCGGCACTCGACCTGAAGAACAGCGAGTGGAAGGTCGTGGTTCGTAAGGACCTCGACAAGTGCATCATCTACGGCAAGCGGATGGTGTTTAAGTCGCTCGACAACGTCCATGTGCTCGTCCAGATCGGAGACTAACAATGACACACGAAGCGCTACAGACCCGGCGCTACGCACTCCTCATGACAGCCGAGGAGATGGCGCAAAGCCTCGGCCTGTCCGTCGCTCAGTACGTGGCGATGGAAGAAGGGCATGCGTCGGAGAGCGACACGCAGGCCGCGGTCTCTCTAAGCGAGGGGCTCAAACCGAAGAAGCAGATTGCACTACGAAAAGAGCTGGTGGAGTTCGTCGAGAACGGCGGAGACCTGGCCGAGCTCAGTCTGCTCGTCAAGTACCCGGTGGAGTTCCTGCGGGGGCTGCACGACATGGAGACGCGCGCCACCCCGGAGGCCGTAACACGCATCCGAGATGCGATGCGCACCGGGCGGCTACAACCCGGTACCCACCTCGAGTATGAGGTGGATCTCGCCCTGCCTGGAGTCGCGAGCGAGACAAAGCCCACACCAAAGGAGCCTCCGGTGACCGCACCGATCAACCCAGCAAAAGAAGTGGCTGTCGAGTCAGGCACGATCCCCACACCGAGTGACAACGCCGTAGTCAGCGTGCAGTACGTGCCCGCAACACTGCTGGCGTCGTGGCTGTCGAAGCTCATCGACAGCGGCGCGCCGGTGACGCTGTATCCCGCCGTTCGCGGCGTGCTCGCCCGAGTTGGATGATGCCTCGCATCTTCCTTGACTGTGACGCCGCCACGCTGGAGACGTTCGCTCAGCGGATTCAAACCATCCGCAAGAACGAGCGCCTTCTCAGCATGACGGCCTACAACCTATTCGAGCAGTACGAGAACTTCGTACTGTCATTGGCCCGCCGTGCCCGAGAAGAAGAGCCAGCTCCAGCGAATCCAAAACCTTCAGGACCTGACGCTGCACAAGGATCTGACGGTAAACCTGCCAAAAGACGTCGTCGCAGTGGCGGCACTGACAGCGTCGATACCGAGGTCAAGCCACTGGTATCACATGGAGCGCCGGCTGCTCCGGCCGAACCGCCTGCAGCTCGCCGGCGCCGACGAAGCAGTGCATTACCTGACGAAGGTGTACGCAGACCGGATCCATTCGTTGTGCCAGGACCTGTACAAAATGGGGCTGGCGGCTCCGTCACAGTCGGTGACCGAGCACGACTACCCGGGAGTGAGGGCGGTGATGCGAGTGTCCGTAGACGCCGGCGGAAGGTATGACGTCGATGCGGTGATCGCCCTGCACGGCTAGAAAAAAAACAAGAGGTACGAGGATCTCTACACAATCGGAGTTACGATGAACATGCCCCTGCGCATGGCCGTGTTTGCGCTCAGCGCACTCGGTCTGTACGCAACCGTTCAAGCGTTCTACTGGGTAGCCAAGGACGATCTCCCGGTGGTCACACCGGAACAGCCCCTGCAATCCACCCCCCAAGAGATTGACGACGACATCAGAAGGTGCGACTTCCTGTGCGGCGGAGCCGTGCAGTCGCTGAAGACAGGCCCCGGGAGCTTCGAATGTATCTGCATCGAGCCCTAGCCATCATGCTGATGGTGATGGGCGGGATCTTCGGGTCCGTAGTTGCCGTGGCGCTGTTCGCCTTCTTCGCCCACGACGCCGCCAGCCTTAGGCTGTGGTGGTGGGCTGGCTTTGCCGCTGGCGCCGTTTGTACGGCGTGGCTGCTGCCGAGACTCCGATGAACATCTTCATTCTGCATCCCGAGCCCATCATGGCGGCTCGCATGCAGTGCGACAAACATCTAATCAAGATGATCTTAGAGACCGCGCAGCTTCTTTGTGCGGTCTATCCCCCGGGCATGGCGCCCTATAAGAGGACGCACTACAACCACCCGTGTGCACGATGGACCAGGGAGTGTGAGGCCAACTTCCGTTGGCTTTTGGTGCACGGCCACGGTCTGTGTGACGAGTACACTCGGCGGTACGGCAAACACCACAAGTCAGAGTACGTGTTCTACTGGGTGCAGGAGCACATCCCTGAGCTACCTCAGATACCCATGACCCCGTTCGCCCAAGCAATGCCCGACCAATACAAGAACCCAGACGACCCGGTAGCCGCATATCGCGCCTACTACAAGGGTGAGAAGGCACGCTTCGCCACGTGGAAGGCGCCAGCCCAACCCCCCGAGTGGTGGTAGTGCGCTATACTGCGGCCATGCAGACTCACTACTTGACCGGACGGTCTAACGCAGCAGAGAGGCTAGGGCTTACCAAGCAAGCGATGGACCCGCTGACTCTGGCCCTGATCGGCGGCCTGCTGGGAGGCGGCGGTGCTGCGCTAACCCAGCCTGGCATCCGCAAAGCTCTGGAATCAAACCTGCGGGGCATCGGTAAAGGCGGCGCTATTGCAGTGGAGCGCAACGCCGCCCTGCCGCAAGACGCCGTGAATCAGGCCCGTGCCCTGGCGAAACAGCTGCGCGCGCAGGGCGTGAAGCCAAAAGATGCGAGGATTGCGATCTTCGGGACCGGCGGGACTGGAAAGTCCACGATGGGCAAGGCACTCGCCGGAGAGCTAGGGATGTCGCACTTCATCATGGATGATGTGGGACGTGATCCGATCCAAGGCCGCAACTACCAAAAGTACTTAAAGGACAACCCCATCAAACCCGGTACCATCGCGGAGCAGACTCACCTGCTCACACAGGCGGACCCGGACCAGTTTGATGCGGTAGTCTACCTACGTAAGCCCATTGAAGACGTAACTAAGCAGATCCGTAAGCGTGGTCGGGGTGCCTGGCAGACCGATCTATATAACTACCCCAACATTGACAAGGCCTTAGCGAAATCCTTTGAAACTCTTGACGCTCCGGAGCTAACCATCAGCCCGACTATGAAAGCCAAAGTGCGGGCGGGAGGATCCTACCGAGCAGATGAGGCTCTAGACAAGGAGCTTGCGGCGCTGGGAATCTCTCCAAAAGACATGGACCGGGAGAACAAGGTCTTGTCAGCGGCGTTGAAGGAGCGCGTACGCACGCGGGGCATCCTCCCCTACCTGCGCAAGGGCCGTATTGCAGGGCTAGCCGGGGCGGGCATTGGAGGGGCGGCGTTGGGGTACAACCTAGGCGACGAGGAAGAAGAACAGGCGTAGACAGTTCGTAACGGCAGGTTACGTTGCGGGGGCCATTGAGGCTCCCGCTTTTTTATGGAGGTAAACATGGGACTCTTTAAGACGGACTTTGTGCTGACCGGGCCCGACGCGCACTGGCTCCACCACTACGGCACGGCGAACGAGCCGGCACGGGAACTGTCCGAAGACAAGTGGCCGGCGCCGCCGAAGCACCTGCTGGGGCCGAACCTCCCTGAGCGCGTGCAGGAGGCCTTCGACGTCCTGGCCGTGCGTGACACGCCGCTCATGCGGGTGTGCGCGATGGCCGAGATCTGTCACCAGATCCCGGGCACATACCTCTCGGACTACCTCGAGAAGCGGTTCGAGGCCGAGGCGCGGTACTTCGTCAACCTGATCATGGGGATGATCTTGAGCGCCTCGCAGCCGGCGAAGGGCGACGGCTACCAGGAGTTCCTCCTGGAGTGGGCGACCGACCGGGCGGCGCTCCAGCGCCTCCTCGAGATCCTTGGCGCCCCTGAGATGCGCGGAGCGCTGAAGGTCCTTGACCTGTCCGTAGAGGGTCGGCTAAAGAAGGACATGCTCAAGATTCAGAAGCCGGCGTTCGTGACAAGGCACGAAGGCTGGTGGGCCGAGCAGAACTAAACACGGAGGGATGGCGGAACTGGTAGACGCAGCGGTCTTAGAAGCCGCCGGTTAATTCCGTGGGGGTTCGAGTCCCCCTCCCTCCACCACTAATAGAGGTCCTCACAAGGGGCCTCTATTTTTTTGGTATAAGTAGTAAAGAGCAGCATGTCGCTGCCCCAAAGAAGGAGAACGCACATGACCCGCAATGAGAGCCTTACCCTCGACATCATCAAGGCGTTCGTGACGAGCGCGGTTCTGCTACTCGCCGCCTACGGCGCGTGGAGTCTCATCGCCGGCGACGAGCCGGCGGACGAGGTCGGAGCGGTTACCCTGGACCCGTTGCCGCTGGAGATCCAGCCGGCGGTGTACGTCGAGCCCCCTGCCGAGACGGAAGAAGACCTCGAGCTTCAAGAGGTCTGGCGAAAGGTCAATGCGGGAGAGATCCCGTTGCCCGTTGAGATCGACGGTTAGTAAGGCGCCCCCTGACGTCGGTCGGGGGGCGATTTTTTTGGCTCTGAAGGGTTGTCACAATACCGTATTTTTGCAGGTAACCCAGGACTCCGGAGTGATCGATTTCACTGGCGCCGTCGCTCGCCGTCACCTATAACCCCTGGCCCCGCCGGCGCTGGTGCCTGCGGGCGTTTTCGTTCCGAGGTCTACCCATGCTAGCCCCGTTTCCTCAAGCCATCTATAAGCAGAAGTACGCCTGGCCCGGTGAAGAGTGGTCGGATACCGCCTGGCGCGTCGCTACGACGGTCCTTGGCGCTCTTGGCTACAGCCAGGAGTCCAAAGAGGTTCGTAAGGTCTTTGAGTACATCCGTGACCGCAAGTTTATCCCGGGCGGTCGGTACCTCTATGCGACGGGCCGTCGTCTTCATCAGACTCAGAACTGCCTCTTAATTCGTGCCGAAGATTCTAGAGAGGGCTGGGCCGACATCGTGTGGAAGTCTGCAATGGCTCTGCAGACCGGCGCCGGCATCGGCATTGACTACTCGGACATCCGACACCGCGGAGCGCCGATCGTTGGCACCGGCGGCGTGGCCTCTGGCCCCGTCGAGCTGATGAAGATGGTCAACGAGATCGGCCGCGGCGTCATGCAGGGTGGGTCGCGCCGCTCGGCCATCTGGGCCGGGCTGAACTGGAACCACAGCGACGCCGACGAGTTCATCGACATGAAGAACTGGTCCGAAGAGGTCCGTGCCGCCAAGGCCAAGGACTTCAACGCCCCAGGCACGATGGACATGACCAACATCTCCATCGGACTGGACGACGACTTCTTCGAGGCGATCAACAACCCGGAGCATGCGGACCACGCCAAGGCTAAGACCCGCTACAAGAAGGTCATCCGCCAGATGTTCACGACGGCTGAGCCGGGCTTTAGCGTTAACCTCGGTTCTAAGCGGCGTGAGACGCTGCGCAATGCGCCGGTGTGCGCGGAGACGCTGGTCTTCACCATGGAAGGCTACCGCCCGGTAGATCACTTGGTAGGGCGTGAAGTTATGGTGTGGACCGGTTGGCGGTGGGCAAAGACCACCTTCAAATGCACCGGCCTGGACGTTCCGACGGTCAAAGTTGCGATGTCGCACGGGGCAAGTATCACCTGCGACCCCACGCACCCATTCCTGCTGACGGATGGCAGCCGGGTGGCAGCGGGCGACCTGACCCCGGGGACCGATCTTCTAGTCTCTAACCCTGTGATGCCTGGAATGAAGCCCGGTCAGTGGCCGGTGCAAGTTGTGTCAGTGACCCCGGCTAAAAACGCGGATGTGTTCTGCTGCGACGTCGGCGTCGAGGAGCACTCGTTCATGGCGGAGGGCGTCATCATCTCCAACTGCACTGAGGTAACCTCTGAAGACGATAGCGACATCTGTAATCTGGGCTCTTTCAATCTAGCCCGGATTGACTCGATCGAAGAGTTCAAAGAGATCGTTCGCTACGGCACGCTGTTCCTGCTGGCTGGCTCGGTGTACTCGGACGTCCCCTACCCGGAGGTCGCTGAGACGCGGACCAAGAACCGTCGGCTCGGAGCGGGACTCATGGGCGTCCACGAGTGGCTGCTCAAGCGGGGCCTGCGTTACGAGCCCAGCGAGGCGTTGGCTCTGTGGCTCAAGGAGTACTGCGAGACGACCAAGTGGTCGTACGTGTACGCCCGTGAGCACAAGCTGTCGGCGCCCATCGCTACTCGGGCGATCGCCCCTACAGGCTGCCAGCGCCCCGATACGTTGGTCGTTACAGAGGATGGCATCCTGGAGTTGGGGGAGTTGGGGCGCGCAGACGGCGAGCAGTGGCAGGACCTTGGTCTGGAGGTGGCGCAGGAGGACGGGCGAAGCAAGCGCGCCACGCGGTTCTTCGTCAACGGGGTGGCGGACACCAAGCGGGTCACGCTCAGCAGCGGTGCGGTGCTGGAAGCTACCCCCAATCACCAATACCGCTGTCTGGTAGGGGCGGACTATGTGTGGCGGCGGTCCGACGAGCTGCGTCCCGGTGATCTGGTTGTGGTGGCACTTAACACATACACCAAGACCACGGAGCCGGCCCTGCAGCCCGTCCGTAAATGGTACCGAACAGAAAACGTCGCCCAGTTCCCCACGCACATGTCGCCGGACCTCGCGGAGTTCCTTGGCCTGTTTTTTGCCGACGGCTCTATCCACGCGAAAGGAATCCGGATCGCGTGCAATGCGCGTGAGCCCGCTAGCTACGCGCACGTCACGGAGCTAGGCCAGCGGCTATTCGGCATCACCGCAACGCTGGAGGACAACGGACGCAACTGTATGTCGGTGTGCTTTAACTCGTCCATGCTGTTGCGCTGGCTGTACGTGAATAACCTGGATAAGCCCGAGTGCACGCAGATGGAGCTTCCGGTGGTGATCCGCTGCGCCTCCCGCGAGTCGCTAAGCCGGTTTTTGGCGGGGTATTGGCTGGCCGACGGATCGGAGTCCAATTCCGCGCAGTACATAGATACGTCGAGCCCTAAGCTAGCGCAGCAGCTGCTGGCGGTGATCCGCGCTCTAGGCTCCGACGCAGCCATCCAGCACACGGTATCTGGAATGGGCACCGCGATGTACCGGGTCCGGTGGGTTAAGACTATGCGCCGGTGCGTTACGAAAGACGTGCGTGCACGGCTTGACGCCATCGGGCTGCCGTCCTGCGTAGTTGATGCTGTCGAGTCCATCGAAAATAGCCGTAGCATGACGTTGGACATCGAGGTGCCGGACACCGTTACCTACGTCGCCAACGGCGTGGTGTCCCACAACACCATCGCGATCATCGGAGAGACGACCTCCGGTATCGAGCCGATCTTCTGCGTGGCCTACAAGCGTCGGTACCTCGCCAACGGCAAGGACTGGAAGTTCCAGTACGTCATTGACCCGACGGCCCGTCGGCTCATCGACTCCGGTGTGGACCCGGAGAGCATCGAGGACGCCTACAGCCTGTCGTACGACATCGAGCGCCGTGTGGCGATGCAGGCGTGGCTGCAGGAGTACGTGGACCAGGCGATCTCCAGCACGATCAACATGCCTGCCTGGGGCACGGACGCCAACAACGAGAGCACGCTGGACACCTACGGCGACATCCTCCTGAAGTACCTGCCCCGCCTGCGCGGCATCACCGTCTATCCCGACGGCTGCCGTGGCGGTCAGCCGCTGGTCCCCGTGGCCTACGCTGAGGCGGCGGGCAAGGAAGGCGTGGTCTTCGAGGAGTCCGAGGAACGCTGCGTCGGCGGCGCCTGCGGGGTCTAGGGGTCAACATGAAACAGCGGACGGCGGTGATCATTACAGGGAACCCCGAGCACACGCGAAATAATCCGCGCGCGCAGGAATTCTACCGTAGCCTAGAAGCGTATCTAGTTAAACTTGGCTATAAGGTTAGAATCGACCCCGGGGAACCTTATACGGTCCCGCCGCTCGCTGACCTTTGGGTAGGGCACTCTAGGGGAGCGGGGCGTCTGATGTTTGCACCGAAGGGCACGCGCACGCTGGCCTTAGGTACCGCCGAGGGGCTGCACCATCCACAAGACAACAGTCTCCGCGACTTTGACGCGGTGCCTAACGACTACCACTACGTACTTACCCCAGAAATGAAAGCGGCCTTAGCTGACACCACCGCAAACCGGTACGGAGACGGCAAGACCGCGGCGCTGCAGGATTTAGGGGTAGTTACGTAGTCACAGTGCGTCGTAATGCGGAGGGACGGCGGCTCTTAGGTTCTCCTAAGAGTCGCCCTTTTCTTGGTATAAGTAAATGTGGAGAAAACTCTGGGCATGCAAGTCAACCCGCCCAATCAAAAAGGAGGCCTCCATGTTCCTCGAAACGACCGTCGCCGACCGCATCGCAGCGGCCAGTGCCCGGATCGGCAAGAACCTCAGCACCGCGGAACGCCTCGAGCGAGTCCGAGAGGAGCTGGCAGAGGTCGAGGCCGAGGTCGCCAAGGGCGACTTCGCCAAGGCCGAGAAGGAGATGGGGGATCTCCTCCTCTCCACCGTCCTCCTCTGCCAGGGATTCCCCTGGCAGGCGAGACGCGCGTCCACCGCGTACGTGGACAGCGCCACGAAAGTGGCGTGCCGCCTCGAGCACATCGAGGCCCTACTGGCGGAGGGCGACGGCCTCAAGGAGGCCATCGCGGACGCCAAGGCGAAGTACCCCTAACCGGGTACTCCGCCGCCGCGACGCCCCCCGTACGTTGGGGGGCGTCTTTTTTTGGTATAAGGACGTGTGCGACAACTAACCACGCCGCTACGCGGCCCGAGGGAACCCAATGAGTTACGAGCGGGGCAAAATGGCGGCGTTGGCTGCCATGGGGATCAAGGACACAGACAAGGTCCAGAAGAAGATCCGGTACGCCGGAATGCCAATTCACCTGGACCAGCCGAAGGGGTCTAAGAGAGAGTGGCACGACTCCAAGGGTAATCTGATCTACTCACACATCTACCCGGAGCACTACGGGTTCTTCCCGCAAGTGTTGGGGGCAGACGGGGACCACTTGGACGCGTACGTGGGCCCGCACAAGCCGTCCGACGCTCCAACGGTCTACGTCGTGGACAAGATGAAGAAGGACGGGACCACCTTCGACGAGCACAAGCTGTTCGTCGGGTTCAAGGATCAGTCGGAGGTAAAACAAATCACCGACGGCTGGCAGCACCAGTCGCAGGTGGGCCCAACAAGAACCATGTCCCTGCAAGACCTGAAGGCTCAGGTGTCTAAGGGAAAGTTTACGCCGCCGAAGTAACAGTGCGTCGTAATGCGGAGGGACGGCGGCTCTTAGGTTCTCCTAAGAGTCGCTCTTTTTTTGGTATAAGTAAATGTGGAGAAAACCAACGCCCCTAATGCGGGCACGGAGCAGCAAATGAAGGTAACTATCCTGCAAGGCTTGCCGGGTTCCGGCAAGAGCACGTACGCGCAGAAAATCCTCGACAGTATCGCCGCGGCAAACGACGGCGACTGGGAGGGGTACGAGGTGGTCAGCGCCGACCACTTCTTCATGCGCGGCGGTACGTACAGCTTCAACCCGGGTAAGTTGCCGGAGGCGCACGCCGCGTGCTTGCGGGAGTATGTGGACACACTCCGCAGCGGAGTCGAGCACGTGTTTGTGGACAACACAAACACAAGCGTGGCCGAGGTGGCGGCGTACTACGCGCTCGCCCAGGCGTACGGCGCGGAGGTAGAGATCCTCTACTTCCCGTGTACGCCGGAGGAGGCGGCACGGCGGAACACGCACGGCGTGCCGCTGGCGGGCTGCCAGGCGATGGCCGCGCGGCTCGAGCAGTTCGAGAAGCAGATGCCGCCGTGGTGGAAGCGTCGAGCGGCGTTGACCTAGCCGGGTACTCCGCCGCGACGCCCCCCGTACGTTGGGGGGCGTCTTTTTTTGGTATAAGTAGTAAAGAGCAGCATGTAGCTGCTTAGGAGGTCACATGCTCGCCAAGATTAGGTACCAAGTTCTGCGCGCAGTAGCTCTGCCGTTCGGCGTAGTAGCGTGGCTGCTATACGCAGTCCACCTAGCATTAGGCATGGTCTTCGACACGCTCATGGGCTGGGCGGAAGGACGTTAGAAAGACAGGCAGCGGGCACTAGCCCCTGCCTATTTTTTTGCCCAAGAGCATCAGTCGCCGCTGAATAGGGTTCAGCTTCAAGAAGCGCGCGGCCTCCTCCGGGTTATCCAGCCCGGACCCCAGGACAGAGACGATAGGGAGAGACTCGCTGATCATCTTCGGGGTGACGGTGTGCTCCCAGTTATTGACGTTGGCTCGCCCGCCGCTGAATACATCGACGGCGGCGGGTAGCCCGACCACGCGGCCCGCAGCCTGCACAGGTACCGTGGAGCAGATGCCCGTTCCGGGGTTGCAGTTTTTTTCGGCGATCATCGCGCTCAGACGGTTAAAGACTGGTAGCCGGGTACGCTCGCCCAGCGTAGACAGTCCTGCGGCGGCCAAGTTCCGTTTGCTGTAGTGGTTTTCCTCCGCCAGCGCCCGGTTCATCTCGTCGGCAATCTGGTTGCCGATGTCTTCGCTCCACGGCAGTCGGTGGCCCAGCATGGTTCGAGTATCGATGTACTTGTGCACAGGCTCCCGCCGAAACGCCTTCTCACCCCCCTGCTCGTAGGTGTGGATGAGCATGGGCGTTCCGTCGGGTGCACGACCGTCGTACACCGCAGTGTGCGACACAGGACTGCCCTGCCCGAGCTGGATGGGCCCGGAGATAAAGGAGTATCCGAGCCCTTCCCGTAGGCCTCCCTGCTGAAAGTGATCTCCGCCGCGCGGAATGAAGCTCATAGGCGAGCCGCGTGTGAGCGGATCGACCAGTTTGTCGGTCTTCCGGTAGTCGTCCCGGCCGGCCAACTTCTCCCGAAGAGTCTCAAATGCGGTCATGACGTCCCTCGTTTACGCCGGGCAAGCTCTTCCAGGATAGGCGAGACAGCTAGCGCGCCCGCGCCGGGGCCAAAAGCTTGATCGATCTCCACCTGCTTAGCATCAAGCCAGTTCTGGAAAGCCCGTTGATCCTCGCCTTCAAGGTTGGCGTAGTAATCTAGCGATCGCTCCGCCTTCACACGCCGATCATCCTTTGGATTGTTCTTTCTTATGTTTCCTGAGAACTCTTCGGCCCGCTGTAGCTTCTTAGAGGCTTCATCAACCTTGGGTTGTAGTGCGGCCTTCGCCTCTGCCTCAGCTTTATTTTTGGCCTGCAGCAGCGTCTCTCGCTCCGCCGCCGTGCCTACGATCGGTTGTTTTCGATAAGCCTCGAGCAACTGGCGCTGCCGCCGGGCCACGTACTTAGTGATCTGCGGCGCCTTAAGTCCTCTGTCGGCGAGTTGGGCTCTCAGGTCAGCGATGGACTGCGCAACGGCCTTACGCTGTGCTCCAAGCCGCGTCGCCTCATGCTTCTCAAACTTCTTAGACGCGGGGAGACTCTGGGCTGCTGTGGCCTGCTCCGCCCTGGCCGCATCGAGGGCCGCTTGTCGCGAAGCCAATAGGCGCTCGATAGCCCCCATCGGCTCCTGCGGCGCCACTGGCACAGGGTTCTCTGCCTGTAGGTACGTGGCGTACGCGCGGTACAGGTCAGGGAGGTCCTTGTGGTCCCCTCCCAAGTCAGCCGTCGCGTGCTGCGTCGCTCGTCTCTCAAATGGCACCGGGCCCCGGGCATACGAGCCCATGAACCCCGGCGCACCAAGACTATCCAGCGCGTGCCCAACTTCGTGTGCCGCCGTGCCTTCACCGGTGCCACTGAGCGCGATGGTCGTCTGCCCCGTGGCGTCGTCTACAACGAATCGGTTGGTAGGGCCGCGTACAGATGACTGCGCGCCTCCCGCGCCCGGAAGGTCCCTACCCAGTAGGTAGGTGTCTACCGGCTTGGCAGCCTCCACCGAGGCCACGGCCGGCACCACGTTGGCCTTGAACTCACTGACAAACTTGGGTGCCCGCGTCCCAAACTTGCGCTCGAGGTTACCTAGTAGGTTATCGAACGCTGTTCGCCCCCCGCGCGCGATACCGCCTACGGACGGGCTGGCGCTGCGCGGCTGAAGGGCGGAGAACTCCTGAAACACGCCGACCTTGATTGCCGCGGCCCGCCCACCATCACGATACGGTTGAAACAGCACGGTGCCCCTCCTTCCAGATCACGACACCCTACTATAGACTGCCGACAACCTGCGGAGGCGAGATGCTACTTCGACACTTGATGACCAAGCGCGCTGAAACTGAGCTGATTGATCAGCGCGAGGAAGACCTGGGGCTGACTAGGGCTCTGGCGGCCTCGGTAGGCCGCCTTCAGGCGCTGCCTACCGGTGCGATGCTGTTTCCCACGCAGGTCACCAAGGTGCTCGATGCCATGCCCGCCGAGGAGGCGCAGAAGGTCGTAGACCTCATGCGCAAGAAGTACCCCGGCAAGCTCGACGACGTCCGAGTCAACCTCGGAGGCGGGGACCTCAAAGACACCATCATGCGTTCCTGGAACAACGAGCGTCGTCTGCCGGTCATACGTCACATTGAGGCGCTGACGTCCCCGGTGGTCAACGAAATCCAGGCCGCCCTCGGACGCTCAGACCACTTCAACCCTATGAGCAACACGATCGGGAGCTTTACCAACGATCCGGGCGTGCTGGCGCATGAGCTAGGGCACGCCGTTGACATGAACGACATTGGCGATCGCTACGGGCGCCTGGCACGGCACCTATATGAACGCTCACGGATGATCCCCGGGCTTGACCTGGTGCAGGAGTACCGGGCGTCACGAAACGCCATTGACGCCGTGGGCGACGACCCTGCGGCCGAAGACGCCTTCTGGAGTACCTTGGCGCCTGCATTCGGAACTTACGCAGGCGGGTTCGGGGCCTTTGCGCACCAGAAGATGAATCCCACTAAGAAAAACAAAGTGTTGAATAGGCGAAATCTCGCCTACGTTGCCGGCGGCGCTTTGGCGGGCCACGGCGTCGCCGCGCTACGCAACGCGCTAGCGGAGCGCAGCCGTAAAAAGAAGAAGGGCGGTAAAAGTAAGCGGTAGTCACCTGACCGACCCGAGGCGGCGCATGCAGAAACACGCGATCTTCAACGACCTGGTCGATGCCGCGCTGGAGGAGTCCCGGCGGTTCAATCCTGTAGCGGGCACTGCCTTCGACCAGCGGGCGCGTCAGCAGGTCATGGACGACCGCTGGCGGGGTCGCTGATGTGGTTCATCTCCTGGCTTCCATGGACTCTCTGGGCCCTTGGCTCGTCGGTTGCGGCGTACCTTGGGTACGCGCACGAGCGTGACAAGCCAGTCGAAGACCCCGGCGAGATCGGCGCGTACATCGAGTTCGTGTACGAGCCTGCAGCGGCCCCAGAGCCAGAGCCGGAGCCGGTGATGGTGGTGGCGCCTGAGCCTGTGCCGCCGCCCGAGCCCGCTCCCGCGCCTGAACCTGAGAAGGTGGCTGAGCCTGAACCGCCTCCGCCTCCGCCTCCGCCGGTTGAACCTGCCCCACCTGAGCCGCCCAAGGTTGGCTTGGCTCAACACACCGAGATCCAGCTGATCCGGATCACCGGGACCGGACGTAACCGGCGGGAGGCGCGGGACCTTGTGGCGAAGGTCGTTGAGCAGTTGATCGCGCAGGGCGTTGAGGCGTCGCGCATCGACATCGACCCGAACGTGAACTTCGGCCGGCCTAAGGTCACGGTGCGCGTTGTTAAGGTGCGTATCGAGGAGACGAAACCATGAGCTACGAACTAGGACAACGGGCCGCCCTTGAGAAGTTGGCGGTTTTTAGTGAATGGATTGCGTCCCTTCCGCGGCCCGCTGACCGCCAACTCCCCGTACGCGGCCGTGGGGCCAATTTCCCCGCCGCCGCTCAGGACGCTATAACAAATATTAAAGAAAAATACCTAGATAAAGCCCCAAGTACAGCACAACGAACCATAGACGCTATAGAAAAGATGATCGTCCCTATGTCCGACGCGGATGTGCAACATTTACGTATCGGCAATGAGCGCGGCCACGCAGGTACATTCTTCAGTGGACCGAAGCACCGCGTACAAATAGGCATGCGGCCGCACCTAGAAGGTGCTCTAGCGCATGAGCTAGGGCATGCCAGGCCCAAAGGGTACGATCCTAGACTGGATCGACGGCTTGGTGAGGAGGCGCGCGCCACTAACAACGCTGCGGCCGCACTCGGCAAGGACCACCCGGACATGCCTTTTTTGCTGCAGGCGTTCGGGACCTATCACCAAGATCGTAACCCAATCCCGGGTGTGGGGAAGCACAATCCCTTTGCGGCCCTGGAAGCGCGCATGAGCGCCCTCGAAGCGCGGCCGACGGCACATCCCGACGTGATTGAAGCCGCAGCACTCAGAGACGCCGCGTCAAAAAAGATCCCCGCGCAGATTTCAAGCGAGGCGTCTAAGGAGCTAGAGGCTATCAACGGTACCATAGATGAGCTGAAGAAGCGCCTGCCTGGAGCAGACACGGACACTAAGAAGCAGCTATTTAGAAAGATCATGCACTACAAAAAACGGGCGGCCGGCATCGAGAAATACTACGACGAGCAGCGTGCGGCACGGGCCGCAGGGTTAGATGCGCACGTCGAATCCGCCGTGGCCCGCATTAAAGCTACTGCGGAGCGCAGCGCCGCGCGCGCAAAGGCGCGGACTAGGTACCCGACCTTACGCACGCTCGCGGACCTGAGAGGGGCGGAGCGCACTAATCTTGACGCGTGGATTGAGCAGGCGCGAAACGAGCTCGACAACCGCTTCTGGCGTGGAGCCGGTGATACGGCGCTCAGCCCGATACTCACAGAGCTAAACCGGCGCCGCCCCTCGCAGGCAGCGCCCGTCCCGGCCCCCGCGCCGGCTGCAGTGTCCGCGCCCCAACCGGCGCCGCGGCCTCAGCCTCCGCCAGTACTGCCCGCGCCCGCTAAGCGATACAGCTGGTCCGACGCCCGCCGGTACAAATGACCCTAAATTGTCTCCTACGGGACAATGATCCCGCAGGAGGTCAGCATGGCTGACATGATGATGGATTGCCCTCGATGCTGGGGCAAGAAGAAGGATTGCGGCCTGTGTAAGGGCTCCGGCAAGATCCCCGATCAGCAGCTCTCGCCGCACTTCAAGCTGTCTGAGATGCTCGACAGCGGCACGGGCCGGTCGAAGGGCATCAGCAATGAGCCCACGCCCGAGATCGTCGAGAACCTGCGCAAGCTGTGCAACGAGGCTCTGGAGCCGATCCGCGCTCTCATCGGCCCGATGCACGTGAACAGCGGCTACCGCGCCGACGAGATCAACAAGGCTGTGGGCGGATCGCTCACCTCGGCTCACTCGCACGGCCTGGCCGCTGACATCAAGCCCTTGAAGGTGTCGCGCAAGGGGATGTGCGATGCGATCGCCAAGGCCGGTCTCAAGCTGGACCAGGTGATCTGCGAGCCCACCTGGGTTCATGTGGGCCACCTGCACCCGAAGACCAAGACGCAGCGCGGCGACAAGCTGTCGATGTTCATGGTCGGCGGCAAGGCGACCTACGAGCCCTACAACACCAACGATCCTCGGATCGCTTAGGTTGGAGTAGCCAATGCTCTGTGAGATCCCTAAGTCAGCCCTGAATAAGTCAGGGTGCCTGAAGGTCGAAGAAGTCGCGGCCATTCAGCTGTCTGGCTGCGAGATCCCCGAGGGCACCTGCTTCGACGTGGAGACCAAAATGGCTGAGCCTCTGAAAGCAGACGTTCGGGCGGTGACGCCCCCTGACCTAGCTCCCGCTGGCGCCCCGGCCCCGGTGGCGCCCCCGGTAACCACTGCGAGCGTGGAACAGCCGGCCCTTGATCCTGCGGCCCAGCTGGCGCAGCTCGCCGGCCAGAAGGACATCGGCGGAGCCGGCCTGATCGCCGGTATCGTTGGCGTCGTCGGTGGTGGCGCTGCGCTCAAGTTCTACCGCGACTGGATCAAGGGTAAGCAGGACGTCGATTCGAAGAAGTCCGAGCAGGACTTCGAGCTCAAGAAGATGGAGCTCGAGAACAAGAAGCACCAGCAGGACGAAGGCCACAAGGCTTGCTCGGTTGAGCGGGCTGCGCTGGCTGCTCAGCTCACCGGCATGACCGCCCAGCTCCAGGCCGCTACGGCCAAGATCGAGGAGCTGTCGGGCAAGATCGGCGGGCTGTCGCACAAGCTGGACGACGTCGCGTCTAAGAGCGAGCGCACGGCAGCCAAGGTGTCGAAGATCGAACCCGACTTCGATACTGAGGAGCTCGAAGCTCGCTTGGCGAAGCTCGAGAAGAAGTCTGCGCGCACCGGAGCTCGCGCTAAGACCTAGCCAGCCAAAAAAGGTTGCGCTATACCCTCGGCCTTCCTTAGGGCCGGGGGTTTTTCATGCGCTGCACTATCAAGCAAATCGCACCTGAGGCCGTCAGCGACGTCCTTGCTGCGACGGACCATCTGACTTACGCAGAGTGGAAAGGCCGGGCTACGTGGGCCGCCTTTGACGACGCCGAGAACGTGCTCGCCTACCTAGTCCTGGACACTCAATACTCGCTGGTCGATGAGATCTGGGCTAAGCAGGAACTCAGGTACACTGACTTGCTAGACCAGTTGGTCAAGACCGCTAAGGCCTACGTCGAAGAGAACTGCACCGAGAAGAAGCTGGGCATCGGGTTCGAGCCTGGCAACCAAGTACTCAAGCTCCTGATGGGGCGCGTCGGGGGAGAAGCTGAATGGATAACGTACGTCATCTGAAGGCAATCCAGTGGGCGGCCGCAGAGGCACAGCGAGAGCGCGCTGAGTTCGCTGAGTACGTCAACAAGCACAACACACCGGAACGTCGGCAGCCGTTTACGGCGATCGTTGAGATGTGGTGCCGCATCCGCAACCGTCCGCAGTCCGACAGGTACGGCGACATCAAGCGTCTGAAGAACATTGAGCCGTCGATCCGCGCTATTGACTACTCTCTGTTGTCCGAAGACGACTGGCTTGATCCGTGGGCCCTCGTGATGATGGCGGACCACGACCGGCAGCTCCAAGGCTGGTTCGTGCAACAGATCGGCCTGCACCACCCAGACAAGGGAATGAGTGTCCTGGCCGGCGACCTAGTCGCGCACATCAACGCGTCCAAGGAGCCTCTTCGTGTCGAAACGTACGGTGCGCCGCGCGCAAATCTCATCTAGGCGAGAAGACTGGCCGCAGGCCCAGTTCCAAGAGCAAGCCGACTGGGCCGCGGCTTGGATGGCCGTCGAGGTTGAGGAGAAGTACCCCAGCACCGACGTCTGCATCGGCAAAGAAGGCAACGACTTCAGCCGGTTGAAGCCCGCTGAAGTCGCCTGGATCAAGGGATACTGGGATCAGTGCTTCAAGGACAGCCGAGCGCCTAGGGACTAAGCGGGTCTATGTTACAGCGGCCTGCTGTTATGTTCTTCTGTAGGCGGATGTCCTTGTTCTGAAAGCACCAGACCTGGCCGCTCTCGTCGAGGGCAGTAACCTAGATCAAGTTGTGCTCCAGTCCGTAGTCGATGAGAACCTGCGCGACCCCGCGGCCCTTGGGCGTTTCAACGGGGATCGGCGGGTTGAGCTGCAGCATCATTCAAGAAGCCCCAGCTCCCGAAGAGCCGCCTCTTTACCTAGGCGCTCCGGGAGCTTCTTGTTGGGCGTCTCTTTCTCCCAGCGCTTGACGGTGGCTTTGGGGATCTCTCCACTCTTGGCCTTGGCGTAGAACAGCCGACGCTGGGCTTCGCTCTTGAAGGGCATCAGGCCGTCCCCGGCAGCCAGTATTGCTGCTCTGAAGATCCCTGGGCGTCGAACTTCGGCACCTGGGACGGCATGTCACGTTGAGTATACTGCGTGCGCTCAGCTACACCGTAACCGCCGGCGCCGCCGGTCATGCCGACAGCCTTAGGCATCGGCAGACCCATGGCGCTGACAGCGGCGAGCTTGCCCTGCGCATACGGATCCATCAATCCTCCGACGGACGCAGCAGTTCTTGAGTTCCGCGGGCGCCGAGGTAGGAGCCGACACCTTGACCAGCTAGCATCGCCATCAACTGCGGACCGGAGATGCCTTTGCCGCCTCGATTCGACATTACGCCGCTGAGGCCCGCGCCCAGCAACCCGCCGAGAGCACCACCAGCGCTGCTGCCCAGTGCCGTAGCGATGGGCCGCGCAATAAAGTGCTCGTCGGGGCTGTGTCGGCCCTCGTAGAGCATCGCGGCCAGTGACGAGAACGGGATGGGTGAGGCGTGTAGCAGCGCCGCGATCTGCTCATCGTCCAGCGCCGTCTTCTCAGAGGACGTCTTCAGCCCCAAGCTCTTGAGAGCCTGCGCAGCCCCATGTCGGAGGGCTTTCGCGGCAAGCGACAGGTCTCCGGTGGCCAGTGATTGCCGAAGCATGCTCTTCCACGAGGGCCGCATGAGCTTCTGCGCTAGGCGAGAGCCGGCGTACTGTCCCGCGGCCATGCCCGCCAGGCCCGCCACCGGGCCGGCGAGCCCGCTTCCAAGTGCGCCGCCGACGCCGCCGCCGGCCTCGCTGGCGACGAGGTTGAGGAGCGGGCGACCGATCCTACCGCCATCCGGCGAGTTGGCAGCTAGCTCGATCGAGCTGAACAGTGGTCCGACCATAGGAAGCGCAGAATGCAGCGCTACTTCATGCTCAGAGTGCCGACTTAGCTTGTTCATAGATTTCTCCAGGCCTACCTGAGGCCAAGTTTCTTGATAGCCAACATAGCCCCTTCACGTAGCGCCTTACCAGCCTTGGAGTACTCGCCGGCCACCACGTGCGAGCGGAAGCGCTTGTGCCATGGCCGGCGGTCCTTCATCGCCCAAGCCGCCAGGCCGGTGCCAAGGGCAGCCGTACCACCGAGAACGGCGCTAGCGGCGATGCGGGCCTTCATATTGGGGTCAGAGAAGATTCTGCTCGGCGACTTAGGCGCCTTAAAGTACAGACCAAACCCGCCGGAGGGTGCGTCGGGACTGGGGGTGCCCCCGGGCCCGGTTCCGCCTGGTGGTCTCCCAAACGGCATCTCCTCGAACCTGTTTTGATAGGAGTACCCTACGGGCTTGAACCGCTTAGAGTAGAGAAAGTCGGCGGGCGCGATGTGCTCGAGCGGCTTGTCAATACCAGACCCGCCGGTAAAGTGCTTATTAGCAAAGTAGGCCGGGGCCGTAGTGCATCGCCCTAGAGGGCAGTCGTCAAGTAGCGGCGTTTTCTTAATGTGGTCAACGATCTCCTGAAACGGGATCTCGTCGGTGCGCTGTCCAAAAAGTGCATCAATGCCCGACTTGCCAATCATCTCTTCCGCGAACGCGTCAGGGTTCTCAAGTTTCTTAAGTGTTTGCGTAAAGCGGATCGCCAGCGGATCTTTGCTCGGGTCAGCGCCCGGGCCAAAACCGAGAATGTCGTTAATCCCCGCCGCAGTTGAGGGGGTTCCGCTCTGCATCCGACCTTTGAAAGCTGACCGCAGCTTAGATACATCGGCTTTGGCGTTCGCGTTCGGATCGAACTGGATCTTGTACTGGTTGTACCGCTTCTTTAGCGCGTTAGACATCGCCGCGTCGTACGCATCAATCTTAGACGCGTAGTCCTGGATGTCCTTGTGGAACGCGTCAACCTCATGCGCCGGCGCGTCGGGGCGTAGATGCGCAATGTCTGGACGCCAATCTACTCGGTGTGCCAGCGGATCCGTAGGGTGCTCTTCTCCCATGCGACCTTCGAAATCGTCGGTCTTCATGGGGACGAGGATCGCGTCGAGACGTCGTCCCATCGCAGGATCTTGTTGCCCCGTGACGTGGCTGTACCGATCATCCTCCAGACTACGGAACAGTACGTCCGCATGACCCTGGATAGTGTTCTTACTGGGCAGCAGGCCTTGATTGTGTCGCGTAATGACGACGTCGCCCTCTTGGAAGTTCGGCAGCGCGTCGTTGAAGCTGTTGTACCGCTGTCCGCCGATGTTGTACCGGAGCGTCGGGTTGTGGCGCAGCAGCCCAAGCATCGGCAACGCAGCAGCGGCCGCCGGAATGAGGAGGGGCCAGAGGGCTTCCTTCTCCATCCCAGCGGTCTTCTCATCGCCGATGTTGGGGTACTTGGCGTGAACGGCGGCTTGGACCTGCTTCTTCTCGGCCGCCGTCCCGCGCTGAGCGATTCGGGCCAGTGCGTTGCGCGCATGGGCCCGGTCGTGAATGGGATACCGACGCCCAGGGAGGGCGAAGTTACCTTCGGCAATCCGCTTACGTCCCTGGGTCGTCAGTTCGGACATGGTTACACTCCTCCGCTCATGAGGCCAGCCGGCATCACGCTACGGCCGAACGACGCGTTCACCGGCGCCGGCGCGGCGACCGGTCGAGGCCGGCTCTGTCCGGACATACCGCCCATCACAGGCGCAGCTTGCCGGGGCATGCTCACGAAGTTGGACGCGTCAGGCATGCTGGCCAGAGGAGCAGTCCGCTGGCTGACCGGCATGCGGCTCTGTCCGGACATACCGCCCATCACAGGCGCAGCAGGGCGAGGCTCGCTCTGCATAGACGCCGGCATGAACGGGCCCATGGCCGGACGCATGGCCGTGCTGAGAAGCGCGGGAGTGAAGCCTGCGCGAGTCTCCGCCTGCATGGCGCTTCGCGCCGCATTCGGGTTACGCATCAGGAACTGCCGAGCCTGGTCGGCAGTGAACTGCCGCGTCCCCTCCCGGCTACCCGCGGCTAGGCGAGCGTTGCCGAAGTTGCCGCCCATAGCCGCTTGCTGAGCAAGATACTGCAGAGCTTGTGGGTTGTAGCCGCTCAGATCGAGCCCCGGCGCGGCCGGAGCCGCGGGAGCCCGTCCCCGAGCCGCCATCATCCCTCGAATCACCGACTTGCTGTCCGGAGGGGTGGGGCGCACCGGCGCATTCATCTGAGCCATCGGGGATCCCGCTAGATCAGGAGCAAAGGAAGCCGGTCCGCGGGGCATGCGCATCGGAGCCGCAGGAGCCGCAGGAGCCGCAGGAGCCGCAGGAGCCGCAGGAACCCGCACGGAAACAGGCATCGGCGCCGTTGAGCCGCTGGATTGGCGGTGCTGCCGCAGTAACGCCTGCGGGCTCAGCTCACGTAGCTTTGCCTGCGTGGCAGGATCCGTAGGATTCCGGAGAAACCGCGGGCTCACGCCCTCCTGGTAGTTTCGGGTGTCCGCCTGCATACGAGCGTACTGGGCATCCGTCAGATCAAAAGGCGCCGCCGTCTTCTGGCGAGGACGCCATCCAAGCTCCGACGAGTGCTTGTAGGTGTCCGGGTCGTCGGCGTGACGGTTGAGTGCCGCAGCCGCGCCGACGAGACCCAGGCCCCCGAGGCCGGCGAGAGCCAGCGTACGGCGGGTGTCCTTGGCAGACCGCTCAGCGGCCATCGCATCGGTGAGAGCCTTGCGGCGGGCGTCGTACCCCGCCGGCGTCGTGCCGGTGACTTCAGCGAGGCCCTTGACCAGCCGCTGCGCCTCGTTCGGCTTGCCGGCCTTCATGGCCTCCTCGTAGGCCGTCAGCAGCTCGTGCGGCATGGTGTGCGCCGGCACATCCTTGATCTGTAGCTGCGTCTTGGCCAGGTTCTTACCGGCGCTAAACATGTTAGACAGATGGTCCATAATTCCGGCGTTAGGCGTCTGCGCCTTCGCCAGATCATGGGACTGTCCGACAAGCGAGGAGAGCCCCGCCCCAAGGTTAAGCACGCCTGACGGAGACTCCGGAGCGTGAGTGGCGATATACTCGCGGATCTTATCAAAATTGAGGTTGGGCAAACTGATGGACGGCATGTGGATCTCCTGCCCCGGAGAGGGCTAGTAAGTCGGATACCCCGGAGCATAGCCCGGAGGCGCGTACGATTGTGCAGCTTGCTCGTGCATAGAATCTCCGCCCTGCAGGAAGGGCATGGCGATCATGCCCGCGGGAAGCGCGAGTCCGAGCAGAGAACCCAGTCCAAAGCCGCCCCCCTGACCCTTAGCGGCAGCGTTAGCCGCTTGCTGCGCGGCCTCAGCTTGCGCCGCGGCATCATAGGTGTACAGAGGCTGACCCTGCACCGCCTGCTGCACAGCCGCCTGTTGTTCGGCGGTGGCGAGGTTCTGCGTGGCCTGCTGCTGAGTCGCTTGGGCGTTCGCCATGGCTGCCGGTTGCGCCTGCGCGGCAGGGGTCTGCTGTCCCGGCGTCACGTAGGTAACTTTGGGCTGGGCGATCCTAGGGGCGCTTTGCGCCGCAGGGGCAGCGACAGGAGCTGCCGGGGCCGCCGCAGGCATTCCCGGGAACAACTCCATCTGGCGAGGCGGAGGGCGGAAGTTCGGCGCCACTTGCGTCACACCGCGGCCCACGTTGTACGTGAAGGCCCCCGCAGGGGCTGCGCCGTAGTTGTACGCCACTTGGCGGCCGGCAGCGGCAGCAGGAGCCGCGGCCGCAGGTGCGGCGGCACGCACAGCCGCCTGCTCGGCAGCCGGCACCGAGGCGCTCACAGCCCTGGCAGCAGTGCCTTCTGCGGCGCCGACGGCCTTCGCTGCATTAGCAGCCTGCGCGTTCTGCACCGCCGTAGTTACCACCCGCCTAAATGGGGCCGCGACGGTCCTAAGGATGTTCGCCTGCTTCTCAGAACCCATCTTAGTACCTAGGCCCGCGCCGAGAGCAGCTGTTAGCGCAGCTGCTAGCGGGCGCTGTTCCTTCGGAAGCATATCAGCGAGATGAAGCCCCGCAGCCGCGCCAAGGGTGCCGCCGCCCGCCGCGGTCAATAGTCGTCGCATCGCATGCTCCTTCGAGCCGTCTGACAGATCGGATGCCACAGCACCGCCGGCGAGCAGCATCGCCGGTACCGTCGCAGGCGGCCCTGCCTTACGGGCAGCCCACAAAGAAGACAACGAAACCCCATTGGATAGCGGTACGACCGCGTCCATGGGGCGTCGTGAAGCGGCGTACGCAGCACCGCCGTACAGCAGGGGAGCCAGCAGGTCCATGGAGTGCCGACTCATCCTTCATCCTCCAGCTGGGTGGCGAGGTGCTGGCCTAGCTGCTGCCCGCCGAACCCTCCAAGCATCCGGGCCGACGCCAGAGAACCCTTGCTCAGGCCGCGTCCCATAAGACCGCGTACGATGGCATCTGCGAGAGATGCGCCCGTGGCGTGACCGATCGCCGATCCAGCGGCCGTCGGCAGATCATCGCCGCTCATGTACGACAGCGCCCCCGCGGCGAGCGCAGGTGCGGCCGCCATGCCCACAGGCACCGACAGCGGAACCTCCCGCTCCATACGCCGAGAGATGGGGCCTGCGAGCATAAACCGCTCATAGGCTTCCGCCAGGTGGCCGGGATGCCCTTGAAGCGCGGCAGGCGTAGCGAAGGCCCCGCGGACCAGCTCCCGCACGTCTGCCTCATTTCGTGCTGCGCCGATCGCGCCCATACGCCCAGGGTCTCGTGAAGCGCTGGCGCCCGCGAGACCCTGGCCGACCGCGGGGAGCAGATCGCGTAGGTAGTTCATTACCGATACACCGGTCCGTAGGGGCCCTGTTCACGCTCACGCTTCTTCTTACCGAGCATGTTCGACAGCAGCATCCCGCCGCCGAGCAGCGCGGCGCCGCCGACCAGCGGGCCCTTGTACTTCGAGAAGAAGGAGGGCGCGCCCTGAGCACCAGCGGACGCCTGAGCGGGGGTTACGCCGGCGAGCTCAGCACCGCGGGATAGGTTCGCGGCGAGCTGTGCACGCTGAGGATCGACGGCCTTGGGGCTCAGCTTCGCGGGGCCAACGCCGAAACGGCTGGCGAGTTCGGAGAGCTCTTTGCCGCCATGGCGATGCAGCGCCTGCTCCTGCTGGTGCTGAATCTGGCGCTCAAGCGTCGCCCGATCAACGCCGGCCTGAAGCTGGCCGACCGTGGTGCCCTTACGGATCTCCGGCACCGCGGAATGCGCCGGATCGGCGTATCGGCGGGTCGCCTGCAGGCGGGCGTAGTCCTCGGCGAGCTGCCGGTCGCGAGCCAGCGCGATGGAGAGCTCATCACGCGCCCCTGCGGGCAGAAGATGGGGTTGGTGCGCGCCAACTGTCCCATACCGGTCAACCACGTTCCGCATGTTGGCCTGGCGCTGCGCCGCGATCTCCGCGGCACGGGCGTCCAAGCCGCTTAGGAACCCCGTGGGGTCGAGCAGCCGCTGCCGGTGAAACATCGACTCAGGATCCAGCGCCTGCATGGCGAGCTGGTGAGAGTCGCCACGGAAGAAGTCAGGAGCCATGACCGACGTTGGCGTAGCCGCCACCTTCTCGATACCCGAACGAACTGCGAAACCGAACGAACTCATGGTCACTCCTTGGTGCGCCGTAACGACGCGTAGACCGACTGAGAAAGCTTGCCTCCAGGCCACCAGGACGTCTGCCGGAAGTGTTGCCAGCCGAGCATCTTAGCTCGCGCTACCAAGAGTGTCCGAAGTCTACGCCGGACGCCAGTGGCAGTTCGACCTGCAAGCTTTGACGCCAGAGCGTCAACCTCCTCGGAGGTTAGGACGCCGTAGGGCCGAGTGTCCAGATGTTCGATGATGATCGCGTCCTCAGCAACACTGAAGACCCCATACCCGCCGGCCTTAGTGGCGCGGACGCGAACCATCCTAGCAGCGTACTGCGCCTTCTTTGCCGCGTTACGGTACTTTACTTCAGTCAGCTCCGCCGCAACGTACTTGGCCCACGACACAAAGTCGCGGTCGGCACCCACGGCAGAGAGCTCACTGAGTAGGCAGAAGTCGTTACCGTCAACAGACAAGGCGGGGTTAGAGAGATCAAAAGGCACCGTAACGTAGAGCAACGAGCCTCTACGAAGGAAGTGGATCTCCAACCCTTCGTACGTACGCACGACGGTCAAATGCGCGTAGGTCCGAGCCGGAGTCTTGGCGACCTTGGGAAGCGACGGGGCGTCGCGCTTGAGGGTGATGAGGCGCCGCAGAGTGGTGATGTCCAGAACGGTTCGACGTCCGGCAGAGACGTCCGCGCCGACGGCCTTGACCGCCGCGGCGTAGCGCTCGGCCGAGACGAAGGCGCCGGAGATACCGCGGCACTGTTCAAAGCGCTGCCGTAGAGACTCCGGACTGATCAGAAGGAGGTCTGAGTAAAGCGGACGAGCACAGCCAAGAGCCTTGTAGCTGTCGTAGAATGCACCCCACTCAACGACCAAGCTGTTCTTATAAACCTTGACGCCTTCGGGCTCCTTGGAGCTCAGGAGATAGAGAAGCTCAAGGGTCCTGGGGTCGTCGGTGTTACGCAGATTACGACGGCCCGGCGGAACTTTGAGCCGGCGTATAGCGTACTCGTTGGCCACGAGGACGGGATCCACCACCAGCAGGGTCGAGTGCGGAGTCTGATGCGCCGCCGGAGCGATGGCGGAGAAGGCGTCACGTACAGCACCGGCCCAATTACGAACGCTAGCGGGGTCCTGAGCGACGATGGAGGCGTGCTCCGCCATAGACGCGGCAAACAAGGGATCGTCGTCCTGCGGGGCAGGAAGGGCCCTTCTCAGGCCATCGGCGATTTGGAGGAGCATGTGACCCAGGACGGCGTCGGACTGGGCGATGTACGGCCCAGCCCGGACGGCTGCGACGAGGGCCACCCGGGGCGGCGAGACCTGGGAGGCGAGGTCGAAGACCGCCGGCCAGGAGATCTGGAGGAGGGGGCGCTTGCGACGGGCCGTCGGGTCGCGGTCGAGGAGCCAGCGGACCGGTGGCGCCGAGCGGTCGTTGACCAGCACCCAGGACCAAGGGGCGTCGGGCGAGGGCTCCAGAGGGGCTTCGACCTTCGCCAGAGCCACGACCTCCTTGAGCCAGCTACCCCACCCCTGGAGCGTCGGAAGCGAGTCTCCCATGATATTTACCTCTTAACCGCTCAGGCACCGACAGGGCGCCAACGGAGCGGCGGCCGCCGATATAGCGGAGCTGAACGCCAGAAGCAAGGCCCCACAGAAGGCGTCGATCGCAGGCGGAGCAGTGGTTCCGAGGGTCGTTTTCGCCCGGTACGCGCAGGCACGACAGTGTTTCGGCCATAAGCAGGTTTTCGGGGGTACGCGGGGTACACGTTTGGCAAAACGGCGCGCGGAGCCCGAGCAGCCCAAAAACAGGTTTACGACAGAAAGCTGGTACTTCGTGACGGGCTAAGGTTAGGTGTAAAAAAGTCTAGACCGCCAAAAGTACTCAGGTATTAGGTCCGGCGGGCCGTAGGCGCCGCCGAAAAGTTGGAGGGCAAATCCGGGGGTGTCGTCAAGTTACCTTCCACCCCGGAAGGGGGTTGGTTATCGCATACCAGAGGCGCCGACGGGCCCGTTGGGGGAGGTCATCGGACCAGAGACCAATGTGTGCCCAGGCGAGCAATAAAGCAAGATAACCACCAACGACCCCATAAGTTAGGGTGGGTTTTACCGGAACATAGGATTGTGTGCGCGTAGAAATGTACTTTTTTTTTCCTTACAGAAATGAAAGGTACGATTTTCGCCCCATGCAGGATGTGTGCCTATTTCAAAAATGAAATGAGGGAAACGGTGTACCTGCACGCGATACTATGTTCCGGTAAAAGGCACCCTAACTTGTGGGGTCCTCCCTGGTTATTATTATTATTACTACACAAACACATACATCTAATCTAATCTATAGACCACCCCCTCCTACCCCTCCCGCCAGGCCTTTACCTAATAACCGCGCCCTTGCTGGAGTGGACGGGTACTTGACGATGGTGGCGGCCTACCCTCCCCACTCTCTACTGCACGCCTACAGCCTCTTTTACAGGGCCGACGGGCCGTTGGGCCGCTGGTCACGTCTAACCCCTAACCTTAGCTAGGCGACAACTTGCAGCCTTTTTGCGTCTTTCGTGGTTTGGGGCACTTTGGCTCCGACGGCCCGTCGGCGCCTTCGGTACCGTCGGTACCCCTCAAAACCCGCTTATGGCCAAAATACGGTAGTGATCCCGGGTACAAGGCCTTGTACGGCCACTTCTCACTCCTCCAGCCCCGAGGTTCCCTTGTCCGACGTCATCCCCGTAACAATCGTCCCTAAGACCCTTGACTCCTCCAAAGTCGCCCGTCATACTGCCCGCCCTCCGCCCTCTAGGGCCCCGAAGGCGCCGTTGCGGGAGACGCCTCCGGCCAAAAAACAGCCCGCAAAGTCCGAGGTTTCTCCCATGCTCGCGTCCTTTGAAAAGGCAACCCGTATCCTCGCCGTCTCTGACGACATCCTGTCGGAGACTGAGAAGCTCGCCCGTGTCCAGGCTCTCCTCGCTGAGTTCAAGGACGTCCTCTTCCCGGCGCCCGTTGTCGTCGAGGCTCCTCCCGCTAAGAAGGAGCGCAAGCCCCGCGTGAAGGTGACCGACCCCGTCAAGCTCGAGGCTATGCGCGCCGTGGCCGCCAAGGCCCGCGCTGCTCGCATGCAGAAGCTCGCTGCTGCTAAGGCTCAGTAGCCTTCGCACACCGCCCTAACCAGGCTTAGCCCCTTGAAGCATTCCGCTTCAGGGGGCTCTTTTTTACCTGAGGTAATCATGCTCATCCTTAGTGACCTTCACTTCGGCGACAAACAAACCACCCCTTCCGATGAAATCTTCGCTGCCGCGGCCGCCGAGCGTCGTACCGACGGCCTCGTGGTCCTCGCCGGAGACCTGACGCTGGCCGGCAAATCCTCTGAGTACGCCTTGGCCTCGGACTTCCTCAGCGGCCTGCGCTCCATGGGCCTTCGGATCCTCCTGACCCCTGGCAACCATGACTTCGGCGGCGTCATCGGCCGCCGTCTCGTCGCCTCGAAGCCTCGTCGGCATTTCCGCGCCCTCATCGAAACCCTCCACCCTGATTGGGGCTCCGCGCAGCACGTGTCACCCGATGGCTACGACACCATTACTCGTATCGGAGCCCACGTTTTCGTTGCGCTGCGTAGCGTTCATTCCGTCGGCCTTCGGCACCTCGGAAACACCGTCCAACCGGAACAGATTTCCTGGGCTCAGCAGCATCTTCAGGCAATTTCTCCCCAAACATCGCTCCACTTCGTAACCCATCGATCCATTTGGCAGGACGACGGCGACAAACACCCCGCGATGCACGGGTCAGAGGCCCTTTGCAAGACTTTGCTGGCCCCGTACGAGTTCCGTACCTTCATTCACGGGCACAACCACCGTCACGTGGATCAGCTCCACCACCTTTCGGCCGCCACCCGTCCTATCCGTCGGTTGTCAGTGGATACCACTACGGCCCGAAGCTCCTCTCATTCTGCGGCGCTCATGGCAATTCCGTTGAGCGCGCTGGTTTAGCCTTATGTCCCTCGTAACCTTGAGCCCTTACCTCTCTTACGACCCCGCTCCTGCCGCATACCCCATCGCTTTGGACTGGCTGGCTCCGCGGCTCGGCGGCGATAAGGCCAACACAACCACGTCCCTACTGGCCTGCGGCCTAAGCCCAAACAACCCTCTGCCGCACGAGCTTTGGAGTGAGATGGACGGCACCTACCTCCTGACGCCCCACGGTCTACTGGCCCTCGTTCTCACGAACCCTAATAGGGACCTCCAGAGCCTGATGACGCCGAGCGCCTACTTCTACGCCACTAAGTCTGCGCGGAGTGATCTTGCGGGCCTGCGCCCCAGCCTGGAAGAGTTCGTGCGCCGCGCTGCTCTCAACGACGACTACGGGATCGTGCACAACCACGACACTCGGTACGCCCGCTTCATGACAGCTGCCCTAGCCCTCCAGCAGCCCCTCCTCTCCGATCCAGCGATCTACGACCTCCACTGCGCCCTCGAATCCCTTCGGGCCGCCGGCGTCTGGCCGTCGTCCAACAAAACTTCGGGCTTCGCACCCTCGCAACTCCGCATCCGCTATATCCGACCATTCCTCTCCAACGTCTGGTGGTGCTAAATGATTCACACATCGAACGACATAGCAATGAGCCGCGTATTCTGGTCGCTCGAAGACCTTCTCGAGCTACTTCCCTTCACCTACCACGCAGCGTTTTCACGTCTAAACGCCCCGCTGCTCCACAACGCAGCGCTGATCGTCGCCCACGCGCAACTAATCCGCCCGGACCAGGTTCTCATTGGCCGAATGATTACCGCGGTCCATCGGTCCGTGAGAGCACAGCTGGAGGCTTCTTACCCGCCGGAAATCCTCACAAACAACCTGGCCGCAGCGACCTTCGGACAGCTGTCCACCGCCACTCTCGCCGAATGCCAACGCACTCGAATGTCCATCGCCCTCTCGAACGTCATATTCCACGGCACCCACGCCCCGCTGGCGCCAAGGTCCGACGAAATCGCCGCACTCCCGCTCGACGAAATCGACGCCGCCTTCGCTCTTGGGTCTCCCAAGAACCCCTACACCCGCTGCGCCAACGACAATCGAGCAATGGACCAACTAGCCCGGATCTTCTGCGAACGGCACGGACATCCCTGGTGGTGCGCCTGTGAGGGTTGCGCATGAACTTCCTACGTCCCACTCCCGACCGCCTGCAGCAGGCGATGGCGGATGTTGAGCAACTTCGATTGCTCCGGCCCTTATGCCATTCCCTGTGGAATACGACCGCAGCGAATTTGACCTCCAAGGAGGTGATGGCTGGTTTTGCTGTCTGCTGCCTCGCATCCAATTACCCGTCAGCCAAAGCCACCGAGCTCTACCACGGCCTCAAGGAATCGCCTGACGTCCTCTTTCCGTCGCAGGCCCGCCTGGACGCTGACCGCTCAAGCATCGAGTCTCAATTCACCGCCGCAGCCTTCGGGCAACCGCCGCCACTGCTATCAAGCATCTGGGTAAGCCTCACTCTCCTAGATCTCTACGAGTACCTGGGCATGCCTGCTGTACCGTCGAAAGACTACCAACTCGTACGCAACACCCTACTTAACGAGTACGCCGCCTACCACATGAGGTCCCCCAGCGTACCGTCGAACGCCTTCACTAAGGGGCTGTGCATCTTTGAGTTCCTTCTTGGCGGGCCATTCCCTGACGATTGGTTCCTCAATCACGCCGCATTTATTGGAGTAGCCCACGAATGGAAACAACTCCGAACCCACTCTACCCCGGGTCTTGGTCCCTAGACCTGCGGAAGTTCATGTTCTTACTGATCAGGTCGCCGCAGGATTATCAGGACATGCTGCGGTCCAGCAGTGATCTGCGAAACCTCATCCTACGCGTCGCCTACGTTGACTCATTGGGCGTTACCAACAACGACTCCCTGTATTACCTGACCTTTGCAGCCATTGCCGCAGCCGCAAACCTACCTCCCACGGAGGCGGCGCGCGCTTGGCGTCAGCTGGCTCCGGCAGAAACCATTGCCGCAGCGGCCCGCCAGGCCGGCGGTATGGCTGACTACTTGCGCAGGTTCCACGTAGCTCAG
>JACCDP010305202.1_pt1 | contig 31703 bp, 34 predicted proteins | sample 7445841 | NCBI WGS metagenome assembly JACCDP01 (sample SAMN15323441, study PRJNA562643) | freshwater metagenome | isolation source: river surface water | place: USA:Blue River Watershed | collected 2017-08-17 | reverse complement strand
GTGGTCTATGTGACCCCGGCAGCACCACCCCGGCCGCCCGAACGTGCGTCTTTCCTGGATGTGCTGCGTGATGGCGAGCTGATGCGGATGAACTTCGGCGTGTTTGCCTTGCATGCGATACAGATGTCGATGTTCGTCGTGTTGCCGAGTGCCATGGTGGGTGCAGCCGGCATGCCGGTCAGCGAGCACTGGAAAATTTATCTGCCGGTGGTGTTGGCCTCATTCGTGCTGATGCTGCCGCCGATTTTTCTGGGCGAAAAGCGCGGACGAATGAAGCACGTGTTCGTGTCGGCGATTGGCTTGTTGCTGCTGGTCGAGATCGGCTTGCGGGCCGCGATCGTGCAATCGGCGCTGTCATTCCAGTTGGTGGTGATGCTGCTGCTGGCCTTCTTTGTGGCGTTCAATATTCTTGAAGCCAGTCAGCCCTCCCTGGTCTCCCGACTGGCGCCGGCAGGGGCTCGCGGCGCGGCGCTGGGCGTCTATAACACGATGCAGGCGATTGGGTTGTTTGCGGGCGGTGCGGGCGGCGGTCTGATCGCGCAGCACTTCGGTGCGCCGGCCGTGTTCACCGCAGGCTGTCTGGTCACTGTGGCGTGGCTTATAATTGCCGCTTCCATGAAGAACCTGCCTCGCCGCATGAAGCAAACGGCACCGGCACACTGAATCAGGTTGCACTGAATCAGGTTGCACTGGATTAGGTTCTTTGTTCCCGCAATTCTCTATTCATCCTCATCGCGCGACACTCGCACTCACAGGAGACATCTATGGCATCGGTCAACAAAGTCATCATCGTCGGCAACCTCGGGCGCGATCCGGAAACGCGTTACATGCCCAGTGGCGATGCAATGACCAATATCGCCGTGGCGACGACCGACAAGTGGAAAGACAAAGCGACCGGCGAGCAGAAAGAAGCAACCGAATGGCATCGTGTTGCGTTCTTCGGCAAGCTCGCAGAAATCGCCGGTCAGTACCTGAAAAAAGGCTCGCAGGTCTACATCGAAGGCAAGCTGCGCACGCGCAAGTGGACCGACAAGGATGGCATCGAGAAATACTCGACCGAGATCATCGCGGATACCATGCAAATGCTTGGTAGCCGTCAGGGCATGGGCGGTGGTAGCGCCGCGATGGATGACAGCGGTTATGGCGGCGGCGCGCCGTCCCGCGCGCCTGCAACAGCCGGTGCGTCTGCTCCTGCAAAGCGTACTACCACCGACTTCGATGACGACATTCCGTTCTGATCGTCAGACACTCATCTTTGGGGGTCGTCAGCCGACGACCCTTTCCCCTGTGGTTTTCTGCATTGCCTGATGGCCCGCCTGCCCCGACTGGTAGTGCGCGGACATCTGCATCATCTGATCGCGCGCGGCCATAATGATCAGCCGATCGCGATCGACGACACCGACTTCCAGACCTTCATGAGCACGCTGCGCGAGTCCGCGCAGCAGGCCGGCGTGGCCATTCACGCGTATGTGCTCCTGCCCAACCGGTTGCAGCTGCTCGTCACTCCTTCCGAAACGGAAAGCCTCGGAAAAATGATGCAGGCGATTGGACGTCATTACGTGCCTTATTTCAATGCCCGACATCGGCGCAGCGGCGGCTTATGGGAGGGGCGCTTCCGCGCCACCGTGGTGGAATCTGACGCCTACTTCATTCCCTGCGCTCAGCTGATCGAGCAGCAGCCTTTGCGGGAACGGCTGGTCGACGACGTATCCGCCTACCCGTGGTCCAGCCATGCGCACCACACCGGCCGCCGACGTGAAGCCTGGATCACCGACCACCCGGCGTACTGGGCGCTGGGCAACACGCCTTTCGATCGCGAGGCAGCGTACCAGCGGCTGTCTGACACGCCGGTGTCGGCGGCATTGGTGGCCGAGATCGAGTCGGCCACGCATAAATCCTGGCCGCTCGGCTCGGACACCTTTCTGCGCAGTCTGGGCAAGCTGACCCCCCGTCGTCTGGAGCCGGCGAAGCGCGGTCGTCCGAGAAAACATCCTTCCGGAGCGACAAGGGCGCAGGGCCAGTCCAAGGCGGACGCACCGGCGGTCAGCGAGGGATCCAATCCGGCGGTGGCAAGGCGCCGAAGCCGTCCCCGCTGACGCCCCCAGCGTGCACTTATCCGGGGCATAAGCCGCGCGGCTCATACTCTGGCCCTAATTTAATTTGCACTCTTTTGGGTGACGAATAAACTGGTATCCGACCCTAATTTTTTCGATTGCCCTGTCTATTGCATTGCACTATCCTTCATGCCTCACTTTTTCAGGCTGTGGAGTAACGCCATGCAAGCGCAAGGTTTATACGATCCGAAGAACGAACATGACGCTTGCGGCGTCGGTTTCATCGCCCACATCAAAGGACAGAAAAGCCATTCGATCGTCGAACAAGGCTTGCTGATCCTGAAGAATCTTGACCATCGTGGCGCTGTCGGCGCCGATCCCCTGATGGGCGATGGCGCAGGCATCCTGATCCAGATTCCCGATCAGTACTACCGGGAAGAGATGGCCACGCAGGGCGTGACGCTGCCGCCGCCCGGCGAATATGGCGTGGGCATGGTGTTTCTGCCGAAAGAGAATGCATCGCGTATCGCCTGCGAACAGGAAATCGAGCGTGCGGTGCACGCCGAAGGTCAGGTCGTGCTCGGCTGGCGCGATGTGCCAGTCAATCGCGAGATGCCGATGTCGCCGACCGTGCGCGATAAAGAGCCCGTGATCCGTCAGATTTTCATCGGACGCGGTCAGGACATCATGGTCACCGATGCGCTGGAGCGCAAGCTGTACGTGATCCGCAAATCCTCTGGTCACGCGATTCAGGCGCTGAACCTCTTGCACGGCAAAGAATTTTTCGTGCCGTCGATGTCGGCGCGCACGGTCGTTTACAAGGGTCTGCTGCTCGCCGACCAGGTGGGCGTCTATTACAAAGACCTGCAAGATCCCCGCTGCGTGTCCGCGCTCGCGCTGGTGCATCAGCGGTTCTCGACCAATACCTTCCCCGAATGGCCGCTGGCGCATCCGTACCGACTGCTTGCACACAACGGCGAGATCAACACTGTCAAGGGCAACTTCAACTGGATGCGCGCGCGCGAAGGCGTGATGAAGTCTGCCGTGCTTGGTGACGATCTGAAGAAACTCTTCCCGTTGATTTACGAAGGCCAGTCCGATACCGCGTGCTTCGATAACGCGCTCGAATTGCTGGTGATGGCCGGCTATCCGATCGCGCAGGCGATGATGATGATGATTCCGGAGGCATGGGAAAACCATACGCTGATGGACGACAATCGTCGCGCGTTCTACGAATACCACGCAGCGATGATGGAGCCCTGGGATGGCCCCGCCGCGATGGCCTTCACCGACGGCCGCCATATTGGCGGCACGCTCGACCGCAATGGCTTGCGCCCCGCGCGTTATCTGGTGACGGATGATGATCTGGTGGTGATGGCGTCCGAATCCGGCGTGCTGCCGATTCCTGACTCGAAGATCGTCAAGAAATGGCGTCTGCAGCCGGGCAAGATGTTCCTGATCGATCTGGATGCCGGCCGCATCATCGACGACAAGGAACTGAAAGACACCTACGCGAACGCCAAGCCTTACAAACAGTGGATCGACTCGGTTCGAGTGAAGCTTGACGACATCGCGATCGACGCTGAACCGCGCGATGAAAAAACCTCGCTGCTCGATCGTCAGCAGGCCTTTGGCTACACGCAGGAAGACCTGAAGTTCCTGATGGCGCCGATGGCCGTCGGCGGCGAGGAAGCGACTGGTTCGATGGGCAATGACTCGCCGCTGGCCGTCATGTCCAACAAGAACAAGCCCCTGTACAACTACTTCAAGCAGCTGTTCGCGCAGGTGACCAACCCGCCGATCGACCCGATCCGCGAGGCGATGGTGATGTCTCTGGTGTCCTTCATCGGTCCCAAGCCCAACCTGCTGGATACGAACAACATCAATCCGCCGATGCGGCTCGAAGTATCGCAGCCCATCCTCGACTACAAAGACATCACGCGCCTGCGCAACATCAGCGAGCACACCAGCGGCAAGTTCCGCTCGTTCGAGCTCGATATCTGCTATCCGGTCGAATGGGGCATGGAAGGCGTCGAGGCGCGTCTCGCTTCGTTGTGCGCGCAAGCCGTCGATGCAGTCAAGTCCGGCCACAACATTCTGATCCTGTCGGATCGCCATGCGGACAAGGACAACGTCGCGATTCCCGCGTTGCTGGCGACCTCCGCCATTCATCAGCATCTGGTCAGCAAGGGCCTGCGTACCTCGACCGGTCTGGTCGTCGAAACGGGTTCCGCGCGCGAGACGCATCACTTCGCGCTGCTCGCCGGTTACGGCGCCGAAGCGGTGCATCCGTATCTGGCAATGGACACGCTGGTCGACATGGCCAAGGGCTTGCCGGGCGATCTGTCGGCTGACAAAGCCATCTACAACTTCCAGAAGGCGGTCGGCAAAGGCCTGATGAAAGTCTTTTCGAAGATGGGCATCTCGACGTACATGTCCTACTGCGGCGCGCAGATTTTTGAAGCCATTGGCCTGAACAAGGCGATGGTCGAAAAGTACTTCCGTGGCACCGCGTCCAACGTCGAAGGCATTGGCGTGTTCGAAGTCGCCGAAGAAGCGCTGCGCTTGCACAAGCTGGCGTTCGGCAATGACCCGGTGCTGGCGAATGCGCTGGATGCCGGCGGTGAATATGCGTTCCGCGTGCGCGGTGAAGACCACATGTGGACGCCGGACGCGATCGCCAAGCTGCAGCACTCGACACGCTCGGGCAACTTCAACACCTACAAAGAATACGCACAGATCATCAACGATCAGTCCAAGCGTCACATGACGCTGCGCGGCCTGTTCGAGTTCAAGATCGATCCTTCGAAAGCGATATCGATCGATGAGGTCGAGCCGGCCAAAGAGATCGTCAAGCGTTTCGCCACCGGCGCGATGTCGCTTGGTTCCATCTCGACCGAGGCGCACTCGACACTGGCGATTGCGATGAACCGCATTGGCGGCAAGTCCAACACCGGCGAAGGCGGCGAAGACGAAGCGCGTTATCGCAATGAATTGCGCGGCATACCGATCAAGAAGGGCGACACTCTCGCGTCCATCATCGGTCAGGACCGTATCGAAAAAGACATCGAGCTGCTCGACGGCGATTCGCTGCGCTCCAAGATCAAGCAGGTGGCCTCAGGCCGTTTCGGTGTCACCACCGAGTACCTGACGTCGGCCGACCAGATCCAGATCAAAATGGCGCAGGGCGCAAAGCCCGGCGAAGGTGGTCAGCTGCCCGGCCACAAAGTGTCCGAGTACATCGCCAAGCTGCGTTTCTCGGTGCCGGGCGTAGGCCTGATCTCGCCGCCGCCGCATCACGACATCTACTCGATCGAAGATCTCGCGCAGCTGATTCACGACCTGAAGAATGTGAACCCGTCTGCCGACATCTCGGTGAAACTGGTATCCGAGGTTGGTGTCGGCACCGTGGCGGCCGGTGTGGCCAAAGCGAAGGCCGATCATGTCGTGATCGCCGGCCATGACGGCGGCACTGGCGCCTCGCCGCTGTCGTCGATCAAGCATGCGGGCACGCCGTGGGAGCTGGGCCTCGCCGAGACGCAGCAGACGCTGGTGCTCAATGGCCTGCGCGGCCGTATCCGTGTGCAGACCGATGGTCAGATCAAGACCGGACGCGATGTCGTGATCGGCGCGCTGCTGGGTGCAGATGAATTCGGTTTTGCGACGGCGCCGCTGGTGGTGGAAGGCTGCATCATGATGCGCAAGTGCCATCTGAATACCTGCCCGGTCGGCGTTGCGACGCAAGATCCGGTGCTGCGCGCGAAGTTCCAGGGCAAGCCCGAGCACGTGGTGAACTACTTTTTCTTCGTCGCCGAAGAAGCTCGCCAGATCATGGCGCAGCTCGGCATTCGCACCTTTGATGAGCTGATTGGCCGTGCCGACCTGCTCGACAAATCGCGTGCGATCAGCCACTGGAAGGCGAAGGGCCTGGACTTCAGCAAGATCTTCTACATTCCCGAGACCGGCGACGAGGCACGTCATCATGTCGCGACCCAGGATCACGGCCTCGACAAGGCACTCGATCACAAGCTGATCGCGCAGGCCAAGCCGGCGATCGAGCGCGGCGAGAAGGTGTCGTTTATCTCGCCGATCAAGAACCTGAACCGTACCGCCGGCGCGATGCTGTCGGGTGAAGTCGCGAAGAAATATGGTCACGAAGGCCTGCCGGATGACACGATTCACATCCAGCTGCAGGGCACCGCCGGTCAGTCGTTCGCTGCTTTCCTCGCCCATGGTGTGACCTTCGATCTGGTCGGCGAGGGCAATGACTACGTGGGCAAGGGCCTGTCAGGTGGCCGCATTATTGTGCGGCCGAACACCGAGTTCCGTGGTCGTGCGGTCGACAACATCATCATTGGCAATACCGTGCTGTATGGCGCGATCGCGGGCGAGGCCTTCTTCAATGGCGTCGCCGGCGAGCGTTTCGCCGTGCGTAACTCCGGCGCCGTCACCGTTGTGGAAGGTACCGGCGACCATGGTTGCGAATACATGACCGGCGGCACCGTCGTCGTGCTGGGTAGCACCGGCCGTAACTTCGCTGCGGGTATGTCCGGCGGTATCGCCTACGTGTATGACGAAGATGGTTCGTTTGCTTCGAAATGCAATATGGCGATGGTCGCGCTCGATCCGGTGCTGTCGGCCCACGAACAAGAGACGACGGTGCCCAAGTCCGCATGGCACAGCCTGACGCGCGGCGGCGAGCGCCAGACCGATGAGGCGATGTTGAAGAGTCTGATCGAGCGTCACTTCAAGCACACCGGCAGCACGCGCGCGCGCACGCTGCTCGATGACTGGAGCAATGCACGCAGCAAGTTCATCAAGGTATTCCCGACCGAGTACAAGCGCGCGCTGGGCGAGATGTTCGCTGCAGCAGGCAAGGTCGCGGAAAAAATCACTGCTTAAGCAAAGAAGAGAACAACATGGGTAAAGTCACCGGTTTTCTGGAATACCAGCGCCTGCAAGAGGCGAGCGAAGCACCCCAGTCACGCACCAAACACTACAAGGAATTCGTGCTGCATCTGTCGGATGCGGACGCGAAAGTGCAGGGCGCGCGCTGCATGGACTGCGGCATCCCGTTCTGCAACAGCGGCTGCCCTGTGAACAACATCATCCCGGATTGGAATGATCTCGTTTACAACGGCAACTACCGTGAAGCGCTGGACGTGCTGCACTCGACGAACAACTTCCCTGAATTTACCGGCCGCATTTGCCCCGCGCCCTGCGAATCAGCGTGCACGCTGGGCATCAACAATGATCCGGTGGGCATCAAGTCGATCGAGCACTTCATCATCGACAAGGGCTGGGAAAACGGCTGGGTCGTGCCGCAGCCGGCCGCCGTCAAGACGGGCAAGAAAGTGGCGATCGTTGGCGCAGGTCCTGCGGGTCTCGCCGCCGCTCAGCAATTGGCGCGCGTGGGTCACGATGTGACCGTGTTTGAAAAAAATGATCGCGTCGGTGGTTTGCTGCGTTATGGCATCCCTGATTTCAAGTTCGAGAAATCACACATCGACCGCCGTATCGAGCAGATGAAAGCCGAGGGTGTGACTTTCCGTACCGGTGTGCTGGTCGGGAAGGACTTCCCCAAAGAGATCATGAATCTCGCGAAGGAAACCATCTCGCCCGAGCAGCTGAACAAGGAATTCGATGCCGTGATCGTCAGCGGCGGCGCCGAACAGCCGAGAGATCTGCCGGTACCCGGTCGTGAACTCGATGGCGTGCATTTCGCGATGGAATTCCTGCCGCAGCAGAACCGCGTGAATGCGGGCGACAAGCTGAAAGAGCAGATCATGGCGACCGGCAAGCACGTCGTCGTGATCGGTGGCGGCGATACCGGCTCCGATTGCGTCGGCACCTCCAATCGTCATGGCGCAGCGTCGGTCACGCAATTCGAGCTGATGCCCATGCCACCAGAGCACGAGAACAAGCCGCTGGTGTGGCCCTACTGGCCGACCAAGCTGCGCACCTCGTCATCGCACGAGGAAGGTTGCGAGCGTGACTGGGCAGTGGCCACCAAGCGCCTCGAAGGCAAGAATGGCAAGGTCGAAAAGCTGATCGCGGCGCGCGTCGAATGGAAAGACGGCAAGATGAGCGAAGTGCCGAACTCCGAGTTCGAAATGAAGGCCGATCTCGTGCTGCTGGCGATGGGTTTTGTGTCGCCGGTGAATTCGGTGCTCGATGCTTTCGGTGTCGAGAAAGATCCTCGTGGCAATGCCAAAGCGACGACCGATGGTGACGGCTGCTACCAGACCTCGGTGCCCAAGGTCTTCGCAGCAGGCGACATGCGTCGCGGTCAGTCGCTGGTGGTCTGGGCGATCCGCGAAGGCCGTCAGTGCGCGCGTGCGGTGGATGAATTCCTCATGGGGTCGTCGGTATTGCCGCGCTGATGTCTGATGACTGAATGTCTCAAGAATGCCCGCCTCCCGCGGGCATTTTTATTGCCCGAAATGCTATGCTTGCGCTCTTTGCGATGCGGTGACGTTCCCGCCTTGCACTACAATCATTGTTTCTGACATAACGAATTCTCTCGTGTCCAACCTCGTCGATATCCGCGACCTGCATTTTGCCTATGGTGAGCGCTCGATTCTGAGCGGCCTCAACATGCAGTTCCCCAAGGGTAGTGTGGTGGCTGTGATGGGCGGCTCGGGCTCGGGCAAGACCACGGTGCTGCGGCTGATTGGCGGACAGTTGCGTGCCAATGCGGGCAGTGTCACGGTCGATGGGCAGGTGGTCAGCAGTCTGAATCTGCAGGGCCTGTATGCGATGCGGCGCCGGATGGGCATGCTGTTCCAGCATGGTGCGCTGTTCACGGATCTGACGGTATTCGACAACGTAGCCTTTCCTGTACGAGAGAACACGCAGCTGCCCGAGGACATGATCCGCGACCTGGTGCTGATGAAACTGCATGCGGTGGGGCTGTCAAATGCGGCTCATCTGAAGCCGGCCGAGATCTCCGGTGGCATGGCGCGCCGCGTGGCGCTGGCGCGCGCGGTAGCGCTGGATCCGCAGCTGGTCATGTATGACGAGCCTTTCGCCGGTCTGGATCCGATCTCGATGGGAGTGACGGCCAACCTGATCCGCAAGCTCAACGATGCATTAGGGTCGACCTCGATTCTGGTCTCGCATGATGTGCATGAGTCCTTCAGCATCGCTGATCATGTGTATTTTCTGTCGCAGGGACGGATCGTCGCGCACGGCACCCCGCAGCAGATGCGCGAGTCCGACGATCCCTACGTCAGGCAGTTCGTGCATGCCGAGGCGGATGGCCCGGTGCCTTTCCACTACCCCGGGCGCAGCATTGCCGAGCAGCTGGGCATGCAGGAGGGCGCATGATCGTAGATCTGCTTGCTCGTCTGGGAGCCGGCGTTCGCCGCGGGCTGGCGGGTCTGGGTGCTGCGGCGCGAACCTTTGCCGAACTGATCCTGGCGTCCGGCACCGCGCTGCGCCGTCCGCGGCTGGTGACGGATCAGGTGCACTTCATTGGCAATTACTCGCTGGTGATCATTGCAGTGTCCGGCCTGTTTGTCGGCTTTGTGCTGGGTCTGCAGGGCTATTACACGCTGAACAAGTACGGTTCCGAACAGGCGCTGGGCCTGCTGGTGGCGCTGTCGCTGATTCGTGAATTGGGGCCGGTGGTGACAGCCTTGCTGTTCGCCGGACGTGCTGGCACCTCGCTGACCGCCGAGATTGGCCTGATGAAGGCCGGCGAGCAGCTGGCCGCGATGGAGATGATGGCTGTCGATCCGATGCGTCGTGTGCTCGCGCCGCGCTTCTGGGCGGGCGTGATCGCGATGCCGGTGCTGGCCGCGATCTTCAGCGCGGTGGGTGTGCTGGGCGGTTATATTGTCGGCGTGCGGCTGATCGGCGTGGACGAGGGCGCGTTCTGGTCGCAGATGCAGGCCGGCGTCGATGTCTGGGCCGACGTGCTCAATGGCGTGATCAAGAGCTTCGTGTTTGGGGTCGCGGTGACCTTCATTGCGCTGTATGAAGGCTATTGCGCGGCCCCGACACCTGAAGGAGTCGCGCGCGCCACCACGCGCACAGTCGTGATTGGTTCTCTGATGGTGCTGTGGCTGGATTTCCTGCTCACCGCGCTGATGTTTAGCTGAGGCAAAGATGCAACGCAAATCTCTGGATGTCTGGGTCGGACTGTTCGTGCTGCTGGGGGCGATTGCGGTCATGTTCCTCGCGCTCAAAGCGGGCAACATGAGCTCGATGAGCTTTGGCCCGAGCTATTCGATCGTCGCGCGCTTCGACAATATCGGTGGCCTGAAACCGCGTGCGCCCGTCAAGAGCGCGGGCGTGGTGGTGGGCCGTGTCGAGAGCATCGGTTTTGACGACAAGACCTTTCTGGCGCAGGTGACGATGCGTATCGAGTCGCGCTATCAATTCCCCAAGGACAGCTCGGCCAAGATACTCACCTCCGGGCTGCTGGGCGAGCAATATATCGGGCTGGAGCCCGGTGGTGATACCAACAATTTTGCCGAGGGCGATCGCATCAAGAGCACCCAGTCAGCGATCGTGCTGGAAAACCTGATCAGCCAGTTCTTGTTCAGCAAAGCCGCCGAGGCGAGTGGCGAGGAGAAAAAATGACAACCCGACAACGTTTCCTCCGATGGGCTGCCGTCTCGGCGCTGAGCATGATTCTGACCGGCTGCGCCAGCACCAGTGTACCCGGCGCCGGCAGCGATCCGCGTGATCCCTACGAGAACTACAACCGGGCGATGTTCGAGTTCAACCGCAAGCTCGACGACAACGTGCTCAAGCCCGTGGCGACAGGGTATGTCAACGTGGTTCCTTCATTCATGCGCACGGCGGTGGGCAATTTCTTCGCCAACATCGGCGATGTCTGGACAGCGGTAAACAACTACCTGCAAGGCAAGCCGAAGGACGGCACATCCGATGTGGCCCGGGTGGTGTTCAATTCCACCATTGGCATTGCCGGACTGATCGATGTCGCTACGCCCATGGGCTTGCCCAAGCATGAGGAAGATTTCGGGCAGACACTGGGCGTCTGGGGCACGAAATCCGGGCCGTATGTGGTGCTGCCCTTCTTCGGCTCCAGCACCCTGCGCGATACGTTTGCGAAACCGGTCGATCTGTACGCCGATCCGCTGACGGCATCCAACAATGTGCCGGTACGCGCAAAAAACAGTGGCCGTGCGCTGCGGATTGTTGATGATCGCGCTGCCTTGCTCGACACGGGGACGCTGATGGAAGGGGCTGCGCTGGATCCTTACCAGTTCTTCCGAGATGCCTATCTGCAACGCCGGGAGAGCCGCATTCGCGACGGCGACGACTGACGAGGGCGGTCGGCCTTGCCGGCCATCGCTTCTCAGTGGCGGGAAATGTAACGAATCAGGGACGAATTGGCCGAGGAAGGCGGCATTCGGTATGATTCGACTTCCGGAGTGCCAGAATAGCCGGCCCGCTCCATTACAGTCTCGGAATTGCCATGTCCACCTTCAGGAAATTTTCCTTTCTTTTCCTCACAGCCTTCTTCCTCTGCGCAGGTAGCGCCAGCGCCCAGCAGGAAGCACCGGATGTGCTGATCAAGCGCGTGAGCAACGAAATACTCGAGCTCGCCAAGACCGACAAGCAGATTCAGGCGGGTAATCAGCAGCGCATCATGGAAGTCGTGCAGGCGAAGGTGATCCCGCATGTGAACTTCCAGCGGATGACCGCCATGGCGGCCGGCCGTTTCTGGCGCGAAGCCACGCCCGAGCAGCAGGCGGCGCTGACCACGGAATTCCGAGCGCTGCTGATCTACACCTACTCAGGGGCGATCTCTCAGGTGCGCAATCAGGTGCTGGAATTCAAGCCCATGCGAGCCGTTGCCGGCGATGACGAAGTCGAGGTGCGTTCGGTCGTGATCCAGCCGCGCGGCGAACCGATACAGCTGAACTACCGGCTCGAAAAAACACCGACCGGCTGGAAGATCTATGACGTGAACATTCTGGGTGCCTGGCTGGTCGAGACCTACAAGGGCACGTTCGCTGCCGAGATCAACAAGGGCGGCATCGACGGTCTGATCCGTGCGCTGACCGAGCGCAACAAGCGTCTGGCGGCCAACCCTCCGAAGCCGGTCAAGAGCTGATGAGCTTTGCTCCGACCTCAATCACGATGGCAGATGCCGGGCAGGCGCTGCGTGACGGACTGGCCGCGATCGCCCAGGGTGACCGGATGATCGACTTGTCCCGTCTGTCCCGTTTCGATTCATCGGCGGTATCGGCCGTGCTTGCCTGGCGGCGGGCTGCCACAGCGCGCGGCGCGCAGCTGCAGATCGCGGCCGTGCCGGACGGCCTGCGCAGTTTGGCTCAGCTGTACGGCTTGCAGGACTTCATCGGATCCTGAGGCGGGGTGTTCCGCTGCCGGTGTTGCCCGGGATCAGGCCCGCCCCTTAAATCCCCTATAATCCAAGACTTTGCGCCTTCATCGGCGGATGCCGCATTTGACGGCGATCCCCGGTAGCCGATACCCCGGCGCTATCCACTGATTTACCACCTCATGTCCGCCATCCGGATCGACAACGTCAAGAAGCGCTACGGCAGCCTGCAGGCTCTGGGCGGTGTCTCGCTCGACATCAGCGAGGGCGAGTTCTTCGGCCTGCTGGGCCCCAACGGAGCGGGCAAGACCACGCTGATTTCCATCATTGCCGGACTGGCGCGTGCCGACGAGGGCCGGGTCAGCATTCACGGCCATGATGTCGTCACCGACTACCAGCGCGCGCGCAAGCAGATCGGCGTGGTGCCGCAGGAACTCGTGTTCGATCCTTTTTTCACCGTGCGCGAGACCCTGCGCATGCAGTCCGGCTACTTCGGCATTCGCAACAACGACGACTGGATCGACGAGGTGATGCATCACCTGCACCTCACCTCCAAGGCCGATTCGAATATGCGCTCGCTGTCCGGCGGCATGAAGCGTCGCGTGCTGGTCGCGCAGGCACTGGTGCACAAGCCGCCGGTCATCATGCTCGACGAGCCGACCGCCGGCGTCGATGTGGAGCTGCGCCAGACCCTGTGGGACTTCATCGGCCGTCTGAACCGCGAGGGACACACCGTCGTGCTGACCACGCACTATCTCGAAGAAGCGCAGGCCCTGTGCAACCGCATCGCGATGCTGAAAGCAGGACAGGTCGTCGCGCTGGACTCTACCGCGGCCCTCATTCGCCGCATCTCGGGCTCACAACTGGAAGTGCGGCTCTCCGGCGGCAAGCTGCCGCCATCGCTGCATGCGCTGGTGTCACATCCGGATGAGCTGATCGAGGGGAACCACTACACCCTGCGCGTCAATCATCACGACGAGGTCGAGGGCATCCTTGCACGCATCCGCGAATCGGGTGCAAAGCTTGACGATCTGCAGCTGCACCAGGCCGACCTGGAAGATGTGTTCATCCAGATCATGGGCGGTGAAAAATGACAGGCTTTCGCACGCTGTTCTACAAGGAAGTGCTGCGCTTCTGGAAAGTCGCGACGCAGACGCTGACCGCGCCTATCGTCACGGCCATGCTGTACCTGCTGATCTTCGGCCATGTGCTGGAAGCGCATGTGCAGGTGTTTCCCGGCGTGTCGTACACCGCCTTTTTGGTGCCGGGGCTGGTGATGATGAGCGTGCTGCAAAATGCCTTCGCGAATTCATCCTCGTCGCTGATCCAGTCCAAGATCACGGGTAATCTCGTCTTTGTGCTGCTGACACCGCTGTCGCACTGGGAGTTTTTCGGTGCGTATGTGCTGGCGGCGATGGTGCGCGGGCTGGCGGTGGGCGCCGGCGTCTTCCTGATCACCGCGTGGTTTGCCAAGTTGTCTTTCGTTGCGCCGCTGTGGATCCTCGTGTTTGCGCTGACCGGGGCGGCCATTCTGGGCACCATGGGCCTGCTGGCAGGCATCTGGGCAGAGAAATTCGACCAGCTCGCCGCCTTCCAGAATTTTCTGATCGTGCCCGCGACTTTCCTGGCCGGCGTGTTTTACTCGGTGCACTCACTGCCGCCATTCTGGCTGGCGGTGTCGCATGCGAATCCGTTTTTTTATATGATCGACGGCTTTCGTTATGGTTTTTTCGGCCATTCCGATGTGCCGCCCGCAACCAGCCTGCTGATCGTGCTGACATTTTTCCTGCTGCTGGCCTCGCTGGCCTTGCGGCTGCTGAAAAACGGCTACAAGCTGCGCCATTGAGGCGGGCATTCTGATGCCGGTCGGTCCGGCGGAATCATTTTTATCAAAGGCAAAAACGTGCTGCCCACACCTGAACTGATCAAGAACTACATTGCCAGCGGCCTCGAGTGCACTCACCTTGAAGTGGAGGGCGACGGCCAGCACTTCAGCGCGCTGATCGTCTCGCCCGCATTTGCCGGCAAGCGCCTGATCCAGCGTCATCAAATCGTGTATGCCGCACTGGGCGACCGCATGAAAGCCGAGATACACGCGCTGTCGATGAAGACACTGACCCCGGAAGAGTATCAGCCGTAATGGACAAACTCCTTATCACCGGCGGCAAGCGCCTCTCCGGTGACATTCAGATCTCCGGTGCCAAGAATGCGGCGCTGCCTATCCTGTGCGCCGGTCTGCTGACTGCCGACACGCTGGCGCTGGCGAACGTGCCGCACCTGCAGGACGTGGCCACCATGCAAAAGCTGCTGCGGCAGATGGGCCTGTCCATCGAGGCCAGGGGCGACGTGCTCGAACTGAACGGCGCAGGCATCAATCATCCCGAGGCGCCGTACGAGATGGTGAAGACCATGCGCGCGTCGATTCTCGTGCTGGGCCCGCTGGTGGCGCGTTTTGGCGCGGCCAAGGTGTCTCTGCCCGGTGGTTGCGCGATCGGCTCGCGTCCGGTCGACCAGCACATCAAGGGGCTGCAGGCGATGGGCGCAGACATCCGCATCGAGGGCGGCTACATTCATGCGCGCGCGAAGAAGTTGAAGGGCACGCGCATCGTCACCGACATGATCACCGTCACCGGCACCGAGAATTTGCTGATGGCCGCGACACTCGCCGATGGCGAGACCGTGCTGGAAAACGCCGCGCGCGAGCCTGAAGTGACGGACCTCGCGAATCTGCTGGTGGCGATGGGCGCGAAGATCGAGGGCATAGGCACGGATCGTCTGCGCATCACGGGCGTGCCGGCACTGCATGGCGCGAGCCACAGCGTGATTGCCGACCGCATCGAGACCGGCACTTTCCTGTGCGCGGTCGCCGCAGCGGGCGGCGATGTGGTGCTGAAGAATACCCGGGCCGATCTGCTCGATGCCGTGACCGACAAGCTGCGCGAGGCCGGTGCGGTGATCACGACCGGCGAGGACTGGATACGCGTGCAGATGGCCGGTCGCCCGAAAGCAGTCAGCTTCCGCACCACCGAATACCCCGGCTTCCCGACCGACATGCAGGCGCAGGTGATGGCGCTGAACTGCATCGCCGACGGCACCAGCCGCGTGGCCGAGACCATTTTCGAAAACCGCTACATGCACGTGCAGGAACTCAATCGTCTGGGCGCGTCGATCGAGATCGATGGCCATACCGCGATCGTGCATGGCGTGCCACGACTGGTTGGCGCGCCGGTGATGGCCACCGATTTGCGTGCTTCTGCATCGCTGGTGATCGCCGGCCTCGCGGCCGAAGGGCAGACCCTGGTCGATCGTATTTATCATCTGGATCGTGGCTATGACCGGATGGAAGCCAAGCTGTCGGCGGTCGGCGCTGACATACAGAGAATTCGCTGATGACCCAGATGCTTACCCTCGCGCTCTCAAAGGGCCGCATATTCGAAGAGACCCTGCCGCTGCTGGAGGCAGCGGGCATCGTCGTGTCCGAAGACCCGGAAAAATCGCGCAAGCTGATTCTGCCGACCAGCGATCCGCAGTTGCGCGTAGTAATCGTGCGCGCTTCGGATGTGCCGACCTATGTGCAATACGGCGCTGCCGACTTTGGTGTCGCCGGCAAGGATGTGCTGCTTGAGCACGGTGGCGAAGGGCTGTACCAGCCGATCGACCTGAACATTGCGAAATGCCGGATGTCGGTGGCGGTGCCCGCCGGGTTTGATTATGCGAATGCCGTCCGGCAGGGAGCGCGTTTGTCCGTAGCCACCAAGTATGTGAATGTCGCGCGCGAACATTTCGCTGCCAAGGGCGTACATGTGGATCTGATCAAGCTGTACGGATCGATGGAACTCGGCCCGCTGGTCGGCCTGTCGGATGCGATCGTCGATCTGGTGTCCACCGGCAGCACGCTCAAGGCGAACCATCTGGTTGAGGTCGAGCACATCATGGATATCTCGTCGCGTCTGGTCGTCAACCGGGCGGCGCTGAAGTTGAAGCGCGAGAAGCTGCAACCCATTATCGATGCCTTCGACAAAGCATCGCGTCGTGAAAAGTAAATCATGTCAGTAGAAATACGAAAACTCGATTCCAGCGACAAGGATTTCCGCGAACAGCTGATGGCCGTGCTGGCCTTCGAGGCGTCGGAAGATGAGGCGATTGATCGCGCCGCGGCGTCGATACTCGCCGATGTCCGGCTGCGCGGTGATGCCGCTGTGCTCGACTACACGAACAAATTCGACCGCTTGTCTGTGGCGAGCATGTCCGCTCTGGAGATTCCGCGCGCCGATCTGAAGGCTGCGCTGGAAGGTCTCCCTGCCGCACGTCGCTCGGCCCTGCAGGAGGCGGCTGATCGCGTGCGCGCGTATCACGAGCGGCAGAAGAAAGAATGCGGTTCCGATGGCTTCACTTTCACCGAGGCCGATGGCACGGTGCTGGGGCAGAAAGTCACGCCACTCGACAAAGTGGGCATTTACGTCCCGGGCGGCAAAGCGGCGTATCCGTCCTCGGTGCTGATGAATGCGATCCCGGCCAAGGTGGCGGGTGTCGGCGAGATCATCATGGTGGTGCCCACACCAGATGGCGTGAAAAATCCGCTGGTACTGGCGGCGGCCGAGATCGCCGGCGTTGACCGCGTGTTTACCATTGGTGGCGCGCAGGCCGTCGGCGCACTGGCCTATGGCACCGCCAGCATTCCGCAGGTAGACAAAATCGTCGGGCCCGGCAATGCGTACGTGGCGGCGGCCAAGCGCCGCGTGTTCGGTATCGTCGGCATCGACATGATCGCCGGGCCATCCGAGATTCTGGTGCTGGCCGATGGCAGCACCGATCCCGACTGGGTGGCGATGGATCTGTTCTCTCAGGCCGAGCATGACGAACTCGCACAATCAATTCTGGTGTGCCCGGACGCGGATTACCTGTCGCGTGTGCAGGCCAGCGTGAACAAGCTGCTCGAAGACATGCCGCGCAAGGACGTGATCCGCGTGTCGCTGAGCCATCGCGGTGCGATGGTCAAGGTGCGCGACATGAATGAAGCCTGCGAGATCGCCAACCTGATCGCTGCCGAGCATCTGGAGATCTCTGCTGACAATCCGCAGCAATGGGCAGACCGCATCCGCCATGCGGGCGCAATGTTCCTCGGACGTTATTCGTCCGAGTCGCTCGGCGATTACTGCGCCGGCCCCAACCATGTGCTGCCGACCTCGCGCACGGCGCGTTTTTCGTCGCCGCTGGGCGTGTACGATTTCCAGAAGCGCTCGTCCATCATTCACGTCAGCCAGTCCGGTGCGCAGACGCTGGGCAAGGTGGCAGCCGAACTGGCGTATGGCGAAGGCTTGCCCGCGCATGCGCGCTCGGCCGAGCTGCGCCTGAAATAAGCGCTGCAGACCAGCGCCTCTGACGAGCATCCCATGTTCCTGACTGACAACATCATCCGCGCCGATGTGCGCGCCCTGGCGGCCTACCATGTGCCGGACGCGTCGGGCTTCGTGAAGCTCGACGCGATGGAAAACCCCTACACGCTGCCGGTGTCGCTGCAGCATGAACTGGGCAAGCGGCTGGGCGCGCTGGCACTGAACCGTTATCCGGTACCTACCTATGCCGGGCTGAAAGCCGCCATTTGCGACAAGCTGGGCGTGCCTGAAGGTTTTGATGTCATCCTCGGCAATGGCTCGGATGAGCTGATCACCATTGTGTCGGTCGCCTGCGCGAAACCCGGCGCGAAAGTGCTGGCGCCCGTGCCCGGTTTTGTCATGTATGCGATGTCGGCGCAACTGGCCGGGCTCGACTTTGTCGGCGTGCCCCTGCAAGCCGACTTGTCGCTGGATGCCGATGCGATGCTCGCTGCCGTGCGCGCGCATCGTCCGGCGATCACGTATCTGGCCTATCCGAACAATCCGACCGGCAACCTGTTCGATGTCGATGCGATGCTGGCCATCATTCGCGAAGTGGGCGACAGCGGTGTGGTCGTGGTCGATGAGGCCTATCAGCCCTTTGCGGATGACAGCTTCATGCCGCGTCTGCCCGAGTTCGCCAACCTGATCGTGATGCGCACCGTCTCCAAGCTGGGGCTGGCAGGCATACGGCTGGGCTATATGTCGGCGGCCGCGACGCTGCTGCAGGAGTTCGACAAAGTGCGCCCGCCGTACAACGTCAATGTGCTCACCGAGGCGACGGCGGGATTCATGCTGGAGCACAGCGATGTGCTGGATGCGCAGGCAACCGCAATCTGCGCCGAGCGCGAGCGCATGACGGCGCAGCTGGCGGCGCTGCCCGGCATCTCGGTCTTTCCTTCGGCCGCCAATTTCATCCTGTTGCGCGTTACCCGGCCGGGTCTGACCGGCACTCAGGTCTTCGAGCGCCTGCTGGAACGGAAGGTGCTCGTGAAAAATGTCGGTAGAATGCATGCTCTGCTGGATAACTGCCTGCGGGTCACGGTGAGCACCCCGGCCGAGAACGCGCAGTTCCTGGCAGCGCTCGAATCCAGCCTGAATTCCTAACCTCTTTATCCATGGCACGCACAGCAGAAGTCGTTCGCAATACCAGCGAGACCCAGATCCGGGTGGCGATCAACCTCGACGGCACCGGTCAGCAAACGCTGGACACCGGCGTTCCCTTCCTCGACCACATGCTGGACCAGATCGCGCGTCACGGCCTGATCGATCTCGACATCAGCGCCAAAGGCGACCTGCACATCGACGCGCACCATACCGTCGAGGACGTGGGCATCACGCTCGGTCAGGCGTTTGCAAAGGCGATCGGCGACAAAAAGGGCATACGCCGTTACGGCCATGCGTATGTGCCGCTGGATGAGGCGCTTTCGCGCGTGGTGATCGACTTTTCCGGACGTCCCGGGCTGGAGTTTCACGTGCCCTTCAAGCGCTCGATGATCGGCAGCTTCGATGTCGATCTGACGCACGAATTTTTTCAGGGTTTCGTCAATCATGCGCAGGTGACTTTGCACGTCGATAATCTGCGCGGCGAGAACGCCCATCATCAGTGCGAAACCGTGTTCAAGGCGTTCGGCCGCGCGCTGCGCATGGCCGCCGAGCTGGACCCCCGCGCTGCCGGCACCATCCCCTCGACCAAGGGCAGTCTCTGAGCACAGCGTCCGGCAGTCCGCCGGGCAGGGTTTGATCTATTTCATGAACAAGATCGTCGTCGTTGATTACGGTATGGGCAACCTGCGCTCGGTGGCTCAGGCCCTGCTGCATGTGGCCGCAGATGCCGAGGTGCTCATTTCCGGCAAGCCTGAGGATATCCGCGCTGCGGATCGCATCGTGCTGCCCGGGCAGGGTGCGATGCCCGACTGCATGCGCTCATTGCGTGACTCCGGTGTACTGGAGGCCTTGCTGGAGGCGGCGCGCAACAAGCCCTTGTTCGGCGTTTGCGTCGGACTGCAGATGATGTTCGACTGGAGCGAAGAGGGCGATGCGCATTGCCTCTCCCTGATGCCTGGCAAGGTGGTGCGCTTCCGGCTGGAGGATCAGCTGCAGCCCGATGGCTCACGCTTCAAGGTGCCGCAGATGGGCTGGAACCGTGTGCGGCAGCTGAAAGACCACCCGATGTGGGCGGGCGTGGCCGATGACAGTTATTTTTATTTCGTTCACAGCTACTATGCAGTGCCCGAAAAGACGGAGCATGCGCTGGGCGAAACCGTTTACGGTTTGCCATTTTGCTGCGCCGCAGGACGAGATAATATTTTCGCCACGCAATTCCACCCCGAAAAAAGTGCATCGGCTGGTTTGCAGCTTTATAAAAATTTTGTACATTGGAATCCCTGAGCCGGCTCGCACCAGCGAACGGCGTCATCCACTCAACGCAACCCCAGCCAATCTTCAGTAGCCATGCTGCTCATACCCGCTATCGACCTCAAGGATGGTCACTGTGTTCGCCTCAAACAAGGCGACATGGACCAGGCCACCGTGTTCTCCGATGATCCCGCGCAGATGGCCCGGCACTGGCTGGAACAGGGCGCGCGCAGGCTGCATCTGGTGGACCTGAACGGCGCCTTCGCCGGCAAGCCCAAGAACGAGCCTGCGATCAAGGCCATCATCGCCGCCGTGCGCGAGTACGCAGAAGAGAACGACGTCGAAGAGATTCCGATACAGCTGGGCGGCGGCATACGCGACCTCGATACCATCGAGCGCTATCTTGACGATGGCCTGTCCTACATCATCATCGGTACCGCTGCGGTAAAGAATCCGGGCTTCCTGCACGATGCCTGCAGCGCATTCCCCGGCCAGATCATCGTCGGCCTCGATGCGAAGGATGGCAAGGTGGCGACCGATGGCTGGAGCAAATTGTCCGGCCATGAAGTCATCGACCTCGCGAAAAAATTCGAAGACTATGGCTGCGAAGCGATCGTCTACACCGACATCGGCCGTGACGGCATGATGAAGGGCGTGAACATCGAGGCCACCGTCAAGCTCGCCCAGAGCATGACCATCCCCGTAATCGCTTCCGGCGGCGTGCATGACATCAAGGATGTCGAGGCCTTGTGCGCCGTTCAGGATGAGGGCATCGAAGGTGTGATCTGCGGCCGTTCGATCTACGAAGGAACGCTTAATCTGCGCGACGCGCAGGAACGCGCCGACGAGCTTTCCGGCGAAGACTGACATGGCCCTGGCAAAACGCATTATTCCCTGCCTGGACGTGACCGCCGGGCGGGTGGTCAAGGGCGTCAATTTTGTCGAGCTGCGCGACGCCGGTGATCCGGTCGAGATTGCGCGCCGCTACGACGAGCAGGGGGCTGACGAGCTGACCTTCCTTGACATCACCGCGTCCTCCGATGATCGCGACCTGATATTGCACATCATTGAGGACGTCGCCTCGCAGGTGTTCATTCCCCTCACCGTTGGCGGTGGCGTGCGCGCCGTCGACGACGTGCGTCGCTTGCTGAATGCCGGGGCGGACAAGATCAGTATCAACACCTCGGCGGTGACCAATCCGCAGCTGGTTGCGGATGCGTCGGATAAATACGGCTCGCAGTGCATCGTCGTGGCGATCGATGCCAAGCGCAGTGATGCTGGCCACTGGGAAGTGTTCACGCATGGTGGTCGCAAGCCGACCGGACTGGACGCGGTCGAGTGGGCCAAAAAAATGCAATCGCTGGGCGCAGGTGAAATTCTGCTGACCAGCATGGATAAGGACGGCACGCGCTCGGGTTTTGATCTGGCGCTGACCCGAGCCGTATCGGACGCCGTATCGATCCCCGTGATCGCCTCCGGTGGCGTGGGTGGCCTGCAAGACCTCGCCGATGGCATTACCGAAGGTCATGCCGATGCGGTGCTGGCCGCAAGCATTTTTCATTACCAGCATCACAGCGTGCAGGAGGCCAAGCAGTTCATGGCTGCGCAAGGCATTCCGGTGAGGCTTGCATGATCGCCCGCGCAAAATGGCTGAACCGCATCAAGTGGGACGAGCATGGTCTCGTGCCCGTCATCACCCAGGAAGTCGGTTCGAATGATGTGCTGATGTTTGCATGGATGAACCGCGACGCGCTGGCACGCACCGTCGAGCTCGGGCAGGCCGTGTACTGGAGCCGCTCGCGCAAGAAGCTCTGGCACAAGGGCGAAGAGTCCGGACACTTCCAGAAGGTGCACGAGATTCGTCTGGATTGCGATGAAGACGTGCTGTTGCTGAAAGTGACGCAAGTCGGCGAGGTCGCCTGCCACACAGGGCGGCATTCCTGCTTCTTCCACCAATTCAATCAGGATGCCGAGCAGCCCGATTGGATCGAGACTGATCCGGTGCTGAAAAACCCGGAAGACATCTACAACAAATAAGCGGATCTTCCATGAGCGATATCCTGCAGCGCCTCGCCGAGGTGATCGAGTCACGCAAGCTCGAAGCCGGCGGCGACCCCGAAACGTCTTACGTATCGCGCCTGTTCCAGAAAGGCGATGACGCGATACTCAAGAAAGTCGGCGAAGAAGCGACCGAGACCGTCATGGCTGCGAAAGATGTGCGCCACGGCGCCGATGCGAACAAGCTGGTCTATGAATGCGCGGATCTGTGGTTCCATTCCATGATCATGCTCTCGCGCTTCGGCCTGACGCCGCAGCAGGTATTGGACGAGCTCGCGCGTCGCGAAGGCTTGTCCGGCATCGAAGAGATGGCCAACCGCAAGCTCGCGCAGCGCGAAGCCTCCGAGCGCCGCTGAGCCGGCGGTCGGCAGACACGGCATCGGACCGGCCGCTCGGAGATAATCCATCCAGCCTTTACATCACTATCGGGAGCCACAGCGTGGATAACTGCATTTTTTGCAAGATCGTCGCAGGAGCGATTCCTTCCAAAAAAGCCTATGAAGACGAGGACCTGATCGCTTTCCATGACATCAACCCCGCAGCACCCGTCCATGTACTGATCGTGCCGCGCGAGCATATTCCGACGCTGGCCGACAGCGACCAGAAGCATCAGGCATTGTTGGGTAAAATGATGTTGCTCGCGCCGAAGCTGGCTGAGGAACTGGGCGCCGGTTATCAAAGCAACGCGGACGGCCCCGCCGGCGGTTTCAAGGCGCTGTTTAATACCGGCCCCGACGGCGGTCAGGAGGTGTACCATCTGCACCTGCACGTCATGGGCGGTCCCCGGCCATGGCGCGGTCAGCGATGAGGTTATCGCTGGCATGATTCATAAGCGTTAGTCAGCACTTCCCGTAGGAGAAAACAATGGGTTCGTTCAGTATTTGGCACTGGGTCATCGTGCTGGTGATAATCATGCTGGTGTTCGGCACCAAGAAGTTGGGCAACATCGGCTCGGATCTGGGCAAGGCCGTCAAGGGCTTCAAGGACGGCGTCAAGGGCGCCGAAGAAGACAAACCCGCTGCTCCGTCGGCGCAGGTGGCTGACAAATCGACCATTGATGTCGAGGCCCGCGAGAAATCCAAGAGCTGAGTATTTCCTTCCCGTGACGGCGGTGCCTGTGCGCTGCCGTTCCTTCCGTCTTCCTGAGTTTCCTGCTGAATGATCGACCTTGGCCTCACCAAACTCGCGCTGATCGGCGCGGTCGCACTGGTCGTCATAGGACCTGAGCGCTTGCCCGCTGTCGCGCGCATGGCAGGCACGCTGTTCGGCCGGGCGCAGCGCTACATCAGCGACGTCAAGACACAGGTCAATCGCGAGATGCAGATGGAAGAGCTGCGCAAGATGCAGGAAAACATCGTCGGCGCGGCAGGCGACCTGAACAAATCGATCAACGACAGCATGAGATCGGTGTCCGACGACATTGCCGAGGCTGAACAGGATTTCAGTCAGGCGATTGCCGAGGCCAATCAGGCCTACGTCGGATTCAACGAGGGCCTGCGCGTGCCTTCGGCCGAAGAAATCGCTTCCAAGCAGCGCGATTTTCGCAAGAAGCGGCTGACTCAGAACTCGTCGCTGCCGAACTGGTTCAAGCGGCAGACCGGACGCCGCACGCGGGTCATGTCAGGCGCAGCGCGGGTGGCGCGCTACCGCCCCGGCAGCAACAAGCCAAGGTTTTTCCAGTAAATGTCAGAAGAGAACCAATCCGGTCTGCAGGAGACCTTCATTTCCCACCTCGTCGAATTGCGCAACCGTCTGGTGCGCGCGTCGGCCGTGGTGCTGGTGGTCTTCATCGTGTTGTTCGCGGTCTGGCCGGGAGCAGCGGCGATCTATGACTTCATGGCGCAGCCCATGCTGGGCTCGCTGCCGGAAGGCTCCAAGATGATCGCCACCGGGGTGATCACCCCCTTCATGGTGCCCATGAAAGTCACAATGGTGGTGGCGCTGCTGGTGTCGCTGCCTTGGGTGCTGTACCAAGCCTGGGCGTTCATCGCTCCCGGTCTTTATTTGCACGAGAAGCGCCTGATTGCGCCCCTCGTCATCTCCTCGTCGCTGCTGTTCCTGGCCGGGGTGGCGTTCTGTTATTTCTTTGTTTTCGGCACGGTGTTCAAATTCATCAATGACTTTGCGCCCAAGTCGATCTCCGTCGCTCCCGACATTGAAAACTACCTCGATTTCGTGCTGACCATGTGCCTTGCATTTGGCCTGACCTTCGAGGTGCCCGTGGTGGTGATCGTGCTCGTGCGTATGGGCTTGGTGACGGTCGAGAAGCTTCGTGCGATCCGTCCTTACGTGATTGTCGGCGCTTTTGTGATCGCCGCGATCGTTACTCCGCCGGACGTGATGAGCCAGCTTTTCCTGGCGATACCCTTGTGCCTGCTCTATGAAGTGGGGCTGTTGATCGCGCCGATTTTCCAGCGCGCGACACAAGCACCGGAGTCCGAAGAGACCGTCTGAGTGGGCTCAGGGTGTGGGCCCTGCGGCTCTCAGCCAGGTCACCAGCGGTGCTGCCGCACGAAAATCCTCCAGCAGCAATCCCGGCAGTGACGCCGGGTTGAGCCGGCGAGCGCTCAGCTCGCGCCATGCGACGAAGCTTTTCAGCTTCAGCGCTTCCTGATGCGGCGCATCCGAATCGAAGCCTTTCGGTAGTCGCACCAGCGTGTCTTCCTGCTGCAATCCACCGAACACGGCATTGAGTTTTCTGTCTTTCAGTACTTTGGAAAAGCCAACGGCATCAGCGACCACATGCTCGCGCACGGTGCGCAGGCGATGCGGAGGCGGCCGGTATTCCCCGCCCGCGACCAGCAGCTGTCCCTCTGCGTCGATATGAAAGTAATAGGCGGGACCGCCGCCTTGGCTTGGCTTTTTCAGGCCGCTGGCCGTGATCGCTGCTGAAAAAGTCGTCTTATACGGAGGGCGTCCGCGCGCAAAGCGCAGATCGCGATTCACTCTGAACAGCGCTTTCTTCGGATTGCAATGCGCAACGCCCGGATCGAAGCGCGCGATTTCTGAAATCAGTCCGGTGACGAGTTCGAGCAGCTCCGCGCGCAGGATGTCATAGCGTGGCTTGTTCATCACGAACCAGGCGCGGTTATTGTTGTCCTCCAGCTCGCCGAGAAACTGGATCAGATCGCGCAGATGCATGGCCGCCTCATTCCCCTTCGGGCAGACGTGGCTGCTTCATCCGCGGGCGCTTGCCGACTGTCAGGTCGAGCTGAGTCTCGCGGGATTTTCTCAGCACCGTGACTTTCACTTTGTCGCCCGGAGTAAGCTGCGCGACGAGATTGAGCATCGAGATCGTGTCGGTGACCGGCTTGTCTGCGACCGACAGCAGGATATCGCCCGGCTTCACTCCCGCTTTGTCTGCCGGGCCGCCCTTGAGCACGCCTGCGATGATGGTGCCGGAGCTCTTCTGCAGGCCAAAGCTCTCGGCCAGCTCAGGGGTGATGTCCTGCGGCTCGACGCCGATCCAGCCACGCACGACCTGTCCGTTCCTGATGATGGATTCCATGACGGTCTTGACCGTGGTGACGGGAATCGCAAAGCCGATGCCCAGTGATCCGCCGCTGCGCGAATAGATCGCGGTATTGATGCCCAGCAGATGACCTTGCGTATCGACCAGCGCGCCGCCGGAGTTGCCGGGATTGATCGCCGCATCCGTCTGGATGAAATTCTCGAACGTGTTGATGCCCAGATGATTGCGTCCCAGCGCGGACACGATACCCATCGTGACGGTCTGTCCGACGCCGAAAGGATTGCCGATGGCCAGTACGACATCGCCGACTTTCGTGTTTTCCAGCCGCCCCAGCGTGATGGAAGGCAGATTCTTCAGCTCGACCTTGATCACTGCCAGATCCGTCTCCGGATCGGTGCCGACCAGCTTTGCCGACACCTTGCGTCCGTCGGCGAGCGCAACCTCGATCTCGTTCGCGGCCTCGACGACATGGTTGTTCGTCAGTATGTAGCCCTCGGGGCTGACGATGACGCCAGAGCCAAGGCTGAACTGGCGCTCGTCCTGACCGAAGCCATCTCCGAAGAAGCGGCGGAACAGGGGATCGTTGTTTAATGGGTGGGGTGGCTGCTTTGCTTCCTTGGTCGTGAAGATGTTCACGACGGCGGGCATCGCGCGCTGCGATGCCTGGCGATAGCCGCTGCCATAATCGGCACCGCCAGTGGCTTCCTGGATCGGCACGGCAGTCGATTCAAGGCGAACCGTCGAAGGCTCCCTCGTCAGCCACTCAGGCTTCAGGGTCGCTACAATGAACCACAATGCGAGCGCGACGGTGACAGTCTGCGCGAACAACAGCCAGAGACGACGCATACCAAAGACAGACAAAGGGCGAATGATGCAAGAAAAGACCGTGCTTCGTGATGAATTGGCGACTTTTCTGGCCAGGGAGCTTGATATTAACCGTTTTCGGGACTACTGCCCAAACGGACTGCAAGTCGAGGGGCGGGAGCGCATCGGTCTGGTCGTGACCGGGGTCACCGCCAGCCTCGCTTTGCTGGAAGCCGCGCGAGATGCCGGCGCCGATGCGGTGATCGTTCATCATGGCTATTTCTGGCGCGGAGAAGATGCGCGCGTCGTCGGCCCCCGGCAGAGACGCCTGAAGCTGCTGCTGGCGAATGACATCAACTTGTTTGCCTATCATCTGCCGCTGGATGCCCATCCGGAGCTGGGCAACAATGCGCAGCTGGCGAAACGTCTTGGTCTGCGTGCCGACTCGCGTTTTGCAGAGCAGGATCTGGGGTGGTTGGGACATGCCGACGCTTCCCTGACGACCGTCGCCGATCTTGCTTCAGCGGTTGAACAGAAGCTGGGGCGCGCACCTCTGGTCATTGGCGACAGCAGCAAGCTGCTGAATCGCATTGCCTGGTGCACGGGTGCAGCGCAAAATGCGTTCGCTGATGCGATTGCAGCGGGTGCGACTGTTTATTTGAGTGGTGAGATCTCGGAGCAAACCGTACATCTCGCGCACGAGAGCGATGCGGTATATCTCGCATGCGGCCATCATGCGACGGAGCGCTATGGTGTTCAGGCATTGGGTGAGCACCTGGCGGCCACACTGGGTGTGCGGCATCAGTTCATCGATATACCGAATCCTGTGTAAATCCGAGCCACTTGCCACAAATTTTTCTCATTGCGATTTAATGATTATCGAACAACTGAGCAGAACTGACTCGTAGCTTGCTGTTCTGCGCGCATATCGCATCATCCATCGTCTAGTCTCATTTTGTTTGCCTGTGGTTTTGGAACTAATTTGCAGGCAATGTGCACCGATCCTTCGGTGCCCGATCAATACGGATTTTTTATCATGCTGTACTCACAGCCTGCGCAACCTGCCCGGGTGATGGTGGTGGAAGATGACTCGACGACGCGTCTTCTTTTCTGCAAGGCCATCGAGTCTGAGCCATCGCTGCGCTTGTCTGCGTCCTGCGGCAATGTGGCAGAGGCGCTCGACTGTCTTAATGCTAACGAATTCGACTTGCTGCTGACCGATCTGGGTCTGCCGGATGGCTCCGGGCTGGTGATCATCGAGGCCTGCAGACGTCTGCACCCGGACACCGACATCATGGTCACGACCAGTTCCAGCGATGAGGAACAGGTGCTCGCGTGCATTGAGGCGGGTGCATCGGGCTACGTGCTCAAGGAATCCGGTTATCCGGATGTGGTGCGTGCGCTGCTCGAAGTCCACAGTGGCGGATCGCCAATCAGCCCGCTGATCGCCCGAAAGGTGCTCGCCCGAATGCGCAGACCGCTGCTTCAGCGCAGCGCCGATCCGGAGGAAGGCAGCGCGCGACGACTGACCCGACGTGAAACCGCCATTCTGGAGCTGATCGCGCGTGGCAGTTCTTACGCAAAAGTCGCGGCCGCGCTCGGCTTGTCCATCGGCACGGTGCAGACTCATATCAAGCACATTTACGGCAAGCTCTCCGTGCATTCGCGCGGAGAGGCCGTGTATGAGGCCCGTCGGCGCGGTCTGCTCGGCGCCGATCGTCATTGGCCCGGTGTGGTGCCGTCCGGTGTCGCCGAATTGGAATAAGAACCTGTCTCGGTAGGTCGATGGCAAGACGGCAGTACCGCAGACAGTACAAACGTACGGCAAGGTACTGCCAACGCCGCAAGCGGCCTACCGAGATAGGTTCAAAACGACCTCGAATCTTCGGCCCGGACTATTCCAAGCCGTTCGTCTTGTCGAAAAAATAAGCCCAAAACCCCGTTTTGCCATTTCTGCATCGTCCAGAGGCGCGATTGATTTGCGCGTCCTTTGAAAGCATGAAGGCGCTCCGATATAATGATGGGTTGCTGGAAGTTCCGTACTAATTTTGCAATTTCATTGATTGGGGTTGTCATGAGTGACGAAAATCAGGTCGACTCGGGCCGACGCGGCCTGCTGGTCGCAACCTGTGCCGCAGGAGGCGTTGCCGGTCTGGCTGCCGCTGGTGCGTTTGTTTCAACGTTTGAGCCCTCGGAGCGTGCGAAGGCGGCGGGTGCACCTGTCGAGGTCGACATTGCCGATCTCAAGCCGGGCGAGATGAAAACCGTCGAATGGCGCGGCAAGCCGGTGTGGATCATCAAGCGCACGCCCGATATGGTCGCATCGCTGAAGAAAACGGATGGTCAGGTCGCCGACCCCAAGTCAGAGCGCAATCCTGATGAGCTCACGCCCGAGTACGCGCGCAACGAAACCCGTTCGATCAAGCCGGAGATTCTCGTTGCCGTCGGTATCTGCTCGCATCTGGGCTGCTCGCCCACCACCAAGTTCCAGACAGGCGCGCAGCCATCGCTGCCGGACGACTGGGCGGGCGGCTTTCTGTGCCCTTGCCACGGTTCGACGTTCGATTTGGCGGGTCGTGTATTCAAGAACAAACCGGCGCCCGATAACCTCGAAGTGCCGCGTCACATGTACCTCAGCGACACGCGCATCGCGATTGGCAAAGACGAGAAAGGCGAGGCTTGATCATGGCATTCGTTGAGAAAAAACTCCCGGCCGATGCGCCGGCTGCACAAAAGGCGCTGGCCTGGGTGGATTCGCGTTTCCCGCTGACCAAGCTGTGGAACGACCAGTGGGGCAAGTACTATGCGCCAAAGAACTTCAACTGGATGTACCTGTTCGGTTCGCTGGCTGCGCTGGTGCTCGTGATCCAGATCGTCACCGGCATTTTCCTCGTGATGAACTACAAGCCCGACGCCAACCTCGCGTTCGCATCGGTCGAATACATCATGCGCGAAGTGCCCTGGGGCTGGCTGGTGCGCTACATGCATTCCACCGGCGCGTCGGCTTTCTTCATCGTGGTCTATCTGCACATGACCCGCGGGCTGCTGTACGGTTCGTATCGCAAGCCCCGTGAGCTGATCTGGCTGTTCGGTGTCGGTATCTTCCTGTGCCTGATGGCAGAGGCTTTCTTCGGCTACCTGCTGCCATGGGGTCAGATGTCCTACTGGGGCGCGCAGGTGATCGTTAACCTGTTTGGCGCGATTCCCTTCATCGGCCCCGACCTGTCGCTGTGGATCCGTGGTGACTATGTGGTGTCGGATGCCACGCTGAACCGCTTCTTCGCGTTCCATGTGATTGCGATTCCGCTGGTGCTGCTTGGCCTCGTGGTGGCTCACCTGATCGCCCTGCATGAAGTGGGTTCGAACAACCCGGATGGCATCGAAGTGAAAGAAAACCTCGGTCCGGATGGCCATGGTGTTGACATGATTCCGTCCCACCCGTACTACTCGACCAAGGATATTTTCGGCGTCTCGGTGTTCCTGTTCATTTTCAGCGCGATCATTTTCTTCGCCCCGGAGATGGGTGGCTACTTCCTCGAGTACAACAACTTCATTCCGGCTGATCCGCTGAAGACCCCGCCGCACATTGCACCGGTCTGGTACTTCACGCCGTTCTACTCGATCCTGCGCGCGACGACCTCGCAGTTCATGTATGCGCTGATTCTGGGCGTGATCGCTTATGCAGCACTGATCGTCTTCAAGACCCGCCTGCCGCAGCTGATCAAGAACGCCGTGATGGGCATCGCGGCCGTCATCGTCATTGCGATGCTGGTCTTCGATGCCAAGTTCTGGGGTGTGGTGCTGATGGGTGTGTCCGTGCTGATTCTGGCGGGACTGCCCTGGCTCGATCTGTCGCCGGTGAAGTCGATCCGCTATCGCCCCGACTGGCACAAGATCGTCTACGTCGTGTTTGGTATCGCGTTTGTGATCCTCGGTTACCTCGGCGTGCAGGCTCCGACGCCGGTCGGCACACTAGTGGCTCAGATCGGCACCTTCATCTACTTTGGCTTCTTCCTGCTGATGCCGTGGTGGAGCCAAATGGGTGAATTCAAGCCCGTGCCAACCCGCGTGAATTTCCAGCCGCACTAAGCCGCAAAAGGAAAAAAGAATGAAACTGTTGAAGAAATTGCTCGCGGCACTGGCGCTGGTACCGATGATGGCCCTGGCCTCCGAAGGTGGTTTTCCGCTCGACCGTGCGCCTGACCGCAGCAACGACCTGTCAGCGCTGCAGAATGGCGCCCGTCTGTTCGTCAATTACTGCCTGAACTGCCACTCGGCCTCGCTGGTTCGCTACAACCGTTTGCGCGATATCGGCCTGACCGACAAGCAGATCCAGGACAATCTGCTGTTCACCTCGGACAAGGTGGGCGACCTGATGAAGGTCAGCTTGTCTGACAAGGATGCCAAGGCGTGGTTTGGCGCAGCTCCTCCGGATCTGTCGGTGATCGTTCGCGCGAAAGCATCGTCGCAAGGCTCGGGTGCAGACTATGTGTATACCTATCTGCGCACCTACTACAAGGACGATACCCGTGCGACCGGCTGGAATAATCTGGTCTTCCCGAACGTTGGCATGCCGCATGTGCTGTGGGAGCTGCAGGGTGTGCGTAACGCGAAATTCGCGGAAGAGAAAGATCCGCATGATGCCTCCAAGACCCTCCACAAATTTGCCGGCTTCGAGCAGGTGAAACCCGGCAAACTGTCTGCGCAAGCCTACGATGCCGAGGTGGCTGATCTGGTGGGTTTCATGGAATGGATGAGCGAGCCCGTGAAGAGCAAGCGCCAGAAGCTGGGCGTGTGGGTTCTGCTGTTCATGGCTCTGCTGGTCTTCCTGACCTGGCGCCTGAACGCGTCCTTCTGGAAAGAAGTCAAATAATCGGCCCTGTTTCCTCGTGCCCTGCTATTCGTTTTGATCAAGAACAATAAGCGGGTTTAGCGAAAAGCAGAATATTCGTGAGCAGGGTGAGGCGGTCGCCGCCTCACCCTCTTTGTTTCCAAGGAACTGTAAAAATGATGGTTCTCTATTCGGGCACGACCTGCCCTTTCTCCCAGCGCTGCCGACTTGTACTGTTCGAGAAGGGCATGGATTTCGAGATCCGTGACGTTGACCTGTTCAACAAGCCTGAGGACATCTCCACCATGAATCCGTATGGTCAGGTACCCATTCTGGTTGAACGTGAGCTGGTTCTGTACGAGTCGAACATCATCAATGAATATATTGACGAGCGTTTCCCGCATCCGCAGCTGATGCCCGCAGATCCACT
>JACCDP011047834.1_pt1 | contig 31705 bp, 34 predicted proteins | sample 7445841 | NCBI WGS metagenome assembly JACCDP01 (sample SAMN15323441, study PRJNA562643) | freshwater metagenome | isolation source: river surface water | place: USA:Blue River Watershed | collected 2017-08-17 | reverse complement strand
TCCTTCGGACTTCGTGCCGTGGCTCCTTGACCGCAAGTGGGCGAACATCCGACTCGAAGGGACAACCTTCGGCGGCGTGCCGCTTACTGCGGAGTTGAAGCTTGAGGTTTGGGATTCGCCGAACAGCGCCGGTGTGATCACCGACGCGATTCGTTGCGCGAAGCTCGGACTCGACCGGAAGTTGGCGGGGCCACTCGTTGCCCCTTCGTCATACTTCATGAAGAGCCCACCAATGCAGTTGCACGATGACATCGCGCACGCTGCCGTTGAGGCCTTTATTCGCGGCGAGGACAACCGTGTCCTCGACGGGACCCAGGTCACTGCCGAGGGTTACCCCTCCTCGGAGGCCCTGAACTCAGTTCGCGCGTAACCGTTCTCGCGCGGCTGGCATCGGCTAGCCCCGCCTTCACGACGAGGAGAGCCGCCGTACCCGCAAGGGGCGGCGGCTCTCCCTATACACTCCCCAGATGAGCCAGCAGCAGCCGGCGACCCCTTCACCGATCCGTCGCGAGACGCCCGGATCGGCCCCCCGCTTCACGCCACGCCGCCTCTGGGAGCGGCTCATCTACCTCGCCTATCTCGCCTTAATGCGGATCGTTGGGCTCCTCCCGCCACGGCCAGTTGAGGCACTCTTCTCCACGCTCGCCCCGCTCGCCTACCTCCTCTGGCCAGCGAAGCGCCGCATCGCCGACGGAAACGCCGCCGTGATCCTCGGCGTCGCTGACGCGGACGGTCGCCCCCTCCCTGGCTCAGCCGCAGCGGTACGCGCCCGCTCTTTGGCGGTCTACCGCAGCTACGGCCGCTATACCGCCGAACTCCTCCGCCTCCCAAGCCGCCCCCTCGCCGCGATCGCGGCCGAGGTTGACCTAGAAGAGGCAAAGCTCCTGGATGAGTACAAGGAGCGAAAACAGGCGGCGGTCTTTGTTGGCTTTCATGCGGGGAATAATGAGCTCGGCGCCGCCGCGCTTGCCGAGCGGCGCTACGACGTCAATGTGGTCGGCGACGATAGCGCCTTCCCAGAGATGTACGAACTGCTGCGCAAGCTCCGCGCTTCGTGGGGGATCAAGATGATTGACTGGCGCGCCATCCGTGAAGTCTTCGGCGTGATGCGCCGCGGCGAGATCCTCGTCTTACTCAGCGACTGGGGCTGGAAGCCCGATGGTATTCCATGCCAGCTCTTCGGTCGCTGGACAACGCTGCCGAGCGGCCCCGCGGTGATCGCAGCGCGCGGCAACGCACCGATCATCCCGTTTTTCGTGCGCCGCGAAGCACCGGGTAAGTTCCGCATCCTCTACGGTGCACCCGTTGATGCCGGAAACGGATCACCAGCGGCGCAACTTGCCGCAACGCAGGCAACAGCGTGCGAGATGGAACAGTTGATTCGCAGTGATCCAACGCAGTGGAACTGCTTCAAGCCGCTCTGGCCAAACGCCGCAGAGCAGCGGCGACTCGCGGAACTTGCGGCGCAGATGGCAACGCAACATGAGCGAGGCGCAGCGTGAGTCTGAAAGACCAGTTGATTGGGCGCGGAACAATTGCTGGGCTCACCGCCATCTCATATCTCCCAGAGCCGTTCCTTCTCGCGATTGCAAAAGGTTGGGGCGTTGTTGGTCCACTACTGCAGCCGGCGCGCGCGCGCCTTGGACGCGCCAACCTTGCACGCGTGTATGAGTTTCGAGACAGCGCTGCGCCAACCAGCAGCGCACTCACGCGCGGGACGCGCGAAATGTTTGAGCATCACCTGCGCTTCTACATTGAGGGCGCGCGCGCGCCGCGCCATGCACGGAAGATCATCGCAACGCGCGTCAAGCTAGAAGACGAACTTGCTGTTGCCGCAGCGTTCTCTCCCGCAGCCGGCGCCTCAATCTTTCTGGCCGCACACTTCGGCGCAATTGAACTCCCGGGCAGCATCTTGGCTGACCGCTCTGGTCGCACGCCGATGGCACCAATGGAAGAGATCAGTAACGAGGTGCTGCAGGCGTGGATGCTCCGCGTACGCGGCGCAGGACTTGGGCTGCGCATCATCTCTGCCAAAGGTGCGGCGCAGATGATGAGCGAAGAGCTCGCCGCTGGCGGCATCGTGGGCATGGTCGGCGACCGCAACATTGTTGGTGCTGGTGTGCCAGTGAAGCTCTTCGGGCAGACAGCAAAACTCCCAATTGGCCCAGCACTCCTCGCTGTCGAGTCTGGAGCGCGCCTTTATGTCGCCGCAGTAATCCGCGAGCCGCGCGGCGCGTATACCGGTTACATTCGTGAGGTGGTGATCCCAACTGATGGCGACCGCATGGCGAGAACACGCGCGACGCTCGGAGGCATTGCCGCGGTCTTTGAGGAGCTGATCGTCAAGGCGCCTGAGCAGTGGTGGACGCTCTTCTATCCAATCTGGGACGATATCCGCGCATGAGAGACTCGGTGAGCGGTGCGTCGCGCGCAGATTTACATATCCATACGATGGCGTCAGACGGTACGGCCTCAGTCTCGCAAGTGCTCGCGCATGCAGAAGAGGTCGGTCTCGACATGATCGCGATCACAGATCACGACCGCATTGATGCGGCGCAGGCGGCACAGCAGATGGCAGTCGCTAGCGGCCTTCATGTGCAGGTGATCGTTGGCGAAGAGATCTCAACGCTGCAGGGACACGTTCTCGGGCTCTTCCTCCGCGAACGCGTTCGGCCACTCCACTCGCTCCGTCGCACCATCGCGGAGATCCACGAACAGGGGGGGATCGCCATTCCGGCCCACCCACTCTTTCCGCACCCGCTCTGCGCCCAGGAGGGGGCGATTCGTGCAGCGGCGAACGATCGAGACCCCGCCTGCCGCCCAGACGGCCTGGAGACGTACAACCCCACGATCTTCGGCACCTCTCCGCGCCGTCGCGTGGGACGCCTCGCCGCCGATCTCGGCCTCGCAACGCTTGGCAGCTCCGACGCTCATGTGTTGAGTGCTATCGGTCGTGTCTGGACCACATTCCCTGGCTCAAGCCCAGAAGCACTACGCGACGCGATTCTGGCGCGCACGGTGAGTGTTGGCGCGGGGAGTGACCACACGTTGACCGAGAGCCCAGGAATCTTCGGACGCCAAATGCTGCGCAATCTCATCGGGCTCGGCCAAGATCTTGCGGGCGTGACGCGACCGATCTGGACACTCGGCGGTGAGCGACGTGGTCGCGACCTCGGCTATCCAGGGAGCCGCCGCCGTCCTGCGCGCTACACACCAGACGAGGAGCAGTAGCCCGATGAAGATTGGCATCGTCACCCCATACGCATACCCAATGCCCGGCGGTGTGAATGACCACGTTGGCTCGCTCTACCGCGTGTTGCGTGCGCGTGGCCACGATGTGCGCATCATTACGAGCAGCCACGGACTCCAGAAGGCGAGCGAGGGTGACATCATTCGCGTAGGCAAAGGCTTCAGTGTTCCGTTTAACGGCTCAATGGGGACGATCACACTGAGCCCAACGTATCTGCAGCAGATGCGCCAGATCCTTGAGCGCGAACGATTCGATGTGCTGCATTATCACGAACCCTTCGTCCCATTCTTAAGTCTCGTAACGCTCACCCTCTCGACATCAGTAAATGTTGGAACCTTCCATGCGTTTGGCGGTTTATCTATTAGCTACGAATTCGGGAAGCGCGCGCTTGGTCACTACGCAAACAAGTTGCACGGCCGCATTGCGGTGAGCCCGGCGGCGCGGCACTTCATTAGCCGTTACTTTCCGGGTGAATACAAGATTGTTCCGAACGGTGTTGAGCCGGCGCGATATCAGCGCGCCGTTCCAATTGCTCGCTACCGCGATGGCGTGCCGAACATCCTCTTTGTTGGGCGCATGGAGCCACGGAAGGGCTTGATTCATCTCCTCCGCGCGTTCCGCAAGTTGCAGCGCGACGGTGTACGGGCGCGACTGCTCATTGTTGGCACAGGGCCTGGTGACCGCGAAGCGCGTCGCTACGTGCTGACGCGCCAGCTTGAAGACGTTGAGTTTCTTGGTCGTGTCCCCGAGGCGCAGAAGGCGCAGCTCTTTAAGACCGCCGACATCTTCGTCTCACCAGCCACTGGGAGGGAGTCGTTCGGGATCGTCTTACTCGAAGCGATGTCAGCCGGCGCGCCGATCATCTGTTCAGATATCCACGGCTACCGTGGCGTGGTGCGTCGCGAGCGTGACGGGATCTTGGTGGAGCCAGGGAACGCGGACGCACTCGCCGCCTCCATCCGCCGCTTGATTGATGATCCACAACTGCGCGCGCAACTCTCGCGCGCGGGCGAGGAGCGAGCGCAGCTCTTTACGTGGGAGCGTGTGGGACAGGCGGTTGAGGAGTACTACGGCTTTGTGATCCGCCGACTCGCCGAGCAGGGGCAACTCCCTGCAGGATTTAGCGCGCCGATTCCTCCGCCACCCGGCCCGCGAGTTCGCACAGCAAGCGAGCGGTAAGCCCCCAGACACGCAGCTCACCCGGCACCACAAAGGCGCCATACCTGAGCTGCACGCCGTTCTGCTCCCCGTCAACGTCATGTACGGGGAGGCGCGGATCAAAGATGCCGAGTTCGGCGCCAACAACGCCGGCGACCTCCGTTGGATCTGGGTGGAGTTGCGGCGTGCTCGGTGCAACCGCCACCACCACGTGGATCAGGAAGTTGCTCGCTGGGATGTAGGCGGGATCGAGTGAGCCGACAACGATGATGCCGTGCTGTGGATCATCCGCATCGAAGCCGAGCTCCTCATGGAGTTCGCGGATCGCCGTCTGTTGCGGTGTCTCGCCAAGCTCCATCTTGCCGCCCGGAAGGGCGAGCTGGCCGCCGTGCGTTCCGCCTTGTGCGCGCTTGATTAGGAGCACCTGACAGTCGAACGGGTGCACCTCAACGCTCTCGCCGCCACCGTTTACGCCGCAAGCTCCAAGCGCCACGGGTGGCACCAAGAGTGCGGTGACTGCGGCAATGCGCGGCGTCCCCTCAACGGGTGGATTCAGGTCAACCGGCTCAAGGCCGGGGAGTCGTCGTGGGGTGAGGTTCGGTTGTAGCGGGAAGGGGAGTGGTGCGAGCGCTCCGGCTGCGTCACGCGCAAGCGCACGACGCAGCCGTTCAGCGATTCGTTGAGCCGCCTGCTCTTGCCTCTCCACGGCGAGCCCTTGTTAGCTTGGGCGAACGGTAACCCCTGGCGCGCTCGGCGCACGGAGTGATCGGCCGGCCATTCGTGGATTGCGCGCTGGACCCGATCCTGCAGGGAGCGGCTTCGGCTTACGGCGGAGCGCATGCTCAAGCACCTGGCCAATCGTCTCTACAGGAATGATCTTCAGCGCCTTTCGGATCTCCTCTGGGATCTCCGGCAGGTCCTTCTCGTTCTTCTTCGGGATCAAGATCGTTCGCGCACCGGATGCGTGTGCCGCCAGCGCCTTGCTCTTCAAGCCGCCAATCGGAAGCACGCGTCCGCGCAGTGTGATCTCGCCAGTCATCGCCACATCCTTACGGACAGGGATTCCTGTGAGTGCTGAGACGATCGCGGTTGCCATTGTCACGCCAGCAGACGGGCCATCCTTTGGAATAGCTCCTGCGGGAACGTGAATGTGCAACCCAGACTTCTCGAAGCGCTCTGGTGCAATACCAAGCTCTGTTCCGTGCGACTTGATCCAGGTGAGTGCGGCACGCGCCGACTCCTTCATCACGTCGCCGAGCTGGCCGGTGAGGATCAACTCTTCGCGACCCTCCATGACGCCAACCTCAACGGTGACAACGTCACCGCCGACTGGCGTCACCACGAGCCCCGTAGCCGACCCAACCTGGTCGTCCTGATCCATCTCGCCGTACTCGTGCCGCTCAGGCCCAAGCCATGTGGCGAGCTTCTTCAGGTCAACGCTCCCCTTACGGATCTTCTTCTCAGCAACGCCGCGAGCAACCTTGCGCATTAGCGTGGCGATCTCTCGCTCCGCGTTGCGCACCCCCGCCTCGCGCGTGTAGTGACGAATCAGGTGCACCATCGTCTCGTCCGGGATGGTTACCTGGCCCTCCTTGAGGCCGTGATTCTCACGCTGCTTCGGAACGATGTAGCGCTTGGCGATCTCCAGCTTCTCGGCTTCGGTGTAGCCAGGGATCTGGATGATCTCCATACGATCACGGAGCGCATCCGGAATCGTGTCCAGCTGGTTTGCCGTTGCAACGAAGAGCACGTGCGAGAGATCAAACTCCACCTCCAAATAATTGTCCTGGAAGGTTGCGTTCTGCTCTGGATCGAGCACTTCGAGAAGTGCTGCGGACGGGTCGCCGCGGAAGTCCGCGCCAACCTTGTCGATCTCGTCCAGCATGAAGACAGGGTTCTTCGTCCCCGCCGTCTTAATCCCCTGTGCGATGCGCCCAGGGAGCGCGCCGATATAGGTGCGTCGATGCCCACGGATCTCCGCCTCATCGTGGAGTCCGCCGAGGCTCATGCGCACGAACTTGCGCCCCATCGCCTTTGCGATGGACTTGCCGAGCGAGGTCTTTCCAACGCCCGGAGGCCCTGCGAAGCAGAGGATCGGGCTCTTCACCTGTGGTGCGAGCTTGCGCACCGCGAGATACTCGATGATTCGCTCTTTGACCTTCTCCAGGCCGTAGTGATCATCGCTGAGCACCTTCGCCGCTTCAGAGATCTCAATGCGATCCTCCGTTGCAACGTTCCACGGCATGGCAATCAGCCAATCAACATACGTTCGGATCACGCCAACCTCAGGTGAGGCGGACGGGATCCGCGCCATACGGTCAAGCTCTTTGAGTGCGCGTGACTTGACCTCTTCAGGCATGTCCGCCGCTTCAACCTTTTCGCGCAGCTCGTTCGCCTCTGCCTGTTGCGGATCGTCTTCGCCGAGTTCGCGCTGAATCGCCTTCAACTGCTCACGAAGGAAGTATTCGCGCTGCGACTTATCCATCTCCGTTCGCACATCAGATTGAATCTTCCCCTTGATCTCAAGGATCTCAATCTGGCGTGCAAGGAATGCGGAGACATAGTGCAGTCGCTCGGTGACATCAATGATCTCAAGCAGCTCCTGGCGCTGCTCCGTTGTCATGTCTGGTGTGTACGCCGTCATGTCTGCAAGGAGGCCAGGGTCGCTGATGTTCTTCGCCGCAACGGCAGCCTCCGGTGGGACTGGCGCGCCTGATGTGACGTAGGTCTCCACCTGCGCCTGGACGCTCTTCATCAGCGCCTCAATCTCTACACCGTCCACCTCTGGCGCCTCAACGATTTCTACCTCAACCATCAGCGCATCGCCACTCGTATCGAGGTTGTGGACGATGATGCGCTTCTGCCCCTGCACAACAGCACGGAGCGTTCCGTCTGCAAGGTTCACCACCTGAGCAATCTTTGCGAGCGTCCCCATGGCGTGAAGTTGCGACACATCATCTACGTCTTCCTGTTCCGCCTCACGCTGTGTGACCAGCGCAAGCCAGCCTTCAGCCTTTGCGGCGGCGCGGATTGCGGCAACACTCTTGTCGCGGCCAACCTTCAGTGGCGCAACCATCTCGGGGAAGATGACAATCTCGCGCAGTGGGACGAGCGGGAATTGACCGAGGCCGCTCGGCACAATCGTGCCATCGTCCTCTGAGGCGGCTACCGCCTCGTCAATCTCAAGCTCCATCTCGTCGTCCAGTGCGCCTTCGATCTCGTCGTCGCGTCGCTTCTCGATCATCGTCGTCCCCCTTCTCGCGCCGCTGCCACAGCGCGCTCGCTCTTCTTGTTTCCCTCTTCATATAGACGCTCAAGGATCCGTTCACCGAGCCGCTCCTCTAACTGGAAGAGGAGCTTGATCCCGGCGAGGTTCACACCCAAGTCCTGGGTGAGGTGGCGAATCCAGAGGATGCGCCGCAGATCGTTCTCTGAGAAGAGGCGAATGTTTGACTCTGTTCGCGACGGGCAGATCAGCCCGGCCTCTTCGTAGATACGGAGCGTTCGCGGGTGGACGGCTACGATCTCGGCCGCCACGCTGATCACGTAGACGGGCCGCGATGGGTCAATCCCTGGGCCGCTGCTCCTGAACACCTTCGTATCCTAGAACCCTATCAATCATGTTGTCAAGGGTGTTATCCACAAAAGAGGAGGGCTGGAGCGGGCGGCTACTCCACGTCGCGGCGGTACGGGAGGTCGACGATCACCGTGTTGCGGCGGCCAAGGAGCGTATCCCTGAGGCGCTTCCCGTTGCCGTTATGCAGGACGCGGTCCCACCAGTGGCGGCCGGCGTACTCGGGGATCATCACCACGTTGATTGGAAGCTCACCAGACTTGTGTGGCAGCTCCTCAAGCTCGTCGAGGAAGTGGCAGAGCGGCTCCACGATCAGCCGGTACGGCGACTCAACGGTGACGAGACGTACGCCTGGGAAAAGCTGCTCAAAGCGCGCGCGAATCAGCGCCTCCTCCTTCTCATCAAAGACAACGCGTACCGCGATCAGCTCACCCGTCTTCCCCTCAAGGATTCGACCGAGCGTAATCGCACGAACGGTTGATCGATTGATCTCTCCGAACGGTGCAATGATTCGCCGCGGTCGATGCGGTGCATCAAAGACCAAGCCAGGCTTGATCGTAAGCTCACGCTCGTGGCGGTCATAGCGCTTACGAACGCCGGCCATAAAGAGTGCAACAAGTGGGACCAAGATAAAGATGATCCATCCGCCAACTGCAAACTTTGCAAGCGAGATGATGACAAACACCACACCAGTTACTGCAGCGCCGACACCATTCAGGACGGCCTTTGCGCGCCAGCCTTCACCGCGAACATTTCTCCAGTGAACCACCATGCCGGTTTGACTGATGGTGAAGCCGAGGAAGACTCCAATGGCGTATGCGGGAATCAATAAGGAGACAAGAGCACCGGTCGCAATAAGGAAGATCACGGCACCAGCCGCAATTGCAACGATGCCACCCCCGTATGCGAGCCGATCACTCCGCTGGCCAATTTGTCGCGGAAGGAAGCCGTCACGAGCCAGGATCCGCGCAAGCTGCGGTCCACCATTGAATCCGGTGTTGGCGGCGAGAAGGAGAATGCCGGTCGTTGCAATCTGGAAGATTGCGTATGGAATTCCACCGCCGAGCGAAGCGCGAGCAATCTGCGAGAGGAGCGTCTCACCGCCAATCTCTTGCGGGATATTTCCGAACGCAAAGGCGAGAAGTGAAATGCCAAAGAAGATCACTCCAAGGAGGACCGCCATGATTGACATCGTGTCCGCGGCGTTCTTTGCCTCTGGCTTCTTAAAGGCGGCAACTCCGTCAGAGATTGCCTCTGTTCCAGTTAGGGCAACCGAACCGTAGGCAAAGGCCTTCAGAAGGAGGAAGGGGAGGATCAACTGCATGCCGTCGTGTGCCTCCGTTACAACGCCTTGGCTCCAGTTCACCGCTGGATCGCCGAGCGCGATACGAATGAGACCAATTGCGATCACGGTGATCGCACCGCCGACGAAGAGATAGGTAGGGATGGCGAAGAGGCGCCCCGATTCACGGAGACCACGCAGGTTGGCAAGGACGAGTAGGAAGAGAGCGCCAAGCGCAAGTTCAACACGAAGCGGCGTGAGCTCAGGGAGGGCCGAGGTGATCGCCGCAACCCCAGCGGCGGTGCTCACCGCAGCGGTCAGGATGTAATCAATGACAAGGCTCGATGCCGCTACAAGCGCAGGCGTGGTGCCGAGTGTGCTGGAGGCAACGGCGTATGCGCCACCACCCTTCGGGAAGCCGAAGCAGACCTGGCGGTAACTGATGGCGACAACGCCAAGCAGGAGGCCAACCCCAAGGGCGATCACGGGGCCGAAGGCGAGGTAGGAGGCGCCCGCTGAGGCGAGGACGATGAGGATCTCTTCGCTCGCATAGGCGCTGGAGGAGATGGCGTCAGAAGAGAAGATTGGGAGGGCAAACTTCTTTGGGAGTCGCTCCTCACCCTCTTCTGCGTTTGAGAGGCGCCGCCCAAAAATGGCAGTTTTTGCGGCGAGCGTTGCGCGACCAAACTCGTTGACCGGCTCACTCCCCGCCTCAGAGGCTACAAGGTGATCTGGCTCCTCTTCAATGAACCACTCTTCCGTATCATGAAGCTCATCCGGGTTCTGCTTGCTGCTCGCCATGACGCGGAACCGCCCTCTGTTGCTTCAAGGGCCGGCGTTGAGGCCGGTCGGGGGTCGAGAGTGCCCAGTGACACTCGTCGCCTCACTTGTTCACTCATTCTATACCTGAGTGGCGCCCTCATCCACTCACGAGGACGAGGAGCGCACGATCAAGCTCCGGCTGATCAACTCGCTCAACACGGATGGCGGATGCGCCAACAAGCGAGATCGCCGTGGAGAGTTCTGCCTCCCAACTCTCACTCTCACGCTTCCAGGCAAGCAGGTGTCCGCTGTCAGCGAGGAGGGGCCGTGCGAGTCGGATCAGCTCCGCAAGCGGCGCAACTGCACGAGCAAGAACAACGTCGTAGCGCGTTGGGTTCCGTGACGCGAGCTCTTCTGCACGCGCATTCAGCACCCGAAGTTGCGACGAGAGTCCACTCGCAGCCACGACACACTCCAGAAAGCGCGCCTTCTTTCCAGTCGCTTCAATCAAATCAAACGTTGTATGTGGATGCGCACGCACGATTCGCGCGGCAACCGGGATTCCAGGGAAGCCACCACCGGACCCAAGATCGGCAAGTGTGCCGCCGTGTGGGAGGAGACGCTCAATAAGTGGAACCGCAACTAACGCATCAAGCAGGTGTCGTTTCGCACGTTCCTCTGCACTTTCAATGCGCGTCAGGTTGATCGCAGGATTCCAAGCGTCAAGGAGCCGTAGGTGCGCGGTATGAACGGCGCGTTCGCTCGGCGTCAGTGGCGGGAGTGATGCGGCGGCAAGGAGGAGGTCAAGTTCGGCGAGCGTCTCGCGCTCGGTCGCTGGAAGTGCGGCGGGGTCAGTTGGGAGCGGCTGTCGCTCGTTCAACCACGCTTCTCGCTCGGTCGCGCCGGCCGCCCCATGGAGCGGCGCACAACGTCAAGCACCTCTTCAACGTACTTATCTGCATCACCCTTCTCCACCGCGCTCTTCACGCAGCCGCGCACATGGTCTTCAAGGATGAGGAGGCCGAGCGCATCGACCGCGGCGCGAAGTGCAGCGATCTGCTGAAGGATGTCAACGCAATACTCTTCGTCGTCAACCATGCGCCCAATGCCGCGCACCTGACCCTCAAGGCGGCGTAGGCGATTCGTCAGCACCTTGCGGTCCTTGGTGTAACTGTGTCCTGCATGAGCATCCATACCCTGGGAGGGTATCCGATTCGCTTCCGATGCTACGATTCCGTCCCGATGGAGACAGCAGTTGCACCCCGACCCTTCGCCCACCGAAGCGAGGCGGAATTTGCGCGAATCTTGGACTTCTACGGAGTCCGTTGGCAGTACGAAGCGACCACCTTTCCACTGTCGCACCGTGAGGATGGTCGCGTTGCATCAAGCTTCGCGCCTGACTTCTACCTCCCCGACCTTGACCTCTGGATCGAGTTGACCACGATTCGCCGGGCGCTGATGCGCCAGAAGCGGAAGAAGCTGCAGCGATTCGCAACCCTCTATCCTAAAATCCGCATCAAGCTGCTCGGTGCAAGCGACATCAGGCTCATGATGTGGAAGTACGGGATGAGTGATCGCGAAGTGGTCGGCGCCGCCGGCTCCACGACACCGCCGCGCAGGCGTCGCGCAGTGAGAGGGGAGATCGCCGCATGAGCAACACAGGGAGTGCAAATCCACATGACGACATCGCGGAGATTCTTATTGACGAAGCGGCGATCAAGACACGCGTAGAGGAGCTTGGCGCAGAGATTGGCGCCGCGTACACGGGGAGTGACTCGATCGTTCTGATCAGCGTCCTGAAAGGTGCGCTCGTTTTTGTGGCAGACCTGATGCGTGCGATCCCGCGCAACGTGTCCATTGATGTGATGGAGGTCTCTTCGTACGGCGGAGGGAACACGGAGTCGAGTGGCACGGTGCGCATCTTGAAAGATCTCTCTGGAACGATTGAAGGGCGCGATGTGCTGATCGTTGAAGACATCATCGACACTGGGCTGACGCTGAATTATTTGACCGGGTATCTCGGCGGAAAGAGTCCGCGATCAATTCGCATCGTGACGCTGCTCAACAAACCGGCGCGTCGCTTGGTTGATCTGAAGGTTGACTGGACCGGCTTTGAGATTCCAGACAAGTTTGTCGTTGGCTACGGCCTCGACTTCGGCGAGAAGTATCGGAACCTTCGTTACGTTGGCGTCTTGAAGCGCGAGCTCTACGCCTCAGCCATTGGAGAGGCGTAGCGCGTGCCGCCACGCCTCGGCAAGATTCAGTCGGGGGCAGGGAGCCTTCGGCAGCGCAGTAACGGGCGTCGCCTCAGCGCGGTGGGCGCATCTCTGATTGTGCTTGGCGCACTCCCCGCATGGTGGACGCTTGGGGGCGGCGCTGGGGGGCTCCCGGCCATTACTGGAAACGCTTTCGACTCCCCTGGCGCGCTCGGCTTCTTTGCAGCACTCGCGCTGCTTGCGATCCTGATTGCGCCTGACGCGGTTGGTGAACCACTCCGCTTCGATTGGTGGCCAGTGCATCTCGCCTTGATCTCACTCGCCGCACTCGGTTTCCTCCTTGCCGCCTACGGCGCAGCGGTGACGGCGACCGGTAGTGATCTTTCACTCTCAACCGTCTTCAGCCCAACACGCGCTCCTGGCCTCTGGATCACCCTGGTTGGCCTCGGGGCGTGGATCTCTGGGGTGGCACAGATCGTGGACGCTCGCGACGACCGCTAGATCTCTCCGGGCTCATATCAAGACGTCGCCCCACGAGGGGCTCACGCTCAACTGGATCCCCCTCCCCGCGCCTCTGTTAGGGTGGTTAGGTGCAGCCGTGCGCTCCGACGCGCGGGCAGGTGCCCATCAGGCACCGCCCCGTCGTAGCAGCGCATGCCACAACAACTACTACGCAGACAGATAAGAGGTAGACACATCATGAGTCGTAACGTTGCAGTATTCGTTGACGTAGCAAACGTCTTTTACGCAGCAAAGGCAGCCGGAGTCGACATTGACTACGTGACACTGCTCAAGACCATCACCGCAAATCGCGACCTTGTTCGCGCCTATGCGTACACCGGACTCGATCCGGATAACGAGAATCAGAAGGCGTTCCATAACTTCTTGGATCGCAACAACTACAAGGTTGTCAGCAAGGATGTTCGCAAGTATGGCGATGGTCGCTTTAAGGCGAACCTCGACATTGAGCTTGTGGTTGACCTTGTGCGCCTTGCGCCAAAGCTTGACATTGCCGTTGTGATCTCCGGAGACGGAGACTTCGCACCGGCAATCCGCGCAGTTCAAGACATGGGCGTGCGCGTTGAAGTTGTCAGCTTCCGAGCGAACACGAGCAGCGACCTTGTGGACGTTGCCGACCAGTTTATTGAGATCACCTCAATCGCTAAGGTTGAGGCGGGCGGATCGCGCAGCGGCCGCCGAGTTGCCGCCGACGGCGACGAAGACCTCTCAATGACAGAGGTTCCAGATAAGCAGTCTGAAGCTCCAGCGCGACCACGACGCACCCCTGAGCCACGCGAAGAGCGTGGACGACCGCGACGCGGTGCAGTGGGGCGACCGGTTGCCGCACGAGGCCGCGGAGCAGCGGTGGTGCGCGTTGGGAACAGCGTGATTGATGCCGACTCCATTGAGACGATGTCACTCGATGATCTTGAGCCGAGCGATCTCGCACGACCAGCGCCAGGACAAGAGCATGACCATGCGGCGACCGGTGAGTTTGGCGATGCGCCACGCCGTCGACGCCGTCGTGGCGGACGCGGTCGACGCGGACGAGGCGAAGGGTTTACCGACGCACCAGCCGGTGACGGTGTGCGCGGTGAGGCACCGGTTCGCGGTTCGTCGTATGACGGACCAATCGAGACGATGTCACTCTCCGATCTTGATGGCGACGCACCTCGCGGCGTTCCGGAGTACCTGCTCGCCGAGCGACGTGGTGCCGGACGCGTACAGCCATCTGGTGCCTCACGACGCGCGCTCGGCTCGGGGCCGTCGCGCATTGCAGACGAAGTTGCGCGCTCGCAGCGTGACGGTTCGAGTCGCTCCAACATGTCTGGCGGCATGGACACCGAGTCCGTCCCGTCCGATGTTGCGGCACTTCTCCGCTCACAGCTCGAGGCGACCGGCCGATCCGCAGAGAGCGCGCCAGCCCTCAGCGGCAAGGACGCACCGGCGAGTGGTCGCGGACGCGGTCGCGCGGCGGCAAAGCCTGCTGCGGCAAAGCCTGCCGCAAAGAAGCCTGCTGCGGCAAAGCCTGCCGCCAAGAAGCCAGCCGCCAAGGTGGCACTGGTGAAGAAGGCGGCCGCCCGACCAAAGAGCAAGAGGTAAGAGGCGACCAAGATGGCGAAGGCGGTCAGCACGCCGGCCAAGCGTTCCGCCGCCACCTCGCGCCCTCTCGCTAGCGCTCGCCCGCCAGCGAGCTTCAAGACGCGCGGTCACGATGAAGCGAGCGCGCGTCTTGCGACGCTCCTCGCCGACTCGCCACCTCACGCGCTGCTCATCGTTGGACCTCGTGGTGCTGGCGCTGGGACGCTCGCGCGTGACGCTGTTGCCACACTCCTCTGCACCGCCCCAGTTGAGGGCGGCGCATGTGGCGCATGCCGCTCCTGCAGGCTCGTTGCATCAGGGAGTCACGCTGACCTTGCACTGATCACGCCAACGGGCGCAGCAGACGAGATCGGGATCACGCCAATTCGCGAACTCGAGCAGAGCCTCGCCCTCCTCCCTGTTGAGGGAGGTCGCCGCATCGCCCTCATTGAGCGCGCCGATCGCATGAGTGAGGCGGCGCAGAACGCACTCCTAAAGACGCTGGAAGAGCCACCACCACGCACGCACATCATCCTCTCGGCAGCAGAGGACTCCTCGCTCATGCCAACGATCCGTAGCCGTTGTGCATCTATTCGCCTCGGCCTTCCGGAGAGTGCAGCGGCGAGCGAGCTCCTCGCCACGCAGCTCGGTCTTGACGCCGCCACAGCTATGCGCCTCCTCCGAATGGCGGGCGGTCGCCCCGGACCACTCCTTGAAGCTGGCGTCACTGGTGATGCTGCACGCGCACATGCGCAACTTCGCCGTCAGCTCCTTGACTTTGTTGGCGTGGCGCCGCATGCACGACTTCGTCAGATTCCCGCGCTGATCGGTGATGCGAGTGCGATCCTCGCCGCAGGCGTTGATACACAAGAGGGCGATGCAGCAACTGCAGACGGAGAAGCCGATACACAAGATGGCGAGCCCGATGATGTCGCAGAGGTAGAACCAAAGAAGAAGACTACAGCGAAGCGAAGTGGTGCAAAGCCAACACCCGCCGAACGACGTGCCGCCGCCGCTGCGCTGCTGCGCCTCTGGCGCGGTGTTGCGCGCGACCTCGCACTTGTTGCCGCTGGCGCTACGGAATCAATCGGATTTCCAGAAGATCTGCACGAGCTCACCCCAGTTGCGGCACGTTGTGAGGCAACGGTTTGGCGTGATGCGCTGATCAGCATTGATCGCGCGCTCACCGCGGTGCGCCGCAACGGAAATCCAGAACTGCTTCTTGATGCGATCGCGCTGCGCTGGCCTCGCGCATGAGCGCGCTCAACTCACAGGTTGAAACGTTCAGACGTCTGGCAACACTCGGTGAAACGGTTATGGAAGCGCTCGACTACACACAGGTCATCAGCGCGTCAGGTGCAACGGAGATCGAGCGCACTGTTGCAGCAATCGGCGCACGCGAACTACCAGCGCCAGTAACCGGAGCGCTTGATGCGCTCACCGCGGCTGCCGAGCGTGTCATCACCGCAAACGATCCTCATCGCGCAATCGACTGGATCGGGATCTATCCACGCCTCCTCACCACACTTCTTGTGGCAGCACTTAATCCGAAGGCGCTCCCCGTAGAGGCGCATGCAGCTTGTGTTGGGGCGGGGAGTGGGAGTGCGGCGCGACTCCCAGGTGGCATCTCATTTACTGACGCTCCACGCGACGGGCGCGCCGTTGTGTATGCAGGCATTCAGGCCGATCCAATCTTAAAGCCACTTGCGCAGGCGATTGCCGCCGCGGCGCCAGCAGATCGACTCTTTGCGCGCGCGTTGATGGGTGATCCGGAGCCAGACGCCGCAACCGCCGCCGCCTACTTTGGGCTCCTCCCAACGCACCGCGCGCAGAACGACGCACTTCTTGTTGGGGCGCTTGCGATCGGAGGGAAGGCGGCGCAGTCAAATGCGCAGTACCGCGGAGCAATTGTTGAGGCAACCACCGCTGAACTACTCAAGCGCCGCGCCGCACTCTCGCGTGAACCTGAGCGAATGGTTCGCCGTGAACGCCGCTTCGCTGTTGACGGCGCCTCAGCCGACCCACATCCATTTGATGTGACCGTAGAGATTGGCCCAGTGCCAGAGCTCTGGGACTGTAAGTGGGGGGCACGCGGTATTGACGACAGCCTCCTCGCCGAACTCGAAGATGCGCGGATTCGAGCGGCGGGTGTTGGTGTTCGGATTGCGATCGGGATCGTTGCCTTTGACACCGCCGCCACCGTGGCTGCGCGCCTTAGCGTTTTGCGCGGCCGGCGCGAACAGACGCGCATGATCACGCTCGACACGCTGGCCCGGTTGGCGGCGGGCTGAGCCGGGTGAGCGGCATGAGCGACGCGGATGCAGTCCAAGCTCTAGCTGCACGGCTCGCCCCAGGCGACGCTCCAGATGAGGTCGCCCTCCCTACTGAGGCGCGCTACCGCGAAGAGGGGCGCGGCGTGCGCTTTGACGAGTGTGGGCGTGACGGTCGCATGCGTGCTGCGGCGCTGCTGCGCCACGCACAAGATGTGGCTTGGCTCCACAGTGAACGGCTCGAATACGGACGCGCCTGGTACGAAGCGCGTGGCGTTGGCTGGGTGGTGCGCGGCATCGATCTGCTTATTGATCAACCCCCGTATTCAAACGAAGTAATCACAGCAACCACCTCACTCGCCGGTTTCCGCCACGTCATGGCGCGACGACACACCCGTCTCTTCACAGAAAACGGACGCGTGATCGCCGACGCGGCGATTGATTGGGTGATGACCGACGCGGAGGGTCGACCGAGCCGATTCCCTGCAGAGTTCGAGGCGTTTGTTGAACGCGTTGGTGCAACATTCCTTCCGATCAAGATTCCACCCACTCCACCTGATAGCTCCCTCACACACACCGTTGAGATCCCACTTCGCACCTCAGACATTGATCCGCTTGGCCATGTGAATCATGCCGCCTGGCTGGAGATTGTTGAGGAGGCGCTCGCTGCAGCAGCACCAGAGCAGCTCGCCGCCACGCGCCGCCGCATCCGCCTCGAATATCTCGCCGTCACGGAGGGGACTCGCGCGATTGTGCAGATTAGCCAGGAGCAGGGAAGTCCAGACCTACGAGTAGATGTACGTGATGAACACGGCGTGGCACTACTTCGCGGTCTCTTTATGGTGAGCAGATGACATCAGCCATCGTCGCTGCACTCCTCTCGCTCGCCACAGCGATCACCCCAGTATTCTCCGCGCTTCCAACTGCGCGCATCTCCATGACGACAGCACTTAGTCGGCTCAAGGTACAAGCGGAGCATACGAGTGGATACGCTCGCTCAAAGTTTGGAGACTGGATTGATGCCGATGGTGACGGACTCGACACACGCGCAGAGGTGTTGATTGATGAATCAAAAGTGAAGGTGACGATTAGTTACCGCACGGTGCGCACAGGTAAGTGGCTGAGCCTTTATGACAATGTGACATGGACCAATGCGTCAGATGTAGATATTGACCACGTGGTTGCACTAAGTGAGGCGTGGAAGTCTGGCGCGCACGCCTGGTCTTCTGCACGAAGGCTTACTTTTGCAAACGATCTTGGTGTCTCATGGGCGCTCCGCGCAGTAACAGACAACGTCAACATGTCAAAGGGTGACCGAGACCCATCAAGCTGGATCCCTTCGTACCGCGCTGCTGTCTGTACCTATCTTGTTGGTTGGGTTGCAGTGAAGTTGCGCTGGGCTCTCAGTGTGGATGCCGCTGAGAAGTCGAGCATCACATCATCGTGGCGTTCTGCCGGATGTAGCAGTCGAGCGCATCCTCCAACCGTTGATGTGCGAATCGCACCGTAACGAACGAGCGAGAAACGCCTAGAGACCGAGCGTCGGCTTTCCGCCCTCTCCGCCGCCCTTCGACTTGCGGCGCTTCCCCTTTGGCTTCTTCTCGTCTTGCTTATCCTTCGCGTTGTTGACAGGGGCCGCCGGTCGGTCAGGGAGTCCGTATTGCACGCGCTTGATGAGCGGCTTCCCGTCCTTTGATTTGGCGCGAGCCTGCGCAACTGCGGCGGAGGGTGCGTATTCAGATGGGGTTGGCGGCATCTCCGTCCTACGCCGGGGTCCGGATGGCGGAGGGCGTCGGACCACAACAACGCCAGCTGAGGTGCCACGAAGTTCGCGAACGCTCTCGTTCGGCTGCGCGCGGTAAGCGGCCGCCCAGACGAGCGCAACGGCGGCTGGGGCCAACAGGAGCCGTTCATCAGTCCCACTGAAGCCAACGGCGAGCGCGACGAGTGTGACGAGGCACGCCAGGAGAAGGAGTGGCCGCCGAAGGGGCGGGACGCTCTGCAACCGTGGGTCAGCCATGCGCCGATTCTAGGGCTTGACGGCTGGGAGGCGCGTATCGCTCGGCGGAGGATGGTGCGCCCGACAGGATTCGAACCTGCGACCTTCTCCTTCGGAGGGAGACACTCTAATCCACTGAGCTACGAGCGCGAGAGGGGAAGGATAGCGGGAGAGAAGTGTGCTGAAAATAGATCAGGTGACCCCCCGTAAAGGGAGCCACCTGAAGCCGGTCCGCTTTTAGAACGAACAAGTCAGTTCCGCAGCTACGCCCGAAGAGCATCTATCACGTCGCCTAAAGCGACTACCCTAACCCACCTACCCATGACCTTCGAACAAGAACAGCTGCGCTCAGGATAGCGCGCCGAAGGGTCAATTCCAACCCCCTATTTTTGCCGTGCGCGCCCCTCCAGTCGAGGGTGCGAAGGGTTAGCGGATGCTGACCGACTTCATTGTTACAGGCTCAACAGGGCGGTCGCCAGGGCCACACGGGGCGGCGGCGATCGCATCGACCACGCTAAGTCCTGAGACAACCTGGCCGAAGATTGTGTAGTTCGGCGGAAGCTGCGGCAGGTCTGCGAGGCAGATAAAGAACTGACTGCCGTTGGTGTTTGGACCAGCGTTCGCCATTGCAACTGTCCCGCGGGCGTAGCCCATCGTCACCGGCTCATCGGCGAACTTATAGCCAGGTCCACCCGTCCCGGTTCCTGTTGGGTCGCCACCCTGAATCACGAAGCCCGGCACCACGCGATGGAAGATCACGCCGGTGTAGAAGCCCTTGTTTGCGAGCGTGACGAAGTTCTCCGCCGTCTTCGGCGCGTCGTCATCTAGGAGTTCAAATTCGATCGTTCCAAGGGTGGTCTCAATGACTGCGGTCGCCATGCTCTCCTCACTTCTGCGGCAGACGCCGCCTCTTGCCAGCTTCTACTGGCGCGTCGTGAGAGTCTACCCGCCCGCGTCGCTTATGGCGCGGGGGTGCTCACCGTGGTGCTGAGGATTGCGACAGGGACAACTGGGCGGTCCTCCGCGTCACGCTCAACGCTCGCAATGGCATCAACTACGTCCAGCCCAACAGTGACCCGACCAAGAATCGCGTACGTTCGCGCACTCTCAAGTGGTGGCTGCGCGCCATCGTCTAGGACGATGAAGAACTGACTCCCCTGCGAATCTGGTGCAGCACTGCGCGCCATTGCGAGGACGCCGCGAGCGTATTCGCCAATCACCGGTTCGTCCTTGATCTGGTAGCCAGGGCCGCCCATCCCTGTACCTGTTGGATCACCGCCCTGAATAACGAACGGAGTGCCGTCCTGCATGTAGGCGATGCGGTGGAAGATGACGTTGTTGTAGAAGCCACACTCAGCGAGTGCCACAAAGTTGCCAACGGCAATCGGTGAGAGGTCCGCCTCAACCAGGAGTGTGATCTCTCCCAGGGAGGTGCTCATCACGATCTGACGCTGCTCACCGGCAGCAAGCGCCGCAGGTTGCGACGTTGGACATCCGTTTGCGTTTGTAGCCGGCGACTCGCCCGTAGTGCTAGAGCCGCATGCCGCAGCAGCCAGTGCCACTGCAACTACAAACGCCAAAGTCTGTAGAAACTTTCTCATCTGGCAATACTAGGCGTTACTGCGTCTGCGCGGCGAGCGCCTGCGCCTCTTCAAAGTCAATCGCACCGGAGAGGAGCGCCTCACCGAGGATCAGTGCGCTCACTCCTGCATCGCGGAGTCGGCGCACGCCATCAAGATCGGTGACGCCACCAGCAACGCCGAGCTCCATTGAGGGGTAGCGCTGTGCGAGCTGCGCGAATGCGCTCGCCTCACTCGCGTTGCCGCCGTGACTCAGCAGGATGCGCTGGATCCCCGCGGTGCTAAGTTGCTGGAGGAGATCATCAATCGTGGGGCGGGCGGCGCGTTTCCAGGGGAAGTCGGCGAGGCGCTCAGGGCGTGGATCGAGACCAACGGCGAGCCAGTCACCTGCGGCGACGGCGCAGGCGGCGAGAAGTTCTGGTTCGTCGAGTAGCGCTGCTCCAACCACAACGCGAGTTGCACCGGTGGCGAACGCGATCTTGATCGCCTCGGGCGACTCCATGCCGCCGGCAACCTGGAGTGGCGTTGCAACGAGTCCCGCCACCGCACCGATCGCGGCAAGGTTCATCGGTGCACCCGCCCGCGCTCCGTCAAAGTCAACGAGGTGAATCAGCGTTGCGCCGCGATCAACAAAGTGTCGTGCGATGCGCGCTGGCTGATCGGTTGGCGCACCAACACCGGTCGCCGCTCCCGGCCAGAAGACGATGCGCGACCGTCCGCCGTCAAGATCAATGGAGGGAACAATGCGCATTTATGAGCGCCCCTGCGCTATGCGGAGGCGGCGAGCGCTTCGGATGACGCCTTAATCACGTGCTGGATATCCGCTTCATCAACGCCGTAATGCGTCACGGCGCGAATCTGACCGTGTGTGTAGGCAACCATCAAGACGCCACGCTTCTCAAGTTCGTCAAGAAACTTCTCGCGCCGCTTCAGACCACCCTCAATCTTGAAGATGACAAAGTTCGTGACAACACGGTTCGGATCAAGGCGATCACCCTCTGGTTGCGCGTTGTGCCCTGGAGAGATCACGCCCGTCATGCTAGTCAGCGCTTCGGCGAGCACGCGCGCATTGACGTGATCTTCGGCGAGTCGCTTGACGGTTCCCTCAGGGCCATCTGAAAGCGCAACGAGTCCCGCCGCGGCGAGGATGCCAACCTGGCGCATGCCGCCACCGAGCAGCTTGCGCGCGCGGCGCGCCTTGAAGATGAAATCTTTCTTCCCAACAACAACACTGCCGATCGGTGCGGCGAGCCCCTTGCTCAAGCAGAAGGTTGCGCTCTCCGCATCCTTCACCAAATCTCGCGCGCTGACGTTGAGCGCAACCACGGCGTTGAAGAGGCGTGCCCCATCAACATGGATCGGAACCCCAGCGGGCTTCAGCGCCGCACGGAGCTCCTTCATGTACGCGGGGGTGATCGGTCGACTAAAGGTGTGTGCGTGGCAGTTCTCAACAACGACAAGGCTGGTGATCGCCGAGTGCGGGTCGGATGCGTCTTGAATTGCGTCGACTACGGCGTCAATAGGCATCTCTCCGTTTGGCAGCTCGTGCACTGGTCGAAGTCCGGCGCCAGCGACAACGGCGTAGTTCGCCGCTTCGTCGTTCGGGATATGCCCTTCGGCGGGGGTGATGATCTCGCCGCCGCGCGGGACATGCGCCATCACGCTGACAAGATTGCCCATCGTTCCAGAGGCCACGAAGAGCCCCGCCTCCTTGCCGAGCAGGTCGGCGGCACGCTCCTCAAGCTCGATGACGGTTGGGTCGTCCTCAAAGACGTCGTCGCCCACCTCGGCGCTCGCCATGGCCCTGCGCATCTCGGGGGTGGGGTGGCTGACCGTGTCGGAGCGTAGGTCAATGCGGCCTGAGCCCCCCGCTCGTTTCGCCGCGTCAGCTCCATATCCCATAGTCGGATCCTACCCCCTCTGCTAGGCTTCGCAGTCCTGTCGCGGACCCGTGGTGTAGCGGCCCAACATGCCAGCCTGTCACGCTGGAGATCGCCGGTTCGAATCCGGTCGGGTCCGCCAGGAGACTCTCCCCCCGTCGGCTACGATCCCCCTATGCCACGAGAGATCCCTGTCAGCGACGGCTTCCCGCCGAGCGAGCGCACACGTGTCCGCCGCCTCCCTGAGCGCGGTCTCTATGAGCGCAGCGAGATCTACCCGGTCGTTGACTCCGCCCTCACCTGCACCGTGGCCTATCTCCTTGATGGCCGTCCGATCGCTACGCCGACCGCGCACTGGCGTGACGGCGATCAGCTCTACTGGCACGGCTCGGCGGCGAGCCGCTTCCTGAAGAGCGTCGTGGGAACCGAAGTCTGCGTCTCTATCCATCTGACCGACGGCATCGTCTTGGCACGAAGCGGCTTTGATAGCTCCATGAACTACCGCTCCGCAACACTCTTCGGTATCTGTGAAGAGATCACTGGCGCGGAGAAGGTGGCACAGCTTGACGTTTTCATTGAGAAGCTTGTCCCCGGTCGCTCCAAAGAGTTACGCGCCTCACACGACCAAGAGCTGAAAGCGACCACGATGCTTGGCATGAAGATCAGCGAAGCCTCTGGAAAGATTCGCGACGGCAGCGTTCACGATAACAGCGACGACGCGAACGAAAAGATCTGGGCCGGCGTGCTAGAGATGGAGACGCGCTTTACAGGGCTAACGCCTGATGACGAGACGCCAGTAATCGCAGCACCATCGCAACTTTTAGAGCAGATGATCGGGAAGAAGATCTAGTGAAGATTCGACTAACTGCTAAAAGGATTGATCAGGTAGCACTACTCGCGCTGATCGCACTCATCATCAGCTACTCGTACGCTGCAGGTGTTGAGGGCGCATCGTCATCAGGAGTAGCGTGGCTTGTAGTTTCGCTTATACTGCTTCTTGCAAACGCACTACGTCTCGCGGTTGGCGCACGTCCATCTGAGTCCGGCGTTGTGGTCGGCACTTCGGCACTGATCCTTGCCCTTTTGCGCATCACGGGCGCTGTGCAAGAAGTGACGCTTATAGTTGCTTCTGCAACAATAGTCGCTCCGCTGCTGCTCCTCTGGCTACTTCGCAGTGCGACGAAGGTGCGCGCTCGTGTCCAGTAGCGCAAAAGCCGCTATGCTTTCGCGATGCTAGGAGTCAAAGTAAATGAGTAGCCGTCATATCCTTGTCACTGGCGGATGCGGGTTCATTGGCAGCACGCTCGTGCGGCTACTCATTGCACGGGGCGACAAAGTAACCGTTCTTGACGCGCTGACCTACTCAGGGAAGGTTGAGAACCTTGGTGCACTTACCGCAAATCCAGATCTAGAGATCGTGGTCGGAGATATTGCGGATGCCAATCTGGTGCAAGCAGTCTTTAGCAGCCATCAGTTCACTGCAGTGATGAATCTTGCCGCTGAAACCCATGTTGATCGCTCAATCAGCGATGCAAGCCCCTTTATCACCACAAACGTGCTGGGCACTCAGCAACTCTTAACCGAGGCGCGGCAGTACTGGCAGACCATGAGCGGTGAAGCTAAAGACAAATTCCGATTTGTTCAGGTCTCAACTGATGAGGTGTTCGGCTCCCTAGGACCCGAAGGCTACTTCTCTGAGCAGAGCCCATACGCGCCGCGATCACCCTATGCGGCCTCTAAGGCGGCGGCAGATCATCTTGGCAGCGCAGCCTTTCACACGTACGGACTCCCTGTGGTCACCACATACTGTGGCAACAATTACGGCCCTCGACAGTATCCAGAAAAGCTCATTCCGCTCACGATTAAGAAGGCGCTCGCGGGAGAGTTAATCCCAGTGTATGGCGATGGGAAGAACATCCGTGACTGGGTCCATGTTGAAGACCACGCTGCCGGCTTGATCGCGGCGCTTGATCGCGGAGTGCCCGGTTCACAGTATTGCCTCGGCTCACAGAACGAGCTCACAAATCTTGAAGTGCTCGATCTTGTCTGCGCAGCGCTAGAGGCGATCCGCCCAAGCCAAGGCGAGACAAAGTACAGGGAGCTCGCCGCATTTGTAGAGGATCGCCTCGGGCATGATCGTCGATATGCCCTTGACGCAACAAAGGCAAAGAGGGAACTCGGCTTCACGCCGAAGCACACGTTTGAGGCATCCATCGTTGAAGTTGTGCGCTCGTACGTGGAGGGCGCGTCATGAAAGGGATTCTGTTGGCTGGGGGACGCGGATCGCGCTTGTATCCTGCAACCAAAATGCTGAGCAAGCAGGTGCTCCCAGTTTATGACAAGCCCATGATCTATTACCCGCTGACAACCCTGATGCTCTCAGGAGTTAGGGAAATTATGGTGATTAGCACTGAACAGGATATTCCTGCGATTAAGTCCCTGCTAGGAGATGGTGATCAACTAGGACTGCACCTCTCATATGCAGTGCAGCCGAGCCCGAATGGCATTGCAGAAGCATTTATCATTGGTGAATCGTTTCTTCAGAGCGAGCCATGCGCACTCGTACTTGGTGACAATCTGCACATCTTAGACCGAGCACAAGAGATATTGAGCGGAGCGGCGAGTGTGCAGCATGGCGCAACGCTCTTTGCGCATCAGGTTCAAGACCCTGAGCGTTTTGGCGTGGTGACATTTGATCAACATGAAAAGGCGATTGAGCTCGTAGAGAAGCCAAAGAGCCCGCTCTCTGACTGGGCCGTTACGGGTCTCTACTTTTATGATGGCAGCGCCAGCAAGCGTGCCCGAGCACTTACGCCGTCTCCTCGTGGTGAACTTGAGATCACCGACCTTAATCGCTCGTACCTGGTTGACGGCCAGTTGTCAGTGGTGAAGATGAGTCGTTCCTCTACCTGGATGGATATGGGAACACCAGACGCGTTGCTTGAGGCGGGGAATCATATCTCTCGCATGCAGAGCCGCAGCGGAACAAAGATTGGATGCGTTGAAGAGGTGGCACTGCGCCAAGGGTTCATTACCACTGGGGATCTACTCGCGTACACGGCAACCCTAGGCAAAAGCGAGTATGTCGATTATCTCAACGCACTCTGCGCCACTCGATGAGAGTGCTAGTTACTGGGGCGAGCGGGCGCCTTGGCTCCGCCATTGTGGCGTCACTACCTTATGAAGTTATCGCGCCAAGCCGCCAAGAGCTTGACCTCAACGACGCAAAACATATTCCAGAAACTCTTGATCGCCTACTACCCGACGCGGTGATTAACGCGGCGGCGTATACCGATGTTGATCGTGCCGAGACAGAGCGCGATGCCGCCATGCGGATCAACAGCGATGCACCGCAAGCCCTCGCCGCATGGTCAGCTAGTAGAAATGTGCCGATCATTCACATCTCAACCGACTTTGTTTTTTCCGGGAGCGGCACCTTGCCGTGGAGTGAGCGCGCTGAGCCTGAACCGATCAACCACTACGGTGTCACCAAGTTGCGTGGTGAGAACGGAGTGCGTGAGGCTGGAGGCGAACATCTAGTTATCAGGACCTCTTGGCTATTTGGACGTCACGGCAAGAGTTTCTTGCGCAGTATTCTCGCCGCGGCGGCGCAGGGGAGCGAGATAAAGGTTGTCTCCGATCAGATCGGATCTCCAACTTTTGTCGAAGATCTTGCGCAAGGGATAACAGAAATCATGAAGCACCGAGAGCAGAGAGGCGCCCTTACCCCAGGAGTCCTACACCTCACAAACCTTGGCTGGGTCAGCAGGGCAGGATTTGCCGCGGCCGCAATCGCTGAAGCAGCCCGGGTCGGTGTGCTCTCCAGCCCCACTCACGTTGTTGAGGTGAGCACATCTAGCCTTGCCTCACCAGCTGAGCGCCCACTCAACTCACGACTCGATTGCACAAAGGCTGCATCGGAGTTTGGCGTCACCCTCCCTAGTTGGGACGACGCGCTTGGCCGATCACTCCAGGGCTTTTCGCTATGACCGCCGTTGAGCTTGCACTCGCTGGCGTGAAGTTGCTCTCACCAACTGTCTACAGCGATGTGCGAGGTCATTTCGCCGAGTTGTTTACCGCAGATGAGCTTGAGCGGGAGGGAATTCCGCATCAGTTCGCCCAAGCAAATGTGAGCCAGTCAAGCCCAGGAGTCATCCGGGGCCTGCACTATCAACTTGATCCGCCGCAAGGGAAACTGGTGACGTGCGCAGCAGGAAGAATCTTTGACGTGGTGGCAGATATTGAGGTGAACTCGCCTACGTTTGGTCGCCATATTGCGATTGAACTTGATGCAGTCAAGCGCCAACTTCTATGGATTCCACCAGGGTATGCGCACGGCCTGGCGGTCCTTGGCGATGAGCCTGCGACGGTGATCTACTACGTTGATTCTCGCTACAGCCCAGGGAGTGAAGCTGGCGTCTCCTGGGATGACCCAACCCTGGCCATTCAATGGCCCACAAAGGAGCCACTCCTCTCAGATCGCGACAAGAGGCACCCCCGCGTCAGGGCTAACGGATAGAGAGTGAAGCCCCCCGCATCACGCCGTCAGCGGTCGCTGCAGAGGGTCGGCATTGTTCTCGCTGCATATCAGCCTGATCAGCAACTCTTTGAGGGGCAACTCGAGAGCATTCGCGCTCAAGACCATCCCGACTGGTTCTGCGTCGTTACGATGGATTCCCCAATGCTGACCATTGACGAGGCTCCCTGGATACGCCGCTATTACGAAGACGGGCGATTTCGCTTCTATCAGAATGACACCAAGCTTGGAGTGTTAAAGAACTTTGAACGTGGTTCACACATCGCTCTAGATCTCGGCGCAGAAGCGATCGCCTTCTCCGACCAAGACGATTACTGGTACCCAAACAAAATTTCTCGCTCGCTCCTAGCGCTCAACCAGCAACCTCCACTCTCTGCCACCTGTTGTGATGCACAGGTTCGAATCAACGGTGAGTTGCAGTCGCGCCCGAGGAGTCAAAGCATGGGGTACTCAAGAAAAAAATACTCTTATAGCACCCGGCGTATACTCCTTAGCTGGGGTGCATGGGGTAACGGCATGATATTTGACGCCAAACTTGTGCCGCTCCACCCTTTCAGTGCGAGCGGGCAAACCTTTCAAGACGGACACATTTCTGCTGTCGCGTCACTCAACGGAGGGGTCACGTTTCTTCCAGAAGTGCTTTTTAACTACAACATCCATTCCTCCAATGTTGTAGGGCTTGGCGCTGCAGGGAAAGCAAAAACCAACACCAAGGAACCGAGACATCGTAGAAAAAGAAACAGAAAATTCTTAACGAAGTGGATCGGCGCAAGAAAGATACTACGAGGCGCAGGATGGAAGTTCATCGGATTGCGATTTTTTCTCTCAACATACGTGGGAACGAGGATACTGCTCGCATTCCTTCTACTTGAGGAAAAGTACAGGTATAGAAGTGGATATGCTGCCCATGGGATGAGAGGAAACCTGAGGGCAGCATCATGGTTCTTGCGAAGGTGGCTGATTCCTCGGATGCGGATATATCAACTGCTGTTCAGCCGCCGGCGATCTGCTCCCCGCCGTCAATCGTAATCGTATTCCCCGTCACCCAGCTCATTCCTGGTGCTGAGAGCGCCACAATCGCGCGACCAACATCATCTGGTGTGGTGAGTCGCTTCCCTGGGTGCTTCTTCATCACCACGTCAATCCAGTCTTGACTTCCAGGAATCTTTCGTAGCGCAGGGGTGTCCACCACACCCTGCCGCAGCGCGGTCACCGTGGCGCCAGGAACGAGCGTTGCGAGCTCAATCGCAAGTTGACGACAGTGCGCCTCTACGGCCGCCTTCGCCGCAGATACTGCGCCGTACATTGGGACCGCCTTTGATGCACCTTCAGATGACGTCGCAAAGATGCGCGTAGTGCCGCCGATGAGCCCAGCGGTGTAGAGGTCTTGTACCCAGTAGACGAGTGAGTGGGCCATCACGTCGGAGGTCATATCCATCTGCTTTCGCGTGATCGTTGGTGTGTCGCCAGACGGCAGGAAGGGCTGCAGGCTGCCGAAGGCGAGCGAGTGCAGCACGATGCCGAGTTCTGGTGTGGCGCCAGCGGCGCGCGCGGCGGCGAAGCGCTCGGATAGCTGCGCGATCACTTCGGCGCGCTTCTCGTCGTCTGCCGCATTGCCCCGGATATAGAGCGCCTCAACACCGGTTGCCTTCACTGCGGCAATGGCGGCATCGAGCTTTTCGCCGCGGGAGCGACCGAGGTAGACGCCGCAGATGTTGTAGCCGGCCTCTGCGGCGTGCCGTGCCGAAGCCTCGCCGATGCCACTCGAGGCGCCGAGCACGAGGGCCCATCGCTGCACACTCTTCTCTGTCATCTGACCCCCTGCGCTCTACGTGACTCTCTCTCCCTAGGGTAGCCGACCCAGCACCCCATCCGCCTGCGCGCCAACGCCTTGGCGCGGCACCCGCGTAGGATGCAGGGATGGACAACGCAGGGAACCTCCTCCTTATGGCGGTGCATGCCCATCCGGATGACGAGACGATCAGCATGGGCGGCACCCTGGCGCACTACGCCGCCACGAACTCCGCCGCCCGAGGTGAGGCGACAGATGTGATCGTGGTGACAGGGACGCGAGGCGAGCTCGGCGAGATCGTCATCCCAGAGCGCGACACACCAGATGAGCACGAGCGACTAGGGGAGACACGCATGGGTGAGATCGCAGCGGCGATGCGCGCACTCGGCGTGGCGCGCTGGGAAAATCTTGGCTACCGCGACTCTGGGATGGACGGGAGTGAAGGGAACGCCGATCCACGCTCGTTCCACCAACACATCACCACCGATCTTGATGCAGCAACCGAGCCGCTCGTTCGTCTCATTCGCAACACCCGCCCTGATGTGATTGCAACGTATGACGACTTCGGGGGCTACGGACACCCAGATCACATCGCCGCCGCAAAGATCGCGCGCCGCGCATGGGAAGTTGCAGCTGACCCAACATGGCGTCCAGCGGCTGGTCCAGCATGGTCACCGAAGAAGCTCTATGAGGTACGTATTCCCGATTCACAACGTGACGCAGTGCTCGCACTTCTTGAGTCAAGGGGGATTGAATCCTGGTGGAGTGAACCGAAAGACGTCACACCAGAAGAGCTAGAGAAGTGGCGTGCCTGGCGCGCCATGATGGCCTGTCCGGATGAGCTGATCACAACGCGGATCAACATCAAAGATCAACTTGGTGCGAAACGTCTTGCAATTCAGGCGCACGCAACACAGATCAAGTCAGATGGCCCGCTACTGCTGTTGAGCGACGAAGATCAGATTGCGCTCGGAGCGCGTGAACAGTATCGGCTCCTTGCGCATCGACTCGACATAGCGCCATCGCTCCCCGAGAAAGACTTGTTCGCCGGACTCCGCTAGCTACGCAGCGCGGCGTCCGCGCAGCGACGTGAGAAGTAGCACCAGCAAGAAGAGCGCAGTCTCAACCAGCACAATCGCTGCACCAGAGGCAAGGTCTAACGCATAGCTAAGGTAGAGTCCGGCGACTGCAGCGGTGACACCAATAAGCGCAGCAACCAGAATCATCTGACCGAATCGATTGACGAGCATCTGCGCTGTTGCTGCAGGCGTAGTGATCATCGCAACAACTAATACAATCCCTACCGCCTGCAGGCTGATCACAATCGTGACGGCGATAAGAATGAGTAGAAGATTGTCGAGTCTGCGCACAGGGAGTCCCGCGGCGCCAGCACCGAGCGGATCAAACGTTGCAAAGAGAAGCTCCTTCCACAGCGCACGAATCACAAGAAGCAGTGCAACCACGAGCACGCTCAGGGCGATCATGTCCGAGACGCTGATGCCGAGCACATCGCCGAACAAGAAGTGGAAGAGATCGCCTACATAGTTCGGAATAGATGAGAAGAGGGCAACGCCGAGTGCGAACAGCCCCGCAAAGAGGACGCCGATAATTGAGTCAGCGCGAAGTCCAGATCGACGCGTCAGAGCGCCAATACCGAGTGCCGTGCCGATCGCAGCAACGGCGCCGCCAAGGATGATTGGGAGCCCGAGAATGTAGGCAATCACAATGCCAGGGAAGGCTGCGTGACTCACCGCGTCGCCGATGAAGCTCATTCCTTTTAACACCACGAACGAGCCGACCACAGCGCACGCCACCCCCACCAGCGCGCTCGCCACGAGGGCGCGCACGAAGAAGTCGTAGGCGAGTGGCTCAAGTAGTAGGTCGATCAGGTTCACTCGTGACCCTCGTGGCTGCCGTGTGAGTGATGTGGGTCATCAAGGAGCACCACGCCCCCGTCCGCCAGAGGGACGAGATGGCCGCCGTACGTCTTCTCGAGCACCTCGCGGTCAAGGACGAGCTGCGCTGGGCCGTGGGCAACCACACGCCCTGAGAGTGCGACCACATCGTGGAAGCGCTGCGCGGCACAGGCAAGATCATGGGTCGTCGCCACCACAGTCTTCCCTCGCGCCGCCTCTGCATCCAAGATGTTCATGATCTTCTCCTGCGTGACAGGGTCCACTCCGGTGACAGGCTCGTCCAGCAGATAAATCTCAGGGTCCACAGCGAGCGCACGCGCAATGAAGACGCGTCGTCGCTGCCCTCCAGAGAGCTCGCCGATCTGACGTGATGCAAGGTCTGCCATGTCTACGCGCTCCAACGCCTCTGCAACAGCGGCGCGATCTGCGGCACCAGCACGACCGAGCGTCCCGATCCGTGGCGTACGCCCCATCGCCACCACTTCATCAACAGCAATCGGAAAACTCCAATCCACCTGTTCCGCCTGGGGGACGTAGGCAACGCGCGCTGCGTAGACTCCGACCGGTGCGCCAAGCACCTCAATCGTTCCAGACCACGGTCGCATGAGTCCAGCGATGCACTTCAACAGCGTGGACTTCCCACCACCGTTCGGGCCGAAGATAGCGGTGAGAGAGCCTTGAGCAAGCTCAAGGGTGATGTCGCTGATGGCGGCGCGCTCACCATAGCCTGCGGTCACGTGAGAGATAGTGACCGCACGCCCCCCAACATGCGAAGAGGGCGTGCGGCCTTTGATAACTGAAGGCGTAGCGCGTTCGTTCATTGCACCATCATCGCACTACTTGAACGAAGCCAAGATCGCTGATGCATTTGCACGCATTGCGCCAAGGTAGCTGTTCGCAGGTGCGTCACCTAGTGCATCGGAGTAGAGGTTCTCTAGGACGGTCGCGCCAGTTTCGGCCGCGACCTGATTGAGGACCTTTGAAGGAAACTGCGCTTCACTGAAGACCGACGTCACTCCAGCCGCCTTGATTGCGTCAATCAACGCTGCAATCTCCTTCGCGCTCGGCTCTTGTCCAGGTGCTTCGACCGCAACGCCAACGATCTCAATCTCGTAGGCGCGAGCGAAGTAGCCGAACGCGTCGTGGAACGTGACAATCTTGTGGGCGGAAGCCTCCACCGCTGCAAATCCGACTCGCAACTCTTCGTCCAGGGCTGCAATCTCAGCGAGTCCTGCATCACGTGCTGACTCAATCTCCGCTGCACGCTCCGGGAGTTCTGCTGCTACTCGCGCGGCAATGCGATCAACATAGATCGCCGCACCCTTTGGGTCGAGCCAGATGTGTGGATCAGTCCCACCATGCCCGTGCTCTTCACCCTCTTCTTCATCGTGCTCTTCTCCCTCGAGG